>Ga0181525_10002394_pt1 | contig 15361 bp, 10 predicted proteins | sample PEATcosm2014_Bin_48_FD_121100 | JGI IMG/M metagenome (GOLD analysis project Ga0181525, IMG submission 121100) | Peatland microbial communities from MTU Mesocosm Facility, Houghton, MI, USA - PEATcosm2014_Bin06_10_metaG | ecosystem: Environmental > Terrestrial > Soil > Wetlands > Peat | place...
ATATAGGCGTAAGGCACTACTGCAGCAGTCGCCAAAAGACCAAACTGGCTGGAGGCCAGCGGGCTTCCTTGTTGGATCGAGCGGAAAATGATGGCGTTCTGCGACACTTGGGCGATGCTCTGGGCGGCATTCTCGCCCAGCACGGCAAGAAGATAAGTGGCGGGGCTGTGGGTCAAGGCGAGCAAGGCCAGGGTGAAGGTAGCGCCCAAGCTACCAATCGCAAGATAAAGGAATGGCGCTGAAACCCGCTTCAGGAGAAGACGAGCGAAAATGGATGCAGCGAGACCGATGACGACAGCGCCAATCCCGTTCGCAACGCTCACCAGATTGTCGGACGCATGAAAGTCAGGTCCCATGCCGCCAAAGGCGTTCGTGAGGGTGAAGGCGGCACACGGCAGAATGAACATCAGAAGCACTCGCAGGACCAGAGGCTGGCTCACCAACTGGACAACGTCGCGAGCGAGGTTGCGAAAGCTTTCGTGCACGGCCTTGCGGCCGGCATCGTTTGCCGGAACCAGCGACAGGACGGCGAGCGGCATCAGCGTCGCAACGCCAACTAACGCCGCACCTATCCCGGCCGGAGTGTGTGTGACCAGCCAGGACTGGGTGAGCGCGCCCAGACCAAATCCGCTGGAATTCCCGATCGTGAACCATGTACCGATCGCCTCATCGGAGCTCTTGGGCAGGACCGCGCCCAGCCATCCGCCTACGGCGGAGTTGTAGAGGCTCAGCACCAAGGCGTCTGCTGCAAGAGCCGCGCCCAGAAAACGGCTGGTCGCTGGCAAAAGCAGCACAAGGGTGGTCAAAGTGGCTCCAACAAGGCCAAGTCCGATGGACCACGCGCGCCTGCTGATCAAAGTGTCGAGCACCGGAGCCACAGCGAACACTAAGAGGGCGAACGAAAGCGCCAGCGTCGTCATGTCTGCAATCGCGGGCTCAGCGACACCGTGCGACGCTAAAAGTTGAGGCGCTGTGACGAGGACGGCGGCATAGCCGAATCCGTAGGTCGAATTGGCGAAGCCCATCAGCCACACCCTTGGTGCGCGCGAACCCAACGGCTTGCTCATACCCAGATTTGCCCGCCCGCTTGGTGGGTACCCGCTCGATGATGTGTGTCCGTGATGGCGTAGTCAATCAGGACGCCCGGAGGAAAACGATGTGGCGGCTTCGGGTCAAACCTGTCATTCCGCTCCTCAAAGCGAGGACAGAGCGGAGGTTGTTGCGTTGGCGGAGAGGGTGAGATTCGAACTCACGAGGCCCGTGAGGGCCCGCCGGTTTTCAAGACCGGTGCATTCAACCGCTCTGCCACCTCTCCGTTGAGCCGCGAACACGATCTCATTTTACCGCAGTTACTGCGTACGCTGGGGCCTCGATCGGCTCATCGGTAAAGCGCCTCGCGACCAGGACCGCCAGTGTGTTGCCGAGCACGTTCAAGCCGGTGCGGCCCATGTCGAGGAAAACATCGACGCCTGCCACCAGAGCGACCGCTTCGGCCGGCAGTCCCAGCGCCAGCAACACGGTCGACAGCGCCAGCAGCGATCCGGACGGCACATTCGCGACGCCCTTGCTGGCGATCAGCGCGGTGCCCAGGATCGTCAGCAGCTGTGGCATCGACAGCCGCAAGCCATAGGCTTCGGCTATAAAGGTCGTCGCGATGCCGATATACAGTGCCGAGCCATCCAGGTTGAAACTGTAGCCCAACGGCAGCACCACCGATGCGATGCGGTTGGAAACCCCGATCGCTTCGAGCTTCTCCAGGTGCAGCGGCAACGCGGCCTCCGATGAGCGTGTCACGAAACCCAGCAGCACCGGCCCGGCCATCTGCCGCGCAATGAACAGCGCTCGCTCGCCTACCAGCCCGAAGCCAGCCACGCACAGCAGCGCAAATATCGCATAGCCCAGGTACATCACGCCGATCAGCCTGGCCAGGCCCCACACGGTGGCGGCGCCCTGGCTGGCGAACAGCCAGGCGATGACGCCGAACACCGCGATGGGCGCCAGCGCGACCACCCAGTTGGTGATCCGGAACATCACCGCCAGCACGCTCGCGAGCACCTCGGCCATCGGCCGGGCGCGCTGTTCACCGATGGCCGCGAGCGCCAGGCCGAACAGCACCGCGAACACCAGTGTCGGCAGCACCTTCTGCTGCGCCATCGCGGCGACGATATTGGTCGGGATCAGGTCCAGCAGGAACTTGCTCCAGTCGATACCTGCGGCAAGGTTTGCGGGCAGATCCGCCGGCGCCGCAAGATGCAGTCCCACGCCGGGATGGAATACCGAGTTGAGCGTCAGTCCGATAACAATGGCGACGGCGCTGGCGAAGTAGAACCAGCCGAAGGCGACCAGCGCGACGCGACCCAGGCGCGGCGCTTCGTGTCCCATCTTCATCGATCCGAGTGCCACCGCGCAGAACACCAGCGGTATCACGACCATCTTGACCGCGGAGACGAATGCAGTACCCAGCGGCTGCATGGCAGCCCCTGCGGCCGGCCACAGCAGGCCAGTGGCCATGCCGAGCAGCACGCCGAGAACAATTTGCAGTGGCAGCCCGAATCTCATCGCGGTGGCGTCGCGGGCGAGTACTGCAGCAACGAATCCACCATGTGTTGCAACAGTTCGCGCAGTGGCGCGGCGCGATTCTCGTCATAGATGGCGCGATCCTCGTCCATGTACGCGGCTTGCGACAATTCGATCTGCAGCGCATGCACGCCGCTGGCTGGTACACCGTAGCTGCGGGTGATGTGGCCGCCCTTGAAGCGGCCGTTGAGCACGTAGGTAAATCGACTCTGCGCCGCAAGGATCGCAAGCAAAGGCAGGATCAGTTCCGCCGAGCACGAGCGGCCGTCGTCGGTACCGATATTGATGTCGGGCAGCCGCCCGGTGAATAGCCGTGGCAGGTAGCTGCGTATCGAATGCGCGTCGAGCAGCACCACGAAGCCAGCTCGTCCGCGGGTATCGGCGATCAGCTCGCCCAGCGCTGCGTGATAAGGCTGCCAGTAGCGCTCGCGCCGCAGCTCGATTTCTCCGCCCGGCAGCGCGTCGACGCCGCTGCCGTACAGCGGCTCGCCGGCGAAGCTGTGCGTCGGACACAGCCCGGTATGGGTCATGCCCGGATACAGCGCGGCGTTGTCCGGCGGCCGGTTCAGGTCAATCACGTAGCGCGAATAGCGCGCCGCGATGACGCTGGCGCCGAGCTCGGGCAGGAAATCGTACAGCCGATCCACATGCCAGTCGGTGTCGGTCAGGGCGCGCGCCACCGGCGTGAACTCGTGTTCGATTTCAGCCGGAACCTGGGTGCCGACGTGCGGCATGCTCACGATCAGCGGTTGGCGGCCGCGCTGCAGATGAAACATCGGCGATCCGGTGCTATCCATGGCCGCCCGCCGGGTCAGCTTGCGAACAGCGCGTCATCAATCAGCGTGGCAAGCGCGCCGCCGGTCACGATAGCTTTCGCCGCCTCGATGTCAGGCGCGAAAAACCGGTCCACATCATAGGCCGGTACCTGCGAGCGCAGCATCCGCAATGCACTCTCGAGCCGGCGCGAACTCTTCATTGGCCGGTGGAATTCCAGGCCCTGAGCCGCGGCCAGCAGCTCGATCGCAATCACCGTGGCGGCGTTGTCCGCCATCTCGAGCACCCGTCGTGCCCCATGCGTGGCCATGGACACGTGATCCTCCTGGTTGGCGGAGGTCGGAATGCTGTCGACACTGGCCGGGTGCGCGAGCATCTTGTTTTCCGACACCAGCGCGGCGGCCGTCACCTGCGGCACCATGAATCCGGAATTGACGCCGCTCCTGTTCACCAGGAACGGTGGCAGCCCGCTCATCTTCGGGTCGATCAGCAGCGCCAGGCGGCGCTCGGAGATCGAGCCGATCTCGGCAATCGCCAGCGCCAGCTGATCGGCCGCCAGGGCCACCGGCTCGGCATGGAAGTTCCCGCCCGACAGCACCTCGCCCTCGCGCGCAAACACCACCGGATTGTCGGTCACCGCATTGGCTTCGCGCTGCAGGGTATCCGAGACGCTGCGGATCAGGTCCAGGCAGGCGCCCATGACCTGCGGCTGGCAGCGCAGCGAGTACGGGTCCTGCACCCGATCACACTCCAGGTGCGATGCGCGGATGCGGCTGCCCGCCAGCAGCGAGCGCAGGCTGCCGGCGACGCGCCGCTGCCCGTCCTGCCGGCGAAGCACGTGAATACGGTCATCGAACGGCACGTCGCTGCCCTTGAGCGCATCGACCGACATCGCACCGGCCACCAATGCGGCGGCAAATACATTTTCGATCGCAAACAGGCCGGCTAGCGCCAGCGCGGTCGACACCTGCGTGCCATTGAGTAGCGCCAGTCCCTCCTTGGCCGCCAGTCGCAGCGGCGCAAGCCCGATCTTCGCCAGCGCCCGGTCGGCCCGCATCACCCGGCCGCGCATTCGGACCAGGCCGACGCCGATCAGTGCCGCCGCCAGGTGCGCCAGCGGTGCCAGATCCCCGGACGCGCCTACCGAGCCCTTGGCCGGCAGGCACGGATAGGTCTCGGTCTCAAGCAGGCGCTGTAGCGCCCGGATGGTCGCTGGTCGTACGCCGGAATATCCCTGCGCAAGACTCGCGATCTTCAGCACCAGCACCAGTCGCACAATCGCATCGGGCAGCCATGCGCCGGTGCCGGCCGCGTGCGAGAGCACCAGGTTTCGCTGCAGCAGGGAAAGCTCGGCGCCCGGTATGCGCGTCTGCGCCAGCAGGCCGAATCCGGTATTGACGCCGTAGACCGACTTGCCGCTGGCCAGCACCCGCTCGATCGCCAGCGCCGAGCGCCGTACGCGCAGCCACTCGCGCTGACCGAGCGTCACGCCAGTTGGCGAGCGCAGCGCGCCGCGCAGCATCTGCAGCTTGAGCGGCGCTCCCAGTGCGACGCGCAGCTTGCGGGCCGCGGCCGCCATCAGCCGCCCCGCTCGCTGGCGCCGCGCTCGCCAGCACCCAGCATCGGCATGGTCAACTTGTGTTCGCGCGCGCAGTCGATGGCGAGTGGATAACCGGCATCGGCGTGACGCATCACGCCGGTGGCCGGATCGTTCCACAGCACGCGGCCGATGCGGCGCGCCGCGGCAGCGCTGCCGTCGCAGACGATAACCACGCCGGCGTGCTGCGAGTAGCCCATCCCGACTCCGCCGCCGTGATGAAACGATACCCAGGTGGCGCCGCTGGCGGTATTGAGCAGTGCGTTGAGCAGCGGCCAGTCCGAGACCGCGTCCGAGCCGTCGCGCATCGCTTCGGTTTCCCGGTAAGGACTGGCCACCGAGCCGGAATCCAGATGATCGCGGCCGATCACCACCGGCGCGGCGAGCTCGCCCGATGCAACCATCTCGTTGAACGCCAATCCGAGCCGGTGCCGGTCACCCAGTCCAACCCAGCAGATGCGCGCTGGCAGGCCCTGGAACTGGATGCGCTGCGCGGCCATGTCGAGCCAGTTATGCAGGTGCTGGTCCTGCGGCAGCAGCTGCTTGACCCTGGCGTCGGTACGGGCGATGTCCTGCGGGTCACCCGATAGCGCGGCCCAGCGAAACGGCCCGACGCCGCGACAGAACAGCGGCCGTATGTACTGCGGCACGAAGCCCGGAATGTCGAAGGCATCCTTGACGCCCATCTCGAACGCCACCTGCCGGATATTGTTCCCGTAATCAAACACCGGCAGCCCCATGCGCTTGAACGCCAGCATGCTCTGCACATGCGGCACCATCGATTCGCGCGCCGCGGCCGCGACGCGTTGCGGATCGGTGCGTCGCAGCTGCTCCCACTGCTCCACCGACCAGCCGATCGGCAGGTAGCCGTTGACCGGATCATGGGCGGAGGTCTGATCGGTGACCGCATCGGGTCGCACATCGCGCCGTAGCAGCTCAGGCAGCACCTGGGCGGCATTGGCGCACAGTCCGACCGACACCGGCTGGCGGCTGCGCGTGGCGACATCGATGATCGCCAGCGCTTCCTCCAGGCTGTGCGCACGCCGGTCAAGGTAACCGGTCGACAGCCGCTTCTCGATGCGCGATTCCTGGCACTCGATGGCCAGCATCGAGGCGCCCGCCATGGTTGCGGCCAGCGGCTGTGCGCCGCCCATGCCCCCAAGGCCCGCCGTCAGGATCCAGCGCCCGGCAAGCTCGCCGCCGAAGTGCTGGCGTCCGAGCTCGACAAAGGTCTCGTAGGTCCCCTGCACGATGCCCTGGCTGCCGATGTAGATCCACGAGCCCGCAGTCATCTGGCCGTACATCATCAGGCCCTGGCGATCGAGCTCATTGAAGTGTTCCCAGGTCGCCCAGTGCGGCACCAGGTTGGAGTTCGCGAGCAGCACGCGCGGCGCATCCTCGTGTGTCCTGAAGACACCCACCGGCTTGCCCGACTGGATCAGCAGTGTCTGATCGGCCTCCAGAACCTTCAGTGCGGCGACGATTGCGTCATAGCACTGCCAGTTGCGCGCCGCCTTGCCGATGCCGCCATAGACCACCAGGTCCTGCGGCCGCTCGGCGACTTCCGGGTCGAGGTTGTTCATCAGCATGCGCAGCGGTGCTTCCGTCAGCCATGACCTGGCCGAAAGCGTGGTGCCGCGCGCTGCGCGAATCACCCTGCCCGGCGGCGCGGCGTGGAAGTCATCGGCCTGAAAATCATTTGGCATCGTCATCCACCCGGCAATGGAGCCATTAATGCAGTGCGCAGCGGCAGTTTCAGCCGCTCGAGCGTCGCGCGGTAGCGCGCGTCGATCTCCGCTTCCTGGGCATGCCGGCCGTCGCGGATCACCCACCGGCCGCCCACCATGACCTGCCGGGCTACCGGCGCCGTCGCGCCGAAAACCAGGGCGCTCAGATAGTATTCCGGCGGCAGTTGCTGCCAGTCACCTTCGTTGGCGTCGAACGTCACGAAATCCGCGCGCCCGAGCTCGCCGCCTCGCCCGAGCGCCGCCCAGCCACCTTGCAGCACGGCGCGATACAGCCGATCAGCCACCGCCGGCTCGCTGGCGGACGCCAGCACATTGCGCCGGCCGCGCAGCAGACGCTGCGCCCATTCCAGCTGACGCAGCTCGCGCAGCGCATTGCACCCGATATTGCTGTCCGAGCCAATAGCCAGCCGCCCACCGGCATCAAGAAAATGCGCCGCATCGGCGCAACCGTCCCCCAGGTCGGCCTCGGTGGTCGGACACAGCACCAGGATTGCACCGCTGGCGGCGATCTGCGTGAGTTCCGCAGCCGTCGTGTGCGTCGCGTGGATCAGCGCCCAGTGTTGGCCAAGCAGCCCGCGCTCGGCCAGCAGCGCGACCGGCGTGCTGCCGTAGTAATCGCGGCAGCCTGCGACCTCGGCCGGCTGTTCGGCAACGTGGATATGCATGACTGCGCACTGTCCGCCGAGCTCGAGCTGCGCGGCGACGCTCGCGATCGTGTCCACATCCACCGCGCGCAGGCTGTGGAACGCGGCGCCCAGCGCGGTCTCCCCGTCCAATGGGTAGCGCCGCCGCAGCTCGCGGAAGTCCAGCATGAATTGTTCCGTGGAACGAATGAACGGCGACTGCCCCGGCGTGGGTGCAAGCCGTCCGAAATGGCTGTGCTGATAAAGCGTCGGCAGCAGTGTCAGGCGTATTCCGGTACGAGCCGCGGCGCGCGCAATCGCCACATCGGCGTCCAGTGGCGCGTTCGCGCCGCCCCCCAGACGGTGCAGGTACAGGAACTCCGCCACCCCGGTATAGCCGCCGCGCAGCAGATCAAGATAACAGCGCGCCGCGATCGCCTCCAGGTCCTGGTAGCCGATCTTCGCGGCGGCGGTGTACATCGCCTCGCGCCAGCTCCAGAAATCCTCGCCGGCAGAAAGCAATTGTCCGCCCGACGTCCGCGCGCGCTGCGTCCAGGCCGGCAGCAGGCGCTGGAACGCGTGGCAGTGGGCGTCGCCCAATCCGGGTAGCGTCAGCCCCGGCACATAGGCCGCGGAGCGTGCGGCTGCCGATGGCTCGGTGCCCATCTGCTGCGCGGCCGACGGGCCAGCCGTGAGGCGAGTCGCCCTGCCCTCGTCATCGATCTGGACCGCGACGTTGGCGCGGAAGGCGCCATCGATCCACAGATGGGCAAAGGTTACTGTTTGCATCAGGACTGGCGTCAACGGCTCGGGTACGCGATTCTAGCGGCGCCCGACTCCAAACACCCGCAGCGACGCACGCTTGCCGCAGTCCATGCCAGACCCCAGATCGCCATCGCCTGCTCCTGCTGCCGTGCCCGACGCTAAGGCGGCGCGCCTGTACGTGAACGGCCGGCTGCTGACCATGAGTGCCTCGGCTGGCGGCGACGCCGATGACAGCATCGCCGCGCTCGATGGCCAGATTGCCGCGATTGGCAGCCACGCCGAGCTGCGGCGGCAGTATCCCGACGCCGAGGTCATCGACCTCGACGGCCGGCTGGTGACGCCCGGTTTGATCGACTGCCATACCCATATTGTCTACGGCGGGGATCGCTCCTCGGAGATGGAGCGCCGGCTCGCCGGCGAGAGCTACGAGAGCATCGCCCGCGCCGGAGGCGGCATCCTGAGCACTGCGGCGGCCACCGCGCGGCTCGACGAGGCTGCGCTGGCGGCGGCGGCGCTGCCGCGCATCGATGCACTGCTGGCCGATGGCGTCACCACGCTGGAGATCAAGTCCGGCTATGGGCTTACGCTTGCGGCCGAGCTGCGCTGCCTGCAGGTGGCGCGGCACATCGAGAGCCTGCGGCCGCTATCGGTGCGCACCACCTACCTGGCCGCGCACGTCGTGCCGCCAAGGTTTCCCGGCGGCAGCGATGGCTACGTCGAGAGCCTCTGCACACAGTATCTGGCGGCCGTGGCCGCCAGCGGCCTTGCGCACGCCGTGGATGCGTACTGCGAGACCATCGCGTTCTCGGTGGCCCAGGTGGCACGCGTGTTCGACTGCGCGCAGAGCCTTAAGCTGCCGGTGAAGCTGCACGCCGACCAGCTCTCGAACATGCACGGCGCCGCGCTTGCCGCACGCTACAGCGCGCTGTCGGCCGACCATCTCGAGTTCACCGACCAAGCCGGCGTCGGCGCGCTGGCCGAGGCCGGCACGGTCGCGGTGCTGCTGCCGGGCGCGTTCTATTTCCTGCGCCAGCAGCAGGCGCCGCCGGTGAGCGCGCTGCGCCAGGCCGGCGTGCCGATGGCGATCGCCACGGACTGCAATCCCGGTACCTCGCCGCTGTGCTCGCTGCTGACCGCGATGAACCTGGCCGCGGTGCAATTCGGCCTGAGCACCGCCGAATGCCTCGCGGGTGTCACGCGCGAGGCCGCACGCGCACTTGGCGTACTGGCCGACCGCGGCAGCATCGAGGTCGGCAAGCGCTGTGATCTTGCGATCTGGAACGTCGATCAGCCGTCCGCGCTGGTGTATTCGCTGGGCAGCCGGCCGCTGTACAGGCGCGTCTGGGGCGGGCTTTAGCGCAACGACTCGATCTGTCGGTTCAGGTCCGCCAACCGCTCGCGTGCACCGGGCAGCCCCAGGGCCAACTCACGCAGCGGCCGCAGCTGCCGGGATTCCAGCGCGGCAATCTGCGCTGCGGCGGACTGCACAGGCGTGCAATCAACCAGTTTTCCGCTACCGATATCGACTCGTTGCGACAGTGTATTGGCGACCATGCCGGTGTATGGACTGTGTCCAGGCAGCAGATGCAGGTTCAGGAAGCCTGCCATCGAGCCGGGATCCAGCAATTTCGTCCCAAAGGCAACGCCGGTAAATGCACCAGTGAGGTCTTCGTAGATGTGAATATCCATGCTTCTCACGTGGCTTCAGGGTACCGATCGGTACCCTATCCGCAGCCGGGGCTACTAATCCGGCACCAGTCACCACATCGGCACAATATACTCCCGGTGCAACGGCTTACGACGCTGCAGAAGCCTCTACAGCGCCGCTTCAGCCGCCTGCACCAACAGCGGCGCACAAAGGACTATTCAGGATATGTGAGGCGCGGCGCGATATGCGCGCCCGGCTGGTGTGTAATGGATCCGGCCATGCAAACGAACGATGTCATGCTGATCATGGAGCGGGATGCTGAATCCCTGATCACGCTGGCTGCCGTTGCCGACGTGCTCGGCTGTGATCTGCTGCAGGCCGACTCGCTCGAAACCCTGCAGCAGGTACTGGCAGTCAAGCGGCCGACGGTCGCGGTGCTGGCCGTCGACAGCTTCGAATCCAGCGGCCTTGGGATTTTCCAGGCCCTGGCCGACAGCAGCACACCGCCGGCGACGTTTCTGGTCGGCGCTGTCGATGCCCGGGTACTGGCAAGCATCAAGCGAGCCGCCGAGACACGCGGCCTGAAAATCGTCGGCGTCGGCGGCCGGCCGCTCGATGCCGTGGCGCTGGAGCGAATCTTCGCCGCGCACCTGACGACGCCGCCGCCGATCGCGCGCCAGGAACTCGAGCAGGCCCTGGCGCACAATGAGCTCAGCCTGCAGTACCAGCCGAAGATTGCCCTGACTGCCGCGGGCCTGCGCATCCAGGGCATCGAGGCCCTGGTGCGCTGGCAACACCCGCGCAAAGGGCTGCTGCACCCGCGGCACTTTCTGCACGCCATTGAAGAGTATGACCTGCTGGCGGCGCTGACGGATTTTGTGATGACTGACGCCATCCGCCAGGCGGGCCGGTGGCGTAGCAGCGGCCTCGACCTCGAGCTGGTGATCAACCTGAGCCCCCGATTGGTCCGGGATCGGGGATTTCCGGAGCGGCTCGCGCGGCTGCTGCTCGAATACGAGTTTCCGCCCGAGCGCCTGGTGCTCGATGTGACCGAGGCCTCCGCCGCGGTCGACCGGGATCTCATGTTCGATGTATTCACGCGGCTACGGATCCTGGGGGTTGGCCTGTCGCTCGACAACTTCGGCACCGGGCTATCCTCGCTGACGGAGCTCTACCGCATGCCGTACTCGGAAATCAAGGTCGACCGTTCACTGATCGCTGACGTGCCACGCGAGCGCGAAGCTCAGCTGATTGTTCGAGCCATCGCCGATCTCGCCCACACGCTGCAACTCACCGCCTGCGCTGAGGGCATTGAAACCAGGCCGATGCTGGAATTTGCGCGCGCCGCGGGCTTCGATACCGCCCAGGGGCACTTTTTCAGTGGCCCGGTTCAGGCGGGTGAGATCGAGCAGCTGGTGCGTGCCTGGCCAGGCCTGGGCACATCTTCGACCGGACGCTGGCGCGGCATGCAGACGCTGCCTATGGACGGCGCCGCTACCAGCCGGTCGCGGCTGCCGCCGGCAAGCCCTGCAACGAAAGCATCGTAACGAGCCGCGCCGCGGTCATCACTCCGGCGCAACCAGAAATCTGGCGGCGAACTGGTCGCCAGGCAGCGCCTTGCTGAACAAAAATCCCTGCGCCTGATTGCACTTCAACAGCCGCAGCAGGCGCGATTGCTCCTCGGTTTCGACCCCTTCCGCAACCACATTGAGCTTCAGCGACTGTCCAACGTTGATGATCGCGGACACCAGCGCCACGCCCTGCGATCCCGAGATCATCGCGACGATGAAGGAACGGTCGATCTTGAGCGTGTCTATCGGCAGCCGCGCCAGGTAGCTGAGCGAGGAGAAGCCGGTACCGAAATCATCGATGGCGATTTCAACGCCCATGGCACGTATAGCCTGCAGGCTGGCGATGCTGTGGGTGACGTCCTCCATGATCAGGCTCTCGGTGATCTCCAGCTCCAGCCCGGCTGGCGCGCGCGCATCCACGCCGATCGCGGTCTCGACTTCGGCGACGAACGCGCGCTGCCTGAGTTGCAGCGGCGACACATTCACCGCCAGGCGCACTGCCGGCAATCCGGCATCGCACCAGCGCAGGTAGTCCTCGATGGCCTTGTTGAGCGCCCACTTCCCGACTTCAAAGATCAATCCGGTCTCCTCCAGCACCGGAATGAATTGGCCCGGGGGCACCAGGCCGGTTTCCGGGTCATTCCAGCGAATCAGCGCTTCGGCGCCGACCAGTGCGCCGTTCTTGAGATCGACCTTGGGCTGGTAGTGCAGCACGAACTGCTGCTGCTCGAGCGCCTGGCGCAGTCGATTTTCCAGCGTCAGCCGGGCTGCGACCGCCGCGGTCATCTTCTGCGTATAGAACAGATAGCGGTTGCCGCTGGCCTTCGCCTTCTTGAGTGCGGCCTCGGCGTGCTTCAGCAGCGTATCGGCACTGTCGCCGTCATCCGGGTATACCGCTATGCCGACCTTGGCAGCGATGCGGAACACCCCGTCATTCAGGCCGAACGGGTGCTCCATGAGCGCACCCAGCTTTGTCTCGACCAGCCGCGCCAGATCGTCGCTCCTTGCCACTTGCGGCAACACCGCCGCAAAATGGTCGGCACCAATGCGCGCCAACAGAAGCTCGTCGTTTGCGTTGTGTCGCAGCCACTGGGCCACCTGCCGCAGCAGCTCGTCGCCCACGAGCTGGCCAAAGCTGTCGTTGATATTCTTGAAGCGCTCCAGATCGATCATGAAGACGGCCAGCTGGTGGGTCCCGCTGGCTGCCGCACGCATGTGCTGCGCTACGCGGTCGAGGAACAGGTGGCGGTTTGCCAGGCCGGTGAGCACGTCGTAATAGGCGAGATAATCGAGCCGATCCTGTTTCTCGATATGGTCCATGGCGAAAGCGATGTCGCCGGCCAGTTCCAGCAGCAGCCGCATCTCCTCGGCATCGAAGAAGTCGACCTCCTCGGAGTACAACGTCAGTACTCCGACGGCTTCCCCTGAAATCAGCAGCGGCAGCGTCGCCATGGAGAAAATGCCACGCGCCATGCGCTCCTTCGATCGAACCACAGTGGTATCGCCATCGATGCTATTGGCGATGACCGGTTTTCTCTCCCGTACCGCGTGCGCTGCCTTGCTGTCCCCCTGCAGCGACATGGCGCTGGTGGAAGGCGAGTGCTCGGCGCCCAGCGGCGGGAAGTCCGACTTCGCCACCGCTGAAGCCACCGGCACGATGCTCTTCGCATCACGATCCACGACGCCTATCCAGGCCATCTTGAATCGGCCATGCTCGATGGCAATCTGGCACGCTGCCCGGAACAGCTCCTCGCGGTCGCGCGCGCGCACGATCAGCGAATTGATGCCGCTCAGTACCGCATACACGCGATTCAGGCGCTTGAGTCGGGTCTCCGCCTGTCTCTTCTCGGTGACATCCTCGCCGATGCTCGCCGTCCCGATCACATCGCCGCTGCCGGAATGCAGCACGGAATTGTTCCACAGCATCAGCCGCGGTTCACCCGAGCGGGTGGCGATGGAGATTTCACCGTGCCAGGCTGCCGCGCCGTTGGCAAGCCGGTCGGCAAAACCCGCCCTCCTGCGGTCGGCATCGAGTGGCACGAACAGCTCGAACCAGTCGCCGCCGATCAGCTCTTCGCGTTGCCAGCCGCTCAGGCGCAGCAGGGCGTCATTGCAGTAGGTAATTCGAGCATCCCGGTCGAGCATCACCGCAGCCAGTTCGACATTCTGCAGCAGGTCGCTGAATCGACTCTCGCTGTCGCGCAGCGCCTGCACAGCCAGCTTGCGCTCAGTGATATCCTTGGCGATGCCGGCGATGCGGATGATGGTTCCGCTGTCATCGCGCACCGGGAAGCCGCGTGCCGTGATCCAGCGCATCGAGCCATCGGGGCGCACGACTCTATACTCGACTTCGAACGCCCCCAGCGCCCTTGCGTTTTCCTGGCGCTCGATCGCCGCTTTCCGGTCGTCCGGGTGAATGGCTCGGCCCCACGATTCCTGATCCGCGTACAGACTCTCGCAGCTGTGTCCCCAGATCTTTTCGTAAGCGGGGCTGACGTACAATATCCGGCCATCGTTCGCGTCGCGTAGAAAGAACACGTCGCCGATGTTCTCCGCCATCTGGCGGAAACGCAATTCGCTTGCACGCAGGTTCTCCTGCGTACGCCGTTCCGCGGTGATGTCCAGATGCATCACCACTGCCCCGCGGGAATTCTGATCGGCCAGCGGTGTGACCGTCAGCAGCTCCCACCTCGTGGCCGTCGGCGAATCGCAGGGGTATTCGAGCGAATAGGCCTGGCTGCTACCGCTGAGTACCGTGCGAATTCCTTCGGCCGCCTGTCGGGCATCCTCCGCTCCCATTCCTCGGGCGTCGTCGCAAATGGCAAGGTAGCTGAGGCCGACGCCGTAGTCGGGCTGCCGCAGGCCGTTGGCAATGGCAAAGTCTCGCCAAGCCCGATTGACCGAGACGATAAATCCGTGCGCATCCAGCAAGGCGATATGCGTCTGCAGCGCATTGAGGATCGAGGCCTGCCTGGCGCTCTCGATGTGGCGTAACTCGTCCTGCGCGCGACGCAGTAACAGCGCGCCTCCCTCGGGGTCCAGGACGACGTCCACCTCCCCGGCCGTCAGCTCCTCCAGGCGCCGCTCCGTGCGCTTCAGCGTAGCAATCAGCGAGGAGATCTCGAGCGTGGATGCCGGCACGTCGCGAGCGCCCGGACGCTTCATGCCGCTTGGGTATCGAGCTTCAAGGTTTGCAGTATCGTGAGTGTCTGGCTCAGGGTGCCGACGATCTTGCGCATCGGGGCGGGGGCAAGCACCACCAGCGTGGGAGTCATGAAAATGCCGTCATCCAGCGCGCGCTTGGGCGCGCGCAGCACATCGACCAGTTCAATGTGATGGCGATCGGGCAGGTATTCCATGCAGAACGCCGTCAGATTCGCCTCCGCCTGCAGGGAATTCTGCGTCTGGTCGGCGACGTACAGCCGAAATTTGTATACGCCGTGGGCGTTCATCGAAGACTCACTTGACCTCGGGAACCGCGGCGTCGGCGCCACGCAGTTCCCGCATCCGAGTGAGTCCCCGGGACTGCTCGCGTTCGTGACTGTGGGTGGTACGGTCCAACAGGCTCTTCTCCACCTGCTTGGCCATGAGCTCGGTCTGCAACGACTTGACGCGTACTTCAAGCACCGCCTCCTCGGCATCCAGGCTGACGCGCCGCAGCTTGCCGGCGACCTCCGCGACTTCATCGGCGACGCGCTGCGCACTCTCCTTTTCCCAGCGCATCGTCCCCATCAGCACCTCACCGCCGGCGGTGTAGATATCGGCAATGGTCACGCCGGATTTGCTGAGAATCAGTTCGCGCACCTGGTTCGAATGTGCCGTGCCGCGCGACTTTATGATCGACATGCCGCGGTTACGCTCCCCGGCCTGGACCAGGTAGTTCAGGTGGATCCAGGTGTCCGCCATGGTTGAAACCTGCAGCGGCGTCCCGCCATTGGGTTGGCTGGAGGTCTCGTCGAGCAGGCTGGTGCACACCAACGTGATGCCGTCGGCCTTCGACCAGTCGATCAGGCGTTCAGCGACACCGTGGGCGGTCAGCTCGTTGCCGGCTTTCGACA
>Ga0181525_10002395_pt1 | contig 15354 bp, 14 predicted proteins | sample PEATcosm2014_Bin_48_FD_121100 | JGI IMG/M metagenome (GOLD analysis project Ga0181525, IMG submission 121100) | Peatland microbial communities from MTU Mesocosm Facility, Houghton, MI, USA - PEATcosm2014_Bin06_10_metaG | ecosystem: Environmental > Terrestrial > Soil > Wetlands > Peat | place...
AGCGTCTTGACTGTTGGAGCTTCTAATCTAATGCGACCTCTGATCAAAGAAACTTTGATTGTCCACGGCGTTGCCAAGGCCCTTACGACATTTCCAGAGCGAGCGAATAGTCGTGGACTATCAGCAAGAAGTCCGCAAGTCTTAACTTGATGGGGGCCGCATGGGGGCGGGGTATACGGTGGGGGCGGGGTCCACCATGCGAAGATGCTATCGTCATCGAAATTGGCCAAGATCTGCTCTTGTAATCTTGTGAAAGCCTTCATTCCCTCTCCGTATAGCATTGGCATATTAATATCAAAGATTCCTATCATGCAATAGGCGATATCTTCGTCTCGGGTTGTCTGTCGATTCGATACCCAAGACATCTTCTGTGCCACGCTAAAAGCGCTCAAAGGCTCAGTTCCCACTAATGCTTTCGTTTGAATGCTTGTGATCTCGGATAACAATGTCTGCAAGTTCCATTTGGTACCAATCTCTTTCCAATCCCTGCTGAGAAACAGTACGTGCATGGGAGCAATCAATTCCTGAAGCGTCCAGCCCCTCCTGAACCACCGACTCTTTCGAAACGCTGAGTCCAATGATTCCGGCTTTTCGTCGGATGGGACATCAGACAAAAACGCATAGCACACCTTCGCCTCCTGGTACCATCGAAACATAGAGTTGATAGCTTCTGAGAGCTCTGCACTACTCGTCTTGTCGATGCAACACGTGTCCACCCAAGCATACTCAAACCCATCCCCGGCCGCAATCTCGCAACAACGTTTGATTTTCTCAAAGCCTTTCTTCTCAACTAAAGTGCCGGCTGATAGTTCTTGGAAGGAAACCTCTTCTTCGCCCCAGGTGTGGGAGAGAATTGCATAGGGTGGAATTTGGCTTCCAATGAATTCATGGAGCTTGAGCGTGGTGGAATTGAGGAGGCGCATTACGGGTATTTGAATGATTCACTACTTCAAATATATAAGATAAGTTTAGCTGCGATGGGCCGCAGTTGCAAGAACGTACAATCTAAGATAGTTCTGAAATGGTGAAGTGCTGTGATGAGGCTACCGGAGAGAGGAAGAGCCACGTGACGCGTAAACTGGACGACCGAATGGCGGCGCCGATGCCCTAAAGTACTCTTGGGCTGTGTATGGGGTTAACTGAGACTGATGGAGAATATTTTGAATGACGTTTGCGAAGATAATGTACGCGACGGGCCAGCAGCCTTGAGGTGACCTTTCCATGTGCAGGCTAATGCAATAGGATCGCTTGTTGAGCAAATGAGAAAACTTCATCTTTTTTATGAATCGTCGTAAGATTTCTCAGCTTGATTCATGAGAGAGACGCCATACCTGTACGCCTCTTCAAAGTTTAATTTTGCAGGTTAGCTGCAATTGTATCAGATGTCAATTCTCAGGGGTATCTCGCTTAAATCTCCATCACATCACTTCATATTTTTCAAAGCAACAATTGATGGATTCTGAGAATCATGAGCTGAGCAAAGAATACAGGGAGAAACCCCAAGGTTTTTGGCTTTTATGAACTGTGAGTATTACGTGATAGGAAGGAAAATTGAAGTGTTGTGGGGGGAAGTAAGCGAATTCTCTGAATTACGGAACCTCAGGTCCGGGGACCTGACTTGCGAAGTCGTCGACTGGCACTTCTCTGACACCCTAAGCGTTCTTGGTCACACAATTGCAAAGCCTATTTTCATTTCATGAAGTCCAAAGCAGTAACTTTCCTTCCTTACGCACTTTCACAATGAGTTTCGCAAGACAAAGACTCCACTTACCATAGAGCAACCAGCGTATCCGCTCGATATCCTATTATAATCTGTGTTCCCCGCAGAATTTTTTTTATTAGCTTTTGATAAAACTCAAACCTAAACAAATGTGTAATTCAAACACTGCATCTACCGCACCTACCTCAAAATCGCGGCCATTCTGCATCTCGTCCAGCAGCGAAGTTCCTATTCGCTGTTTCCATGTCCGACTGCTACACTCCAAATGCGGTCACATCTCGAACCTAGAATGTCACGAGCAATCCTGTTCTATCCCACATGTAGGTTGGGTCATCGAGAAAACACCATCTGGTGCATCAAGTAACTGCTTTGAAATAAAACATTACCTCCGAATCAAGGATGAACATTGCAAGTTTTGCCAATCTTATCTCAATCCTTCGTTCACCACAATTGTAAATGCTATTGAAGGCTGGTTCAGCAGGGCTGAAAAGAGAGTCAATCCTAAGGCTCTGCCCCAAGAGATCGTCGATGCGGTTCTCGACGGTTGGAGAATCCAAGTCGGCCACATGAAGCAGGAGAGGGCGAAGTTGGAAAAAGAGCAGCGGGAGAAGGAGAGGAAACAGGCATATGTTACCTCTGCGGCGGTGCGAGTTCTGGGAGAGTCTTCGGAAGCAAATGCTGGAGAGACCGTAATTTCTGTTGAGTCTGATGACGAGAGATTGGGGTCCAGCGCAAAGAAATTGTGCTGACCTTGGGGTAAAACAAATTTGATGTTTCAAGTTCATCATGGAGACAGATTAGGTATCCAATAATTTATTATTTTCGATATATTAGATTTTAATTGTGCCACTATTAACTGAGATCGTGGGTTTGCTGCTGCTTGAGATTTAGCTGCAGGAAAATTAATGCATCAATTCTCGAAGGGCCTTCTAAGGCCTGATTCCTAGTACTCAGCCACCGTGACGGGAAGAAATACATTCTTTCTTCCCAATGTATTGTTCTGTGGCAAAAGAGAAAACAGCGAGCGCTTTTTATCCAGCTCCTGCAAAGCCATTGTAGCACAACCGAAACCTGGCAAGTAGAATGGCTGGAAATCCTGAATGAATTCCAGCGAGAACCATAATCAAAGCTAAGGTTGATCTACTTACAATGATTTTATTGATATGCTTTGAACAGTTGGCAGGCTAAGTAGAGAACAAGTACGTGGTATATGATCGAGGGAAAGCGCAGGCTAGCGAGCACTCAACTTCTTCAGCAATCAACCCCTTATACGTTTTCAAAAGAACGCACCAGTCTTCCTAAAGATAGCAACAGAACTCCCATCAAAACATACCGAAGACTGTAAACATTATGCCTTCTCATAGGTTACCGTACCCGCTGGAACACTATGAATCTTGTATCGAGTTTCTATACCTTTACGAAGGCTGCGGAGACATTGCAAAGGAGTTCGTACACTTGAAAGAGCTTGGGGAGCATAGCAAATGCCACTTTGTTCAATCTTTCTATATAATATTTACCGGCCAATGTGACAGCTGCGCCAAGCCTGGCTTGCTGAGAAAAGAGAGCATCCATAAGGTTTCAAAAGCAGTAGGGGCAAAGCCGCTAACCAATGCGCTTGGTCGCTCTATACAGAAAAGGGCTGAATTAATGGAGGAGGTACGGCAGTTCCGTTTGAAAAGGTTCAGATCCGAGATCAAGGAGTATGAAAACTTTGTGAAGGCATTCAAAAATGAGCTGGAGGAAGAAAATGCCTACACTATGAAGCTTAGGGCTGCTCGTGTCGAAGAGGAACACGGGTACGTTGATCCTCAAGACCGAGTTGTTGTTTACGATGCCAAAAAGGATTACTGCGAACTATTGTCCAAGGTTTACGACAAGGAAGGTGCATATTGCTGCTTCTGTCATGGAAAAACCAAGCGAGACAGGAGAACTGAAATTTCTACCTTGCCAGCATGCCATTCATGATGACAGCTTATGCTTCTTTCGTTGGTATCACAGCTCCCCACCCGATGACCTTAAATGCCCGGCTTGCAAACGAAGAATAAACGTTCTTGAGCAACCTCTGAATCCCCTGAACACACGTCACTGGGGCAGGAGCTTACGCAGGATGGATACTGTTCAGGTACCGAGCTTTGATGGCAGAGAGGAAGAGAAAACGGACGAGTGGACGCTCATGAATGCCGATAAACAAACAGCTTGACCTCATTCTTTACTGGAGACGTGTGGGACAAATTGTAAATGATGAATTACATTTAGCCTCATTTCTTACTATAAGAATTTAAAATGTGATAGTCAGTGATTATTTAAGAAGTGACTTGTTTCTCTCAGAGTCATTGAGGAAGTCGCAACTAAATTCAGTCAGAGAGTATTCTCTGGTCAAATATTCCACCCCCCTAGATCTGAAGGCCAATTGATGGCAATCTGAAGTCCCTCACAAGTGCTTGTCTGTTGAATGTTCTTCTTTGTTGCAAATCAATAAAGATGTAATTTGTTTTAGGAGTGCAGCCTCTTGATACAGAAGGAACCCCGAATAACACAATGCATTCTTTTCAGCTCTGAAGGAACAAAGAAAAGCAGAACAACTGTTGGGAGGAATCTCTTACTGCAGCATTGGCACAATCCGAGGGATCCAATTTAAGATTTGATCCGGAAGATAAAATGTGGTCCCAAACATCTAAGAGTCAACGAATGGCCATCTACACAAGTCCGGGCACTCTGGGATGCCGAGCAAAAAAACTAGCCGAGAGGAGAAATGGGTGAACTTCTTGGGGAGGGTATGACAGATACAGAAGGGCATGCAATTTTGAACGGTGACGGAGGGAAAGGAGAGGGGTTATCGTCCAGACGAATGTTATATGGACGATGATGAGGATTTCAGTTGCATCATAGTGAAAAGAGCTAGGCCACTGTTGCTTCAACGCTGTACAGATATAGAATGTAAAGATATACAGTACCGTTGAGATACAATTGAACCACCCTCTACAAATAAACCATTTATGGCCAATTATCAGATGAAAAGTATCTTGTGCAAGATGGGGCATTCTCATCGTATAAACAGCTATATTTGATCAACAGACTTTCCAATCATGGTGGTTTTCAATCACTCAAACATTGACGAATGATAGAGACAAAATATGAAACAGTGCTTGTGATATTTGATGCCGACTCGTTGGAGTCGTTTGCTTAGTTGGTACAAAAGCACGAGAATGCTGAGTTGCTCGAGTCATGAATCACAGGGAATGAATCATTGTAAGGTGTTGCATAATTCATTTCGTTCATAGTCACTCTTCTTGCCGCAGCGTTTCAATCTGAACCCGGCTTGCAAAATCGTCTCTCCAACTGCCTGGTCATGCACCTTGCTCCATCATTCATCATCGTAAGAGGAAAGGGTCAAACAATTCTCCTATATTGCGGCGTTGGTTATCATGATTACTATGAACCTGGAATATGACGTACCAGACAGGCTCGAATCTTTCTGCTTTCGGAGTAGTCACGGCATTGCGGTCTGCAAAGGGATCATTCTCGTCTTCTTCTTCAAAGTCATCTTCATCCTCCTCCTCTTCAGGAGGCTGTTGGACTGGTCTTGGGGGACGTGGAGGCCGCATTTCTGGGCTCGGACTCTTGTCGCTGATATGCAGACCAGCAAGCTGGTTTGCAGTATCTTGCTCCTTACTCTTTTCAGACATGACTAGTTCAATGTTAAAACTTGCTCAATATCCGCCATTTAGGGGCCACCGACCTTTATACATGTGTTGTTGTTCGGCCAGCTCATCATCAGAGTCACTGTCAGCATCAATTGATCGATCCAGTTGCTCAAACGTCATGAGAGCAGTAACCAGCTCATCATTGGCATGAAGAAGTGCTCCTAGCCATTGCTCCGATTCGACATGTTGGATCTATCAATGTTAGCGAAAGCTTTGAAATCCCTCATGGCAACGCACATAGCGCAAGATCTTTCGACGGAGAAGTTTGCAGAATTCGAAGTGATGGACCGCATTCTTGTTCTCTGAGATACGCTCTTTCTCACGGTTGATCAGCTTGAGGGCATTTAACAGGTTAGTCGATGCTACGGAGGCTTCGGCGATGCAGTTCTTCATTGTTTCCTTCTCTTCTTCCAGGTTGAACGCCTTTCCTTTCTTCTTTTTCTTGTCTTTTTTGGACTTAGAAGAGCTGGAGAAGAACGAAGAAGGCGTTGAGCTTCTTGGCGACGAGCTGTGAGCTGTAGCGAGAGAAGTCGATCGGGAATGCGATGCAACTGGAGCTGGGGCTGGGCGCGGAATCTCTTCTTCATCATCCTCAAAAGGATTCTGTTCTGTTTCGCGGAGAACTTTTGACTTATCTTGCGTGACGACTTGCTTCCGACGAGGTAATTCCTACGATATTGTAAGTGATATTCCGTTGCAAGACTATTGATACGACTTACCTTGTAGAGAGCGGCAATTTGTTCAAGTCCACGGACCTTCTTGTACTCAACTGCCCATTGTCTGAATAATACTTTGCACTTATCCCTCACCAAAGGGTCCGAAAGATCAGCGGTACCGCACACACGCAAGCGCTCGAGAAGCATTTCGTCCGCAAATGTACGTTGAAAGCGAGAACCGGCATTTTGGATCAGACCATCAAGCAGGGTGAGAGCACGAAGTTGGCGATGAATGTTGCCATACTTGAGCTTCTTCCGAATAGCTCGTGCAGCTTCTGCCGGGCCTGTGGCTTGAAGTTTGATAGCCTCCACAAGATCAGGTATTCCACTCAAATCGTCTTCCTCAAATTGCTCACTAGTAAGTTGCTCGACAGCGACGGTGACAGCGGAATATGGTTTCTTCTAAGAAATGGATCCCATATCAGCCTCTCGATCTTCTTGATTTGTGGGAACTCCTATTTGCTCCCTTTGAGTTTAGAATGAGAAACATTGCCTGTGGTCATTTTCGACCTCATGCACCTCATACATACGGAAGGTAATGAGGAAATCCCACTTGAGGCATCATTGAGGTGGTAAGTCAGACTTGCTGTGGTGAATCTTAGTACAAAACCCAGAAAAGGACTTACTGAAGAAAACATGTTGCTAAGATTGCTTCACCATTGACTGCTCAGCTCAACTCTTAAGGCCTCAAAACTCAATCCAAAGCAGTCCCGTGACTTCAACTTGCCTGCAGCAGCCTTGATGACAAAGTCCCGAGAGCGGACGGGTTGCAGCGAGAATACCGTGAATGGCCGTATCAATGGAGTTCACCAATGAAATAATGTCAACTTTATATCGGCTGCTTTCGAGCCCAGCACTGCCCAAGGTTTGTTGACGTGGACTCCTCGAAGCTTCGGCTTGGTATCCCGCTTCGGGAGCGATAAGAGAGGGGCTTGATTGTCCTGGTGCGGGCCTGGAATTCGTTCTGGTTTCTTGTAGTGCTGGACTTGATCTCCCAGAGAATGTGTGAACTGTGTGAGCGTGAAGGGGGAAATTCTCAGGATACCAGCCAAATGTAGGTAGTTCAAGATATGGAAGGAAGGCCATGTATGATATCCATGTGATTTGTTTGCGGCATTCGGCGGAATCGAGGGCTAGCGGCCGCTTGCTGGTCTCAGGATTCGGGAGATCCTTGAATTTTACATTCTCACCATAACCAACGTCTACTCTATCGCATTTCAGTCTGTGGTCACTCATATATCAATTTCATCTCTTTGAGTGTGATTGTTGAGTGGACGGGCATGGGCATGAACAGTCCAGATGTCGCTGTATCGGGGTTGGGATCGGGAGGAAATGACAGAGGCTGGTGCTGCATTCCTGGAGCCACCAACTCCGTAAGTTGCTCGCCATTTACACAGATGCGATGCTAAGAGGCAGATCTTGCAGAGACAATAGTATCATAGCCTCTTTTACCCCAGTCAACTACAACAGCGCACAGCCCCAATACGCCAGGCCTTCGAAGATCTTGACCTCAAAAGCACTTGATAGCGATACTATTTACAATCTGCCAGATGAGGCTCTCCATGAAGTAGCACGAAAGAAACAAAAGATTGGTTGCAAACAGGCAAATAAAGGTCGTGCTGTTTCACTTGGCATTGTGTGGGAGTACAATGATGACGAGGATCCCGAGCATGGTGGAGATATCGATGGCCATATTTCGAAGAAACGCAGGATCGCTCCTGCTAAGCGGTCAAAATCCACCAAAGTACAATCAAAGACGCTCTCTCAATCATGGGGCAACGGCGAAAATAAGCAGCAAGATATCGCGAAGCCTGATGATCGACAAAACTCGCAGTTAACTACGCCGCCCGACTCAAGCAAAAGGGCGAAGAGACGGACCGCATCTTCGACAACGCAGAGCAGAGTGAGAAACACGAAACCTTTCAAGAATCCCACCATTACGAAGCCCTCGGCCGTTCGGGAGAAGCCCGTGGAGGATAGTATCCCTAGCTTGAGGCCTGTTAGCACCTATCTAGGTTGGAGAACCACCCAGGACGCTGTCAAGCTTAATTCCAATGGAATTGCAAAGACGACTCTGGACAAGCTCGCGGCTTTTCGCTACAAGCCATCTGCAAATTTCTCAAATTCAGACCCCTCTGGTAGTCTACCAGTGCAGCGTGGAGATCATTCTGAACTGGATATTGGACAACTAGAACCCGATCGCCCGTCAAGCGATTCTGGCACTATTCCAAGTTCTCCAATACTACTGGACGGCCGCCCTCTTGATACTTCGGAAGCACAACTCGACCTTCCACTCCAGGATGTTGAAGTGCGGGATCCAGAAGTAACCCACTTTCGAGATGCTGAAATGCCCCTGAGCCCTAGTAGCGATGACTTCTACCTGGATGTCCTTTCGAAAATCGAGTCAAGCAGTCAAGCACCTCCAAGCATTTCGCAGAGTATTGGCAACCGAGAACCAGATCCAACTGAACACGCTCAATCCGGGCTTCAACTCCCGCAACGTTATCAAGCAAATGGCATCATTAAGTTTGATGAATCGTCGCATCAATCTGCATCAATCAGGTTTCAACCTCCTTCAGCGCTCTTGGCTTCACTTGCTAAGCCTATTGAACACATCGATAATGGTTTCGATCCCAGCTCAAGCGAGGCCAATGCTCTAGATTGCTTGCCAGAGGTTGCTGCCCTTGACCAAGGAGAACAGCACACCTCTGAGAGCCTCGGAGCTGCAGAAACCCCCTCAAAGCAAGATCGGTCTTCAGTTGCATATTTGTTTTTTGAGGAGGCAGTGGACGTTAAGCATGCTTATGATGCTGATGACTACGAAGCTGAAGCAGTAGAAGAATCGCTACACAGTTTTCGAGCTGCCAGAACAGACTTCGATGAACAACTTCGGCCTGATGCTCCAGTGCATTGTTCCCAATTGGGAGGCCGAGTGACAGAGGTTCAAGTGGAGCGCTATGATATCGATGACGTAGAAGAAATATCAAGGGAGTCTACCAAGGATTCCGAGCCAGACGAGTTCAATGAAGGCCTAGATGACAGCGATTTCCTCGAAATCGTTTCTGATCCTGCTATTTCGGAGACTCAATTCAAGCTGCGACCGATGCAAAGAGAGAAAAGTGGGAGATTACCCCAAAGTCAACAGATGTCCCTCGCAGCTGTACCTCCTCAAGATGCGCTTACCTCTGGCAAAGCAATCACGTTGGCGCTCAAGACTATCCATAAAGAGCTTGCGATTCAAAATCAGGGTTCACCATTACCACAAATTCTGAGCTCGGAGCCAGATTATGATTACCCGATGGATGAAGCTGATGAAGAGGTGTTCAAATTGTCGGATCTCATGACGACCGGTGTCATCGAGAAATTCCAAGCTCCTGCAAGTTTGCAGTATGCCTTTGGAGATGATCCTGGCTCGGGAGAAGTATACGACAGTTCTCTACAATTTCCTCCTCCAAAACCTCAGCCCACGCCGGCCTCAGCAAAAGAACTACACACTGACATAGCTAGTGCTGCTACATCCCCAGGTTGCCGCTCTGACATTGAAGCGCTTCTAGTAGGCGGGAAGGAAGACAGGAACCTCCTTGGCACCGATCATCCTGCTGAAGATGCTGAAGATCAAGTTATTTTCGAAGTCCCTTCCGAGCCGCTGCGACCTATGAGCATGATGAACAGAGCAGAGAGACGTGAATATATGTCATATTCCAGCCCAACAACACACTTTCATGCATTGAACAGTGGTGCAACTCCAGGACCATCATTCGAAACAGAATTAGCATTCATAAACTGGATCTTGGACGACAGTCACGAATACAGACCCCTTCAGCCATTTGCTCGACCCGATTTTCCTATCTTAGCCCGTGACCGTTCCCCCGTCACTGGTGTATCAGCACAGACTTTCCTTCGGGTTTGCTTTCGCATCGGTGAGATGTTCAAAGAAGGAGCGAGATGTGAAGCATTGAAGCAAGATGCAGTGATCGAGCTCTTTGCTCGTGTTACTTTCTCTTCCCGAGAAGCTGGCACTAATAAACAACACTTTCAGTTTGCAGATCTCTGGCATGATCGACCACCGTTCCCATGTGGCGTACTTTTTAACTACAGGACGTCTGGTTTGGTTGAAAGTGAGAGTAAGGCGTTGCTCGGGGCTGATGAGGGAACACTGGCTCGATGCTTGGGAAGGTTCAAAAGGGACAGCAAGAGTGAAACGGGATGGATGCTGCATATCGCCAACATTAGAATGACGGATTGGGAGGAGATCAGATGGACTAGGCGAATTGTGAGTGCGGGCTAGGTGAAGTCAGAGAGAGTGGGGTTCTTGAAACCGTGAGTATGAAGGAAGTGACGTGATCGGAATGAGTTTGTTATATTGCTATCACATAGCTTGCTGAGCCGAAAAGGCTTTACTAACATTTAGGCACAACTGACTTTGGCTGTACTCATACATCTTACATTAGCTCCTCCATACTCTCAAGCTCTGCTCAAAATAGATCGATCTTAGCAAAGAAAAATCCAACCAAAAGCCATCATATCTAAATGCCTCATAATTCCCAAACTCCGTGACTGCGTCCCAGACATACCAGAACGCCCCTGAAACGAATCCCACTCACTCATCAATCAAGCTTCAGCGAAGTGCTTTCGCCCTCCATAATCAAGCTCGGCTTCTCCTTCGTAAACGAACTGGTGAGTATGGCCCCGAGAAATAGAAGCATGGGCACCACAAGGAGAGTAAATGCCACAACCCGGCGGATCTTCATCTGCTCGCGCTGCGCATTCGACTTCGATGATCTGAACTGGACGCAGCAGTTCGAGCCCTGACCATTTGTAATGGCCCGCTCGAGATCCGGCGAGGCGTCTGTGAACGTCACGCAGCAATTATCTCTTGCTGGCAACTTTGTGGCTGCAGCATTTTGCTCCTTCTCGATCTGAGTGAAGAAGACTAAGTTAGAGAGTGGTTTGGGGGTTTGGCAGAAAGGAGGAGGTACCAGTAATCGACCAATACTCTCTTCCAACCATTCGATTCTTTGCTTCAGGCCTGCGATTGTTGCAAGTGCATCGTTGCTGGTTCCCATCGTCATCTCTGTCTCTCCACCTACGGTGCTGGGTGCTACACCCCATAGTTCCGCATAACTCGGTCCTGAGCTTCGGCCTGTGTGGTTACTTGGAATCGGTCTCGGCGTGCCGGGTGAAGAGTGTGTGTGGAAAGATGGAGGAGGGGAGGAGGGAACTGATGGTGCGAGTATAGATGGTGTGTGCATGGAAGAGGCTGAAGAGACAGAGTTGGGAAGTGCGGTGTTATAGTTGTAGTATGGGGTGGTTTGGATGCTGTCGAGTGTTATGACTTCCTCTCGCTGAGGAACCTATTCATTCCTTCGTCAATTTCATTTCTTTTCATCCCATCGGTGCGATTTTCCAGCAAACGGATTTCAAAAGAGTATTAGGCAGCAGCGAAAAGAGAGTCTTACAGGTTCGTAGCGCGCTCGATTCATACCTGCGATCTTCTTTTTGAGATGTGGAACAATGAGATGCGATTGAGGATAGTGATACGTGCTTGTGTAATCACGAGATAAAATTCAAGGCCACTACTATTCTCAATATAAGGCAAGTTGTGGATATCGTGTACTGATAAACGATGGAAGAGAATCAGGCCGACGATGACTGACCGCGTCAGCTAAACTGTGCGGGGGTCTCAGCTGAAGTTTAATCTGACGAATCAGGAGGCTGCTTCATGGTGGGATGTGTGGAACTCGCAGGGCTGAGCCTTTTGCGTGCATTGGCGTTTCTGCCAGTTCGTGTGCTGGCGAATGAGGGGCTTCTATCTCGGTATTCGTAGGGGAGTTCCGAAAGCCAAGAACCTTCAGGTCACACGTGATTTACTTTAATACAAATAATAATTAAGGCCTTGAACTATACCTTCGAGGAGTAATGAAGTGTTGTGCAGTGTTAGCTACACAAAAAGTTCATATTGGAAGTTGTGAAGAGGTAACCAAGCCTTTCTCGCTTTCTGGATGGCACGGTTTAACTAAATTCTTCCCAAACTCAATCTTTCACTCAAACTCTTACACTAGACTCCCTTCACAATCGAGTACAGAGGATTGCACAATCGGTGCTGAGCATAGTCTCGTCATCAACTGAGTTCAATCAAGCTTGCCCATTTCTCTTTTAAGAACTCAACGACACCGTCGGGCCCCTTCTCGGCTTGGAGTCCTTGAGGAATAGCCATCGTCTTGATGCCCGGTACTGTTTCCTTTGCTATCCTTTGGATCTCATCACTCTCATCCTGGGTCCACATTGATGCAGCAAACTTTGATAAAGTCAGTCACTCCTCTGGCCTTGATATTCCCACAGATAGAGCGGATCAGATTGCGACTTGAATACCTGGGTTCAAATTTAGACAGTGAATTGGAGACGTACCAAAACATCTGGGTTGTTCCTTTCACACATTGCCTTGACATCTTCTAACCCTGCTCACAATTGGAGTACTTAGCTTCGATCATGATACTCGAAGACTCCAATACTCAACTAATCGCAGGCAATTTGCGAACGAGAAAGAAAGAGCAATCATACTTGCGGCATTGTCAGCGTGATCGATTATATAAGTGTCCTTCACGCTTTCAATGAACCGACCCACGATCAGCTTGGCTCGTTCCGGGACCTTGTTGACTGTGCACAATTTGTATGGTCCTTTTGGCGCCATATTTGCTCAAGTTTAGGACCAAAACTGTGCGATTGAAATAAAAATGTAAAGAACAATTTGATACATACAGAGATCGCGGTCAAGACGAGAAGAAAAGCAAGGTTTGCGAAGATAAAGCCGAGCTTGGGATTTGCGGGAACGAAATCGGCAACCACCGGCAAAATATTTTCCTCCGAGACTTCGAACTTAGTGTGACACTTGTAGGACGACAATGAGATAGTAATCTGTGATTCAAACGGTCATAGTCTTCGATCTATTATGCAACGCAAGCGATGCTGCTATGTATCTCATACTACCATCAACTGTACCATCCTCTGAAAGCGCCGTGAGCTTGCGATGTCTCCGCTCATCGTCAGTATCTATGCATACGCTTCCAACGTGAGCCTGCACGTGAGGTCCGTCTCTTGCCGCAAATTGAGAGTCCCTTTGTCCCAATCGACCAACTAGCTCGAGTTCAATCCAATTCAACCCCGTTCAAAGCCTCGCTCAAACTATCATTCTGCTCCGGTACCTCGGGGTGCACATCACTCAACTTCTCACCCAGCACTTCTCCTTGTGCTTTCAAGTCCTTGACCTCAGCCTCCAAGTCTTCAACCTCGCCATCGCTTCTGTTTCCGTCGCTCTCAGGTGGCGTGACGTCTCCAGTTGTAACCAGTGTTCTCCGTACATGGTTCATATTCCGCTTCAACATACACATCTCGATCGCAATCCCAGGTCCAAAAGCACAGCCCACGATGAAATCTTTGACCTTCCCTTCTGGCGCGAGCTCATCCATATCTTTCTGTCGTAACCTGTCCATGACGGAAATGACTGTTGCCGAAGAAGAGTTGCCGTGGTTAATATACGTATCGTATGAAGCTCGCATATGCTCCGGGGTAATGTTCATTGCCCTCTCTACACCAGAAAGGATGGTTGCGCCGCCTGGATGCAGCGCCCAGTCGAAATCTCCAGCCTCTTTGTAGTTCGATGGGAGATTAGGTAACGTGGAAAGGAGATCTGAGAAAGTGGGTGCTACAACAGCAGCTGCGAGTTTAGGCACTCTTGGTGAGAGGACGACTTTCCAACCTATTTAGCTTGTTAGCGGTCAAATCAGTTATTAACGATTTCGAAACAGAGACGCACCAAGAGGGTCAACGTCAAACCCCAAATCTGTCTCCGTATCGGGAATAACCCTATGGTCCCAGCCGAGCAAGTCGTACACCGGCTGTGCTTCCTCACCTCCAACATTGTTACTCAGTACTAAGGAGCTCGCACAGTCACTGAACAAAGTTATACCGATCCGTGTTTCCTGCAACTCGCTCGCACTGTCCAGCTCGCTCCGCACCAACAGGCTACTTATCTCCAACGCAATGACCAGCACTCTTGCCTTCTTGCCGCGAAAACTACTTCCGAGCGCCAGATTTGCAGCTGTTCGCAAACACGCAAGACCTCCGCTGCATCCAATGCCATGCAGCAGGACCTTTTCTACCGGCTGGGTCATCCCCAATTGCTTGCACACGTAATGGTCAAACCCTGGATTCGCACTATTCGTGCAAGTGGTCGAAACAACATGTGTGATATCTAGAGGAGAGAGCTGGGCTTCGTGTAGTGCTTTTCGAGCAGCGGTCACTGCGAGTGCGACCCCGTCTTTCAGGAATAAGCTGGACAGCTCTGCGATTGTGGGGGCGCGGTCCATGTTTGCCAGCGGGTGATCGACTGATCCAATTGCAGAGCGCGTGTCGATCCCCGTGTATTGGTTTATTGTGAGGATTTTGTTCAAGCTGGAGAGTATATGAGTATTGTTCTTAACTGCGGGGAAATTGAGGGACAAACGCTGGACTAGAGGGGTAGTGACGCGCGACGAGGGTGTTTAGACATGGCGGATCGAGCAGAAATGGAGGATATTCTGTTCCCAGACCAGTGATTGAGAGATTGAGGTCTCCAAACTGATTGCTTTTCGCATTCTGCGTATCTGTCGAGGGAGACATAGCGGTGGTTCTGTGTTGAGCAGTGACGGCCAATTGAGAGATATGAAGCTATATGGGTAGCAACAGACGGTCTCTGAAGTGTGGGAAGTGACCAACGCGGCTGATTATTATATTCTGGCGGATGGGAGCTTACCGAGGCTGCGGGGTGGCGGTGCAATGAGAGGGTGGAACAACGGAGGAGGAGGGAGCGACTGTGAGGGGTCGATTACAAAAAGCAGACGAGGGGATGTCAGGAACACAGCAAATGAGCGTGGGCGTTTCCGGAGTCGGATGTTATTTTGATAAGTCCGGAGATGACGTTTGGTGTTTTAGAGGGCAGTGTGTGCCAATCATGCCATGATGCTCTCTCTCTCTTCCAAATCCTCAACAAAAGCGTTTCGATGCTCATGCTCGAACAAGTCCATTCGAGGGATGCAGCTCGGACCAAGCAGGGCTCCCCCTTGCTCTTTTGCTGCAAGATGTGTTTAGACTAGCCGCCTTCGCGTTAGATCCTGCGATAGCAGCCCTGTCGTCCAAGGGGAACATGCCGTCATGATTTTAACTTTAACTTTGGCAC
>Ga0181525_10002396_pt1 | contig 15354 bp, 11 predicted proteins | sample PEATcosm2014_Bin_48_FD_121100 | JGI IMG/M metagenome (GOLD analysis project Ga0181525, IMG submission 121100) | Peatland microbial communities from MTU Mesocosm Facility, Houghton, MI, USA - PEATcosm2014_Bin06_10_metaG | ecosystem: Environmental > Terrestrial > Soil > Wetlands > Peat | place...
GAATCGCAGCCGATGATGACGGTGCTGACCGGCAAGGAAAGCGAATAATACATCGCCTGCCGCATATCCAGAGTTCCCGGCGTCGTCGCCAGCACCATTCCTTCCCACATATGTTTCTGCTGTTCGATTGGCGGTGGAGTCCACGTCGAAAGAATTCTTCCCCGCGCCGGCACCTTCATTCCAATGATTCCCATTTGCTTCTCGACGGCCAGCGGGAGCAATTGCTCGGAGAAGCTGTAATGGTGCGGATCAGCGGCATTAACCGCCATCAGGATCGTGTCGAAGGGATAACGGTGAATCGCCTCGATGAGCGCGTCGGGCCGGTAGTGTCCGGTGATGCCGAGATAGCGCACGATCTTATGATCGCGAGCCTGAAGCAGCGCTTCCATGGCTCCGCCCTTGGCGAAGATCTCGTTGATGTCGGTCATCGTGCCGATGTCGTGCAGCTGCCATAGGTCGATATGATCGGTCTGCAGCAGCTTGAGCGAGGTCTCGAGCATCTGCATGGAACCATCGCGCGTGCGTTCTTTTGTCTTGGTCGCCAGAAACGCGTCGCCGCGCCGGCGCTTCATCACCTTGCCGACGTATTGCTCGCTCCAGCGCTCGGGCCCGCCGTAGATCGATGAAGTGTCGATATAGTTGACGCCGAGATCGAGAGCTTTTTCGACGATGGGAATGGCATTGGCTTCATTGTTAGCCTTCTCGAGCGCTGCCTGGCCGCCGAGGCTGAAGATGCCGACTTTGTATCCGGTTTTTCCCAGATTCCGGGTTGGCATGGAATTTAAGATCGCCGGATTCGAAGGCGCGGGATTGGGAGGCGAACTCGACTGGCCACTTGCGACATTCGGAAGAACGGCCGAACCAAGCGCGGCGGCGGTCATGATGCCGCTTGCCTTGAGAAATTCCCGCCGATTGTTCTTGGATTGCTCGTTCTTGTGTTGCTCGTCCGACTTAACTTTGCGCATGATGATCTCCCGTTTCTATTCCGGGTCCGCCCCGAATTTGTGCAGTGCCTCTATCAGATCGGGAACGATTGCTCGGTGAGCGCTGACTGCCATGCTTCGCCCGGCTCCATCCAACCCTGCCGAGACAATCTTTCGATGAATGGCTTTGGAGTCTGTCTGCAGAGATCCAGTGGAAGGATATTCCATTGCATGCAGCACCGCACCGCCGAGGAAACCGTGAAGAAAGACACGGTGGATCTGATTGACTGCAGAAGGAACGGTCTGGCGCCGATGGGCGAGGATGGTACGAATCGCGGCGAGATGCTCCGGTTCGAGCGACGACTCCACCACATCCTGGAGCAGTGGGGTCGGAACCAAGGAGTCGAGATGCTGGGCCACCATCTGGCCGATGTCGTGGACGGCGTGGCCGCTCTGCTTTATTTCCGGCCGGTACGCCATCCGAATGGAGATATTCCGACGAGCTTTGTCCAGCAAGGACAGCATCATGGAAGGCTTGATAGTTTGGGGGGCAAGCCAGATGGCCAGATTAATCCAATATTGCTGAAAATCTGCCAAGTATGCCTTGGCGGTCGGAGTTGTGGTAAAACCTTGGCGGTCGGTGCCGCCGGGAACCTGCGTCGCGGGATCTCCAATGAGGTTGATATCGAGGAAGTGATGGAAGCTGGATTGGGTGACTACACGACCGACACTGACGATGTGGCCGTCATAGACGGAGATCGCGCCGTAAGTATTCGGGATATCGACATCGAGCGCGCCGATGTGCTGGTCCGCGTTGCTTCCTAAGAGATCTCCTCCAGGAGTGGCGTGGGCCACGCTACGCACGTTCGCGATGATCAGCGGCAGCTCTTGATCGCCGCCTGACATAGGGTATTCGTCGATGGTTGTGCCGCCGTGGATGGTTGTACCGCCGTGATCGAATTTTTGTTTCGTCGGCGGAAACCCCAGCCAATCTACGCTTCCGGGGCCGAGGACCAGTCCTTCGTGCATGTGATCAGGCAACACGGAGAGATACTGATTGCCACCGAGCGAGAGAATGGCGTGCTTTGTGGTGACGTACAGGCGCTGAGGTATGTCGTCCGACTGACGGTCAAAAGGGACGCCGGTCTCGTTGGTTCCTGTCCAGTAATCTGGCACCGATTCCAGCCCCGTTGGTCCGGGCTGCACGGTATCCAGCCGATATGGACCTACGGACGGCGGCGAGCACGCGTCGCCGATATCCTGATAGGGCACGCGGTTGAAGGGATGATGTACAGGAACCGAAAAGACGAAGTTAATGCCGTAATTCCAATCGCCGTAGGGACCCTCCGGGTCTCTTTTGGGGGTGGAGTTAACGGGATTCGTGGTGTCCCACCACCAGCGCCGCATCGACCTCACTCTCGGAATCGAACCGCAAAGCACAGCGCCCCTGTCCTCATGATCTCCAGTGGCAAATAGCCCGCCGCCCGCCTGCATAAATTGCACGAAAGCCCACAGTTGGTCCTCGTACGTTGCCCCGTCCCAGCACAACATGTTTTGACCACTAACCTCCATGACGCTGCTGAAGCCAAACATAAAGATCACATCGAATTGCGAAAGATCGACTTCATTGCTGCCCGAAGGGGTGGGCGGAGTGCCTTTCCAGGTGAACCACGCGTTGACCACGGTGCCAGGAAGCAGGTTCCCTGGAGACTGTGGCAGGCCAACATCGTCATCTCGATGGGCAAGCGTCAGATCGAAGCGAAAACCGATGAAGGGTTGGAATGGGTTCCTGTTGAAATTCTGGAGGGTGGTAACGAATTTTGTCAGGGTAAAATAAGTGTCCGTCTGATCGGGCACAGCACTGAACGAAAACAACTGGTCAGCGTAGCCGTCACATACGACCAGCACCCGCAGCGTTACACCTTTAGGAATCGGGATCGGAGGACCGCTCATGATGGACCTCGCAAAGGGCCGGCTGTACTCGGATAACGGGTGGAGCTGCTCGGGCACTAACGCTAACACTGATCCGCCCCCTCCGCAATCATAAATAGTGTCTGGAACGAGGCGGCAACAGACCTGATAAACTCGCCCGTGATGGAACGACCGAGCCTGCCTGTTCTGCCGCGATCCATGTTGTGGATAGTCGTGCTTTCATTTTTCGTGCAGGTTGCGGCCATCGGAATTCTCCGCCAATATCGCATGCGTACCGGAGAAGACCACTTCGGTTTTGGTTTCGAGATGGGCCGCGTGGGCCGTTCCATTGCACTGGGGCAGGGCTTCAGCAATCCCTACGGAGGCAATACCGGCCCCAGCGCGTGGGAGCCGCCGCTTTACCCTTACTTGATCGGCGGAGTCTTCAAAATCTTCGGTATCTACTCCAATGCCTCGGCGTGGGTTCTGCTCTCGATCAATAGCGTCTTCGCTTCGCTCACTACAATTCCGATTTATCTGATTGCGCACCGAACCTTCGGCCCCCGCGTGGCACTCTGGTCGGCGCGAGCCTGGGCGTTTAATCCCTACGTCTGGTACTGGTCGATTCATTGGATTTGGGACACGACCTTCACTCCGTTGATGCTGGCGCTAATTTTTTTCGTCTCGCTGGAAATGGAGCGCTGGCCGGGTCTCCGGGGATGGGTGATCTTCGGCGCATTGTGGGCCGCTGGAGCTTTGGCCAATCCTGCGATGTTGTCTTTCTTGCCGTTCTGCGGTCTGTGGATATGGTGGCGAAGATACAGATGCGGTTTGCCCTCCTTTCCCGGAGTAGTGCTTTCATCATTCGTGTTCTTTCTGGTTCTGTCGCCTTGGCTAGTGCGGAACTACAAAGTCTTTGGACGTTTCGTCTTCATTCGCGACGACTTCGGATTGCAGTTCCGCCTCGGCAACAACAAACTGGCCGACGGCATGCTGATCGCGACTCTGCAGCCCAACCTCAACAAACTGGAGTTTGAAAAGTTCGAAGGTCTCGGAGAAATTGCTTACGAGGCCGATTGCCGGCGGCTGGCATTCGAGTGGATCCGCGCACACCCTGGGAGATTTGCAATTATCAGCATGAAACGTTTTTTTTATTACTGGAACGGCGTGCCCAGACCGACCGACAGCGTCGCTCCGTGGGACTTCCGCAGCTCGCTGTTTCTGGCGTCGTCCGTGCTGGCGATCTGGGGAGTGGGCCGGGCGCTGCGGCAGAAGCGGCCGGGGGCGTGGCTTTTCGGCGGACTCGTGCTGACTTACCCCACCGTTTATTATTTCGTGTTCCCGCATGCTCGCTACCGGCATCCCATCGAACCTGAGCTGATTATTCTGGCGGTGTTTTTGTTGTGTGAAACCCGCAGTCGCACCACTCGAGGCATTGCCGATTGTTGATCGTTGAATGATGATTGAAAAGCCGATCGACGCGCGTTGCGAATCATCCACAATCGGCGACTCGCTATGACGATTTCCGTGGCCATCGTGGCGATGGATGAAGAGGCTAACATCGGCCGCACCCTGGCTAGCGTTCAGTGGGCCGATGAAATCGTGCTCGTCGATTCCGGCTCGAAGGATCGCACCGGCCAGATCGCGCGCGAACGCGGAGCCCGGGTTGTGGTTGAACCATGGCGCGGCTACGTAGCGCAAAAGCAGTACGCGATCGACCTGTGCACCAGCGATTGGGTACTGCTGCTCGACGCCGACGAGGAAGTGAGTCCGGGCCTGGCCGAGGAAATTTGCGCGGTGATCGCCAGCCCAAACGCCGCCGGCGGCTACAGGCTCCCGCGGAAAAATCTGTTTCTAGGCCGCTGGATGCGTCATGGCGGTTTCTACCCCGATCCCAAGCTGCGCCTCTTCCGCCGCGGTCAGGGCTTCGTCACCGGCCATGACCCGCATGACCGCTGTGAACTCAAGCTGGATGTGCCCCAACAGACACGCCAATTCGAACATGCTCTCATCCATTACACGTATCCGAATCTCACACTCTACCTCAGCCACATGAACCGCTATTCGTCGCTGGGCGCGCAGTTGGCGATCGCCAAGGGACACCGCAGCTTCAGCTTTATCAACATCGTGCTGCGGCCGCTGGCCACGTTCACCTACAACTACTTTATCCGCCTGGGTTTTCTCGACGGCCGCGAGGGTCTGTTGCTGCACATGTACCACGCCGGCTACGTTTCGTGGAAATATGCCAAGGCCTGGGAACTTTCGCGTAACCACCGCACTAGCGAACCATAGAATGCCGATTTACTGACCGACCAGTCGTTCTGCTGTAAACGCTGCCTTGCCCGCCAACGCTCCGTTCCCTATCATCACAACAGAACACTGGGGTCGTCATGCCGGAGAAGAAACTGCCGAAACCGCATGTTGTCGAAAGTCCCATTGCCGACGTATTTGAAAAGCGCCATCCGTCTGTCGCCGAGAAACGTTGGGCGGAGAACACACTTGCTCCCACGCTCGAAACTTTTCCCGAAAAGCCGATTGGCGCGCCAACAGGTGTGAACCTCGACGAACACGGAGACGCGCGCTTCACAACGATTTCCGGCGTTCCCGTGCGCCGCCTCTACACGCAAGCGGATCTTCCCGAAGACTGGAGCGAAGAAAAATATCTTGGCTATCCTGGCGCGCCACCATTCACCCGCGGCATTCACGCCACGGGATATCGCGGCAAGCTTTTTACCATGCGGCAGTTCTCCGGCTTCGCGTCACCCGAAGAAACCAACCAGCGTTACAAATATTTGCTCGAGCATGGCGGCGGCGGCCTTTCCGTCGCTTTCGATTTACCCACTTTGATGGGTTACGACTCGGACCATCCGGCCAGCGAGGGCGAAGTCGGCAAGTGTGGCGTGGCGATTGATTCCCTCGAAGACATGGAAATTCTTTTCGACGGCATTGACCTGGAAAAGACCACCGTCTCGATGACGATCAATTCGCCGGCATCGGTGCTATGGGCGATGTACCTGGTAGTGGCGGAGAAGCAAGGAGCTGACTGGAAAAAAATATCCGGCACCATCCAGAATGACATTCTCAAGGAATACATCGCGCAGAAGGAATATATCTATCCGCCGGCGCCGTCGATGCGCCTGGTGATTGACACATTCGAGTTCGGCACGAAGTTCACGCCGCGCTTCAACACGGTATCGATCAGCGGCTACCACATTCGCGAGGCCGGTTCAACGGCGCTACAAGAACTGGCCTTCACTTTGTACGATGGCATCGAATACGTGGAGTGGGCGCGGCGGCGTGGACTTGACGTGGACGATTTTGGTCCCCGCCTGAGCTTCTTCTTCAACGCGCACAACGATTTCTTCGAAGAGATCGCCAAATACCGGGCTGCCCGCAAGATTTGGGGCAAGGTGATGCAGGAGCGCTTCGGCGCTAAGAACGAGCGCACGTGGCTGATGCGTTTTCATACGCAGACAGCCGGGGTATCGCTCCCGGCGCAGCAGCCCATGAACAACATTGCACGCGTGGCATTGCAGGCCCTGGCCGCGGTGCTCGGAGGCACGCAATCGCTGCATTGCGACTCCTACGACGAGGCGTTGGCATTGCCTACGGAAGAAGCAGCGCGCATCGCGCTGCGCACGCAGCAAATCATCGCTTACGAATCGGGTGTCACGCAAACCGTCGACCCCCTGGGCGGATCTTACTTTGTTGAAGCGTTAACCCTTGCGATGGAAAAAGGCGCATTCGATTATTTCGACAAGCTGGACGGGATGGGAGGCATGGTAAGGGCCATCGAGCGTGGCTACCCGCAGAAAGAAATTGCTGAGGCCTCCTACCAATATCAACGCGCCGCTGAGGCGAAAGAGAAGATAGTGGTGGGCGTGAACGAGTTCGTGGTGGAGGAGGATTCGCCCCACATTCTTTACATTGACGAAAGCGTCGCGCGACAGCAGTCAACCAAACTGAAAGCATTGCGGGCGCGAAGATCGAATGACCAGGTACAGCGCAAACTCGACGCACTGAAAAGAGCCGCAGTGCAGGAACCGAAAGAGGGCAAGAATGGAGACATCTCTCCGGTGAACACAATGCCCTTCATCGTGGACGCTGTCCGCGCCTATGCCACGGTCGGTGAGATCTGCGAAGCCTTGCGCGAGGTCTATGGGACGTATACGGAAGTAAGCGTCACGTAGTTGGAAGGCTGTCAGCGTTTTGCTGATTTTGGGTCAAAATGGGAAGCGTACAAGATTTTGCTCCTTCATCGACTAAAGCATTACGCCTCTCGGGATTATGATTGAGGCCACGGCCAGTGACTCAATGAAAAAATTAAGGAACGCAACGCTGTTCCGTATGCCGAAGCGCCACGATGCGCCAGCCTCCGCCGTGGAATCGCGGATATTACTTCTTCGTCATCAGCGCGTCATACTCGACGTCGACATTGCTGAACTGTATGGAGTTCCTGTGAAGCGGCTCAACGAGCAAGTGAAGCGGAATCACGAACGCTTCCCTTCCGATTTCATGTTTCAGCTGACCAGCAAAGAGCACGGTGCTTTGAGGTCGCAAATTGCGACCTCAAAGAAAGGTAGAGGTGGGCGCCGATACACGCCGTTTGCCTTCACCGAACACGGCGCGATCATGGCCGCGACGGTGCTCAATTCCGAGAGAGCCGTCCAGATGAGCGTTTTTGTCGTTCGCGCGTTTGTGCGGCTGCGCGAGCTGCTGGCCACAAACCGGCGTCTCGCCGGCAAGATCGATGAATTGGAGAATCGTCTGGATACCACGGATTCCGTAATTGTCGATCTCATCACTGCCATCAAGAGAATGACGACGCCCAAGAAGGCGGCCGGCATCCGGATTGGTTTCGAGCTTCCACCGGAAAGCGGCAAAGGTCAGAACCCAGCCCAAAAGCTTCGGCATCAGAGCTGAGTCGTGCGGGCCGACGTAGCATCCTAGCTCGATCCTGAGTAGGGTTGGGGTCAGCAATTCGGCTGTATTCGCTTTGTATTCGCCTGCCGTTTCGATTTGTGATAAACATATAGAACCGATGCGAAGAGCGGTCACTCATCTTAAGAAATCCGACCCGGTCTTGCGGGCCATCATCGAGCGCATTGGCCCGTGCCGCATGCAATTTTCGCCGCCGGAGTTTCATAGCTTGGCGGAGGCGATCGTTTACCAGCAACTGAACGGCAGGGCTGCGGAGACGATTTTCGAGCGCTTTGCCGCACTGGCGGGCGCCCCGCCCACACCAGAAGGCATCCTCAAACTCAGTGACGAACAAATGCGCGGCGCGGGATTGTCGAAGCAAAAGGCAGCTTACTTAAAAGACCTGGCGACCAAGACAGCGAATGGATTGCTGGATTTCGCTCGACTCTCGGCCTTGCCGGACGAGAAAGTGATCGAGCATCTGACGCAAGTAAAAGGCATCGGAGTGTGGACTGCGCACATGTTTCTTATTTTCACGCTGAAGCGCGAGAACGTATTGCCGACTGGGGACTACGGCGTCCGCATGGCGATGTACAAACACTATCTCGATGTGCAGCGGGTCAAGAGCGCGAAGAAGTTACTTACGGCAAAGAAGCCGGCGGCTTCGAAGAGGGTCCGTAAGCGGAAGATCAAGCTGCCCAGCCCGGAACAAATGGAAAAGATTGCGAAGCGCTGGGAGCCTTATCGCAGCGTGGCGTGCTGGTATTTGTGGAAGAGCCTCGATACGAAAACGTAACCTCCAACTCGGACGAATATACGCTCTGTGGCTCCCCGCTGACCTCTGTGGTTAAATGAAAGGCGATGGCTGATCTCAAAATTCGCGTGCTGGTGGCCAAGCCCGGCCTTGATGGGCATGATCGCGGCGCCAAGGTGATAGCACGCGCGCTACGCGATGCCGGAATGGAAGTAATTTACACCGGGCTCCGGCAGACTCCAGAGATGATCGTCAGCGCGGCCCTGCAAGAAGATGTGCAGGTGATCGGGCTGTCGATTCTTTCGGGCGCGCATAATGCAATCGTGCCGCGGGTCATGGACTTGCTCAAGCGGAACAAGATGGACGACGTTCTTGTTTTAGTGGGCGGAATCATTCCTGATCAGGATATCGACGCCTTGAAAAAACTCGGCGTCGCGGCGATCTTCCAGCCTGGCACAGCGATGGATGACATCGTCAAGTTCATCCGTGCGAATGTAAAGGGCGCGGGCGTTGGGGCTGATTGAGTGACCGTGTGATCTGTAGATTTTGCGATTTAGCCGCCTGCGGTACAAATCACGCCGTTACACAATTCTTCTATGCCACCTCCAAACCTAGCCAGCATCCGCCAACAACTTGAGGGTACAGTGGGTCCTGCGCCGTGGTACTGGAAGACTTTTCCTGCGTTTCAATCTGCCGCTGGGCAAAGATTCGTCTGGACGCATCACGGCGACCAGGGGCCGGTTGGATATATCGTCTCGCTGGCGCTGGAGCAGGAACCGGACGAGCTTCGGCTGGCCTTGAACACATACTGCCGGCCGTTTCTCGTCGCGCCGCAGCGCCTGGGGATATGGTGTCCGGAGGGGCGGAACATTCGCTTGGCCTGTTTCGATCCCGATCAGCTCAAGGCCTTCGACATGGCTGAAATCGCAGGATGGTTCAAGCAATCGTCCGACCGCATCTACTCCGCGACTCCACCCCTGGCGGATTTCGAAGTGCCGCTCGCGCTGGGGCCGGGCATGCACAAGATCGATGTGCCTGCGGAGTTGGCGACGGTCGATGAGTTGATTGTGCCCACCAGTTACAAGGCGATGTCGAGCGACGATCCGGCATTCGCGCTGTTTGTGCTGTATCTACAGGCGGGGCTGGTGGAGGTGCTGCCGCAGAAATGGTTCACCGCCTCGCAATACGAGGTAGGCAAACAATGGATTTCACGCGCGGCGCGGGATGAGGAATCGCATCGCATCTTTGGCGAATGTTTTGGCGCGGGGACGTTTCTGCTTGAGGAAGACGGTTGCCGGCTGGCTGAGTGGATGGAGAAAGCCCCTTAGATTCGACGGTTGCAACCTCAACAGGCGCTAAAGCGTCGGCACGGGGAAGGGATTCGGAGCTCCCCAGCTTGGGTTCTCAGGTTGAACGAAGCAGTTTTGCCCTCTCCCCCGTAACTATCTGAGACGAAAGCTGGAAAGCCGTGAATCCTCCCCCGGTGACCGCGATCCGCTCCGACCGGAGCTTCTCGGCCGTAAAAATGAGCGGCAAAAGGCAAGATTATGGTGCTTGCGAAGCACTTGAAGCTGTTAGCATGCCTGGGAGAAAGGTGGCCCCCACCACCACGTTCGTGCCCTACCGAGACTTCGCCAGACTGGTCTAAACTTCTGGCCGAACGGACTCTCAGGCCTCCACTCGTTGTGATTGCTGCACTGTGCCGCAGACCGCGCGTGGAAGTCCTTAGCGGCTCTCATTTTTTTGTGAAGATTTTCTCAGGGTGGTAATGCACAGAGCAGTCAGGCATTTGTACGAGTTCGGGCTCTTTGTGTTGGACCCCGGGGAGCGTCTGCTCCACCTGGGTGCGACGCGCCTGGAACTGCCGCCGAGGGCGTTTGACACTTTGCTGGTTCTGGTCGAGAACAGCGGCCGCCTGCTGGAAAAAGACGCGCTGATGCAAACCGTCTGGCGCGACGCGGTGGTCGAGGAAAACAATCTCAGCCAGGTCATCTATCTGCTGCGCAAGGCGTTGCGAGATGGCGAAGATGGAGCGCGCTACATCGAAACGGTTCCGAAACGCGGCTACCGCTTCGTGGCTGAGGTACGTGAGGTCGATCCAGATCAGGATCATTCGCGTAGGGCGGAGTCTAAGATCCTGGAGTCTAAGATCGACGATCGGAATGAGAGCGCCGGATTCAACCCTCCTCCAGCTTCCGCTTCATCGGCGGCTTTGGATTCTGGGGCTGTTGAGGTCGCTAGAGTTAATGGAACTGGAGGCTCACTGACTTCTGGTAGCGGCGCCTCCGAAGCCCCTGCACGAAGCCCCGGAGCGAGACGGGGCTGGATTCAGGGACTGGTGGGTGGACTGGCAATGGTTACGGTTGTGGCGTTGCTGCAGGCCGCCGGCTGGAAGCAGAGGCTGTTCGGCGATGCGGACCTGGGCCCAGTGCGCTCGATTGCGGTGCTGCCCCTGCAGAACCTCTCCAACGATCCCAACCAGGAATACTTCGTCGATGGCATGACCGACGAACTTATTACTAACCTGGCGCAGATTCACGAGCTCAAGGTCGTTTCGAAGACTTCAATCATGCAATACAAGGGGACGCGCACTCCGCTTCCGCAGATTGGACGCGAGCTTGGCGTGGATGCGGTGGTCGAAGGCTCGGTGCTGCGCTCGGGAGACCGGGTAAGGATTACGGCACAGTTGATCCGGACGTCCACGGATCGCCACATCTGGGCGCAAGCTTATGATGGCGATCTGAAGGATGTACTGTCTCTGCAGGCGCGCGTGGCTGAGCAGATTACCGATCAGGTGAAATTGAGTCTGACTGCCGAGGAAAGCGGCCTCCTTCGCCGGGGGCAGTCCGTGGACCCGGAAGCTTTCGACCTCTATTTGCGGGGCCGTTATGCGTGGAACCGGAGAAATATCGAGGGATTTCAGAGGGCGATCGACTATTTCAACCAGGCCATAGAGAAAGATCCAAATTTTGCGCTGGCCTATTCCGGCCTCGCCGATTGCCACACACTACTTGCCCTTTACGGAGAAGACTCCGCGAACATAGCCCAAGCCAAGTCGGCGGCGGAAAGGGCTCTGCAACTCGACGGCACGCTCGCCGAAGCGCACACCTCGCTTGCCGCGGTCAGAATCCTGCATGATTGGGATTGGCAGGGGGCGGAGCAGGAATTCCACCGGGCGCTCGAACTGAATCCTAACTTCGCACAGGCTCACCACTGGTACGGCAACCTGCTGCTGGGTCCGGAGGGGCGCCATGAGGAAGCAATCGCAGAATTGCAACGCGCGCATGAACTGGATCCTCTTTCCGTAATCATTAGCGCCGACACCGGGTTCGCCTATTATCTGGCGGGCCAGTACGATCTAGCGCTACAGATCTACCAAAAAGTTCTGGCAACAAACCCCAATTTCGTGCCCGTGCACTTTTACCTGTCACAGTTCTATCGGCAAACTGGCCAATACGATCTCTGGCTCAAGGAAAGCGCCGAGAACATCCGCCTTGCCGGGTTTCCGCGTCAGGCTGAAGATATGCAGCGGCTTTATGCGGCAGGCGGCTTCCGGGCGGTGATGGAAGCGACGGCGAGTCCCCGAGCATCGAACGAGCTAGCGGGAACCCAACCTTCTCAAGTGACGGCGTGCGCGTCGGCACAGGCGGATGCCGCGCTCGGTCGAACGGCGGCCGCTCTAAACACACTCGAGGCCTGCAGCCGGGGAGCCGCGACTGCCCTGATCTATCTGAAGGTTGACCCGGTCTGGGCAAATCTCCGTTCGGAAGCGCGCTTCAAAGCAATTCTGCAGCAGCTTCACCTGCAATAAATAAAACATATCAGCAATCGTCAACCTCGCGTTGCACGCCCCCGCCGGAGTGTTATACCGTAGTCAGTCCGTTCGCTTAGTTCTTACCCATGGCTGATCGCAGCGAAGTTCCTGCCGCGCCCTTGTCTCAGGTGTCGAATATCCTGACGACGAAAGTCGACCCTACCTCGGCGGGGTTTGAGGCCAACATGCGATTTCTCGCCGATCTCATGTCGCAGGTACGCAACGAGGGCGAGAAAATTTCCGAGGGTGGCGGGGCCAAGGCAATCGAAAACCAGCATAGTAAGGGACGCCTTACCGCCCGCGAACGCATCGAACGGCTGGTCGATCCGGGAACATTCTTCGAGCTGGGAATCTACGCGGCTCACGGCATGTATGAAGAGTGGGGTGGCGCACCCGCCGCGGGCGTGATCACCGGCATGGCGCGCGTGCAAACCCGGCTGGTGATGATCATTGCCAATGACGCGACGGTGAAGGCTGGCGCGTTCTTTCCGATGACATCGAAGAAGGTGATTCGGGCGCAGAACATTGCGATCGAGAACCGCATTCCCACCATTTATCTGGTGGATTCTGCGGGCGTGTTCCTGCCGCTGCAGGAAGATGTCTTCCCCGATACCGACGACTTCGGCCGGGTCTTCCGCAACAACGCCGTCATGTCGGCAATAGGCATTCCGCAGATCGCAGCCATCATGGGCATATGCGTGGCTGGTGGCGGATATTTGCCGGTGATGTGCGACCACGTTTTGATGACCGACGGCAGCGGATTATTTCTCGCCGGGCCGGCGCTGGTGCAGGCGGCGATCGGACAGAAAGTTTCAGCCGAGGATTTGGGCGGAGCGGCGATGCATGCCGCGATCAGCGGAACGGTTGATTTCCGCGAACCGGATGACATGGCGTGCCTCGCGCGCATTCGCTCCATCATTGAAAAATGGGGATACCGGCGGCAATCTCCGTGGGACCGTAAGAAACCCGTGGACCCGGCTCTGGCTGCGGAAGAGATCTACGGTATTTATGATTCTTCGCCCGCGCGCCCCTACGATATGAGGGAAGTTCTGGCGCGAGTGCTCGATGGCAGCCGCTTTGACGAGTACAAACCGGAATACGGCAAGACGCTGATCTGCGGCTACGGGCGCATCGGCGGCTTCGCCGTTGGAATTGTCGCCAACCAGAAGCTGCACGCCCATCAGATCGACCACGAAGGCCACAAGCGTATCGAATTCGGCGGCGTGATCTACACGGAATCGGCGGAAAAAGCTGCGCGCTTCATCATGGACTGCAATCAGAATTTGGTCCCGCTGATTTTTTTTCACGATGTGAACGGTTTCATGGTGGGCCGCGACGCGGAGTGGAGCGGCATCATCAAGGCGGGCGCGAAGATGGTAAATGTGGTATCGAATTCCGTGGTGCCAAAGATCACGGTGATCGTGGGAGGATCGTTCGGCGCCGGACACTACGCGATGTGCGGAAAAGCCTTCGATCCACGGTTTGTTTTCGCCTGGCCGACGGCGCGCTACGCGGTGATGAGCGGAGATGCGGCGGCGGGAACTTTGGTGGAAGTGAAAGTGAGGCAACTGGAGCGGGGCGGAACGAAGCTGAGCGAGGAAGACAAGAAAGAACTGTACGAATCGACCAAGCGTACCTATGACGAGCAGACTGATCCACGCTACGGTGCCGCGCGCTTGTGGATCGACAAGATCATCGATCCGATTGAAACCAGGAATGCGATTACGCAGGCTCTGGAAGCGGCAGCGCTGAATCCGGACGTGGCGGAGTTCAAGGTTGGAGTGCTGCAAACGTGACTCACCACGGAGACACGGAGGCACGGAGCAAACTGCTGCATGAGAAGCTTACAGAGCAGGTTATCGGAGCTGCCATCGAAGTACACCGCGAACTTGGCCCGGGCCTGCTGGAATCTGCTTACGAACAGTGCCTCTGTCATGAACTGCATCTCCGAAATCTGGAATTTGAACGGCAGGTGCCTTTGCCGGTCCAAAACAAAGGCGTCAGTCTCGATTGCGGATATCGGATTGATCTAGTGGTTGACGATGCGCTGATTCTGGAGCTCAAGTGCATCGAACATATTCTGCCAGTCCACGAAGCGCAACTCTTGACATACTTGAAACTAACTCAAAAGCACGTTGGCCTAATTCTGAATTTCAACGTGGCGGTCTTAACAAGAGGCGGAATTATTCGAAAGGTCTTGTGATTTCTTAATCTCCGCGCCTCTGTGTCTCCGTGGTGAATGAATTGCCTGATTCAGTGAAGCTGATCGAGTGTCCGCGCGATGCCTGGCAGGGGCTGAAGGGGCAGATTCCGCCTGACATCAAGCGGGCCTACTTGCAGGCATTGATCAGCGCGGGATTCAAGCACATCGACGCCGTCTCGTTCGTATCGCCGAAAGCCGTGCCGCAGATGGCGGATTCGGAAGAGGTATTGAAGGAGCTCGATCCGCCTGAAGACGTGGACATCATAGGCATCGTGGTCAACGAAAAGGGCGCCCAGCGGGCCATCGACACTCAGGCGGTTCGCACTCTGGGATTTCCTTATTCGATTTCGGAAACATTCTTGCGCAAAAATCAGAATCAGTCGGCCGAAGACGCACTCGACGAACTGGAAAAGATTCAGAAAAAAGCCGACGATGCCTCGCTCGATGTGGTCGTTTACATCTCAATGGCGTTTGGCAACCCTTATGGCGATCTCTGGAATGTGAACGAGGTGATTGAAGCCATCTCGCTAATGGAAGTCGATAATATACGGATGATCTCGCTAGCTGATACGGTTGGCATGGCCACTCCGGAGCAGGTCAGCGAAGTGGTGGGCGCAGTGATGGCCAAGTACGATTATCTGGAGATTGGAGTTCATCTGCACAGCCGCCCTGAGCAGGCGGCGGAGAAAATTCTCGCGGCTTATGATGCCGGCTGCCACCGTTTTGATTCGGCGATCGGCGGGCTGGGTGGTTGTCCGTTCGCGCAGGACGCGCTGGTCGGGAATATTGCGACCGAGAGAGTGATCGAAGCTCTAAAGGAACACGGAGC
>Ga0181525_10002397_pt1 | contig 15352 bp, 13 predicted proteins | sample PEATcosm2014_Bin_48_FD_121100 | JGI IMG/M metagenome (GOLD analysis project Ga0181525, IMG submission 121100) | Peatland microbial communities from MTU Mesocosm Facility, Houghton, MI, USA - PEATcosm2014_Bin06_10_metaG | ecosystem: Environmental > Terrestrial > Soil > Wetlands > Peat | place...
CCGCGGCTTCTCCTACTCCGACGCGCACCGCGCCCGGCTCGGCGTCAACTACAAGCAGATCCCGGTCAACTCGCCGCGGTCCCCGTGCACTCCTACAGCAAGGACGGCGCGATGCGGATCCGCAACGTCTCCGACCCGGTGTACGCGCCCAATTCGAAGGGCGGCCCGCGCGCCGACACCGAGCACTACCAGCCGAACTACTGGTACGCCGACGGCGACCTGGTCCGCTCCGCCTACACCCTGCGCGCGGACGACGACGACTGGGGCCAGCCCGGCACGATGGTCCGCGACGTCCTCGACGCCGCCGCCCGCGACCGCCTGGTCGCCAACATCTCCGGCCACCTCCTAGACGGCGTCACCGAGCCCGTCCTCCAGCGCGCCTTCCAGTACTGGCGCAACGTCGACAAGACCCTGGGCGACCGCGTAGAAGCCGCCGTCCGCGCCAAGCAGCCCTAGATCTCGCCCCTCCGAGCCCGGCGTCCGTCCGCGGGCGCCGGGCTCCGGCGTGCCATCCCCGAGAATGTCAGCGCCGAATGCTAGCCTCGAACAAAAGATCAAAAGATAATTTTTATCAGAACGAACCGTGGTATCACACTCGGGCCACCTGGCGGGCCGCGCTCCTGCAGAAGATCACCGCGCCCTGATCCGCCGGATTGGGCGTGTCGTTCGGAGAAATGTCGGTACCGGATGATATGATCGAACATAAGATCAAAAGATTAATTTGATCATGACGAACGGTGGTATCCGTTCCCCCCGCATACCCGCCTGTCACAGCGGCCAGAAGGGACAACCCGCCCGCACCCAGCCCACTGGAGGTGACCATGGCCAGCGCTGCTCTCCCGCCGCCCGCCAGCACCGGCGACGCGCTGGACATGGTCCTGACCGGACTGCGATACCTGACCGAGGCCGACCCCACCGCCCTGCACGCCGCCGAGCAGGCCCGGATCCTGAAGATCCTGGAGCAGGCGCACGCGATGGGCACCGTCGCGCACGCCGGGGTACTGGGCGCGTTCACCGCGAAGCAGGGGTACACCGAGGACGGGGAGTACAGCCCGCGGTCCTGGCTGATCCACCGGGCGGATATCACCCGGGCGGCCGCGTTCGCGTACACCGCCTGGGCGCACCGCGCCGAGGAGCACCCGAAGATCGCCCGGGCGATGGCGACGGGGATCTTCTCGGAGTCGTGGGCCCGGGTGCTGTGCGAGATCACCGGGAAGATCCCGCAGCCCGGCCGGGACGACGCCGACGGGCTGCTGGTGTGGACCAAGCTGCACGGCGCGACCCTGGCCGACCTGACCGGGCTGGCCACCGAGATGTACCTGCGGTCCCTGCCCGACGGCCCCCCGGACCCGGAGCCCGCGGACCGCAGCCTGCGGCTGGCTACCACTCTCGGCGGCGCGGGCGTCATCCGCGGCGACCTAGACGCCGACTGCGCCGCGATGGTCGGTGCCGTCCTCGACGCGCTGGCCAAGCCGGCCGGCGCCGGGGACACCCGCAGCAAGCCCGAGCGGTACCACGACGCGCTCGCCGAGGCAATGAAACGCCTCCTGGCTGCGGATCTGCTGCCGGACCGGGCCGGGCAGCCGGTGAAGGCGCTGGTGCACATGACGCTGGCGGAGCTGTGCGAGCTGGACGGCGGGTCGGCCCTGCAGCGCGAGTGGATCACCGCGGCGGCGGCCCGCTGGGCGGCGGCGCGCGCGGCGGCATCGGTGACCGGCAGCGACGGCGGCGCCTGGCTGCAGGGCCGCGCCGCCCAGGCCTTCGCGTGCGACGCGATGCTGGTCCCGGTGGTGACCGGCGACATCGACCCGGCCGCCCTCGAGGACCTGGTCTGGCTCTGCGTCGAACTGCACCGCCTCGACTACCGTGACTCCGCCCCGTCACAGGAGCCCGGGACCGTTGCACCGGAGCCCGGCGCGTCCTGGCCGGACGGATCACCCGCCGGGTCCCCGCGGCCCGGCGACCCGGACCGCGACGCGCTCCTGGAGGAGATCCGCCAGGCGATCATCGGAAAGGCAATCGACCTGCTGTCCGGCCCCGGCGGACTCGCGTCATTCCTGCGGCGCCGGCAGCTCGGCGCCCGCCTCGCCGGCCCCAGCATCCCGCTCGACATCGGGTACAGCTCGACCATCCCGGCCGGGATCCGCACCGCGGTCATCCTCCGCGACCAGCATTGCCAGTGGGCCGGGCAGTGCGACCAGCCCGCCTCAGCCTGTGAGGTCCACCACCTGGTCCACCTGGCCGACGGCGGCCAGACCAGCGTGCGTGGTTGCGGACTGTATTGCACGTTTCACCACCAGATCATGATCCACCGGCTCGGCTGGACCGTCACCAACAACCCCGACGGCACCACCACCGCCCGCAGCCCCGATGGCACCAAAGTCTTCAGAAGCCACAGCCCCCCAGACAGCCCCGGGTAGCACACCCGGCCCTGCCAGGACCGGCGCCGTATAACGAGGCGCCACCGCCGCTGTTGAACCAGTAGCCAGACAGGTCGTTCGTCCTGAATCCCGCATCGAAACAGATCCACGGCGACGCCCAGCTGGGTCCGTAGTAAAGCCGTACCGGTGCGTCCGTGTTGTTCCAGAACGACTCGTCTATGTTGCGGCACTCGCCCAGGCTAGCTTCGCTGATATTTGTGTGCATGCAGTCGCCGGAAAGGTCCTGTTCTTGGCTTTCCTCAGAGTCCATTCCATGTGTAGTCGGCGCCTAGCCCGCTAGGCAGCCATTCGATGGGATCGTTGTTCTCGAAGCCGGCGATGAGTTCCAGGGCGCCGTCAGCGTAGTTGGTCGCGCCCACGCTGTAGGCCTCGTAATTGTTGTCTACGAGCACGTACCATGCGTGGGTGCCGTCGCAGTTACTCATGTCGAAGTAGCCCGTGGAGACGCTGTCCATGCAGTATCCGTTGAGGAAATATAGCTCCACGATCCGGTGGCCGACGAGTTTTGCATTGTTCCCTGAGCCGACCGTGAACGGGCAGGTTGAGGTGACGAGATCATTTCCGTTGCATACGTTCGCGCTGTCGACATTGACGGTCGATGACTCGCCCTCGGCGTCATATACAAGCTGGCCCGATCCGGCGGCGGCCTCCATGCACCACTTGGTGTTATTATGCTGGCAGAGACTAACGCTGGCCTGCGCGCCAGTTGCGGGAATCGTCGCCGCAGCCGCGGCGACGAGCGCCAGCGTGGCGAGCGGAGCCAATAGCCTTCTGAACGTACTCACTGATCCTCCTCCTTTCGCGATGCTAGGCTCGCGCGGCCGACTGGCGTCCGGCGAATGCCATGTCTTGCTGCCATGCCGATCAGGTCCTCCGGTTTGCACGGAGAACGGCGGCTGGTTCGGATGGTAAGGAGTGATTAGGTATCGCGCGATGGTATGCGGTGTTAGCCTTCCATACGGGCGTTGAGTCCGTGTTGCATCTGTGTGGCGTCCGATGTCCGATGTCCGATGTCCGGCGTCCGGGTCGGCGGCGGAGTTATCGGCCGGAGGCAGGCTATCCAGGAGAATTATGTGGTTCGGGATCTTGGGGCCTCTGCTGGTTCGTGACGGGGACGTTGTGGTCGGCGTGGCGGCCGCGCGGCAACGAGTGGTGCTGGCGGCCTTGCTGGTGCATGCGGGGAGCGTCGTTCCGGCTCATGAGCTGGCCGAGTTGGTGTGGGACGGGGCACCGCCGGCCGGGGCGGCGACGACGCTGCGGTCGCACGTGATGCGGCTGCGCCGCGCGCTCGGGCCGGGCCCGGCAGGCCGGGTGGTGACACGGCACCCCGGCTACCTGGTCGAGGCACGGGAGGAGGAAGTGGACCTGCTCCGGTTCGCCCGCCTGTGCCGGGAGGGCGGTGCCGCGGTGCGAGCCGGTGCCTGGCAGCAGGCGTCGGAACTGCTCAACGAGGCGCTGGGCTTGTGGCGGGGGGAGCCGCTGGGGGACGTCACGTGCGCGCCGCTGCGCCGCGATGAGCTGCCGAGGCTGGAACAGCTGCGGTTGCAGGCTCTGGAATGGCGGATCGACACCGGGCTGCACCTGGCCCGGCACGCCGAATTGATGGCCGAGCTGCAATCCCTGACCGCGCTCCATCCGCTCCGGGAACGTTTCCACGCCCAGCTCATGCTTGCCTTGTACCGGTGCGGCCGTCAGGCCGAGGCGCTCGCCGCCTACCGGAATGCCCGGCGACTGCTCATCGCCGAGCTCGGCGCCGAGCCGGGAACAGGGCATTTCATCGGCCGCGCAACCGAGTTGGCGTCGCTGACCGGGCTGCTCGACAACTGTGGTGGGCAAAAACCGATAGTGATCGCGGCGATCAGCGGGACGGCCGGGGTGGGCAAGACCGCGCTGGCGGTGCAATGGGCGCACCAGGTCGCCGGGCGCTTTCCGGACGGGCAGCTGTACGTCAACCTGCGCGGCTACGATCCGGCCCAGCCGGTATCCGCGACCGACGCGCTGGCCGGGTTCCTGCGCTCCCTCGGCGTGTCCGGCCAGGACATCCCGGCCGAGGAAGACGAACGCGCTGCCCGGTACCGCAGCATCCTGGCCAGCAAGCGGATGCTGGTGGTGCTCGATAACGCCGGGACGGCGCGGCAGGTCCGGCCGCTGTTGCCCGGCAACCCGGCCTGCGCCGTGGTGGTGACCAGCCGCGATTCCCTGGCCGCGCTGGTGGCCAGGGACGGCGCCCGGCGCCTGGACCTGGACCAGCTCCCGCTCGACGACGCGGTTAACCTGCTGCGGGCGCTAATCGGCGAACGGGCCGACGCTGATCCGGATGACGCGACAGTGGCGCTGGCCGGGCAGTGCTGCCGACTGCCGCTGGCGCTGCGAGTAGCGGCCGAACTCGCCGCCGCCAACCCTGACGTGCCCCTCGCTGTTCTGGTGGGCGAGCTGGCCGACCAGCAGCAGCGGCTGGGCCTGCTGGCGGCTGGCGGCGACGCTGGCACCGCGGTGCGGGCGGTGTTCTCCTGGTCCTACCGGCACCTGGATACCCGCGCGGCTCGGACGTTCCGGCTGGCGGGCCGCGACGCAGCCCGCCATGAAGGCGACCGGGCCGCCGAGGCGACCGCGCTGAACCACCTCGCCGGACCCCATCGGCGGCAGGGCCGTCACCAGCAGGCCATCAGCCAATACCGCCGCGCCCTGGAACTGTTCCGGCAGGCCGGTGACCACACCGGCCAGGCCCACGCACTGGGCAACCTCGGCAATGTCCGCGCCGATCAGGGTCGTTACCAGGCCGCCACCAGCCTCCACGAGCAGGCGCTGAACCTCTACCGCCAGATCCGTGACCGGGCCGGCGAAGCCCGCACGCTCGGTAATCTCGGCTACATCGAGGAGCGGCAGGGCCGCTACCGGCAGGCCGCCGGTCTCCTCCACCAGGCGCTGGACCTATGCCGTGAGACCGGCTGCCGGTTCTTCGAGGCCGAGGCCCTCACCAGGATCGGCGACGTCCGCCTGCGGCAGGGCCGCCCCCCGAAAGCCGCTGGTCACCTGCAGGCTGCCCTGGCCCTATGCCGGGAGATCGGCAACCAGTCCGGTGAAGCCGACGCGCTCAACAGCCTCGGTGAGATCCTGCTCGCCACGGGCCAGCCCGGCGGTGCTCGCACCCAGCACGCCAAGGCGCTCGACCTGGGCGGCCAGATCGGTGACAAGTACCAGCGGGCCCGCGCCCACAACGGCCTTAGCCACGCCTACGATGCCGCCGGCGACTTCGGTCGGGCCCGCAGCCACTGGCAAGAGGCCCTCACCCTTTATGCCGAGCTCGGCGCCCCCCAACCAGTCAGGGCAGAGCCGGTCAGGCCAGCGCCAGCCCGCCCCGGCAAAGACGCGGCATCGTTGTGACCGGCAAGGTCCTTCGGCCTAAGCTGGCCATGTCGGCGCCGGCCGCCCGCCGGTACCTGTCGGCCAGCATCCGCAGCCGCTCGATCAGTTCCGGCGGCTCGCTGACGGTGAAGTCGGCGTCGAGCAGCCCGGCGTACACGGCAACGGTCTCCACGCTGTCCGCTCCCGTCGCCAGAACGCAGCTGTTCTCGTCGAGAGCCTCCACCACCCCGATCGCCGGGTTGATGCGGGCTGCGACCACCTCGGCGGGAGCGTGCACGATGATCCGCGCCTGGAACCGGTAGGCCGCCGAGGACACCCCGCGGGCCACGTACGCGGCGACGTCGCCGGGGAACTCGCGGGGCGTGAAGCGGGGACCGCCCGGCGTACGCGGCTCAATCCTGTCCACCCGGAACGTGCGCCAGTCGTCCCGTTGGGTGTCCCAGCCGACGAGGTACCACTTGCGCCCCCAGGAGACCAGCCGGTGCGGCTCGACCGAACGGACCGTGCTCGAGCCGTCGTGCGACCGGTAGTCGAAGCGCAGCCGTTCATGGTCGCGGCAGGCGCTGGCGAGCGTGGTCAGCACGGTCGGGTCGACCGGGGGAGCGGGGGAGTCGGGCGGGATCGGCACCGTGTAGTTGGCGAGCGCGCTGACCCGCCGTCGCAGCCGGGACGGCAGGATGTTCTCCAGCTTGGCCAGGGCGCGTACCGAGGTCTCCTCGATGCCGGTGACCGGGCTTCGCGCCGCGGTCCGCAGCCCGACCGCGACGGCGACGGCCTCGTCGTCGTCAAGCAGCAGCGGCGGCATGGCGGCGCCGGCCCCTAGCCGGTAACCGCCGTCGGTGCCCCGGCTCGCATGCACCGGGTAGCCCAGGTCGCGCAGCCGCTCCACGTCGCGCCGCACGGTCCGCTCGCTGACCTCGAGCCGGACGGCCAGATCGGCGCCCGACCAGTCCCGGCGGGCCTGCAGCAGCGACAGCAGCTTGAGCAGCCGGGCCGAGGTTTCCCACATGAAGACAAGGATGCCCGACCTTTAGGACAGAAGTTGTCCGCAAGGGTCTCTAACGTGAATGGCATGACGACATCAGCAGAGATCAGGCCGTTCCGCATCGACATCCCGCAGCGCGACCTCGACGACCTCGCCGAGCGCCTGGCCGCCGCCCGGTGGCCGAACGAGGTGACCGGCGCGGGCACCAGCTACGGCATGCCGCTGGGCACGGTGCAGCGGCTGGCCGAGCACTGGCGTACCGGCTACGACTGGCGTGCGCACGAGGCCAGGCTCAACGAGATCCCGCAGTACACCACCACCATCGACGGGCAGAACATCCACTTCTTGCACGTCCGGTCGACCGAGCCAGGCGCGGTGCCGCTGCTGCTCCTGCATGGCTGGCCAGGTTCCGTGCTGGAGTTCGTCAACATGATCGGCCCGCTGACCGACCCGCGGGCACCCGGCGGCGGCCCGCCCTTCGACGTCGTGGTGCCATCCCTGCCCGGGTACGGCTTCTCCGGCCCCACCACCGAACCGGGCTGGGACAGCGCCCGGATGGCGAAGGCGTTCGCCGCGCTGATGTCGCGGCTGGGATACCAGCGGTGGGGCGCCTCCGGCGGTGACACCGGCGCCCTGGTGGGCAAGGAACTCGGCATCCTCGCACCGGACGGGCTGATCGGCATTCACCTGCTGCAGATCTTCGCCTTCCCCTCCGGCGACCCAGCCGAGATGGCGAAGCTGTCCGAGGCGGACACCAAGAGCCTGTCCGGCAGCACCGCGGACTTCCAGAGCAAGGCGGGGTACCAGGCGATCCAGCGGACCCGCCCGGAGACGCTCGGGTACGGGCTGACCGACTCGCCGGTCGGCCAGCTGGCCTGGAACGCCGAGCTGTGGACGGGTTGGGGCGACTACGCCGACTACCTCGACGTGGACACCTACCTGACCCACCTGAGCATCTACTGGTTCACCAGGACCGGCTCCTCAAGCGCCCGCCACTACTACGAGGACGCCCGCAGCGGGGCCGGCTACCGGGACGTGCCGAACAAGGTCCCGACGGCGCTCGCGGTCTTCCCCCAGGACTTCCGGACCATCCGGACCTTCGCCGAGCGCAACAACAACATCGTGAGGTACACCGAGTTCGACCGGGGCGGTCACTTCGCCTACACCACCGACCCGGACCTGGTAGTCGAGGACCTGCGGGAGTTCTTCGCCAGCCTCAGCTAAGGCTGGCCAGCCCCTCCAGGTCGACGCAGGTGACACCGCGGACCTCGACGAACACCATGAGCACCCCATCGCACGTCCGGCAGCGCACCACCGTGCCGAGGTCAGACCGGTACACCGCCAGCTCGGCCACCTGAGCGACCGTGCCGCAGAAGCCGCAGCTGCCCGTGGCCGCCGTCATATCGGTACCGAACAGCGACATCAGCAGCCCGCCGATCGCATTTCCGTCAAGGACACTGCCCTCAAGAGGTCCCAACACCGCCGCCTCCCTCACTGCCCGCTCGCGCCGAACCGCTCCGTCTTCACTCGTCCCGCCGGGTAACCGAGCCCCACCAGCCCCGCCGCCACGGCCTCGACGAAGTTGGTCGGGCCGCACACGTACGCCAGCGCTCCCTCCGCAGCGCGAAACGCGACCTCTGCCAGCATCGCCGCGTCCACCCGCCGCGTATACCCGGTCCAGCCGTCCGGATGGGACCGGGTCAGCGTGTGGATCACCTCGACACCGGGCGTGGGACGCGACAGCTCGCCGGAGTAGATCACATCCGCCCAGCTGCGCGAGGAGTACAGCAGCCGGACCGGGACCGAGCTGCCGACCATGATCCGGCACCGCACGATGGCCCGCAGCGGGACGACGCCCGAGCCGCCGGCCGCGAGCAGCAGCGGCCCGCCCATCTCGGGTTCCCAGACGAAGTAGCCGCCGATCGGGCCGCGTACCTCCATCTGGTCGCCCGCCCGCAGTTCCTCGGTCAGGTACGGGGAGACCTCGCCGTCCTCCAGCCGCTCCACCGTGATCGCCAGCGGCTCGCCCGGCGCGGAGGCGATCGAGTACGAGCGCTCGGCCTGGTAGCCGTCCTCCGCGGTGAGCCTGACGTCCAGGTGCTGCCCGGCCCGGTGCCCGGGCCAGTCCGGCACGTTGAGAAGGATCGTCCGCACCGAGGCTGTCTCGGCCGTGACCGACGAGACCGTAGCGGTCTGCCAGGCCGCCAGGGGGGCTTGGGGGGGTCGTCCCCCCGGGTCACTCAGTCGCCCGCGTACCGCTGTTCCCGCCATGGGTCTCCGTACATGTTGTAGCCGTAGGTCTCCCAGAAGCCCGGCTGATCGGTGTCCCGGAGCCGCAGCCCGCGGACCCACTTGGCGCTCTTCCAGAAGTACAGGTGCGGGACGAGCAGCCGCGCGGGCCCGCCGTGCTCGGCCGCCAGCGGGCCGCCCTGATAGCCGAACGCCACCCAGGCCTTCCCGCCGGTCAGGTCCGCCACCGGCACGTTGGTCGTGTAGCCGCCATCGCAGAAGGCCAGCGCATAAGGATGGTCATAGCCGACGAAGTCCAGCAACACGTCGAGCGACACGCCTCGCCAGGTGGTGTCGAGCTTGGACCACCTGGTCACGCAGTGAATGTCCACCGTGACCGTCTCCGCGGGCAGCGCCTGGAACTCCTGCCAGGTCCACCTCTTCGGCTCGCGGCCGCCCTCGATGGAGAACGTCCACTTCGCCAGCGCCGTGTGCGGGGTCGGCCCGGCCGAGAGCACCGGGAAATCGTGCGTCAGGTACTGGCCAGGCGGCACCCGGCCAGCGGTAGCCGCCTCCCGGCGCCGTCCGTGAAACCCGCGCGAGATGGGACTCATATCGGCAGAGTACGCTGCGGCCGGCGAAGTTTCCGACCGGGTCACACAGTGGCCAGCAGGTACACGTTCAGCGCGACGATCACCGCGGTGACCAGGCCGGCCGCGATCATCGTCGGGCGGCGGTTCACCAGCGTCCCCATCAGGTCCCGGCTACAGGTGAAGACGAGCAGCGGGATGAGCGCGAACGGGATGCCGAAGGACAGGAAGACCTGGCTAAGGACCAGCGCCCTGGTCGGGTCGAAGCCGACGCCGATCAGCACCAGGGCCGGGATCATGGTGATCGCCCGGCGGGCGAAAATGGGGATCTGGCGGTGGATGAAGCCCTGCATGACCACCTGACCGGACATCGTGCCGACGCAGGACGAGGCGATCCCGGAGGCGAGCAGGGCGAGGCCGAAGATCAGCCCGCTGTGCGCGCCCAGGTAGCGGTTCAAGCCCTCAAAGACCTGGCCCAGGTTGCTGCCGGCGCCGAAAAGGCCGCGGGCGTGGAAGACCGCGGCGGCGGCGGCCAGCATGGCCAGGTTGATGAGGCCGGCCACCCCCATCGCGATCGAGATGTCGATGATCTCGAACCGGAAGATCTTGCGGCGGGCCACGGCGTTGGCGCCGACGATCCGCTTCTGGGTGAGCGACGAATGCAGGTAGATCACGTGCGGCATCACCGTGGCGCCGACGATGCCGACCGCGAGCAGGGCCGAGCCGCCGCCGGACAACTGCGGCACGAACAGGCCGCGCGCGACCCCGGCGCCGGACGGGCTGCTCCTGAGCACCTCGAGCCCGAACGCGAGCACCACCACCGCCACCAGCCCGGTGATCGTCGCCTCGAGCCTGCGGAACCCCCATACCTGAAGCCCCAGGATGGTGAAGGCGGCCAGGCCTGTCAGCAGGGCGGAGACCCACAGCGACAGGCCGAATACCAGGTGCAGGCCCAGCGCGGCGCCGACGAACTCGGCCAGGTCGGTGGCCATGGCGATCGCCTCGGCCTGCAGCCACAGCAGCACCACAATCCGGAACGGGAACCGGTCCCTGCACACCACGGGCAGGATGCGGCCGGTCGCGATGCCGAGCTTGGCTCTCATCGACTGGACGAGCATCGCCATCAGGTTCGCGAGCAGCACGACCCACAGCAGCGTGTACCCGAACTGCGACCCGGCCGCCATGTTGGTGGCGAAGTTGCCCGGATCGATGTAGGCGACGGCCGCGATGAACGCGGGCCCGAGGAACGGCAGCACCGCCCGCAGCCCGCGCCGCTCGCCCGACAGGGCCAGCTCGGCAGCCTGGATGACACGAACTTCCGAGGGGGACGCGTCGTCCCCTGTCACCACCTGCCGGGCGAGCGGGAGGGCATCGGCCAAAGGTCAGCCCACGGAGGGCCCGAGGCCCAGCGACTGCGGCGTGCTGGAGTCCGGAGACGGCTGGTGCAGGCCCTCGTCCAGCGAGCCGAACTCGGTCATCAGCGCTCGGCTGCCGCCCCACGGCGTCTGCTCCTCGGCGACCAGGGTGTTGGTCGTCAGCAGCAGGCCCGCCACCGACGCGCCGTTCTGCAGCGCCGAGCGGACGACGCGGAGCGGGTCGATGATGCCCATCTCGATCATGTTGCCGTGCCGGCCGACCAGCGCGTCGAAACCGTCGTCAACCCCCATACCGCTAGTATGCGCCACCACGTCGGCGGCCTGGTACCCGGCGTTGGCGGCGATGAGGTACGCCGGGGCGCTCAGCGCCCGGCGGACGATGCCGACCCCGATCGCGTAGTCGTCCTTGACCTCCAGGTCGTCAAGCGCGCCGATGGAGTGCAGCAGCGCGGCGCCGCCGCCCGCCACGATGCCCTCGGCCATGGCGGCCCGGGTGGCGGACAGCGCGTCCTCGACCCGGTGCCGGAGTTCTCTCAGTTCCGCCGAAGTCGGGGCGCCGACCCTGATCACCGCGACCTTCCCGGACAGCGCACCGATCCGCTCGGTCAGCACGTCCTCGTCGGCCCCGAAGGTGGCCCGCCCGAGCTCGGCCCGCAGCTGGTCGAGCCGGAACGCGATCGCCTCCGCGGTGCCGTCGCCGCCGATGATCGTCGTCTGGTCCGCCGTCACCCGCACCTGCCGGGCCCGGCCGAGCTGCTCGGCGGTCATCGTCTCCAGCGTGAACCCCGAGTGCTTGCTGTACACGGCGCCGCCGGTCAGCGTGGCGATGTCCTCGAGCTTGTGCAGCCTGCGGTCGCCGAACCCGGGCGCCCGCACCGCGACGCACTGGAAGATGCCGTTCACGTGGTTGTGCACCAGCATGGACAGCGCCGTTCCCTCGACGTTCTCGGCCATGATGACCAGCGGGCGCGGCGCCCGCATGATCTTGTCGAGCAGCGGCATCAGCTGCTGGACCTTGGTGATCTTCTCGCTGCAGAGCAGGATGTACGGGTCGTCGACGATGGCCTCGAGGCTGGCGGGCCTGTTGACCATGTAGGGCGACAGGTACCCGTTGTCGAACTCGAAGCCCTCGACGAAGTCGACGGCCATCCCGGGCAGCGGCGCGTCCTCTACCGTGACGATGCCGCCGGAGCCCACCGTGTACAGCGCGTTGGCGATGATGGCCCCGACCGCGTCGTCGTCGTTCGCCGAGATCGCCGCCACCCGCTTGTAGTCCTCCTCGGTGGCGATCGGGTGCGCGACCCCCTGCAGGTACTCGACGAGCCGGCCGACGGCAAGGTCGATGCCCCGCTTGACGAGCACGGGGTTGGCGCCGTCCCCGATGGCCTGCATTCCTTCCCTGACGATCGCCTGGGCGAGCACCGTGGCGGTGGTGGTGCCGTCGCCCACGATGTCGTTGGTCTTGATGGCCGCCTCCTTGACCAGCTGCGCGCCCATGTTCTCGAACTGGTCCTTAAGGTGGATCTCCCGCGCGATCGTCACGCCGTCGTTGGTGACCACCGGCGAGCCGGTGATCTTCTCCAGGATGACGTTGCGGCCCTTGGGGCCGAGCGTGGACTTGACGGCCTCGGCCAGCTGGTCGACACCGGCCAGCAGCAGGCCGCGAGCTTCGGCGCCGAAGCGCAGTTCCTTCGCCATCGGTGCTCCTTTGCAGGTCGAATAAAACTACAGAAACAGATCAGGGCACGAGGATCGCGCGGCCGCGGACCCGGCCCGCGTCCAGGTCGGCGAGGGCCTGCGGGGCGTCGGCCAGCGGGTAGATCTTGGTATGCAGCGTCACCTTGCCTGCCTGGGCCAGGTCCATCAGCTCGACCAGGTCGTTGTAGGTGCCGACGATGTTGCCGATGACGTTCCGCTCGGTGGAGATGACGTCCAGCGTCGGGATCTCCAGCGTGCCGCCGTAGCCGATGACGTAGTACGACCCGGCCTCGCGGGTCATGTTCCATCCGGCCATCTCGGCGCCCTGCTCAGCCACGAAGTCGAACACCACGTGCGCGCCGCGGCCGCCGGTCAGGTCCGCGACGGCCTCGTTCTGGGTCCCGTCGGCGACCACGGTGTGATGCGCCCCTAGTTCCGAGGCCAGCTTAAGCGCGTCCGGGTTGGCGTCTACGACGATTATCGAAGCGGCCGTGAGCGTGGCCAGGCACTGGATGCCGATGTGCCCAAGCCCGCCCGCGCCGATCACCACGGCGGTGGTGCCGGGGTACAGCAGCGGGATGGCCTTGCGGACCGCGTGGTAGGCGGTGATGCCGGCGTCGGCCAGCGCGGCGACGTCCTGGGGGCGCGTCGACGGGTTGAGCTTGATGCAGGACCGGGCCGAGGTGAGCAGGTACTCGGCCATGCCGCCGTCTCGTGACAGCCCGGGGAACGCGGCGTTCTCGCAGTGCATGTCGTCGCCCGCCCGGCAGGCATGGCAGAACCCCTCGGTGACCAGCGGGTGCAGAATAACGGTGTCGCCGGGCTGCACGTTGGTGACCCCGGAGCCGACCTCGTGCACCCAGCCCGCGTTCTCGTGGCCCAGGATGTACGGCAGCGGCGTGTGCATCCGCTCGTCCCACTGGCCGAGCATGATGTGCAGGTCGGTGCGGCACACCCCGGCGCCGCCGATTTTCACGATCACGTCGAACGGCCCGCTGATCGTCGGCTCGGGTACGTCGTCGACCACCGGCATCTGGTTGAACTCGTGCAAGCGGACGGCCTTCATTGGTCCTCCTCCGCGGCCTCAGCGGCCTCTCCTTGTCCTGGCGTTGCGTATCTGTGCCGCAGCATGCCGCGGCAGATGCCGGAATTCGCCTCGATGCTGGTCCGCGTGAGCTGCGCCTTGCGCATGTGCAGCGGCACGGCGTCGGCCGAGATCCGCGCGCCCGTCACCGGGTCGACCAGCAGCGGGGCGCCGTCGCCGGCGGGCAGGCCCAGCTCGGCCCGCCGCTCCCGCAGCCGGGTCAGCGCACGAGACGGCGGCACCTCGCCCAGCCTCATCGCGAGCAGTGCCGCCTGATCCCTGCCAGCCGCCAGCAACGGCCTGCACACCTGGTCGGTGCCTGCCATCACCGCCTTGCGCAGGAAGTCAGCGCGAAGCCCGTCGAGCTCCGCCACCGCCTCGCCGTCGAAGGACCGGACGAAGCCGGCCTGGGCGGCGACGCCGCCGTTGATCGCGTCGGCGGCGAAGTGCTCCTCGAGCACCACCGACGTGCTCCGCACGCCCGGCAGCGCCGACACCGCATCGTAGGCGTCCGCGACCATCAGGTAGGCGAAGTTGGGCGCGCAGAAGTACGTCGGCAGGCGCAGCCGGACCTCGGCGTCGCCGTCCGCGGAGACGGTGCACGACGCCACGAACCCGAGCGATGTGATCGGCTCGTCCAGCTCGGGGTCGCGCACCGTCTCCAAGGCCGCGAGGAGGCCCTCCGGTGAGGCCACGCTCGAAAGAACCCTCATGCTCCGGCGACCGGCTCGCCCAGTACTTCGTGCGCGCCCGGCGTGCCGGCCGACGCGGGGAGCTGGAACTCGTCAGGAACCTTGATGTCGTAGAGCTTGGCCGCGTTCAGGCCGAGGATCTTCTTCTTGCCCGCGACGCCCAGCCTCGGATAGTCGGCGTATGCGGGCTCGTCCGGGAAGTCCCAGTCGACGAAGCCCTCGATCTGCCACTTCGGCTCCCAGATGCCGTAGTCGCTGCCGAAGGTCATCTTGTCCTCGCCGACCCAGAACAGCAACTCGCCCATGACCTTGGCGAAGAAGTGCGGCAGCGCGTGCATCAGGCCGCCGATCACCACCGACAGGCCGGCGTAGACGTTCGGCTCCTGGGTGGCCATGAAGCAGAAGTCCTCGATCCGCGGCAGGCCCACGTGCTCGATGATGAAGTTGAGCTCGGGGAAGTCGGTCGCGCAGTGGTCGATGTCGGAGACGTCGAAGGCGTCCTTGTCCAGCGGCCAGATCGTCGGGCCCTTGTGCACGTGGACATTCTTGATGCCGAGGTTCTGCGCGGCCTCCAGGTAACGGTAGGCGCCGGGGTCGGACAGCTTGTACCCGCGCGAGCCGTTGTTCCACTCCGCCGTGTAGAGCTTGACGCCCTTGCAGTCGTACTTCTCGACGTTGCGCCTTAGCTCCTCCAGGCCGGCGTCGCTGTCCCGGGGGTCGAAGTTGGTGTTGTAGATGAACTTGCCCGGGTGCTTCTTGCCCATCTCATTGTTGCGCTCGGTGGTGTTGAAGCCCTCCTTGTACCACTCCTTCAGGTTCGTGGGCTGGAAGATCGCCACGTCCACGTGCCCGTCCTCGAAGACGTCCTTCATCAGGTCGTCCTCGGAGTAC
>Ga0181525_10002398_pt1 | contig 15348 bp, 9 predicted proteins | sample PEATcosm2014_Bin_48_FD_121100 | JGI IMG/M metagenome (GOLD analysis project Ga0181525, IMG submission 121100) | Peatland microbial communities from MTU Mesocosm Facility, Houghton, MI, USA - PEATcosm2014_Bin06_10_metaG | ecosystem: Environmental > Terrestrial > Soil > Wetlands > Peat | place...
ACCAACGCGACCGGCATACGCTCTCAAACATGGACTTATTTAAGCCCGTCAGACTGCCTGACATGTCATACACCCGTGGCCGGCTACGTTCTCGGAGTCAACACGCGCCAGCTCAACGGCAACTTCACTTATCCAGCCACTGGCGTCATCGACAATCAAATTCGCACGTTGAACCGGCTTGGACTCTTCAGCCCCGCCATCAACGAAGCAATCATCGCAAATTTTCCGAAGCTGTCCGCACTCACAAATTTAGGCGCCTCGGTGGAAGAACGAGCACGTTCCTACCTGGACGCGAACTGCGCGCAATGTCATCGCCCGGGCGGCATCGGCAATTTTGACGCACGTTACGACACGTCATTGGACAAGCAACATATTGTCAATTATCCGGCGGCATTTTCGCTGGGCTACAGCAACGCCTGCATCATCATGCCCAAGGATATCTTACGATCCGTCATTCAAGACCGGATGAACACGAACGCCCTGACCGTCAAAATGCCACCGCTTGGGCGCAATGTAATTGACACAAATGCAGTCAACTTAATCCGTGACTGGATCAACAGCCTGCCCGCCACATCGTCATCTCCATAGCACGTCTGTCATCCCACACGGGAAACAAACATATCATTTTACGCTGCCTGGAACAAAAGCGCGCTCATCGGCGGCAGATAAAACCCGGCGGACTGTTGCTGGTTGTGACACGGAACACTTTCGGCGGTGACACCACCGAGATTTCCCTTGTTACCGCCGCCATAAATTGCCGCATCACTGTTCAGCATTTCGCGCCACTTGCCCGCGCGCGGCAGTCCGATGCGATAGTTTTCGCGGGGAACAGGCGTCAGGTTCAATATGATGACGAGGGGATTTGAACCGTCAGCATTTTGCCGGGCGAAGGAAATGACGCTATTGTCGCGATCCGTGCAGTCAATCCAGAAAAATCCGGCATGGTCATAATCGCCCTGCCACAAACCAGACGCACCTACGTAAAGCTTGTTCAAGTCTTCGACAAATTTTTGAATGCCGCGATGGAACGGCCCGGCGTCGAGCAGCCACCAGTCGAGCTGGCCGTTTTCGTTCCACTCGGCGCTCTGGCCGATTTCACAGCCCATGAACAACAGCTTTTTTCCAGGGAAAAGCCATTGATACGCAAGCAGTGTGCGCAAGCTGGCGAATTTCTGCCAGTCGTCGCCGGGCATGCGGCGGATCAGCGAACCCTTGCCGTGGACGACTTCATCGTGCGACAGCGGCAGGATAAAATTTTCGTTGTGATGATAGAGCATCGCAAAAGTGAGGTCATTCTGATGATATTTGCGATGGATGGGTTCGTGTTTGAAATAGCCGAGCGTGTCGTGCATCCAGCCCATGTTCCACTTGAAAGAAAAACCAAGTCCGCCGATGTAAGGCGGGCGCGTGACTTGCGGCCACGCGGTGGATTCCTCGGCAATGGTCATGATGCCCGGAAATTCGGAGTGCGTGATGTGGTTGAATTTTTTCAGGAATTCAATCGCTTCGAGATTTTCGCGGCCACCAAATTGGTTGGGAATCCATTCGCCGGCTTTGCGCGAGTAATCCAGATAAAGCATCGAGGCGACGGCGTCCACGCGCAGTCCGTCAATGTGAAAGCGCTCGCACCAGAAAAGCGCGTTGGCGACGAGGAAGTTTGAAACTTCGTTGCGGCCAAAATTAAAAATCAGCGTGCCCCAATCCTGATGCGCGCCTTTGCGCGGGTCTTCGTGCTCGAACAGCGCGGTGCCGTCGAATTTGGCGAGCGCCCATTCATCGCGTGGAAAATGCGCCGGCACCCAGTCCACGATGACGCCGATGCCAGCTTCGTGAAGCGCATTGACGAGAAATTGAAAATCTTCCGGCGTGCCGAAGCGGCTCGTCGGCGCGTAAAAGCCGGTGACCTGATAACCCCACGAAGGATAATAGGCGTGCTCGGCCACCGGCATGAATTCAACGTGCGTGAAACCCATTCGCTTGAGGTAAATTACGAGAGGTTCGGCAAGCTCGCGATAGCTCCACGATTCGTTCGCGGACTTTTTACGCCATGAACCGACATGCACCTCGTAAATGCTCATTGGCGAACGGAGAGGGTCGCGGTCACGGCGCTTTTTCAACCACGCGGAATCAGTCCATCTGAATTTTTTCGTGTCCCAGACTATCGCCGCCTGCTTGGGCGCAACCTCGAAGAAAAAGCCGAACGGGTCGGTGTTCAGCTTGATATTTCCGTGCGCGTCGCGGATCTCGAATTTGTAGTGCGCGCCGACGCCGACACCGGGAATAAAAATCTCCCAAACGCCCGACGCACCAAGCAAGCGCATCGGATGAAAACGTCCGTCCCAATTGTTGAAATCGCCGACGACACTGATGCGCTGCGCATTCGGCGCCCAGACGGCGAAACTTGTGCCATGAACGCCGTCGGGCGAGCGAAGTTGCGCGCCGAGCTTGTCGAAAATTCTTCGCTCGTCACCCTTGCCGAACAAAAATAAATCGGATTCGCCAAGCGTCGGTAAAAAAGAGAATGCATCGCGCGTGCGACGGATCTGGCCCTGGTGGTTGGTGATGACCAGATCGTAGGCATAAACTTTCTTGGTGGTCTTTGTGACTCCTTCAAAAACGTCGGTGTCGGGGATTCTCTTCAGCACGAACTTTGGCTTGTCTTTTTCGTGAACGGGCTGGATTTCAACCTTTGCAGCGTCCGGCATGAGCGTGCGGACGACGAGTCCCGAACCATCGCCGAGCGGGTGCATGCCTAGAAGCATGTGCGGGGACTGATGTTTCAGTTCAACCAAGCTGCGCAGTTCATCTTTGGTTAGCCACATATCGGTCAAAGGTTAACAGAGTGTTTGCGCCATGGCACGGTAAAGCAATGCCAAAGAGTAAAATTCACAACTGCCGAAAACCTAGAACAAGAGCCATGATTCACCCCCAATCTGTCTGCCCAACTGATTAGGACAGCAAAGGAAGAAAGCAAAGCCAAGCGGGAAACACTGCCACGAGAAACCCAGAGCTGCACGAATTCGTCCATTATTTTCATGCGATCAACCGGGGTTTGCCAGAGCTTAATTCAGGTTGGATTCGGTTTGACCGGGTTTGACTCATTGCCATTGGAACCGGCTGCCTCCGATGGCTGTGTTGCCAGACCAAAAATCCCACGCAACCGGCGTTCGCGCTCTTCCGGGCTGACATAATTCCGGCAAATCAAGTCACGCACCGCCGGAATTTTTATCCAGCGTTGGAAATGCGCGACGACCTCCTCCTCGGTTTTTTCGCGTGAATCGTCCAGCCGATCCTGCTCCATTTTCAACCGCGCGCCGCTGTGGTCGCCCCGACGCAATTCCACGATGTCCTGGCACAATCCGCGCAAGGCGCGCAGTTTTTTTCGGAATTCATCCGTCACCTCGCCGTTCCAGCCCGACAGCGCGGACGCGTAACGCACCGCGAGCACGGTGGCCAGATGATCCGTCAACCGGCCGTCTGTGACCGCAGTAATATCACCGGCATCCGCCACGAGCTCGCGGGCCTGATCCAACGCCTCCTGCCGCGCCTGCCATTCCGCAAAACCGCCGGCCCGCCATTCGCAAAGATTCTGTTTGCTGATGGCAGACGCACCGAAGTCCTTTGCAAGGACCTGCCTAACCTGGGGCAGGCCATTCAGCCATGCAAGCAATGGAACGCCCTGGCCGCCATCCTGCAAACGGCGGTTCAACTCATCGCGGATTTTGCGCGGCAGCCGGGCTATTTTTCCGTTGCGGGCCATGATTTTATTTCGGTGGTTTCACGGTTTCGGGAAGGCAGCCGAACACGGCGAGGCGCAACCGGTCAATTTTCGCGATGTCATTGGAATGCGACCGGGCGTTTACCGCCAAGGCTTCATCCAGCCTTTCGAAGGCAGAACGATAAGCCTGATGGCGAACCAGCGGGCGCGCGATTTTGCCTGTTCGATTCATATATTTCATTTCGGGATGATGATTCTGCCGGACTGTTGCAGCTTGTCCACGTCGGCGAACAGGGCGAGACGCATCAGCCGGATTTTTTCGTAATTATCCGTTTGAGTGTTTTCCGCCAACGCCTCATCCAGCCGTGCAAACGCCTGTCGATAAGACTGGTTTTTAATCTGATGTGAATGGTATTTCATATCAGGACAGCCGGATCCGGCAACGGTTCATGGTCTTCTTCATCAAGGTCATTAAATTCTTCCAAGGGCGTCCCCATCAGGGCATGGTCAACCATGTTAAGCACCCGCCGCACAGCCCTGTCCCGCGATATTTTAGGGTGAAGCTTCTCCTTCACATCCGGTCGCTGGAGCCATTCCTTGAATTCCGCCTCTTTGCGCTCCTGCGTCAGGCGGCGCGCCGCTTCCAACCGATCTCTTCCGATCTGCAACCGTTCGGCGTAATGATCTCCGCGCCGGAGCATGGCCCAATCCTGCATGAATGTCCGCAACACCTCAAACCGCCCTGCCCCATCCGAGGCTGCGAGTTTTTCGCGCGCGGCCAGCAGATATTGCGGGGCCAGCCATGCCGCCACGGCATCGGTGACGGAACCGCCTGAGACGGATTTCAATTCCTGCGCCTCGGCCACCATTTCGGCCAGGATGGTTTTGGTCCCTGCCAGATTGGAACCGGGCACGCTCACCGATACCTCCCACGAATGTGCTGGTTGTAATATGCGCCCATGGACGGGGCGTTCATCAACTCCCGATAGACATGATAAGGCACGCCGGGATGATCGTAAATGCGCCCGGTGTGAAATTCGACGGTTAGCGTATAGCCGTCGTAGCCCACGGCGAGGATGGCGGACGAATTGACCAGTATGAGATTCATACAACCTGACTTTTGTGGAAAGTCAGGCTGATTACAAATTTATGGTTTAGGGAAAAGTGGCACCTAAATTTCCCCAAATCATTTTGTAACCAATTTGGCGGCTGGCCGTCGGTGATTGGAGCCGGCGATGGTTTTAAGGGCGGTTAATATGTCCTTAAAAATAGCGTGTTGAATGGCACCTTTCTTCCTGCCGGTCTGATACGCACGTCTATTTCGATAGTCGTCCCATTCAGGGCGAACATGAAAATCAGGCATCTCCTCCAGAATCATTTCTTTGCCAGCATGCCAGTAATCCAAAACGTACTTTTTATTAAATGGACGGTGCAATTTTTTAAGACTCCTCGTCCAAACGGGAAGAATTTCATAGTTGCCGACATAACTCGGCAACTCAAGCCGTTTCTTTTCTTCGTCCCATCCCAATTTCCGCGCAGCTTCCTCATAACGTGACATGGGTATTGGATGCCTGACGCCATAGCCATAAATATCCGCCCATTCCGGCAGACGCGTTTCGTAAGTATCGAGAGTCAGATCAAGCGTAAAGATGATGGCGTAGGCATAGCGGACCGGCCAAGATTGCCGGGCAAGATGCGGACCTTTGGGCTGACAGGCACTGGCCATGCTGTGCAAAGACAATCGGGAGTTTTCCAGATATGCCCGATTGAACCGCACATTATCCGGGTGCCGCGATCTGAAACACGGCAGAAGCATCAGATCACCTGCCACTTTCCGAAACAACTGCAAATTCCCCTTGTAAAGATCCAACAAGTTTCCGGTGGCCTGGATTGCATCGTGGAACAGTTTCCATGCCGCGCGCTCTTCCTCCGGCAGCTTGCCATCCGCAGCCTCATCCACGGTCGTGCCCACATCCGCAAACAGGGAATTATCCACCCATTTCAAAAAATCCGGCTCCGGCGCACAATATTCTCCGTCTTTGAGCAATTGGCCAGTGAATGTGAACACCAGTGAATTTGCTCTGCCATCGTCGAACATGGAAGAGCCTTTCATCGTCCTTACCGGGTTCTGGCCAGTAGCAGCTTGTCCAACCGCCTTGTGCGTTGGCTTCAGTGCGAGCGTCGGCATAACGATTGAGTTTGCGTGGTAAAATTGGCGGCGTCAATCCACCTCATGCACGTCGTGGATACTAATGGCAGACATGGCGTTAGCAGTAAAAAAACAAAATGTCCGGTGAACAAGTCCGGGTTGACTTTCGGGGGATGAAGGGAGAGGTTGCCTTTGTGAAACACAAACGCCACATCCCAGAGGGGAAACGCGCCACCTGCGTGGTCACGCCGAAAGATCAAATGGCAGACAAGCACCAACCCACGACCCGAGCGGATGCGATGATGGAATCAATCCACACACGGGCTGATTACGTCGGGCCGGTTCTGGAAGAAATCCTGCAAGCCAGCAATGCACGGGTGAACTGGCAACCATCCATTTGACCGGGCCCTGAAACGCAAGGCGTGAAGAGCGGACAAAGCCTGAACATTTGACAATGTACAGACACATGCCCGAAATGAAGAGAAGTGTGCAATACGCCCGCCAACGCCAGACAGATGTGGCTCATTTTGACGGAGCTTCTGCGGACAGGCATCATTAAAACGGTCAAATTTTGGAAAGAATCCGTTCTATCTGCTGAGCGTGCGCAACCAAATCGCCGTCCGTCCATACGATAAAATCGGCGCGGTTGATTTTTTGTTCCACGGGCATCTGCGCAGCGATGCGCTGCCTGATCTGCGTTGGCGTCCAGCCCCGCTCTGAGAGCCGCCTATGCTGGTTCGCGGCGGAACAGGCGACACAGATAACCTTGTCGAATTCAGATGCTGCCTGCGTTTCGAACAGCAGCGGAATGACGACGGCGGCGAGCCGGCAATCTCCCCTGCGCCACAGTTCGACCTGGGCGAGCCAGGATTGGCGGATGCGCGGGTGGAGAATGGCCTCGAGTTTTTTGCGAGCGGGAATGTCGGCGAAAACAATGCGGGCGAGTTCGCCGCGGTTCAACCCGCCATCGGATGAAACGACCTCATCGCCAAACACTTCCTTGATTTCCGCGAGCGCGGATTGACCGGGTTCGACGAGGCGGCGGGCGAGATCGTCGGTGTCCACGACCTGCACGCCGTGCGTGCGCAACATATGTGCGGCAGTGGATTTGCCCATGCCCACACCGCCGGTCAGACCAAGAACATTCATCGGCGGGACGTGGCGTCAAGGCCCGATGAGAGCGCGGTAGAAGCGGTCGTGGTAATTTGTTGATGACGAATCCGTGTAAGTGAAGGGCGGCGTACTGGTGTAGACGTTGACCCAGTTCACGAGGTTGGTGGAGGCCTGAACGATGACGCTTGACGACGTGGGACTTGAAATGGTGAGGTGGAACGCGCCGCCTGCACCGACGGAAATATTGGACACCAGAGGGGGCGACAAACTGGCGACCACATTGGCTGCGACGGAGGCGTAATTATTATCCGCATTCGCGTCGGGAGTGTCGGCATGGACTATGGCAGAATTGATGATGGTTCCGACGACGGGCGAACTCATCGTAAGGGTGAGCTGGGCGCCTGAATTGGCGGCAAGCGTGCCGATGGTCCAGTTCAACTGCGTCCCAAAGCGGCTCACGGAACCGCCGATAACGTTGGAGGAAACCAGAGTGACTCCTGAAGGCAGGGTGTCGGAGACAAACACATTGCTGGAGGTCGACGGGCCATAGTTGGTGACACCGACGGTGAAAACGACATTTCCGTTGACGAGGACGTTGGTGGCTGAAACCGCCAGTGAAAGCGCATTGTCAGCCCAAGAACCGACTGGACTGCCGGTGGTGAGGGTGAAGAACCAGCCGTTGGAAATGATACCGTGATCCGTGGGCGTGTCATCCTGAACGAAGAGCGCCCAAGCGCCATTGGGATTGGCCCCGGCCAAGGCCGAGAGAGTGGAACCGTAGGGCGGAGCCGGCGCTGAAATAGGCGTTATGAAATTGGTCCCTGCAAGCGCGTTGACCATATTTGTCCCGATGGGTGTTCCCAAACCGGTGCAAAGGTCGTAACCGGGGACGGCGAAAAACAAAGTCGGGCTTTGATCCCAAGTATTGTTGCCCGTCGTGATGTCGTGGAAACAATTTGCATAACTGGGAGTCTGGGCGATTGCATAAAGGGCCGGATTCAGGAAACCGACGGATGCATTTCCATTGGCTGCGGCCTGCTGATTAATCAGGGCGCAAAAACCCGCCCACAACGGCGTCGCTGCACTGGTGCCGCCCTGATCCGGTATCACCTGACCACCATCGCATATTTCGTAAATGTTATCTGCAGTCAATGCCACGTCCGGCACATTGCGAAATGTTGTCGAACCCTGATTGGCGGTCATGTTGATGTTGGTCTGCCATGAAGGAATCAAGACATCTGTGCTGATGCCGCCACTGCTGCCCGCATACCCATCCACATTCCAACCGTAATCACCTATAAAGCCGGAATTCCACACCGTTTCAGACGCCCAAGGCCCGTTCGTTCCACTGGTGCTCAAAGTTGTGCCACCGACAATTGTAATATTTGGATCTTCAACCGAGGGATAAGTAATGGGACCAAGCCAAGCATCGCCATCGCCGGAACAATTGAAAAAGGACTGACCTTGGGCGGCAAACTGCTGGTATATCTGCTCCGTGGTGGCGTCTATCGGATATCCCCATGAAGCACTCAACTGCTTGACCTGGTTGCTTGAGGCCATGCTGTTCAAGATGTCGTCGGTGTTGTCCCCCTCAAAGACAAGCACTTTGGATATTCCCGGCGCCATGGAAATCACCATCTCAATGTCCAAAGAAACTTCAACATTGCCAAATCCGGAACCACCGTTGTATCCGTCCAGCAATACGGGCTGGACGACGATGTTTGTGGACAACCCGGCCTGTACTTCATACGCGGTGATGTCGCTCTGGTAAAAGCCAGAATCAAACTGCACCAAACCGACCATCTGCCCGGAACCATTCAATGAAGCCGGAGCGCCTGGAACATAGGCACTTCTGAAATCGCTTCCCATATAGCTCCCATAAGGACTCGAACCCACAGCTGGACGAACAGAAGTCACCCCAGCCGCCGGATTTGAGGCAATCAACTTGCGCAACGCCGGGCGCGGCAAAGCATAATTATCCAAACCGCTGACGTGCAACACCGGCAAGTCCGTGGACACGGACGGCTCGGAGTCCGGCGCAAAAAAATCGCGATTTTCGGTGGGGTGATGATAAGTGCGCAGAGTGATGTGAAATGCCTTCTCAATGTCTGAAACCTTTCCGTTCACATCCAACAGGACACGGTTGCCGTGCGTCCTGGTGACGGTCAGGCCATTTGTGCGGGCGAAATCAAGCACCTTCTGATAATCCTGGGCCGTCGGCCCGAACTGAGCCGTGAACTCATCGGGTGTCAGATAATGATGATAATAACCGGGACTGGCCGGATCGTACATCTGCCGCAGCAGGTTTGTCAGCATCCCGGAATTTCTCAAAGGAAGCCCGATGGCTAGGGTGAGGTTGGTGGTTGCGGATAATTGTCCGCTTGACTGCAAGCGCGACAGCACCGCTGGAACGTGACCGCGCAAGGTCTTCATGCCCGCATCCGCCGCAAAAGCCGCCGTGCCTGACAAGACCAGACCCAGGACAACCATCCACAAACTTTTCCTCATTAAATTGGGCATAAAGCTAATCGTTTTCATAGCGGTCAAGGAAAGTTGGGCACGGGCGGGAAAGCCGTGGGTTTGTTGGTGCCTGAGACAACCGGCGTGAATTGGGGCAACGAATTGGTGGCTGCGTCATCAAAAGTAAGGGTGATGGGGCCGACGGCGTTCGGGCCGCCTGCATCGCCCATGATCAGGGTGTCCTGCTGGTCCGGCGCGACCACCAAGGCATCAACTGACGACACCGCCGTGTGATAAAGGTTGGTCAATGTGACAGTGGCCTTGATGACCTGCCCTCCCACACCGCTGACATTGATTATGGAGGGATAAGGCAGTGCCGTGGCATCCGCATTGATGATGATGGCATTGGTGCTGTAATAGGTCGTTGACACGGTGCCCAAAGTGTAGGTGAAAACGGCCGTTCCAATACCTGCTGCGCCGTTGAACAGGTTGAAGGTTGCGGCAATCTGCTGGCCATTGGTACCGGAGGCCGTGAAGTTCCACGCCTGAGAAGCCGGGCGTCCGCCCACGATCAGCGAACCCGGATTCATCGCACCGACATTAGCCGGCGCCGTGACGCCGTTTGTGGCGAGCAACGTTGCGGTGAAGCTGGGGATGTTAGTTCCCGCCTCGGCACGGAACGCAAACAGCAGGGTGACATTTTCGCCCGGGTCAATGATGCCATTCGGCGGCGAGAATCCTTCATGCGTCAAGACCGAGCCGTCCGGGACAACGAGGCTGCCGCTGTTGTCATGAATGGTAAGCGTGGCGGCGCTTGGAGCGACCAAGATGCCGTTGACCGGGCTGGACAATTGGAGCAGCACCGTCTTGTCCGGCTGAACCACAGTATTGTCAATCACGATGACCTGGAAGGACTGGCTGGTCTGGCCATTGGTGAAGACAAACGTGCCGTTCGTGGCAATGTAATCCATCCCGGCAACAGCCGTGCCATCGAGCGTGGTAAAGTTGACGGATGTGGTCTGGTTGGTGTTATCCGTGCGCAAAACCGTGATTGTTGCCGCCACGCCGGTCTTCAAAACCGTATAGGTGGGACTGGAGAAGCCCAAACCAGAGTTACTATCGATGATTGTCACGACCTGATTGCTCGGGAAGATAATTTTCCCGGGAGCAGAAGCATTGGTCAGGCTGACCGTGAACGTGCGGCTTCCGGTCACCAAGTTATTGTTGACGATTGGCACGCTGAAGGTGTTGGTACCGATGCCGTTTGTAAACAGCAGCGTGCCGCTGGTGTTGGTATAGTCCTGACCGGCCAAGGCCGTGCCGTCGGAGGTGAAGTAACTGACAGACAACGGGGCGGCATTGGTATCCACCGGCTCAAGAGCCGGATTGGAACAGACAACGGTGATGACAGCCGCTCCGACGTTTTTGAAGACACTCATGGCCGTGTTGGTGAAGCTAAATCCGGCATTGGACGGCTGGATGACCACCAAGGAGTTGCTCGGCGACACGAGCTGCACGCCGGCGGTGGCATTGAAAAGCGACATGCCGAAGGTGACATTGGTCACGCCATTAGCGTTGTACAGCGGAACAGAAACCGCCTTGAGCACTTCACCGTTGGTGAAGGACAGCGTGCCGGAGGTGGCCTGATAATTGACCCCGGCCAGGGCGGAGCCGTTGGCGGTGGCATAATTCACCTGAAAGACGTTCGTGGGATTGCCGATCCTCTGGACAAACACGAGTCCCGGGCTGCTGGTTTCGCTGACGTAATTGGTGCCATTGACGAAGGCCACACCGACGTTGTCGTCCAGAATGGAAACATTGGCGGTGGTTGGAGTGGCAAGGGCGGCACCGCCGCCGGGATTGGAGAGATACACCGAGAAATCAACCGTGCCGAGGACGAGACTGTTTTGAACGAGCGGAACCACGATTGTATTGCTCGTCTGGCCAGCGACAAAGGGCACGGTGCCACTGCTCGTGATATAGCTGACCCCGGGCAGCGCGGTGCCGGACACGGTCTGATAATTGACCGACACGGCACCCGATGAGCCGCCGGTGCGGACGACCGTGAGGTAGGCGTTTGTGCCACCTTCGCTTGCAACATAACTGTTGGTGGAGAAGGCCAGCAGGCCCGGGGCATAGACGGTATCAATAATTGTGAGCGTCGCATTCGACGGGCTGTACAAGGCAGTGCCGGCGGCATTGGTCAACTGCATGGTGACCGTGGTGCTTCCCTCCGGAATGGTATTGTTGATGATGGGTATCTGGACGGTCTTGTCCGTGTCGCCGGGATTAAAGGTGACGACGACGTTGGTCGGATAATAATCCGTGCCAATGACGGCCGTACCATTGGTGGTGGTGGAGAAATCCACGGAGCATGTTCCGCTCGCCGTGCCCTGCCGGACAATGTCAATCGTGGCGACACCGTTCACGGTATTTTTGGGCACCGAGTAGATCGAAGACAAAAAGCTCACGGCACTGTCATCGTTGATGATGGTGAGCACGGCGGTGGACTGGTTGCCGAGAACCGCCGGCGGCGTCGGATTCGACAGAGTCAGATTGACCGTCAGGTTTGTCGTGATGACCTGGTCATCCATCACGGGAACAAGGATTGTCCTCAAAACCTCACCCGTCGGGAAATCCAGATTGGTGGAGATGCCGGTATAATTGACGCCGTTGACGGCCGTGCCGTTGCTGGTCGCAAAATTCACCAAGACATCGCCGGAACCGTCCGCATTCGTCCCGCTGGTACCGCCGTCGCGACGGACATTGACAACAGCATAGGCACCGTTTTCATCCGCCTGATAACCGGCCGACGTAAATTCAAACGCGCCGGAACCGGTGATCGAGCCGCCATAAAGGCGGGCTATATGCTCATGAGGCTGGTCGTCGTATTGGGTGAAGCCGCCGCCGATGACAATCATCCCATCCGCAGGCTGGATGGCGAGCGCGTCAATGTCGCTGTTCGCGCCGTCGCCGAAGTTGATGGTTGGATCCACTGCGCCGGTGGGCAGCAGGCGGGTGATGCTGTTGCGGGTGACGCCATTGGCCTGAGTAAAATCACCGGCCAAAACAATCCGGTTGTCGGACTGGATCGCGATGGCTTCCACGGTGCCATTGGCTCCCAGGCCCACGGCGCTGACGAAATTCGTGTCCAGCGAACCATCCGGGTTGAGGCGCGCGATGCGGTTGACCGCCGTTCCGTTGACGCTGGTGAAGTCGCCGCCGATCAGCACACTACCATCGGCCTGGATGGCAATGGCCCGGATGTCGTTGTTAGCCCCGATGTTCGCACTGAAATTCGTATCCACCGAACCGTCCACATTCAAACGGACGAGGTTGCCGACGACCACATTATTGAAGTTTGTGATCGCACCGCCGACCAGAACCTGGCCCGCGTTGGCAATGGAATTGGTCGGATACGCAGCCACGGCATAAACCGTACCGCTGGCACCCAGGCCTGTGGAGAACGACGTGTCCACCGAGCCGTCGTTGTTCAGGCGCGCCATGCCGGGGCTGGTGACGCCGTTGATGGTGCTGAACGCGCCGCCGACGTAAATCTCGCGGGATCCGTTGATGAATGTTTCGGCCAGCGCAAAAACGGTGTTGTCGGCACCGGAACCGGTGTTGAAGCTGGTATCCAAAGAACCGTCCGTCATCAAACGGGCGACCCTGTGGCGAATAATGTTGTCAATATTTGCAAATGCGCCGCCAATCAAAATGCGGTCATCCGTCTGACTAACCACCGCGTTCACGGATGCATCCGCCCCGGTCAGGCCGTTCATGAAGCCCGTGTCAAGGGTGCCGTCGGTGTTCAGGCGTGCAACGCGGTTCACGTCCGAGCCATTGGCCACCGTGAAGTTTCCGCCGGCGACAATCTGACCGTCGGACTGGAGCGCGAGGGCAAAGACACTGTCATTAAAACCTGCGTACGAACTGAACGCCGCGTCCGGAGAACCGGAGGGCTGGGTGTAAGACTCCGCATCCAAAATTTGAACCGGCACATTTGTGGGGGAACCCAGCGATGCGCCCGCACTGACGTTGGTCAACGCCACGTTGAAGAAGAAGCCGGCGGGCGGAGGATTGGTCTTTCCATCGTCAAGAATCCGCACGTTAAAGCTCTGGCTGATCTGGCCCGGGGCAAAGAAAAAGATGCCGTTGGTGGCAACATAGTTTGTGCCAGCAAACGCGGTGGCGTCAGCGGTGGTGAAGCTGACCGATGGCGATCCGTTGGTGGAGCCGGTGCGGGTGACGGTGACGGTCGCATAGCCGCCGCTTTCATTGACGCGATAGGCCGACGCGCTGAACTGGAATGTGCCGTAACTGTTGTCGTTGTTGATGATCACGGTGGCGTTGGTGACGGCCCCCAGCAACGACGGCGCGCCTGAGCCGTTCAACATCGGATTGAACAAGGAAATGGAGAACTGCCTGCTGGAACCGCCCACCGCGTGATTGTTGATCAAGGGAATGATTATGCTGCGAGGCGAAACATCGCCGCTATTCCATGTAAGCGTGTTGGTGGAACCGGCGTAATCCGTTCCGTTAATGGCAGTTCCATCCGTGGTTGCGTATTGGACGTTCAAGGTTCCCTCACTGCCGACGGTGCGGGAGACCGTGACCTCAATCGATCCGGCGCTCAGACTGCCGGTGTAATAATTGGTGGTGAAATTCAAATAGCCCTGGAAATTGGGATTGATGATCCTCAACACCGTATTTGTAAGACCGAACGCCGCGTTGCCGCTGCTCAAGTCCTGAATGTTAAACAACTGCAAGCTGATGATTTTTTCCACGCTTGAGCTGGAGCTGTTTTGCAAGATGGAAACCGAGAATGAATTGGAGGTCTGGGCGGGATTAAATGTCAGTGTGCCGCTGGCGGCCGTGTAATCGGTGCCAAGCACGGCGGTGCTTCCATTGGTCGTGGTTTGATAGTTCAACTGAACCGTGCCTGAAGTGCTGTTGGTGCGGACCACGCCCAAGACGGCACTTGAATTGGTGGCCGTGAAGCTCGAAGCGGCAAAACCAAACACGCCGTCCTGATGGGCATCGTCCACCACGGTGAGGGGGGCGACCGATTCACCCAGCGCTACGCCGAGCGGAATATTCTGGCCGCCGAGATAAAACTGGTCGGCTCCGGAGGGATTGGCCATCTGGAACTGGGCATTCAGATTGCCGGATGACAACGTGTCGTTAATGATGCTGACGAGAACGGCCGCGGGGCCGTTTAATCCAAACCTCCAAAACGCTCCGGCCACAACACTGTCGTTCATCAGGCCACCCGCTCCATACAGACCGTCGCTGTGCATACGGGAAGGACCAAAAAATTCCCACTCTATCGGATAAGTCGGGGCGGTGGCGTCATAGGTGTAATCCGAGCCACTTTGGGCCAAGCCGGGCAGCACGGAGAAGTTGCCTGACGCATAACCCAAGAAACCGTTGGTCCGAACCAAGCTCACGGACTCAAATGAATCCGTCTTGTTAACCGCATAACTGGTTGCAGCCATGCCGATATTACCCGGCCCGGGCGTGGCCCCGCCAATCAGCCGGGCGACATTGCCACGGTTGCGGATACCATCCCGCGTCTTTGGTTCCGGCCAGATGTTCAGATTCAAATAGGCACCCAGACTGGAATCGAAGCCATAATCTCCCGGCCGGACATTGACATCGAACTGACCGCCGCCCACCTGGGCGAAGCTGCCGGCGATCATCACATTGCCATCCGATTGAACCCCGGACGCGTACACGGTCCCGGGCGGATCTATGAAACGGATGCGCGGCAGTCCGGCAAACTGGTTATAGGCGGTGTCCATGAAGGAGGTATCCACCGTGCCATCGGCAAACAGGCGGGTGAAGCCGAGCCGATGCGTTCCGTTGAAGGAGGTAAACGCCCCGCCCACATATATGGTGCCGTCGA
>Ga0181525_10002399_pt1 | contig 15345 bp, 15 predicted proteins | sample PEATcosm2014_Bin_48_FD_121100 | JGI IMG/M metagenome (GOLD analysis project Ga0181525, IMG submission 121100) | Peatland microbial communities from MTU Mesocosm Facility, Houghton, MI, USA - PEATcosm2014_Bin06_10_metaG | ecosystem: Environmental > Terrestrial > Soil > Wetlands > Peat | place...
GTTCGGCGTCGGCGCCTTCACCTCGCTTGAGGATCAGGTGCGCCGGAACATGGAAATGTTCGAGCGCGCCTTCACCATGTTCGTGCCGTTTGCGCGGCGCGAGGGCGGAGAGGCTGCGGCGGAGGCCGAGAAGCCGCCGTCCAAGACCGGCGATATCGACGATCTCAAGCGTCAGCTCGACGAGATGCAGCGCAAGATCGACAAGCTCGGCACCATCGATAGCGGCGGCTGATCTCGGCCGGCGCTAACCGTGGACCGGTGCATCAAATCGCTTCGGCCACCGGCGCAAGCCACGGCCGCTCGCTCGCCGCCAGGCCGACCAACGCGCCCTGAAGATAATCGCAGCCCCACGCTTGCAGCGCCTTCGCTGCTTCTTCGTCCTGAACCCATTCAGCGACAGTCTTAAGATTCAGCCGCCGCGCGAGATCGATCAGCGTGCGCACGAAGGCGCGGTCATCCTCCGAACGCATGATGTCTTGGACGAATGCACCGTCGATTTTGACGATGTCCACGCCAAGCTTGCGGAGATTGCGAAATGAGGTGTAGCCCGCGCCGAAATCGTCGATGGCGATGCGGCAGCCGAGTTCTTTGACGCGGGCGACGAAGCCGCGCGTCTCGTCGATGTCATGGATGGCCGCGCTTTCCGTGATTTCGACGATCAGGCGTGGCGCAACGTCGGCATTGCGACGCAACAGCGTGCACAGTCCAGCCCACCAATCGGGATCGGTGGTCGAAGCCGGCGATACGTTAAGGCTCGCGTGCAATGCCGGCGCCGCGATCAATTCGTCGACGACGAGTTCGAGCACGCGGAAATCGAGTAAGCGCACCAGACCAAGACGCTCCGCCACCGGAACGATGTCGTTGGCGGCGACCAGGCTGCCGTCAGTGCGCCTGATCCGCATGAGACACTCGTAGAACGCTGCACGGCGATCCTTGGCCGACGCCACGGCCTCGTAAGCCAGAAAGATACGCCGCTCATTGAGCGCCGCGACGATCTCATCGGTGGCGCGGACGTTTTCGCGGCGCATCGCCTCGCGCTCGATGTTGGGGCGATAGGCCTGGAACGAGCCGCGGCGTCTGGCTTTGGCGGCGTCGAGGCTCTCCTGCGCGCGGGCGAGCACTTCGGTCACGCTGCGGGCGTGACGCGGCGCCGTGACACCGCCGATGGTGACGGTGACCGCGATCGGTCCGGCGGTGGTCGGCACCATGTCGTCGCGGACGCCGACCAAAAGGCGTTCGGCGGCGATCGCCATGTCATCGGGCGTGCAATCGCGCAGCACCACGCCGAATTTGTTCCCCGAAAAACGGCCCAAAGTATCCTTGCCCCGCATCCGGCTGCGCAGGCGTTTGGCGATGGCGGCGATCATTTGATCGGCGACTCCGAAGCCGTGGGATTCGTTGATACGCGCCAAGTTGTCGATCGCGACCAGCAGGAACCCGCAGGAGGAGCGCATTCGCAGGGCTTCGTCGAGGGTATCTTCGAGAATTTCGGTAAGGCAATGCCGGTTCAACTCGCCGGTCAGGCCGTCGCAGTGCGCGAGATAAGCAAGCTTGCGTTCGTGCTCGTAGCGTTCGTTGATGACGCGGAGCACACCGTGGGCGCGGCTCGGCCGTCCGCCCGGAGCGGCAAACCAGCGGCCGGTGTCCTCGACCCAAAGCCTGGTTTCGGAAGCCACATCGGGACGGATGCAATATTGAATCTGATAAGCGACGCCGCCGCCCTCATCGTGGTTTTGCGCATGCATGACGGCGTCAAAGCGCGACTGGGCGTTCTCCGCTTCAAGCAGTTGCGCGTAAGCGCGGCCGCTCGAAATCGCACTGAGATCGCGGATGAGCAAAACATCGGCGGCATTTGCGCCCCAAAGCAGGACATCGGTGTCGATACGCCAGTCGTAGGGGACTTCGCCGACGGAAGCGAAGATTTGGGCCGCATCGAGGGCCGTTGCGAGCCGCGTCGCGCCGCTCGCATCAGGAGACCCAAAACGGGTCGGATCTTGCGGCCCGCACTGGCTCACACGTGCCTCATGATTGCGGTCTGCGCCGGACGGGAGCAGGCGGCGGGGTTTAACGCCAAGATAAGGCAGACATTAAACGATTCGGTAAATCGCGGCGCTGAATCGCGCCCTCCAACATGCCGCCTTTGCCACGGCATGCGGCTTGCGATCTCCTGACCTTGAGGTCACCAACGTCCCATTGCGGGACAGGAGACGCCCTTGTGCAACGCTCTCGTTGCTCTGGCACAGAGCACGGCAAAGCCGGTAATTGCCCGCACCGGCAGCCGGCCGAGTGCCGATTTCCTAGCGCACCTTATCGCCACATCGGTGCAGGCGCCGCAAACCCGCATCCGCCGTCGGGTCGAGCCGAACGAAGCGATCACGGCCTATCGTACACTCGGCCAATGGCCGACTGCGTCGGGTGGCACGCTGTCGCGCTCGCTCTAACGGGCAGCGTCGGACCCGTGCACCGTCAGACCTGAGCCGGGTCTTCGAACTCGACCGGGTGCTTGGAGCCATGCGTGGTGACCACAAAGCCTGCCAGAACGTCGAGCAGCGCGATGGCCATGAGCAGGAAGAATGTCGACGTGCCGGCGCTTCGCACCCAAAGAAACTCCGCCAACATGGCGATGAATAATGCGATCGCCAGGATGTGGTCCATGACGCCGCGCCTACCCATCCGCGCCGACTTGACGATTTCGACCCAGAGCAAAAAAACCGAGAAGGCGAGGAGTATGTCCTGCCAGGTCAGCGTCCAGTCTTGGTCCGACATCAAGTGGACGGTGGCCGCCGGCGCGGTCCAGCTGACGCCCGGAGTCAAAAACGCAATCATGTTGTAAACGGCGAACGGGATGAGCAGCAGCGGAAAGCCAAGCACGAACATGACGCGCGTCTCTTGTCCGAAACTGCATTCTCCAATCGGGCGCTAGGTCGCGGCAGAAACTCAGGCTTCCGCTTTCTTCTTCAGCACCTGCCGGCCGCGGTACATCCCGGTTTTGAGGTCGACGTGATGCGGACGGCGCAATTCGCCGGAATCCTTGTCCTCGACGTAGGTCGGTGCCTTCAACGCATCGGCCGAGCGGCGCATGCCGCGTCGTGACGGTGATGTTTTTCTTTTCGGCACGGCCATGGGGCGGCCCTCCTTTGCGCAATTCGTATTAGGGGCGTGCTTATAGAAGAACGAAGCCCAAGACGCTAGGGGGCGCCAATGCAGGCATCGAGTGCGCCGTCCTCGGCCGCGCGGCGCTCGTAAAGGCCGGCAAGCCTGCGGACGATGACGCCCGGCGCCCTGGCGCTCCGCCGCACCGGGTTCGGCAGGATCGCGGCAAGTTCCGCCGCCTCATGGCCATTGAGCTCCCGCGCCGCTTTACCGAAGGCCCAATGGGCACCGGCCTCGGCGCCGAACTCGCCGTTCGGTCCCCACTCGGCGATATTGAGATAAATTTCCAGAACGCGTCGCTTCGGCAGTACCAAGCCGAGCCAAAGCGCCAGCGGGATCTCCAGCGCCTTGCGGACAAAACTGCGCCCCGGCCAGAGGAAAAGGTTCTTGGCTACCTGCTGGGTGATGGTCGAAGCTCCGCGCGCGTCGCCGATGTCGTCGCCGGACCGGCGTAAGGCCTCCCGCATTGCGCCGAGGTCGATGCCGTGATTGCGGCAGAACGTGGCGTCCTCGGCGACGATCACGGCAAGCGGCAAAGCCGGCGCGATGCGACCGAGCGGAACGACCGCTCGCTCGATCCGTTCCCCGGTCGCCCAGCGCCATAGCATCGGGGTCGAGACCGGATCGGCCAACCGGTAAAAAGGCGCAATCCCGTAGGGCAAAAGCAGGACAATGGCGGCGATGACCGCGAGCGAGACGGCGAGGCGTCGGACGGGCGGTCTCATGACGCGGCGGACGATGATGCTAATCCCGCGCGTAGCCGATCAGCGGCTTCTTCTTGCGGCCGAGTAAGATCAGGACCGTGGCCACCACCCCGACGACGACCCACGCCGGCAGGTCGAAGCTCCTTTGAATATAAGGGTCCCAAGCCCACGCCAGTTTCTGCTTCAACCAGCTCTGCACCAGATTGAGGCTGTTCTGATCGATGATGGCCCATATGTCGCCGACCTTGCTGGTGACGATTTGATGATTGGCGATGGATTTGGTGCCGTCATAGACGAAAAACACAAACGCGGTGGCCAGCAAGCAGAGGCCGATGAAGCGAAGCAGGAATCTGATCATGGGGCGCTGGAAGACTACTGGATGGGCCGTTAGGCTGCAGGGCTTACTCTGCCGCGCCCGCCTGTTCAATGTACCGCCGTTTACGGCGCATTTTTGCGGCAAAATGGCGCCGCCGCGCCGGCGGCCGGCGGTCACTTGAGCACAGGCCGCCGGTTTCGCTAAGGTCCCCCGCTCGCCACTCGCCTGCCGTCCCTCCCGCGAGGGCTGGCTGGGGCTCACCCTGCAAGGAATTGCGATGGCTTCGACAAACGGCGGTCCGCCGCCCCGGCCCACTTTTACCGACCAGGAGGCCCTGCTGTTTCACAGCCAGGGCCGTCCGGGAAAGCTCGAAGTCGTCGCCACCAAGCCGATGGCGACGCAGCGCGACCTGTCGCTCGCCTATTCGCCGGGCGTGGCGGTTCCGGTGCTGGCTATCGCCAAGGACGAGAGCCTTGCCTACGACTACACAACCAAAGGCAATTTCGTCGCGGTGATCACCAATGGCACCGCCATTCTTGGCCTCGGCAATCTCGGTGCGCTGGCGGCGAAGCCGGTGATGGAAGGCAAGTCGGTGCTGTTCAAGCGCTTCGCCGATATCGACTCCATCGATCTCGAAGTTTCGACGGAAGACCCGGACGAGTTCATCAATTGCGTGCGCGTTCTCGGCAAGAGCTGGGGCGGCATCAATCTCGAGGACATCAAGGCGCCGGAATGCTTCATCATCGAACAGAAGCTGCGCGAGCTCCTCGACATTCCCGTCTTCCATGACGACCAGCACGGCACCGCCATCATCGCCGCTGCCGGTCTGATCAACGCGCTCGAACTTACCGGCCGCGCCATCGGCACCACCAAGGTGGTTTGCAACGGCGCCGGCGCCGCCGGCATTGCCTGTCTCGAACTGTTGCGCGCCATCGGCTTTCGTCCCGACAATTTGATCCTCTGCGACACCAAGGGCGTCATCTATGAAGGCCGCACCGACGGCATGAACCAGTGGAAGTCGGGCTTCGCGGTCAAAACCAAGGCGCGCACGCTCGCCGAGGCGCTAGCCGGAGCTGATGTGTTCTTCGGCCTCTCGGTTAAGGGCGCGGTGACGCCGGCCATGGTGAAGTCGATGGCCGATAAGCCGATTATCTTCGCCATGGCCAATCCCGATCCGGAAATCACGGTGGACGAGGTTGCCGCCGTTCGTTCGGACGCCATCATGGCTACCGGCCGCTCCGACTATCCGAACCAGATCAATAACGTGCTCGGCTTTCCCTACATCTTCCGCGGCGCGCTCGACGTGCGGGCGCGCGCCATCAACATGGAGATGAAAATCGCGGCGGCCCATGCGCTTGCCGCGCTCGCCCGTGAAGACGTTCCCGACGAAGTCGCGGTGGCCTACGGCACGCGGCCGAAATACGGGCCCGACTACATCATCCCGGTGCCGTTCGATCCCAGGCTCCTGTCCGACATCCCGCCGGCAGTGGCGAAAGCGGCGATGGATACCAACGTCGCCCGCAAGCCCATCCTCGATATGGAGGCCTACCGGCATCAATTGCGCAGCCGGCTCGATCCGATCGCCGGCGTGTTGCAGGGCGTTTATGAACGGCTGCACCGGCGGCCGCGCCGCGTCGTCTTTGCCGAGGGCGAAGAGGAGCAGGTGATCCGCGCGGCGGCCACTTTCGTGCATCAAGGGCTGGGCTCGGCTCTCCTGGTCGGCCGCGAACGGCGCGTGCGCGAGACGGCGCAGGCACTCGGTGTCGAACTCGGCGGCAATATCGAAATCATCAATGCTGCGATGTCGTCGCGCAATGCCGCCTACGCCGCCTATCTCTACGAACGATTGCAGCGGCACGGCTATCTGCAGCGCGACTGTCAGCGCCTGGTCAACCAGGACCGCAATCACTTCGCTTCCTGTATGGTCGCGCTCGGCGACGCCGATGCGATGGTCACCGGAGTCACCCGCAATTTCTCCGTGGCACTCGAGGACGTGCGGCGCTGCATCGATCCAAAACCGGGTCACCGCGTCATGGGCGTCTCCCTGGTGCTGGCGCGCGGGCGCACCGTGCTGGTCGCCGATACGGCGGTGACCGAAATGCCCAACGCCAGCGATCTTGCCGAGATCGCCATCGAAGCGGCAAGGGTGGCGCGCGCGCTGGGTTACGTGCCGCGACTTGCGTTGCTTGCTTTTTCGACTTTTGGCCATCCATCGGGCGAACGGTCCGAGCGCGTGCAGGAGGCGGTGCGTTTGTTGGATAGCCGGCGCGTCGATTTCGAATACGACGGCGACATGGCCGCCGACATCGCGCTGAACATGGAACTGCGCGAGGCCTATCCATTCTGCCGCCTCTCCGGACCCGCCAATGTGCTGATCATGCCGGCGTTCCATTCGGCCTCGATCTCGACCAAACTGCTGATGGAACTGGGCGGCGCCAATGTGATCGGCCCGATGCTGGTCGGCCTCGACCGCTCGGTGCAGATCGTGCCGCTCTCCGCCAACGATGCCCAACTGGTCAACATGGCGGCGATCGCGGCGTATAACGCCGGTTCCTGAACCGAAGGCTTGCGGCGAAGTGCAAAATTCGCGGGCGCCGATTCATGAGCCCGAAACCTCTCTCGGTTAGCCTCGCCGCCCGTAACCACGCGATCGGCGCCAAAGCTCATTTATGCAGCATTTCACGCCACCCCCATCGTTCGCTCTCGAAGTCCATGGCCTGGTCAAACGCTTCGACCGCCCCGCGGTCGACGGTCTCGATCTAACCGTTCGGGCCGGCGAGTTTTACGCGCTGCTCGGGCCGAATGGCGCCGGCAAGACAACGACCCTGCGCATGATCGCCGGCTTACTGCGCCCCGACGCCGGTACCATCCGCATCGATGGCATCGACGCGCTGGCCGATCCGGTGGCGGCGAAGCGGGTCATGGCCTGGATTTCCGACGAGCCGATGATCTACGACAAGCTGACGCCGCAGGAATATTTGGAATTCGTCGCCGGGCTGTGGGGCGTCGCACCGGAACTAGCCGCGCTTCGCGCGCGAGAGCTTTTGGACTGGCTTGATCTTGCCGCACAGGCGCACCAGCGCTGCGAGGGATTTTCCAAGGGCATGCGCCAGAAGGTGGCGCTTGCCGGCGCGCTGGTGCACGAGCCGCGCGTGATTATTCTCGACGAGCCGCTCACCGGGCTCGACGCCGGCTCGGCGCGCCTGGTCAAAAGCGTGTTGCGCGAGCGCGTACGCGCCGGTGGCACCATCGTCATGACCACGCATATTCTCGAAGTCGCCGAACGCATGGCGGACCGCATCGGCGTCATCGCCAACGGCAAGCTCATTGCCGAAGGCACTCTTGAAGAGTTGCGGCGCAAGGCCGCAACGAAGGCCGGCACCAACGCGGGCACAGGTGCCGACGCCAGCCTGGAAGACACCTTCCTCACGCTCGTTGCCGAGCATCCGCAAGCCGCATGACGTCGCAGCCTGGAACCGCCGTCTGGTTTGCCCGTCACGAGTCGCGTCTGGCGTGGCGCGACTGGCTTGCCATGATGACCGCGGGCCGACGGGAACGCCGGCGCCGGGTCGTCCTCGCCATCGCGATCTTCGTCATCTTCATGCATTTCGTCGCCTATTGGATGGTCGGCCGCTATGCCGGCGCCGTAGTGGACAAGGCCACTCTGGTCACGATAACCGCGAGCGTCCTGTTGTCGTGGTTCTTGATGGTCTCGCAGGCGATGGAGTCGACGACGCGCGCCTTCTATTCGCGCTCCGATCTCGATCTCATTCTGGCCTCGCCGGTGGTCGCGGAAAAAATCTTTGCCGTTCGTATCGGCACCGTGGCGCTGACGATGGCGATGATGGCGCTGCCGCTCGCGGCGCCCTTCATCGATGTGCTGATTGCGCTGGGCGGCTGGCGCTGGATGGGCGCCTATTTGCTGATCGTCGCCATGAGCGCGGCCGCGACGGCGGTGGCGGTCGGCCTCATCGTTGCTTTATTTCGTATCATCGGCCCGAAGCGCACGCGGCTCGTGGCCCAGGTCGTCGCCGCCGTAATCGGCGCCGCCTTTGTGATCGGGCTCCAAGTCGCGGCGATCCTGTCTTACGGTTCGTTATCGCGGATTTCGGTGTTGCAGTCGGCGACCGTATTCGCGCTTTCGCCCGGCGCCGACAGTATTTTGTGGTGGCCGGCGCGGGCTGCGCTGGGCGATGGCGGCGCGCTCGCCGGTGTGATGGCCGCGAGTTTTGCGATGCTTGGCCTGGTGATTGCCGTCGTGGCTCCGCGATTTGGCGCCTACGCCATCGAAGCCACCGGCGCCGCCGGCGCCCGCTCAAATTCGGCTCGGCACCCCGCGGCCTTTTGGCCGGCCTCACCGCGGCGCGCGCTGCGGCGCAAGGAATGGATGCTGCTGCGGCGCGACCCGTGGCTGGTCTCGCAGACGCTGATGCAAATGCTCTATCTCATTCCGCCGGCGGTCCTGCTGTGGCACAGCTTCGATAACGGGAAGGGCGCGTACCAATTGCTGGTGCCGGTGCTGGTCATGGCGGCGGGGCAATTGGCCGGCGGTCTCGCCTGGCTCGCGATCTCGGGCGAAGACGCGCCCGATCTCGTCGCCACCGCGCCGGTGCCGGCACGCGTCATCATATGGACAAAAATCGAAGCGGTGCTTGGCGTGATCGCCATGATCTTCGCGCCCCTGGTCGCGGCGCTCGCCTTCGCCTCGCTGTGGCACGCGCTGGTCACCGCCGTCGGAATCGCTATCGCTGCCGTGGCGGCGACCGCCATCCAATTGTGGTTCCGCACCCAGGCCAAGCGCACACAATTTCGCCGCCGGCAGGTGTCCTCGCGCGTGGCGACCTTCGCCGAGGCTTTTTCGTCGATCGGCTGGGCCGCCACGGCGGCGGTTGCGGCCGCCAGCGTCTGGCTTGCCGTCGTGCCGGCACTGATCGCGCTGTCGGTCGTCGGCGGCGCTTGGTTTATGAGTCCGCGCACCTCTCATGCATGAGAGCGGCTCGACGGAGCGAACCGTCCTATGCTTAATCGTCCTAACCGGCTTGTCCCGGCTATGACGACTTAGGGATGGAACGCCAACGATGATCCCGTTCGAAATGGTGGAACCGACCTCGCTTGCCGAGGCGGTGGCCATGCTCGATCCGCAGGACCCGACCGTCCGGGCGGTCGCGGGCGGAACCGCGCTGATGCTGATGATGAAGGCCGGCGTTTTCCAGCCGACCCGTCTGATCTGCCTGCATAAAATCGAGACGGAGCACGCCCGTATCGCGGTCACCGGCGGCGACGAGTTACGCATCGGCGCTATGGCGACGCTCAGCGACGTCGAAAAAGACGCCAATGTCGCTTCGCGACTACCCGTCCTTACCCGCGCGCTGCGAACCTTGTCGAACCCCCGGGTGCGCAATGTGGCGCGCGTCGGTGGTGCCCTGGCGCACGGCGATCCGCACATGGACCTGCCGCCGGTATTGGCCGCGCTCGGCGCCCGGGTCGCGATCGCCGGCCCGGCGGGCAGCCGCGAATTGCCGCTCGAACGGCTTTACGCCGGTTATTACGAAACCGTGCTGGAGAAGAACGAACTTATTACCGCCGTGACAGTGCCCGCGCTCGATGGCCGCCGCGCCGCTTACATGAAGGTTACCTCGCGCTCCGCCGACGACTGGCCCGCGCTCGGGGTCGCGGTATCGTTCGCGCTTGTGGATGGCGCGATCCGCGATCCCATCATTGTCGTCAGCGCCGCAACGGAAAAGGTCACCCGCATGACGGCCGCGGAAGACGTGCTGCAGGGCGCGATGCCGGACGACACCGCGCTGGCGCGCGCCGGCGAGGCGGCCGCAGCAGCGGCATCGATCCTCGCCGACGCTCACGGCTCCGCCTCCTACAAGCGCGAATTGCTGCGGGTTTATCTGCGCCGCGCGGTCCGGCAGGCGTTGGTTGACGGCGCCGCGCAGGTGCGCCAATGAAACAGGTCGGCCGAGACATTCCGCGCCTCGAAGTGCGCGCCAAGGTAACTGGTCGCGCCGACTATACGCATCACCTCCGTTTGCCTGGTATGCTTTACGGCAAAGTCTTTCGTTCGACGGTGCCGCACGGCCGCATCCTCAGTATTGATACGACCGCGGCGCAGGCGCTTGCGGGTGTGCACCGGGTTATTACCGGCGAGGATATCCGCAAGCTGATCCCGGAGCCCTATTACGGGCCGGCGTTTCACGACCAGCCGATCTTGGCGCTCGACAAAGTGCGCCATGTCGGCGAGCCGGTTGCCGTCGTGCTGGCGAGCGATCCGCACATCGCCGAGCAAGCCGTGCAGTTGATCGCCGCCGAATACGAGGAACTGCCGGCGGTCTATGATGAACTCGAAGCGATGCAGCCGGACATTCTCGTCCACGACGTGCTCAAGCCCGCCGGAACCTTCGCCGATCTAAAGCATCTCAAGGGCCGCGGCGGCACCAATATCGCGCTCGATTATCATTTGCGCCGCGGCGACGCCGATAAAGCATTCGCGGGCGCCGATCACGTCATCGAGCACACGTTTAAGACCCAGCAATGTCTGCATTTGCCGTTCGAGCCATTCGTGTCGGTGGCCGAACCGGGCGACAAATCGCTCACCATCTATACCGCGAACCAATCGCCGTCCTTCGTGCGCATCGAGATCGCGCGGCTGTTCGGCTGGCCGGAAAATCGCGTCCGGGTCAAGGTCGCCTATCTCGGCGGCGGCTTCGGCGCCAAACTTTACATCAAGCTCGAAGCCCTGGTCGCTGCACTGGCGATGATCGTGCGCCGTCCGGTCAAGATCGCGCTGACGATGGAAGAACAGTTTTACATGATCACCAAGCACGCGACGACGTTCCGCATCAAAAGCGGCGTCAGCAAGGATGGCCGCGTGGTCGCGCGCGCCTGCGAAGTGTTTTGGAACGGCGGCGCCTACGCCGATATCGGCCCACGGGTAGCGCAAAAATCCGGCTTCACCGCGGCCGGGCCCTATGACATCGAGCATGTCAGTATCGATTCCTACGAAATTTACACCAACCGCACGCCTGCCGGCGCGCTACGCGGCTTTGGCGTGCCGCAATTGGTCTGGGCCTACGAATGCCACACCGATTTGATTGCGCGCGAGCTCGGCATCGATCCGGTCGCGTTCCGGCGCAAAAATCTGTTGCGCAATGGCAGGCCGCAGGCGACCGGCACCGTCCTGCAGGATGCCGCCATCGCCCAAGTGCTCGACGCGGTCGTCGCGCGCATGGGCTGGAACGCGCCGTTCGATCGCGGCTCCGGCACCATGCGCCGCGGCCGCGGCATCGCCATCGGCTTTAAGGCCGTGATTTCGCCGACCACGTCGGTCGCCATGGTCAATATCTCCGCCGATGGCAGCACGACGATTTATTGCAGCACGGTCGATGTCGGGCAGGGCTCGGGCACCGCATTTGCGCTGATCGCCGCCGAGGTGCTCGACATCGAGGCCGAAGCCATCCGCGTCGTCAATCCTGATACCGACATAACGCCCTACGACATGGGCACGCTCGGCTCGCGTTCGCTGTTCCACATGGGCAACGCCGTACGTCTCGCGGCCGAAGACGCCCGTGGCAAGCTGCGCGCCCTCGCCGCCGAGGCAGGACTGCCCGAAGGCACCAATTATCCGCCGGCGGAAATTTTCAAGAAGCGTTACGGCATGCAGGCGGGGAATGTCATCGGCACCGCGAGCTACGTGCCGACTTACAATGCGCCGGACGCCAAGACCGGCCAGTCGGACAATGTGACGCCGTTTTGGATGGTGGGCGGCTCCGGCGTCGAGGTCGAGGTCGATACCGAGACTGGCAAGGTGCGGGTGTTGCGGTTGATCAACGCCGCCGATTGCGGCAAGCCGATCAATCCCGGCGTCGCGCGCACCCAGCTTTCCGGCGCCGCGATCATGCAGCTCGGCTTCACGCTGAGCGAGGCCATGCAACTCGACGGCGGCCAAGTCACTAACGCCTCGCTGGCCGATTACAAGATCCCCGGCATCGGCGACATTCCGCCGATGGAGAACGAACTGGTCGACGCCGAGCAGCATTCCGGCCCGTTCGGCGCCAAGGGGCTCGGCGAATCGGGCACCTTCGGCGTCTCGCCGGCGATCGCCAACGCGATCCACGACGCGGTCGGCGTCCGCATCATGGAATTGCCGATCACGGCCGAGGCGGTGCTTCGCGCCCTGCGCGCGAATGCCGGCCGCCCATTGGACGACGAATGATGGACGAATGATGACCCTGCGCCCGATCAATTTCACGCTCAACGGCCAGGCGGTCTCCACCGCGATCGAGCCGCACCGCAATCTCGTCGAACTGTTGCAGCGGTTCGATCTGCTCGGCGCGCGCGAAAGCTGCGGGCAGGGCCTCTGTGGCTGCTGCACCGTGCTGGTTGACGATGTGGCGGTGTCCGGCTGTCTTTATTTCGCGGTCTGGGCCGACGGCAAATGCATTACCACCGTCGAGCATCTCGACGCCGACGGCGCTTTGTCCACTGTGCAAGAAGCGTTCATCGCCTGCGGTGCGTTCCAGTGCGGCTTCTGCACGCCGGGCTTTGTGCTGATGACGCAGCAATTGCTCAAAGCGAATCCGGCCCCGAGCGACGACGACATCCGCCACTATTTCGCCGGTAATCTTTGCCGCTGCGGTACCTATCCGGAGATCGTCGAAGCGGTGAAACGCGCCGCCAGGGCGTAATTGTCCGCTCCGATCCGCTTCGTCGGCCGCAGCCTGTCGCGGAAAAAGACAGTCGCTCCAATCACTCAATTACCCCGGCCTCCGCCATTTCGCGCATCCGATCCAGATCGACCTGGCGGCCGTGGCTGATCACCGCGGAGGGCTGACGGTGAAAGCGCAGGGCCTCGCCGACGTCGGGCCGATCCAACACGACGAGATGAGCGGGCATCCCCATGGCAATTTCGAAGTCCGGGATATGCATCGCCCGGGCCGGGTGCACCGTGATCATATCGTAGAGCGTTTCCATCTCGTTGCGCGACATCATCCACAGCAAATGCGAGGCAAGAAAAGCGACTTCGAGCATGTTGTTTCTGCCGAACGGATAGTAGGCGTCCGATATATCGTCTTGGCCCAAGCAGACCGTGATTCCGGCGGCGAGCAGTTCCGGAATTTTGGCGTGCAGCGGGCCGGTATGCGGGTTGCTGACAATGGCGACGTCGGCGTCGCGGAGCTTCTGCATCAGTGCACGCAAATAGGGCTCCGGATAGACCGACATCGCGCGGCAGTGGTGCGCCAATGCGCGTCCCTGCCAGCCCCGTTTGATGGCTTCTTCCGCCATCATCTCCAGTGTGCGCAGATGAGGATCGCCGGCATCGTCGAGCAGCATCGAGACGTCTTTGCCGTAAGCGGTTGCGAGTTCGAAGCAAAATTCGACATGCGCCCGCATGTCCGCCGTGGTCCGCTCAATCCAGGGAATGCCGCCGACAACGTCGGCGCCAAGCCGCATCGCCTCGTGCATCAACTCATCAGTGCCGGGGTCTTTGATAATTCCGTCCTGCGCGAAGGCGACGACCTGCAGGTCGAGAGTGCCGCGGAATTCGTCGCGGATCGTCAGCAGCGCTTTTATCGCCTCCAGCTTCGCCTTGCTGTCGACATCGGCGAAGGCGCGCATATGCGTCGTTCCGTAGAGCGCGGCAAGCGCGACCGCGCGGCGCGCGTTCTTTTCGATCCACGACGCGTGATAGTTTTTCTTCACCTCGCTCGCCAGTGCGATGGCCGCTGCCGCGCCGGTCATTCCGGCTTTCTGATAGGCCAGAAGTGCGTCTTCCGACATCATCGGCAAGGTCCACACTTTGCACAGATGCATATGCGGATTGACGAAGGACGGCGTCACCAGATTGCCGGCGGCGTCGATCTCTTCGACGGCGATTTCCGGTAAATGCTGAGCGATTTGCGCAATTCGTCCTTCGCGAATCGCTATATCGACCGCTGTCTCGCGATCCTGGCGAAGCCTGGCGTTGCGAATTATTATGTCGGCATCGGACATTCTTCGATCAGGCGCAGTTCAGCGCTTCAATGAATCTTTGCCTAATCGCATGGCCGTCGCGCAGCGGCAACACGCGCGCGGTATCGTCGGAGCTGATGCGGGCATTGACGAGAATCGGGCCGTCGCCGTCATGCAGCAGCGCGCGGACCCTGGCGGCCTCCTCGATCCGCGATACAGCGCGCGCCTGTTTGAAGCGGCAGCCGAGCGCCACGGCGACGAGATCGATGCCTTTGTCGGTGGCGCTTGGCTGCATGCCGGTTTCGCCGTAGCGGGCATTGTCCAAAACCACGATGGCGAGATTTTTCGGTTGTTTGACGCCGATGGTGGCGAGGCTGCCCATCCCCATCAGCATGTCGCCGTCGCCGGTGATCACCGCGACGCGGCGGTGCGGCTGCGCCAGCGCCAGCCCGAGCCCGATCATTGCGGTGCCGCCCATCGCGCCCCAGAGATAGAAGTTCAGCGGATGATCGCCGGCCGCCGCGACGTCGTAGGTCGCCGAGCCGAGTCCGCTGACGACGGCGAGGTCGCCGCGATCCGCCAGAAGCTGCCGCACGAAATCCCGCCGGTCCATCATGGCGTTGCTTTGCATCACCGCGTCCATTGCTTGGCGCCGATCAGCCGCTGCGACAAGAGGATCGCGACTTGGAGACCGCCATTAAAGGCCATGTCGCAACCAGCGCCGACGGTCTCGTCGACCAGGTCGGCGCTTTCGATCCGGTAGGTGAGAAAGCCGGACAGCCGCAGAACGTCCTCGGTGATGGTGCCCATCGGTACTTGCCACGGGTTAAATTCGCCGAACTCGCCGCGCATGGTGACGATAACGACGCAACCGAAACCGCAATTGCGCAGCAATGAAAACATATTGACGCAATTGCCGACGCCGCTCGATTGCATCAGGAGCGCAGCGCGCCGGCCGCCAAGCGCGGCGCCGGCGACAAGTCCGACACCCTCTTCCTCGGCGGTTAAAACTACGTCGATGATTTTCGGATCGTCCTGACAGAGCGCGATCAGCCGGCTATGGCCGGCGTCGGGCACATAGCCGATTTGGCCGATGCCAACACGCTGAAAATGCGCGAAGATTTTATCGGGCCAGGAGATCTCGACCGGAATCGAACTGTGCATGTGAACTCGCCGCGAACTTCTGGTTGCTTATACCACGCGTCAGCGCCGCCA
>Ga0181525_10002400_pt1 | contig 15343 bp, 13 predicted proteins | sample PEATcosm2014_Bin_48_FD_121100 | JGI IMG/M metagenome (GOLD analysis project Ga0181525, IMG submission 121100) | Peatland microbial communities from MTU Mesocosm Facility, Houghton, MI, USA - PEATcosm2014_Bin06_10_metaG | ecosystem: Environmental > Terrestrial > Soil > Wetlands > Peat | place...
AGCGCGGTCCAGACGCTGCTGCCCAAGGGCACGATGAAGTCGCTGTAGGCCGCGCGGCGCCCCCGCCCGGCGCCGCCAGCCGAACCGCGCTCCCAAACGCAGCGTAAGCGCCCACCCGCAGCCATCCGGAAGACCGCACCGATCATGAACCGCTACCCGCTCTGGAAGTACCTGCTCATCGTCGTTGCGCTGGTGTTCGGGGTGACCTACACGATCCCGAACTTCTTCGGGTCGTCACCGGCGGTGCAGATCGCCTCGATCAAGGCCACGGTGCATGCCGACACCACGCTGATGAGCCAGGTGGAAGCGGTGCTCAAGGGCGCCGGCATCACCCACCAGGGCATCGCGCTGGAGACCTCGGGCATCAACCCGGCCATACGGGTCCGGCTGGCCGACACCGACACGCAGGCGCGCGCCCAGAAGCTGCTCGAGACCGCCCTCAACCCGGACCGCAGCGATCCGGCGTATGTCGTCGCCGACAACCTGCTGCCGCGCACGCCGCAGTGGCTGCAGGACCTGCACGCCCTGCCGATGTACCTGGGCCTGGACCTGCGCGGCGGCGTGCACTTCCTGATGCAGGTGGACCTCGACGAGGCAATCAACAAGCGCCTGCAGACCGTAGAGAACGACCTGCGCAACCTGCTGCGCGACAAGGACATCCACCACGCCGGCATCCAGCGCAGCGGCGACCAGCTGGAGATCCGCTTCCACGACCTGCAGAGCCGCACCCAGGCCATCGGCGTCATCCACGACAGCAACGCCGACCTGATGCTCAAGGAAGGCGGCACCGAGGCCGACCCGCTGATCATCGCCACGCTGACGCCGGCGGCGCGCACCGCGGTGCAGGACAACGCCCTCAAGCAGAACATCACGACGCTGAAGAACCGCATCAACGAGCTGGCGGTCTCCGAGCCGGTGGTCCAGCAGCAGGGCGCCGACCGGGTCGTCGTCGAGCTGCCCGGCATCCAGGACACGGCGCGTGCCAAGAACATCATCGGCCGCACGGCCACGCTGGAGGCCCGGCTGGTCGACGTGAGCGCCGACGGCGCGGCCGCGACCAGCGGCGTGGTGCCCCCGCCCTTCGGCTCCGAGCGCTTCACCATCGGCCGCGGCACCCCGGTGGTGCTCAAGAAGGAGGTCATCTTCTCCGGCAGCCAGCTGCAGGGCGCGCAGGCCACCTTCGACGACAAGCAGCAGGCGGCGGTGGCCGTCGAGCTCAACGACGCGGCCGGCCGCACGATGCAGCAGGTGACGCGCGAGAACCTCAAGAAGCCGATGGCCGTGGTGCTCCTGGAGCGCGGCCGCGGCGAGGTGCTCACCGTGGCCACGATCCAGTCCGAGTTCGGTTCGCGCTTCCAGATCACCGGCCTGGGCAACGCCCAGACGGCCAACGACCTGGCGCTGCTGCTGCGCGCCGGCGCGCTGGCCGCGCCGATGCAGATCATCGAGGAACGGCAGATCGGCCCCAGCCTGGGCGCGGCCAACATCGACGCCGGCTTCCGGGCGACGGCCTTCGGCTTTGCCGCCGTCTCGGTTTTCATGATCATCTACTACATGCTGTTCGGCGCGGTCTCGGTGCTGTCGCTGGCGATCAACCTGCTGCTGCTGGTGGGCATGCTGTCGCTGCTGCAGGCGACCCTCACGCTGCCCGGCATCGCGGCCATCGCCTTCACGCTGGGCATGGCGATCGATGCCAACGTGCTGATCAACGAGCGGATCCGCGAGGAGCTGCGCAAGGGCACCTCGCCGCAGCAGGCCATCACCCAGGGCTACGAGCGCGCCTTCGCCACCATCCTCGACTCCAACGTCACCACGCTGATCGCCGGCATCTTCCTCTTCATGCTCGGTTCCGGTCCGGTGCGCGGCTTCGCCGTGGTCCACGTGCTGGGCATCCTCACCTCGATCTTCTCCGCGGTCTTCGTCTCGCGCGGCGTCGTCAATCTCATCTACGGCTCGCGCCGGCGCCTGCAATCGGTGGCCATCGGCCAGATCTGGCGCCCGGCCACCGGCGGTTCCACCCGCGCCTGATGCCGCAGACCGGCCCGAAACCCCGAACCCAGCGATAACGGAGCAAGCGTCCATGGAGTTTTTCCGCATCAGCCGGACCATTCCCTTCATGCGCTACGCGCTGGTATTCAACGTGATCTCGCTGATCACGTTCCTGACCGCCGTGGGCTTCCTGGCGTTCCGCGGGCTCAACCTCTCGATCGAGTTCACCGGCGGCACGGTGATGGAACTGTCGTACCGCGCGCCCGCCAACCTCGACGCGATACGCAATGCCATCGCGCTCACCGAAAAGGGCGATTTCCAGGTGCAGAGCTTCGGCTCGGCGCAGGACGTGCTGATCCGCCTGCCCTCGCATCCGGGCCTGCCCTCGGGGCAGCAGGCCGAGGCGGTCTTTGCCGGCCTGACGGCCGCGCCCGGCGCCGGCGAGGCCGAAGCGTGCGCCGCCCTGCACGCCGACTACGCCAGGTTCACGCAGGTACCGGTGGCCGACCGCACCGCGGAAGCGGCCGAGGCGCTGCACAAGCAGCAGGATCGCCTCGCCGGGCAATGCGTCGAGATGCGGCGCGTCGAATATGTCGGCCCGCAGGTGGGCTCCGAGCTGGCACAGGACGGCGCGCTGGCGCTGCTGATGGTGGTGCTGGGCATCGCCGCCTACCTGGCGGTGCGCTTCGAGAAGAAGTTTTCCGCGGCGGCCATCATCGCCAACCTGCACGACGTGGTGCTGGTGATCGGCATGTTCGCGATCTTCCGCTGGGAATTCTCGCTGCCGGTGCTCGCTGCGGTGCTCGCGGTGCTGGGATACTCGGTCAACGAGTCGGTCATCATCTTCGACCGGGTGCGCGAGCACTTCCGCACGATGCGCAAGGCCAGCGTCGTCGAGGTCATCGATTCGGCCATCACCGCCACGATCTCGCGCACCATCATCACGCACGGCGCGACCCTCACGATGACGGTCACGATGCTGCTCTTCGGCGGCCCGGCGCTGCACAACTTCGCCCTTGCCCTCACCCTGGGCATACTGTTCGGCGTGTATTCGTCGGTATTCGTCGCGGCCGCCATCGCCAAGTACCTGGGCGTGCAGCGCTCCGACCTCGTGCGCCCGGTCAAGGAAGAGCGCCCGGTATCGCCCTGAGCGGCGCGCGCACGGCGCCCGCGATGACGATGCGCGTATCGCCCACGCCGCAGGCGCGCGCGTCGCGCCGCACGGTGCGCGTCTGGGACCTGCCCACGCGGCTGTTCCACTGGACGCTGGTGGCGGCGGTGCTGGCGGCCTGCATCAGCGCGCAATCGGGCGCCTATCTTGCGCAACGCCTGCACTTCCTGAGCGGCTATGCGGTGCTTGCCCTCGTGGGCTTTCGCATCGCCTGGGGTTTTGCCGGATCGCATTACGCGCGCTTTGCCCAGTTCGTGCGCGGCCCGGCGGCCACGCTGCGCTACGCACGCGCGCTGCTGGCGGCGCGCGCCGGCGCAAGCCCGGCCGGCCACAATCCGCTGGGTGCGCTGTCGGTCCTCGGGCTGCTGGGCCTTTGCGGCCTGCAGGCCGCCACCGGCCTGTTCTCCGGGGACGATATCGCCAGCGAGGGGCCGCTGGCGCGGCATGTGTCCAACGCACTGGTCGATCGGCTGACGGGCCTGCACGACAGCGGCGCAAAGGTGCTGTACGCGCTGGTGGCCCTGCACCTGCTCGCGCTGGCCGGCTACCGCTGGCTCAAGCGCGACGACCTCGTCACCCCGATGATCACCGGCGACAAGCCGATCGCCGAGGGCCAGCCGGAACCGCCGGCGGCCGTCGACCGGCCGCTGTGGCCGCGCGCCGCGCTGCTGCTGGGGGCCAGCCTGGCGCTGGTGTGGTGCCTGGTCAACCTGACCTGAGGCCCGGCGCGGGCTACTTCTTGCGCCGGTAGTCCTCGTGGCAGTTCTTGCAGGCCTTGCCGGTCTCGCCGAAGGCGGTACGGATGGCGGCGACGTCGCCGGCGCGCGCCGCGGCGTTGAGCTGCGCGGCCTTGTCCTGCATCTCGTGGGCGCGCTTGTCGAACTTGTCGCGCTCGGTCCAGATCTCGGGCTTGGCGGCGGTGTCGGCGACATCGGACGTGCCGTCGATGAAGGCCTCGTACGGCAGCGTCTTGAGCACTTCTATCAGGGCGGTGCTGGCGCGGATCGCGTCCAGGTTGGGCTTGGCCAGGTCGAGCTGGGCCTTGATGCGGCCCATGTGATTGGCCATCAGGGAGAACGCCGCCTGGCGGTATTCGACCGCGGATTCGGGCTTGGCGAACTGGGCCCAGGCCGGCGCCGTCGCCATCGCCGCCGCCGCCAACAACGCTCCTTGCAGATACCGCTTCACTATCGATCTCCTGTGATGGGCCGCCGGGCGGCGCCGGGTTTGCGCCAGTGCGCGGCTAGCAGCGCAGTGCCAGCTCGGCAGCCTTGCCGATATACGTGGCCGGGCTCAGCGCCAGCAGCGCGGCACGCGCATCCGCGGGGATGGCCAGCGTCTGCACGAAGGCCTGCAGTCCCGCACGGTCGATGCCCTGGCCGCGCGTCAGCGCCTTGAGCTTCTCGTAGGGTTCGGGCACGCCGTAGCGGCGCATCACCGTCTGCACGGCCTCGGCGAGCACTTCCCAGGCGGCATCGAGGTCGCGGGCCAGCGCCGGCGCATTGACCTCGAGCTTGTCGAGGCCGCGCAGGCACGATTCGTAGGCGATGCGGCAATGGCCGAAGGCCACGCCCAGGTTGCGCAGCACGGTCGAATCGCTCAGGTCGCGCTGCCAGCGCGACACCGGCAGCTTTTCCGAGAAGTGGCGCAGCAGCGCGTTGGCTATGCCCAGGTTGCCCTCGGAATTCTCGAAATCGATCGGATTGACCTTGTGCGGCATTGTCGAGGAGCCGACCTCGCCCTCGCGCAGCCGCTGGCGGAAATAACCCAGGGAGATGTAGCCCCAGACGTCGCGGTCGAGGTCGAGCAGTATCGTGTTGGCGCGGGCGACGGCATCGAAGAGCTCGGCCATCCAGTCGTGCGGCTCGATCTGGATCGTGTGGCTGTTGTACTCGAGGCCCAGCGCGCCCACGGTGGCGCGCGCGAACGCCTCCCAGTCGACGTGCGGCGCGGCCACGAGGTGCGCGTTGAAATTGCCGACCGCGCCGTTCATCTTGGCGCGCGGCTGCACCCGCTCGATGGCGCCGATGGCCAGCGCCAGGCGCTGCGCGACGTTGGCGAACTCCTTGCCCACGGTGGTGGGCGTGGCCGCCTGGCCATGGGTGCGCGAGAGCATCGCCGTGCGCGCGTGCTCGTGCGCGAGCACCCGCAAGCGGCCATGGATGGCGCCCAGGTCGGCGAGCAGCAGGGCCCGCCCCTCCTGCAGCAGCAGCGCATGGGCGACGTTGTTGATGTCCTCGGACGTGCAGGCGAAATGGATGAACTCGCCGGCCGCCTGCAGCGCCGCAATGCGCTCGTGGTGCGACTTGATCCAGTATTCGACGGCCTTGACGTCGTGATTGATGCGCGCCTCGATCTCCTTGATGCGCGCGCAGTCCTCGAGCGAGAAGTCGCTGGCCAGGGCGCGCAGCGCCGCGACCGACGCGGCATCGAAGGCCGGCAGTTCCGGCAGGCCCAGGCCGGCCAGGCCGACGAGCCACTCGATCTCGACCCGCACGCGGGCGCGCATGAACGCATATTCGGAAAATACCGAGCGCAGCCCCGCGGTGGCGCGCGCATAGCGGCCGTCGAGCGGCGAGATCGCGGTCAGTGGGGACAGGGCAAGCGGCGCGGCCGGAGCCGCGGCGGAAGGTTTCGGCACGGTGGCGTGGACTCGCGGTTGCGGATGGGTGCGGCAGGGATGGTGGGCAGCGGCGCAGTTTACCATCGCCACCCACGTGCCTATAAATCGTTGGACGCGCAAGATATACTCGCGCCCATGTTCCGCAATCTCACGCTCATCGCTTCGCCCACGAGCCCTTACGCGCGCAAGGTCCGCATCGTCATGTCGGAGAAGCGCATCGAGTGCGAACTCCAGATGACCGACGTCTGGTCGCCCGACACGACCATCTCCGAGTTCAATCCGCTGGGCAAGGTGCCCTGCCTCATCATGGACGATGGCGGCGCCGTCTTCGACTCGCGTGTCATCGTCGAATACCTCGATACCCTCACGCCGGTCGGCCATCTGATCCCGGCCAGCGGCCGCCAGCGCGTCGAGGTGCGCACCTGGGAGGCGCTGGCCGACGGCATTGTCGATGCCCTGGTCACCGTGCGCCTGGAGCATGCCCAGCGCCCGGCCAGCCACCGCCTGCAGACGTGGATCGACCGCCACCTGGGCAAGGCCGCGGCCGGCCTGCAGGCGGCGGCCACCGCGCTGGGCGACAAGACCTGGTGCAACGACGAGCGCTTCACCCTGGCCGATATCGCGCTGGGCGTGAGCCTCTCCTACCTGGATTTCCGCTTCCCCGAGATCGCCTGGCGCACCGAGCACCCGAACCTGGCGCGCCACCTGGAAAAACTGGCGACGCGGCCGAGCTTCACGGAGACGGCGCCGCCGCGGGTGTAGTGCTCCCTCACCCCGGCCCTCTCCCGCACGCGGGAGAGGGTGAGGGGACCGGTGCGTGCTCCCTCACCCCGGCCCTCTCCCGCACGCGGGAGAGGGTGAGGACGGAGAAATTCCCGGGGGGAATTTCTAGGCGGTGTAGGGGCCGCTCGCGCCGCCGCGCTTTTCCAGCAGCCGCACCTCGCCTATCGTCATCGCCCGATCGATCGCCTTGCACATGTCGTAGATCGTCAGCAGGCCGACCTGCACGGCCATCAGGGCCTCCATCTCCACGCCGGTCTGCCCCAGCGTCTGCACGGTGGCCGTGCAGTGCACGCAACCCGCCACGCGGTCCGCGGCGAAATCGACGGTGATGCTGGTCAGCGGCACCGGATGGCACAGCGGGATCAGCTCGGCGGTGCGCTTGGCCGCCATGATGGCGGCGATGCGCGCGACCCCGAGGACGTCGCCCTTGCGGGCGCTGCCCGATTCGATGACGGCCAGGGTGGCCGCCGCCATCGCGATGCGGCCGGTGGCGCGCGCCAGCCGCTCGGTCGCGGGCTTGGCGCCCACGTCCACCATGCGGGCCTGGCCGGCCGGATCGAAGTGGGTCAAGCCGTCGGAAGCGGTAGCCATCGGTCACCTGTAACGAATGCAAACAATTCCCTAGCCGCCCTTAACGCCTGCCGGCGCAACAATGACGGTTGTCCAGGACGCGCCCGCGCCCGGCTATCGTAACCGCTGCGCCCACCGTGCACGTGCAAGCGGCTGCGCACGCCAATATGTCGATCGGCGCTGCGGGAACCAAAGCGGGCGTGCGGATATCATACAAAGCGTCGGCCTTCGCAAGGCCCCCTCCCCTTGGCCAGGCTCCGCCACCTTGAAACGCTACGCCGGTTCCCGACTGTCCCGCTGCCTCGTGTTCGCGCTGTGCGCCCTGTTCGCGGTCGAACCCGCGCTGATGGCGCAGGAGCTGCCGACGCTGGGCGAAGCCGGCGGCGAGGACCTCTCGCCGCTGGAGGAGCGCAAGTACGGCGAGGAGATCATGCAGCAGTACATCCGGCGCAGCCCGGAGTACCTCGACGATCCGGAAACCATCGACTACATCAACCACCTGGGCTTCCAGCTGGTGGCGGCCAGCGCGGCGCGGCACATCGATTTCGAGTTCTTCGTGATGCGCGACGCCAGCATCAACGCCTTCGCGCTGCCCGGGGGCTTCATCGGCGTGCATACCGGGCTGATCCTCACCGCCCAGAGCGAGTCGGAACTGGCCTCCGTGCTCGGCCACGAAATCGGCCACATCCAGCAGCGCCACCTGGCGCGTTCGCTGGCGCGCCAGCGCGATTCGACGATGATCGCGCTGGGCTCGGTGCTGGTGGCCTTGCTGGCGGCGCGCAGCGGCCAGGGCACCAACGCGGCGCTTGCCGTCGGCCAGGCGGCCGCCCTGTCGCGCCAGCTGAGCTTCTCGCGCAACGACGAGCGCGAGGCCGACCGGGTGGGCTTCCAGATCCTCACCGATGCGGGCTTCGATCCGCAGGCCATGGCCGATTTCTTCTCGCGCATGCAGCAGGGCACCCGCGCCTATGCCAGCGTGGCGCCGGCATACCTGCAGACCCACCCGATGACCGAGGAGCGGATCGCCGACATGCAGGCGCGCATCCGCACGACGCGCACGCACCAGCATGCCGACAGCCTGGAATTCCAGCTGATACGGGCGCGGCTGCGCGTGCTGCAGGACGAATCGACGCCGACGCTGCGCGATCGGCTCGCGACCTTCAACGACCAGATCGCCCACCATACCGCGGTGTCGGATGCGGCCGCCTACTACGGCATCGCCCTGGCCAGCATCAAGCTCAAGCAGCCGGCCGCCGCGGTCGAGGCCGCGCTCGCCGCGCGGCGCGCGACCGACGCACCGTCGGCCATGCTCGACGACATGGTCTCGCTGGCGCGCTTCGAGGCCGCCGGCAACGATGCCGAACGCAACGTGGCGCTGGAACTGGCGCACGACACGAGCGTGCATTTCCCGCTGTCGCGCTCGGTGGCGATGCAGTACACCGACCTGCTGCAGAGGGCCAACCATCACGCGCAGGCGATCGCCTACCTGCGCGACCAGCTGGCGCTGTCGCGCAGCGACCCGGATTTCTTCAATTTCCTCGCCACGAGCTACGCGGCGCTGGACCAGAAGACGCTGCAGCACCAGGCGACCGCCGAACTCTATCTCCTGCTCGGATCGACACCGGCGGCGGTGGAACAGCTGCAGCTGGCACGCAAGGCCGCCGACGCCGATTTCTACACGATGACCGAAGTCGATGCGCGACTGCGCCAGCTCATGGCGCGGGCGCGCGAGGAACGCGACGAGGCCCGTGGCGACAAGTCCGCCGGCCCCTGACGGGAGAGAGAAGTACGGGTGTTCGCCGGGGCGGCAGGCCCGGCGGGCGCTCAGGCGCGGTCGAGCGCGCGCAGGACGTCGGCCGGCGCGGTGGCCAGCAGTTCCTGGGGCCGGCGCCCCTGCAGGCATTCGTTGGGCGTGGCAAACCAGTTGCCGACCCGCAGCACGCCGTCCCTGCCCAGGTGCGCCAGCGCCCGCTCGACGGGCGGGTGCGGACGGCCGCGCCGGTCGAACTGGTAGCGCGGATACAGGTCGTGGATCGCGAAGATGCGGCCTTCCTGGGTCCACCGCTCCACCGAGCTGACCGCCGAAGCCAGCGCCTGCGGCGCGAACGACGCCGGCACGGCCACGCCGGCGTCGAGGAACTCGCCGGCCAGCAACAGCCGGGCGACGTCCTCGGCGGACAGCCAGGCATTGCCGGTCATCGGTTTGGCGGTGCGCGCCTGCCGCGGTTCGTCGTGGATGCCGCGCTGGAACAGCGTGGATCCCCAGATGACCGGATTGCGCGTTGCCCCCAATACTGCGACGTCCGACATTTCCCTGACTCCTGGCAAGATTTCATCGGCGAATCGACGCGATTCGCTGCCGACCGCCCTCGCGCGCGGTCAATTCGCGCTCAATTGATTGTTGCCAAACGGCGGGTTACGTCCAATCGTCCGTTCAGCCGACGCAGTCGCCCTGTTCCTGGGCGACGTGTTTGTGAGGGGCCGTGGCCTTAACGCGCTTTCAGAGTAGTTCGCCCAGGAACGCGGTAACGCGTTGGGCCAGGTAGCCGGCGTGTCCGGCCGGCCCCCTGCCACCGAATCCGACGTGCCCGCCCTGCGCCGGGCTGTCGAGCGTGACGAAGCGCGAGACCTCGGCGGCGGTGGGCAGGCTGCGCCCGGGCACGAAAGGATCGTTGCGCGCGTTCAGCGCGAGCATCGGCAGCGCCACCGTCGCCAGCCAGGGCTTGGCCGAGGCGCGCCGCCAGTAGTCGAGCACGCCGTCGAAGCCGTGCACCGGCGCCGTGAAGGCGTCGTCGAACTCCCGAATGCTGCGGCTGGCGTCGATGCGGGCGGCGTCGGCCAGCCCGGGGAAGCGGGCAACCTTGGCCAGCGCCTTGGGGCGCAGGGTGCGCAGGAACATCGCGGTGTAGATGCGATTGAAGCCCTCGCCGAGCGCCTGCCCGCCGGCCACCAGGTCGAACGGCGCGCTGACGGTCGCCAGCGCCACCACGCGGCGCGCCGCCGCCGGCCCCTGCTCGCCGGCCCACTTGGCCAGGACATTGCCCCCCAGCGAGACGCCGACGGCAAAGCGCCGCGCCTGCGGCCAGCGCACGGCAATGCGCTCGAGGATCCAGTCGACCTCGGCGGTATCGCCCGAGTGGTAGGCGCGCGGCAGCCGGTTGGCCTCGCCGCTGCAGCCGCGGAAGTGCACCACCAGGCCGCGCCAGCCGCGGCGGGCGCACGCGTCCATCACCAGGCGCGCGTAGTGCGAGCTCGAGTCGCCTTCGAGGCCGTGGAACAGCACCAGCAGCGGCGCGCGCGCGTCGGCCGGTTGCGGCAGGGCGAAGTCGACATCGATGAAATCGCCGTCGGGCGTGTCCCAGCGCTCGCGCGCGTAGGCCACGCGCGGCACCGCCAGCACGCGGGCCGGCACGATGGTCTGCAGGTGCGCGCCGGGCAGCCACCAGGGTGGCCGGTAGGCGGGCGCAGCGCCATCCGGTCGGGCGTCACCGGCGCCCGCGGGGCCCGCGCCGCGCAGCGGCACCGGGCGGCTCAATGCACCGTGCCCGGCGGGCTCTCGGCTTCGACGGCCTGGCCTTCCGGGGCCGGCGTGCCGGCGTGCAGCACCATCTTCCAGCCCGCCGGGGTCTTCACGAAGGCGTTGCTCGCCAGCACGTGCACCAGCTGGCGCACCGAGCCGCGCACGACCGCGATCTCCTCGATCAGGCTGGTGACCGCGAGCGTCGGCGACTCGAAGCTGCGCCGCGCCAGCGTGCGCACCGGCACCGCACCGCTGCCGAGGATGGCCGCCCACGAGGCGCGCACGCTGTTGTAGCCCAGGAGGCGGCTCGCGCCCGGATGGGTGCAGCAGACATCGTCATCCTGCAGCCACAGGTCGGCCATGGCGTCGATGTCGGCATTTTCCAGCGCCTCGTAGAAGGCCTGTTCGCATTCCTCGGGCGAGGCGAACAGCAGCGGCTTGGTCAGTCGGGACATGCAGGCAGCGCCGCCTCAGTGCCCCGCCGAGCCGCCGTCGCCGGGCGCGGGCGCCACGCGATAGCGCGTGCCGCAGTAGGGACACATGGCCGTTGCCCCGGCCGCGATCTCCAGGAATACGCGCGGGTGGTGGTTCCAGATCGGCATCGACGGATTCGGGCAGTAGGCCGGGAGTTCGTCGGCGCGCAGCGTCACCAGCGGGAGTTCGGGACGGTTCATGGAGACCTCAGACTTTCGTCAGCCAATGGCGGTATTTTTCGGAGCGGCCGTTGACCGCGTCGAAGAAGGCGCTCTGCACGCGCTCCGTCACCGGACCGCGCCGCCCCTGGCCTATCGTGCGGCCGTCGAGCTCGCGGATCGGCGTGATCTCGGCAGCCGTTCCGGTGAAGAAGGCCTCGTCGGCCAGGTACACGTCGTCGCGCGTCATCGGCAGCGACAGCACCTCCAGCCCGAGGTGGCCGGCGATCTCGATCACGCTGGCGCGCGTGATGCCGGTCAGGCCCGAGACCAGCTGCGGCTCGATGAGCCGGCCGTTGCGCACGATGAACAGGTTCTCGCCGGCGCCCTCGGCGACGAAGCCGGAGGTGTCGAGCAGCAGCGCCTCGTCATAGCCGTCGCGCGTGGCCTCCATGTTGGCCAGTATCGAATTGACATAGTGCCCTGCGGTCTTGGAGCGCACCATCGAGACGTTGATGTGGTGGCGGGCGAAGGACGAGGTCTTGACGCGTATGCCCTTGTGCAGGCCATCCTCGCCCAGGTACGCGCCCCAGGGCCAGGCCGCTATGGCCACGTGCACCGCGGCGCCCTTCGGGCTGACACCCATCTTCTCGGAGCCGTAGAACGCGATCGGCCGCAGGTAGCACGATTCGAGCTGGTTGGCGCGCACCACCTCGCAATGGGCCGCGGCCAGCTCGTCGCGGGTCCAGGGAATGTCCATCATGAAGATGCGCGCGGAATTGAGCAGCCGTTCGGTGTGCTCGCGCAGGCGGAAGATCGCCGTGCCCTCGACCGTCTTGTAGGCGCGCAGGCCCTCGAACACCGACAGCCCGTAGTGCAGCGAATGCGTGAGCACGTGGATATTGGCCTCGCGCCACGGAACCAGCTTGCCGTCGTACCAGATCCAGCCATCACGGTCGGCCATGCTCATCGCCAACTCCCCAAACGCCGTCGGAAAACCGCGATTCTATCGCGCCCGGCCTGGGGGCTGCGCCGCCGCGCCGCGGCCGGGCGGCGCAAGCGGCGCATCGGTGCCGAACACGCTGCGCCACAGGCCCAGCACCGCCGCGATCTCGTCGTTGACCAGCGCGTGCTCGACGCGTGCGCGCTCCGCCCCGTTGAGCCGCAGCGCATGCTGCAGCTGGCGAAAGCGCCGGTAGGCGGCCGCCACCGCGGCGGCGGCGGCCGGCTCCACGAGGCCCAGCTCCGCGGCGATGGCCAGCAGGCCGATGTTGCCGCGGTTGGCCAGCAGCGCGCGATGGGCGTGCGCGTGCGCAAGCACCAGGAACTGGACGATGAACTCGACATCGACCATGCCGCCGCGGTCGTGCTTGATGTCGAAGCGCGGGCCGCGGTTCGGATGGCCTTCGAGCATGCGCAGGCGCATGGCCACGACCTCCGCGGCCAGGGCGGCCGGTTCGCGCGGCAGCGCGAGGATCCGCTCGCGCACCCACTCGATGCGCGCGCACAGCTCGGGGTCGCCCGCGCAGGCGCGCGCCCGTGTCAGCGCCTGGTGTTCCCAGACCCAGGCGCCGTGGCCGTCGGCATTGCTCTCGTAGCGGTCGAAGGCATCGAACGGCGTGACCAGCAGTCCGGCATTGCCGTTGGGGCGCAGCCGCAGGTCGATCTCGAACAGCATGCCGCTGGAGGTGACGGTGGTCAGCCAGGACATCAGCCGGCGCACCAGATGGGTGGCGGCGGCGGCATCGCGATCTGCCTGGGCGGGGTCGGCGCTCTCGTCGTAGACGAAGGTGAGGTCCAGGTCCGAGACATAGCCCAGCTCGCGCCCGCCGAGCTTGCCGTAGGCGATGATGGCCAGGCGCGGCGGCGCCGTGGCCGGCGCCGCGCGCACCGCGTCGATGCTGCGCCAGGCCGCACGCAGGGCAAGCGCCAGCACGCCATCGGCCAGCGCCGAGAGGTGGTCGCCCAGCCGTTCGACGCGCACGCTGCCGGCCAGGTCGGCGAGCAGCAGGCGGAACACCTGCGCATGGTGGGCGTCGCGCAGGATGTTCATCTGCCGCTCGACGTCGTCCACCGCCTGCAGCAACTGCTCGTCGACGTCGGCGATCCACGGCGCCCAGTACGGTTCGGCCGAGCCGGGCGGCGCATCGGGTTCGTCGGCGAGCCGGTCGTCGGCAAAGCGCTGCGCGCGCAGGTCGATCAGCTCGTCGAGCAGGATCGGGTGCTGCAGCAGGTACTCGCTGGCCCAGCCGCCGCTGGCAAGCAGGCCCAGCACGCGCTCGTGCGCCAGCGGGTATTCGGCCAGCAGCGACAGATAGGTGCTGCGCCGCCCGATGACCTCGACGAGGCGGATCCAGCGCAGCAGGATCTCGTCGGCGCTGGCGCCGCCCTGGCCGGACAGGCGCTGCGTCAGCCCGCGGATGATCCGCACCGCATCGCCGGCCAGCACCTCGACCGCCGCCCGCGCCGAAGCCGACATCGCAGCCACGCGCGGCGAGGCGAGCAACTGCTGCAGGCGCGCCGCGCTGCCCTCGGCATCGGCAAAGCCGTATTGCCCCAGCGCCGCCGCATCCACCGGCTGCGGACCCTCGGGCGCCTGGCTGGCGCCTGCTGCGGCCGGCGCATCGGACTCGGCGCCGTTGCCGCCGGGCGCGCGCGGATCGGCGGGGAACATCCCATCGAACAGCCGCGTGACATCGGCGCTGACGCTGCGATAGGCGGCGAGCAGTTCCTCGCCCGAACCCATGCCCAGCAGCGACGCGACGGCATCGCGCTCGGCGGCGCCCGGCGGAATCAGGTGCGTCTGTGCGTCGTCGCGGTACTGCAACGCGTGCTCGAGGCGGCGCAGGAAGCGGTAGTGGGCGATCAGGCGCTCGGACTCGATCGGCGCCAGCAGGCCCAGCTGCGCCAGGATCTGCAGCGTCGCGACCGTGCCGCGCGCGCGCAACCGGCGCTCCCGGCCGCCGCGCATGATGCAGAACGTCTGCGCCAGGAACTCGATCTCGCGGATGCCGCCGCGGCCGATCTTGACGTCGAACTCGCGCTCCGGCCGGCCGAGCGCGCGGCGCCGCGATTCGCCGCGGATGCGCTGGTGCAGGTCGCGGATCGCGCCGATCGCGCCGAAGTCGAAGTACTTGCGGTAGATGAAGGGCTGGACCACCGCGTCGAGCTGCGCGACCTGCCGCGCGAAGGCCGCCGGATCGGCCAGCACCGGCCCCGAGATCACCCGCGCCTTGGCCCAGGCAAAGCGCTCCCATTCGCGGCCGTCGCGGACCAGGTATTCCTCGAGCATGGCCAGCGACACGACCAGCGGTCCGGCGTCGCCGTGGGGACGCAGGCGCATGTCGATGCGAAACACGAAGCCGTCGGCGTCCGGTTCGCCCAGCGCGCCGATCAGCCGCCGCCCGAGGCGGTCGAAGAATTCCTGGCCATCGATCACGGCGCCGGCCGCAGTCCTGTCGGCGCCGGTCGGGCCGGCCGCGCGCCGGCAGTCGGCGAGCTCGGCATAGACGAAGATCAGGTCCAGATCGGAGGAGACATTGAGTTCGCCGCTGCCTGCCTTGCCCATCGCCAGCACCAGCAGATCCTGCGCCACGCCGGCCGCGTCGACCGGCCGGCCGTAGCGGGCCACCATCTCGGGGACGATCGCCGCCAGCAGACGGCGCACCGCCAGTTCGGCGAACGCCGTCATCGCGCCGGTGACCTCGTCCAGGGGTGCCAGCCCGGAGCAGTCGCGCACGATCAGCCCGCAGAGCAGGTCGCGACGCAGCCGGCGCAGCGCCCGCGCCACGGCGGCGGGGTCGGAACCCGCCGCGGCCGCGGCGCCGGCACCGGTGCGTGCCAGTTCCGCGTCAAAGCCGGCGGCCAGGCGTTCGGGCGTCCACGGCGCCGCGCCCCGCTCGAGCAGCCATTCCAGGGCAGCCGCGCCCGGTTCGGCCCCATCGGCCAGTCCCAGCGCCTGCGCGGTACGTTGCAAATAGTTACTCGCCCGCCAGGCCCGGCGGCAACCGTCCTGCAGGCGGGAGGTCCTATCTGTCACGGAGGCCGAGCACCCG
>Ga0181525_10002403_pt1 | contig 15321 bp, 12 predicted proteins | sample PEATcosm2014_Bin_48_FD_121100 | JGI IMG/M metagenome (GOLD analysis project Ga0181525, IMG submission 121100) | Peatland microbial communities from MTU Mesocosm Facility, Houghton, MI, USA - PEATcosm2014_Bin06_10_metaG | ecosystem: Environmental > Terrestrial > Soil > Wetlands > Peat | place...
ATCAGGGACGCGTGGGCGTGCTGCATGACATGCAGCGCGATTCCAGCGGCAACCTGCAGATCGAACTCAACAGCACCGCCCTGGGCCCGGGCGACTATCAGTTCACCATCGAAGGGCTGACCTGGCGCGGCGACCCGGTGCCGCAGGCCTGGGCGAACATCAGCTTCGCGCACTGAGCCAACGCCGGCAGCGCAATCACTGCACGCTCAGCACGCTCAGCTCAGTAGAGCACCGAGCGCGGCGCCACGCGCACCACCGAGCGCGTCGAGATCCAGCCTGCGACCGCGACCACCACCACCGCACCGAATACCCCGAGCACCCACAAGTCGGCGTTGAAGCGGTACTTGAGGTCGAGCGCGTGCGCCAGCCAGGCGCCGCCGAGCGCCGCCCCGGTCGCGGCCAGCAGTCCGGCCACCGCTCCAAGCAGCGCGAATTCCGCCAGTACGCTGGCCACGATCATGCTACGGCGCGCACCCAGCACGCGCAGGATCGCGGTCTCGTACAGCCGCTCCTCGCGACTTGCCTGCACCGCGGCCAGCAGCAGCGTCAGTCCCGCCAGCAGCGTGAACAGGAACACCGTCTGCACCGCGGTGACCGCCTTGTCGACCACTGCGCGAATCTGCGCCAGCAGGTCACCGACGTTGAAGATCGACACGCCAGGGAAGCGATGCACCAGCTGCGCCATCGCGCCGCCGCTGGGTTCAAGATAGGCGCTGGTCATGTAGGTGCCCGCGCTCGCGTCCAGTAGCCCGGGTGGAAACATCACGAAGAAATTCGGCCGAAAGCTGTCCCACTTGACGCGCCGGAAACTCGCGACCGTGACGTCATAGTTCTCCCCGCCGACATCAAAGCGCAGCCGATCCCCGAGCTTCAGCCGCATCGAATCCTGGTATTCCACCGCCAGCGACACCAGCGGCTTGCCCGCATCGGCCGCGCTCCACCAGTGGCCCTCGACGATGCGGTTGTCGTCGCCCAGCTCCCCCGACCAGGTCAGGTTCTGCTCGCGATCGGCGAAGCCGCGACCACGCAAGCCCGGGAAACGCAGCGCCGACAGCGGCTTGTCGTTGATCGACAGCAGCCGGCCGCGGATCATCGGCAGCATGCGCGTCAGGCGCGCACCCTGGGTTTGCAGCTCCTGCTGGAAATCGGCGCGGGCGTCCGCGGCAATGTTGACGAAGAAATAATTCGGCACGTCTGCCGGCAGGCTGGCGCGCCAGTCGGTCACCAGGTCGTCGCGCAGGATCGCCAGCGCCAGCAGCAGCATGATGCCAAGGCCAAACGCCACGATCTGCGCGATGCTCTCGGCGCGGCGGCGCGCCAGGTTGGCGATGCCATAGCGCCAGGCCACACCGGCCGAGCCGCGCACATGCGCCGCGGCACGCACCAGTGCCGCGCCTGCCACGCCCAACGCCAGTACCGCCGCGGCCAGTCCCAACAGGAACCACAGGCTCAAGCCGATCTCGCCCAGCGCGCCGTAGACCACGCCGGCAATCGCCAGCACCACCGGCGCGCCGGCGCTCAGCATGCCCAGCGCCGGCGGTCCGGCGTCGCGGCGCAGCACCCGTAGCGCCGGCACGCGCGTCAGCTGCAGCAGCGACGGCAGCGCGAATCCGGCCAGCACCGCCAGCGCGACGATGAAACCCACCAGCGCCGGCCAGGCGCTCGCCGGCGGCAGGTCGGCACGCAGCAGCCCCTGCAGCACCCGCACCAGCCACAGTTGCGTGACCCAGCCGGCGGCCGCGCCCAGCACGCTCGCCACCGACGCCAGCAACAGCAACTGCCACAGGTTCACCGCCAGCACCAGGCGGCGCGAAGCACCCAGGGTTTTCATCAGAGCCACCGCATCCAGGTGCCGGCGCACGTAGCTGCGCGCGCTCACCGCGATGGCCACTGCGCACAGCAGCACCGCCGTCAGACTCGCCAGTGCCAGGAATCGCGCCGCCCGCTTGCTGGCATCGCCGATCTGCGGACTGGCATCGGCGACGTCTTCGACGCGCTCGTGGCGCGCCTCCTGGGCCTGGTGCCAGCGGCGAAAGGCGTCGAGCTGCGCGCTGCTGCCGGACAGCAGCAGCACGTACCTGATGCGGCTGCCGGGCTGGACCAGCCTGGTCGACGCGAGGTCCGCGTCATTGATCAGCAGTGCCGAGGCGAATTCCACGAAGGTCGAACTCTGGTCGGGACGCGAGATCAGGATGTGGGTGACGCGCAGCGAGCGCGAACCGACCGCAAGTTCACTGCCGAGACCGGCGCCGAGCGCTGCGGCGACGCGCGAGTCCGGCCACACCTCACCGGGCTGCGGGATCGCACCGGTGATCGTGCCGGCCGTGAACGGCTGCGCGGCGATGCTCAGGTGGCCGCGCAGCGGATAGCCGGCGCTCACCGCGCGCACGTTGGCCAGCTGGTTGGCGTCGCCGTTGAAGATCGCCGACAGCATCGTGGTCAGCCGCGCGCTGCTCAGCCCGAGTTGCGTGGCCTGCGCTATCTCGTCGGCGGCGATCGGCGCGTCGGACTCGACCCGCAGGTCCGCGGCCAGCACTTCGCTCGCCTGCAGCTCGACCGCGCGGCCGATGCGATCGACCAGAAAGCCGACGCCGCTCAGCGCCGCCACCGCGATGCTCAGCGACAGCCACAGCACCGCCAGCTCCCCGGACCGCCACTCGCGCCGCAGCGCGCGCAGCGCCAGCGTCAGGCTACGCATGCGTGGTTACGGCGGCGCTGGCGAGATCGCGCAGCAGCACGCCGGCCTCCATCGACAACACGCGCCCGCAGCGCGCCGCCAGCGCCGCCTCGTGCGTGACCAGCACCAGTGTCGTGTCCGAGCCGCGGTTCAAATCGAACAGCAGCTGCGCGATGCGCTCGCCGGTCGCAGTGTCGAGGTTGCCGGTGGGTTCGTCGGCGAACAGCACCGCCGGATGGCCCACCGATGCGCGCGCCAGCGCCACGCGCTGCTGCTCGCCGCCCGACAGCTGGCGCGGGTAATGGCCGGTGCGCGCCGCAAGGCCCACGCGGCCGAGCATCGCGCCGGCCGCCGCACGCGCATCGTCTCGGCCCGCCAGCTCCAGCGGCAACATGACGTTCTCCAGCGCGGTCAGCGATGGCAGCAGATGAAACGACTGGAACACGAAGCCGACGCGCTCGGCCCGCAGGCGCGCACGGCCGTCCTCGTCCAGCGCACCCAGGCTCTCCCCGGACAGCACCACATCCCCGGCGCTCGGCAGGTCCAGCCCCGCGAGCAGCGCCAGCAGCGTCGACTTGCCGGCGCCCGACGGCCCCACCAGCGCGATCGACTCGCCGCGCGCGACCGTGAACGAGATATTGCGCACGATGGTCAGCGGGCCTTCCGGGCTGCTAACCTGCTTGCTTACATTCCGGGCTTCTAGAACGATGTCACGCGTCATGAGTTTCCTGTTGGCACTGCTGCTCGCGCTGGCGACGCCGGCGGCGCAAGCGCAGCAGTCAGCGCCGGTCATCCTGGTGTTCGGGGACAGTCTCAGCGCCGGCTACGGGATTCACGTCGAGCAGGGCTGGGTGAGCCTGCTGGCACGCAGGATCGCGCAGTCAGGGTACGGATTTAGCGTAATAAACGCCAGCGTCAGCGGCGAGACCAGCGCCGGCGGACTCGGCCGCCTGCCGCACGCGCTCGAGCTGCAGAAGCCGCGCATCCTGATACTGGAGCTGGGCGCCAACGACGGCCTGCGCGCCCTGCCGCTCGCCAGCACCCACGACAACCTGGAGCGGATGATCACCCTGGCGCAGGCGCACGCCGTCACGGTGCTGCTCGTCGCCATCCGCCTGCCGCCCAACTACGGCGAGCGCTACACCAGCGGCTTTTACAACATCTATACCGACCTGGCGCAGGCACATAAGCTTGCGCTGGTGCCGTTCCTGCTCGATCAGGTAGCACTCAACCCGGCGCTGATGCAGGCTGACGGCCTGCATCCGAACGAGCAGGGGCAGCCGCTGCTGCTGGATAACGTCTGGCCGGTACTTTCACCGTTGCTGCGCGCCATCAAGAACTAGGGGACGGGGGTCTGACCATGGACAGATTTTGGTTGCCGCAGTATCCGCCCTCGGTACCGGCGGATATCGATCCGTTCGAGATCGTCTCGCTGAAGTCGCTGATCGAGGACGCCTGCGTGCGCTATGCGGATCGCATCGCCTATCACAGCATGGGCACGTCCATGACCTACCGCGAACTCGATGAATGCTCGCGCGCCTTTGGCGCCTGGCTGCAGCATACCGCCGGCCTCAGCAGCGGCGATCGCATTGCGATCATGCTGCCGAACCTGCTGCAGTTTCCGATCGCGATGTTCGGCGCGCTGCGCGCCGGGCTCACCGTGGTCAACACCAACCCGCTCTACACCCCCACCGAGCTCGCGCACCAGCTCACCGACTCGGGCGCGACCGTGGTGGTGGTGCTGGAAAACTTTGCCGCGACGCTCGAGGCGGCGCTGCCAACGCTGCGCCTGCGCCACGTGATCGTCACCGGCGTCGGCGACATGCTGAACTGGCCCAGGAACCTCATCGTCAATTTCGTGCTACGCCACGTGCAGCGCAAGGTGCCGCGCTGGTCGATCGACCAGACGCATGATTTTCGCTCGGTCATCTCCCAGGGCCGGGAGCTGCGCCTGCTGCCGGTCAACCTCGATCGCGACGACCTGGCCTACCTGCAATACACCGGCGGCACCACCGGTGTTGCCAAGGGAGCGATGCTCACGCACGGCAACATGTGCGCCAATATCCTGCAATCGCGCGCCTGGTTCCAGCAGGTGGCGCTCGATCACGTCACCTACGTGTGTGCGCTGCCGCTCTATCATATCTTCTCGCTGACGGCGAACTGCTGGCTGTTCGCATCTCTGGGCGGCACCGGCCTCATGATTGTAAACCCCAGGGACTTCAAGGGATTCGTCAAGGAGCTCGGCCGCCATCGGCCGATGTTCTTCATGGGAGTGAATACGCTTTTCAACGCGCTGCTGAACACGCCCGGCTTCGAGCGGCTGGATTTCTCACGCCTGGTCGCCACGGTGGCCGGCGGGATGGCGCTGCAGAGCAGCGTGGCCGAGCGCTGGAAGCAGATCACCGGCTGCAAGCTCAGCCAGGGCTGGGGACTGACCGAGGCCTCGCCGGTGGGCACCATGTCCAAGCTGACCGGGCCGGATGCCGAGTTCAACGGCTCGATCGGACTGCCGGTGCCATCCACCGAACTGACGATCCGCGACGATGACGGCGGCGTGCTGCCGATCGGCGCGGTGGGCGAGATCTGCCTGCGCGGTCCGCAGGTCATGCGCGGCTACTGGCAGCGCTCCGAGGAGACCGCCAAGGTCATGCTGCCCGACGGCTGGCTGCGCACCGGCGATATCGGACGCTTCGATGAGCGCGGCTTCGTCTACATCGAGGATCGCAAGAAGGACATGATCATCGTCTCGGGATTCAAGGTGTACCCGAACGAGATCGAGGACCAGATCGCGAAGTGTCCTGGAGTGCTGGAAGTGGCGGCGGTGGCGCAGGCCGACGAGCATTCCGGCGAGGTGGTGGCGCTGTTCGTGGTCAGGAAGGATGCCGCGCTCACCGAACAGGTGCTGCAGGACTATGCGCGCGACTGCCTGACCGCCTACAAGCGCCCCGCGGCCATCTACTTCCGCGACCAGTTGCCGAAGACCAACGTCGGCAAGATCCTGCGGCGCGAGCTGCGCGACGAGCTGGCCAAGAGCCGCAGCGCGCTCACGGCGTGAGCGCCGCGTGCGCACCGCGCCTCACGCGGCTTTGCTGCGCAGTGCTTCTTCGATTTCCTGCTGGATGCGGTGCGCGGCGGCCTTGGGATCCTGCGCCGCGCGAATCGGGCGTCCAACCACCAGGTAATCCGCGCCGGCCCTGATGGCCTCGAACGGGGTCATCGATCGCTTGTGGTCGTCGCTGCTGCTGCCGGAGGGCCGGATGCCTGGCGTGACGATCAGCAGCCTGGGGAATTCGCGCCGCAGCCGGCTCACCGAGGTACCCGATGCAATGACGCCATCGCAGCCGGAATCGATGATGCGGTGCGCACGCTGCACCACACGCTCGTCGATCGAGGGCTTGTCGGCGCCCGGATCGACCTGCATCTGCTCGACCAGGTCGGAACCATCCCAACTGGACAGATAGGTGACCTGCAGGAATTTCGGTGCCTGGCGCTGCGCGCGTCCGGCGCGCGCTGCGCGCACGGTATCGGCGTTGCCTTGCAGGGTGAAGAACTCGACCCCATCGACGGCGCTGACCCTGACGGCCTCCTGCACCGTGCGCGGCGTATCGTCGATCTTCAGGTCGAGAAACACCTTCTTGCCCGCATCGACCAGCCGCCGCACGCTGCCCAGGCCGCCTGCCATGAACAACTGCAGGCCCACCTTGTAGAAGCTGACGTCATTGCCCAGCGTGCTGACCAGTTGCAGCGCTTCAGCGAGGGTGTCGACATCCAGCGCGACGATCAGGCGCTCTCGGGCAGCGATAGCAGTAGGTACTTCCGCCTTCATGTGTGCATTCTACGTCCTCTCGGCCGGATCGAACAGGCGGCCGTATTCCAGGATCGCGTAGCGGTCGGTCATGCCGGCGACGTAATCGGCGACGATGCGCGCGCGGCCGGCGAGGCCGTCGCGCTGCTCGGCGCGCTCGGCCAGGTCGCGATGTTCCGCCGGCATCAGCTTGATCTCGTCCATGAAGGCGGTAAACAGCGCGCTCAGCACGCGCTTGGCCTTGGTCGTCATGCGCAGTACCCGCTGGTGCCGATACACCTGATCGCGCAGGAACTGCTTCAGCTGCAGGTGCTCGGCCCGCAGCGCCTCGCTCATGCCCATCAGCGGCTGGTCGAGCGCGCGCACCGCGTCGATGTCCTGCGGCCGCGCGGCCCGCAGCCGTGCCAGGCTCGACTCGATGACGTCGATCACCACTTCGTTGACCATGCGCCGCACGGTCTCGTGCACCCGGCGGCGGCCCTGCAGCTGCGGATGCAGCCGCATCACCTCCTCGAACTGGCGCGCCACCAGCGGCACCTGTGCGGCCTCCTCCAGCGTGATCAGGCCGGCGCGGATGCCGTCGTCGACGTCGTGGTTGTTATAGGCGATCTCGTCGGCCAGGTTCGCCAGCTGCGCCTCCAGCCCCGGCTGGCGGCGCTGCACAAAGCGCTCGCCCAGCTCCCCCAGCTCGCGCGCCTTGGACACGGCGCAGTGCTTGAGAATCCCCTCGCGGCATTCGAACGTCAGGTTCAGTCCGGGAAACAGCGCGTAGCTCTCCTCCAGCTCATCGACCGTGCGCAGCGACTGCAGGTTGTGCTCGAAGCCGCCATAGTCGCGCATGCAGTCGTTCAGCGCATCCTGGCCGGCATGGCCGAACGGCGTGTGGCCGAGGTCGTGCGCCAGGGAGATCGCCTCGCTCAGCGTCTCGTTCAGCGACAGTGCGCGCGCGATCGAGCGGCCGATCTGCGCCACCTCGATCGAATGGGTGACGCGGGTGCGGAACAGGTCGCCTTCGTGATTGACGAATACCTGGGTCTTGTACGCCAGCCGCCGGAAGGCGCTCGAGTGGATGATGCGGTCGCGGTCGCGTTGAAATTCGCTGCGGTACTGCGGCGGCGGCTCGGGGTAGCGGCGCCCGCGACTGCGTGCATCGTGTGCCGCGTAGGTCGCCAGCTGGGCGTCGGTCATCCGAAATGTGCTGCCAGCGTGTCGCGCAGCGCGGCGTCCGGATAATCGCTGGTCACCATCGCCCGGCCGAGCTGTTGCAGCAGCACCAGCCGTATGCGACCGCCGTGTACCTTCTTGTCCAGCCGCATGTAGTCGAAGGCGCGCGCGGCGCCGATGCGCGGAGCGGCCACCGGCAGCCCGCAGCGCTGCAGCAGCGCCCGCAGCCGCGCGACTACCGCGGTATCCAGATGGCCCAGCCGCTGCGACATCTCGGCCGCCATCAGCATGCCGGCGCCGACCGCTTCGCCGTGCTGCCAGTCGAGGTAGCCGGTAGCCGATTCGATCGCGTGGCCGAAGGTGTGGCCGAGGTTCAGCAGCGCCCGTTCGCCCTGTTCGCGTTCGTCGCGCCCGACGATCTGCGCCTTGATCTGGCAGGAGCGAAAGATCGCATGGCTCAGCGCATCAGTGGATCTGGCCAGCAGCGCGTCGATGTTGGCCTCGATCCAGTCGAAGAACTCCGGGTCGCAGATCAGGCCGTACTTGACGACCTCGGCCAGCCCGGCGCGCAGCTCGCGATCCGGCAGCGTGCGCAGTACCTCGGTGTCGGCAATCACGGCCCGCGGCTGATGAAACGCGCCGATCATGTTCTTGCCGCCCGGGTGATTGACCGCGGTCTTGCCGCCGACCGAGGAATCCACCTGCGCCAGCAGCGTGGTGGGAATCTGCAGCAGGTCGATGCCGCGCTGGTAGCACGCGGCGACGAATCCGGCCAGATCTCCGACCACCCCGCCGCCGAGCGCCAGCACCACCGCATCGCGCCCGACGCGATTGGCGATCAGCACATCGAACACCCGGCTCGCCGTCGCCAGGCTCTTGTGCTGCTCGCCGTCAGGCAGCACCACCTCCACGACGCGTTGCCCGTGCAGCGCCTGCTTGAGCAGCGGCGCGTACAGCGGCGCCACCACGCTGTTGCTGATCAGCACCGCGTCGCGGCCCGACAGCTGCGCGCTCAGCAGCTCACCCGAGCGCAACAGGCCGGCGCCGATCAGGATCGGATACGAGCGCTCGCCGAGGCTGACGTTGAGTGTCTGCATACAGTCGCGCGCTCAGCCGCCGGCCCGCGCCGCCGCCGGTTGCCGCAGGCTCGCCCTGTATTCCTGCGCGATGCGTTCAGCCACCACCGGCACGCGCTTGCGGTCGGTCGACGTACACAGGTCGGCGATCTCGCGATACAGCGGTTCGCGCAGCCGCATCAGTTCCGCAAGCCGCACCATCGGATCGGCGCCGTGCAGCAGCGGCCGATGACGCGTGCGGCCGGCGCGCTCGGCCTGCTGCGCGATCGAGGTCTCCAGGTAGACCACCCAGCCGCGAGCGGCAAGGTCGCGGCGATTGTCGGCATCCAGGATGGCGCCGCCGCCGGTCGCCAGCACGATGCGCGGTCGGCCGCTCAGTTCCGCGATCACCTCGCGCTCGCGGCGACGGAAGCCGGCCTCACCCTCGCGGTCGAAGATCAGTGGGATATCGGCGCCGCAGCGCCGCTCGATCTCATGGTCGCTGTCGTGGAACGGATAATCCAGCAGTCGCGCCAGGCACCTGGCAACCGCGGTCTTGCCCGAGCCCATCGGCCCGATCAGGAAGATGCTGTGTTTGCCGAGCATGGCGTATGTTGCCGCCGCCGGCGCATCATCTGCAACTGCCGATGCCGGCTTTCTGCAGCTGCACCGTGCCGACCGCGCTGATCTCCACACAGCGCGTGGAGCTGCTGCTGGCGCTGGCATCGTGCAGCGTGATGGTCACGGTCCCGGCCAGCCCGATGGAGAAGCCTTCGCGATTGAACTGAATCGCCGAGGTGTTGCCGCTGGCGCTGAAGCTGTCGCCGCTGTCAAAGCCCTTCTGCACACGGTACACCGGGTCGCCAGGGTCGCAGCGATCGCTGCTGTTCGCATCAAGGCACACCATCCAGCCGCGCTGCCAGTTGTTGCTGTCGCTGCAGGTCGCGCCGTCGCTCGAGGCGCAGGTCACCACCGCCCGGCCTTGCTTGATGGCTTGCGCACGCGCGAACGTAAGATCTGCGACCAATGCGTTGGCTTGCGCACTCAGGCGACTGGCCGTGGTCACGCGCCTGGATAGCACGATGCCACCGGTCACCAGCAGCGCAGCGATGCCGATGGCGATAGCGAAGGCGACGCGGCCTGGGCCCCGACGCTCGATGGGCGCGGCTTCCATGCTGCAAGACTACTGCGGAAAGCGGATGCGCATGCGCGTTCCGCGGCCCTGCGACGCGACGCCGATGGTAAAGCTGGCATCGTGCGCGCGGGCGATTTCGTCCACGATCGCCAGCCCCAGTCCGCAGCCGCTGCCGGGTGAACCCGGCAGGCGGTAGAAGCGCTCGCGCACCCGCAGCCGCTCGGACTCCGCGATGCCCGGGCCGTCGTCCTCGACCTCAAGGAACGGATGGCCGTGCTCGACCCCGCTGCGCACCGTGACATGACCGCCCGCGGGCGTGTACTTGAGCGCGTTATCGATCAGGTTGCCCAGCAGGTCCTCGAGCAGCCAGGCGTCGCCAGTCACCTGCGCCGCCTGGGCCTCCGCGCCCAGGTCCAGGCCGGCGTTGACCGCGCGATCGATGTTGCGATCGACTTGGTGCTCGACCAGCGGCCGCAGCTCGACCGGCTTGAAGCTCTCGCCCAGCGCGGCCACCGGTTCGGCCCGGGCCAGGGCCAGCAACTGGTTGGCGGTATGCGCCAGTTGCTGCACGCCGCGATTGATCGCCTGCAGTTCGCCGCGCATCGCCACCGCCGCCGGCATCTGCAGCAACAGCTCCAGCTGCGCCAGCAGTCCGGCCACCGGCGTACGCATCTGATGCGCGGCATCCGCCACGAAGCGCCGCTGCGACTGCGCCGCATCGTGCCGCAATTCCAGCAGATGGTTGAGCGCCAGGATCAGCGGCCGCAGTTCCCCGGGGGCATCGGCTTCGCTGAAGCGCGCCAGCGTGCTGGTGGAATGCTGCTCGACCTGCTCGCCCAGGCGCGACAGCGGTCGCAGGCCGAAGTACACCGCGATCGATATCAACAGCAGCGTGACATCCAGTTCGGCAAAGTCCACCAGCAGCTTGCCGATCAGCATCACCCGCTGCGTGCTCGCCCGCCGCTGCAGGGTTTCGGCCACGGTGACGGTGACCGCACCCCGCTCAGTGTCGGTGCGCACGCTCGCCACCCGCAGCTTCTGGCCCTGGTAGTCGGCGTCGCGGAAGCTGACGCTGTCACCACGCCCGGCAACCTCGGTCAGCGCGGCCGGCAATTGCGCCGTACCGGCGATCAGCTCGCCGGCCGGCCCGGTGATCGAGTACAGCCTGCTGCCGTCCGCGTCGCCGGGCCGCGTGACCGCGGCGCGCTGCGCGCCGCCAACCTGCCACTTGCCATCCTCGGATCGCAGCGACGCCGCGGCTGCCAGAGCCGCGCTGGCCAGCGCCTGGTCGTAGGCGTTGCGGGTGGTGGCGACCGCGATCCAGTAGTCGGCCACCCCGCCCAGCAGCATCAGCAGCGCCAGCGCCGGCAGCAGCAGCAGCAGCAGGCGCTGCCGGATCGTTCTCATGGGTTGCGGCTGGCGCTCTCGTCCAGCCGATACCCCAGGCCGCGCACGGTGCGAATCAGCGCCGCGTCGCCCAGCTTCGCGCGCAGCCGCGACACATGGGTTTCCACCGCGTTGGCGCTCAGGTCCTGCTCCCAGCCGGCCAGTGCCTGCAGCAGCCGCTCCTTGGTCACCACGCGCCCGACGTTGTGCGCCAGGCTCTCCAGCACCAGCCATTCGCGCCGGGTGAGCTCGACCGCAACGCCGTCAATCTGCAGTTGATGGCCGAGCAGGTCCACCTGCAGGCGGCCGAGCTTGAGTGCGCCGCTCGGGGCAAGTCCCGCGCGCCGTATCAGCGCGCGGCAGCGCGCCGCAAGCTCCGCCTGCTCGAATGGTTTCATCAGGAAATCGTCGGCGCCCAGGTCGAAGGCGCGGATCTTTTCGTGCAGCGCATAGCGCGCCGTGAGCACCAGCACCGGCATCGCATCGCCGGCGCCGCGCAGCCGCGCCAGCAGGCTCAGGCCGTCGGCTCCGGGCAATCCGATGTCCACCACCGCGAGATCAAAATGCTCGGCCGCCAGCGCGCTGCGGGCGGCCTCGGCGCTGCCGGCATGATCCACGGTAAAACCGGACGCCGACAGGCCGCGGATGACCGCATCCGCTACCAGCTCATCGTCTTCGACCAGCAGTATTCGCATGTCTATAGCATGCGGCCGCCTTGACGGCGGCCGCGAGTGCGCACTGCTCCGGCCGGCGCGCTGCTAGGTGACGGTGACCGGAATGTTGTACACCGAATCCGTGCCGCTGGGCGACGTCACCTGGATGGTGATGATTCCCGACCCGGCCGTGGTCGCCGCGCTGAAGGCAAAGCTGGTGTCGACCCCGCCGATCGCGGTGCTGCAGCCCATGGTGAACGTGCTCGGTGTCTGGGTAACCGTGCCAGCGGAGGTGGTGGCTGATACCACGACCGTGGTTCCGGCGGCCACCGGATTGCCGTTGGTATCCTGGACATTGATCGTGACCGTGCCGCTACCGCCGGCCGGGATCGTCAAGCCGCTGCCGTTGCCGGTGAAACCGGTGGAGCTGACGTAGCTGACAGTGGCGGCGCTGGTGGACATGATCACCAGCAGCGAGGCGCTGATCGCCAGCGTCGTGGTGCTGCAGGTGGTCCCGGAACAGGTGATGCCCTTGAACGTGCCGTCGGGCGGATCGCGCACGCCGTTGTGATTGAAATCCAGGAAGTATTCGCCCAAGTCGTAGGCACCGTTCTCGTTGTCATCGCGGTACGGCTCGCCGAGATTGGAGAATGGTTCGCCGGCGTCGTAGTAGCCGTTGCCGTTCAGGTCATCGAACGACTCCTCGCCGATCGCCGTGCCCATGACCGTGGCGCGACCGGCGAGCTTGTTGGGCGGCGTGCTGGCGGGCGTCGGCCGCGGATCGGCGCTGGTCCACAGCGCGGTGCAGGTGCCATCGCCGGAGCTGGTGGCGGACGACGGCGTGGAGCAGCTGCCGACGATGTGGCCGCCGTTGGTGGTGAAAGCGATCGCGGTGCCATCCGGCGCCGGATTATTGTATCGATCCGCCAGCCGCACCGTGATCGGAACGGTGATGCCGTCAATGTTGTAGGCCTCGACATTCGGACAGGCGATCTTGCTGACGACGCCTCCATAGGTGGCCGCACCGACTGCGATCGAGAATCCGTTGGACGATGGCAGGCCGGTGGTCACGGTCAACAGGCTGGACTGCGTGCTCAGCGCCGGCGAAGCAATGGTTGCAGTCACGCGCACCGACGTGTGCTGGGTGCCGGAGCTCACCACCGTCTGCACCGTGCCGTCACTGCCGGAGGTGGCGGTGGCCGGGGAGATGGTGATGCCGCCCACGGTGGTATCCAGGCTGAAGGTCACCGGCACGTTCGGCCGCGCACCGCCGGTGGAATCCACCACCTTGAAGATCACGGTGGAGGTCTCGGCCAGCCCGGTGCCTTTCAGGCCGATCGAGGTCGGTGTGGCGGAGACGAACTGAATCGAGCCGACGGTGGCGGCCGCGATCGTGATGGTCGCGGTCGCCGTCAGGTTGGTGCCGCCAACGGTGGCGGTCGCCGTGACCACGTCGCTCGGGCTGCAGCCCGTGGCCACATAGGTTGCGGTCGCATTGCCGCTGGTCGTCACCACCGTGCCGGCAGCGGTTCCCGCGGTGCTGGTGCCGGATGCGGTGATCGTGGCCAGTCCCTGCGACACGCACGAGGAATTGAAACTGACGGTGACCGCGTTGGCGGTATACAACGTTCCGGTCTGGTCCACGACCGTCGCACTCAGGCTGGCGGTGCCGCCGGCGGACAGCGTGCTGCTCGGCGTCACCCCGATCACGCCGCTATGGAACGCGCTGCCGCTGCCATTGCCCATCGAGTAGGTCTCGGTCGTGCTGCCGCTGCTGGCGGTGCTGCTGCCACTGCTGGTGGAGGAACCCAGCGAGGCGAACGAGCTGCTGCCGCCGCCGCCGCAACCGCTGGCCGCGCCGAGCGCCGCAAGTACCAGGATCCATCCAAATTTACGCATCGTATTCACCTGAACTGTCGCTCCATATGCCGTCCGCCCCGTGCAACCGCACCAGTGCGCGGGCAGCCGATCAATTGATGCTGGTCCCTTCGCGCAGGATCTTCGGGGTAATGAAGATCAGCAGCTCGTCCTTGTCATTGACCCGGGTGGTCTGCTTGAACAGGTTCCCCAGCACCGGAATGTCGCCCAGCCACGGCACCGCGTTCGACTGCAGGCTCTGCGTGGTCTCGAGGATGCCGCCCAGCACCACGGTCTGGCCATCGCCGAGCACCACCTGGGTCTCGATGGTGCGGGTATTGATCGACGGTACGTTGACGCCGCCGGAGGCGACCACCACCGTGCCGACGCTGTCATCCGAGACGGTCAGGTCGAGAATGATGCGGCTGTCCGGCGTGATCAGCGGCTTCACCTTCAGCGACAGCACCGCCTTCTTGAACGCGATCGTGGTCGCGCCGCTGGACGCGGACTGCTGGTACGGAATCTCCACGCCCTGCTCGATCGACGCCTCCTTCTGGTTGGCGGTGATCACGCGCGGCGAGGACACCACCGTGCCGCGGTTCTCGACTTGTGCGGCCGACAGCTCCAGGTCCACCAGGAAGTCCGAACCGAGGATGCCGAGCGCGATGCTGCCGGCCGGACTGGCGACCGGCAGGTTGACGTTGTAGCGGTTGGCAGCGTTGGTGCCGGTCGGGATGGAGACCGGGTAGACCGTCCCGTTGCTCGTCAGGTTGGAGAGCGCCGAACTGATGCCGGTATCGGTGCCGGCCGCGGTGCCGGTGGTCTCGTACAGGCCGTTGGTGCCGTTCGCCCGGGTGGCGGTCACGCCGAAACGCGCGCCCAGGTCGCGCGAGAAATCGTTGGTGACGATGACAATGCGCGACTCGATCAACACCTGCTTGATCGGGATGTCGAGCGTCGCCACCAGCCGCCGCACCTCCGCCAGCCGATCGGCAGTGTCCTGCAGCAGCAGCGTGTTGGTGCGGTCATCGACCGCGACCGTGCCGCGCGTCGACAGTACCGAATTGTTGTTGGTGCCGGTGGCCGAGCCCTTGAGCAGCGTGGCGATATCCGAGGCCTTGGCGTAGTTGACCTGCAGGTACTCCGAGCGCACCGGCTCCAGCGCCTGGATATCCTTCTTGGCGGACAGGTCGGCCTTCTCGCGCGACGCCAGCTCGTCGGCTGGCGCCACGATGATCACGTTGCCATCCTGGCGCTTGTCCAGGCCCTTGGTGCGCAGCACGATGTCCAGTGCCTGGTCCCACGGCACGTTCTGCAGCCGCAGCGTCACGCTGCCCTGGACGCTGTCGCTGACCACGATGTTCTGGCCGCTGGCATCCGCCAGCAGCTGCAGCACCGCGCGCGTCTCGATGTCCTGGAAGTTCAGCGTCAGTCGCTCGCCGTGGTATTCCTTCTTCTGGTCGGCCGGATTCGCGATCGCGACCTTGCGCACCGGCGTCACCTCGACCACGTACTGGTCGTCCGACTGGTAGGCGAGCTGGTCGAAGTTGCCGGTGGCGCTGATGACGATGCGGGTATCGGCGTTGATC
>Ga0181525_10002404_pt1 | contig 15317 bp, 14 predicted proteins | sample PEATcosm2014_Bin_48_FD_121100 | JGI IMG/M metagenome (GOLD analysis project Ga0181525, IMG submission 121100) | Peatland microbial communities from MTU Mesocosm Facility, Houghton, MI, USA - PEATcosm2014_Bin06_10_metaG | ecosystem: Environmental > Terrestrial > Soil > Wetlands > Peat | place...
CCGCTGAGCTTGCGCACTTCGGCGACGAGAAGCTCAATCAGTTCCGGGTTGGCCGACAGGGCTGGCGGGATGATCTTGATGGTATGGGTGCTGCCGAGCTCGACATGGCGCGCGCGGAACATCTCGCCCATGCCATCGCTGGCCAGCGCCGCCTCGATGCGATAGGTATGGCCGAGAACTGTACCGGGCCCGACCGGCGAGGAGTGCAGTGATCGGCCGACGACGGTTCGCTCATCGTCCTCGGCCGGAAAACGGGGGCGGCGCTCATCCATGGCAAGCCGGCGCACGTTCGGTGCGGATCATTCCCGCTGCGACGCGACGATCTCGCTCCAGGTGCACCACCGCCTTACCTCTCGACCGCCGCAAGGTAGCGGGTTCTCCGCTGAACTATAACACCGGCCCATCCGCTCGCATCACGCCGACGGAAGCGCTCCAAGCCGTTGCCAGATCGGTCCGCGCTCGACCAAAAGCCGATCGAGAAAGTCACGCAGGCGCAGGCGCTCGCCTTCCGGATGGTCGGCGCCAAGCCTATTCGCCCACGCCGCGGGATCGGGCGGCGCGCCGTCTTGCAATTGACCGGCGACAAAAAGATCGAGCATCGGGCAGGACAGCGGCGCGCCGGTTCCCGACGTCGCCAGCGCCATGCTGTTGTTGAGGTTGTCGGCGCGGACGAAACGGCGCGCGGCGGCCGCGTTCAATCGCCGGGCCGACGCATCCGGTGACGCCGCGGGGGCCAGAACCGAAATCGCTTGCTGGCTGCCGACCAGCATCCCGACAATTTCGGCTGGATTGTCGCGCCGCCCCAGGCCGGGCAGAGCGAGGAGATCCGCGACCCGCTGCGGGCCTTCCGCCAGACGCTCGACGATCGGGCCAAAAAAGCCGCGCTCGAGGTTGGCGTTCCCGGCCGGGGCTTCAATCTCCCAGCCAAATTTGTCGGGCACGCACAACAGCGCCAGCATGACCTCGCCGAGAGCGGCATCGCGCTCGGCGTTGCTCAGCCGCCGCGCACCGCGAACAAAGACATCCTGCCGCAGCGATCGGCTCAGGCACATATCCTTGATCAGCTCGCGCATGACCGGGTCGTCAAATCGATCGGCGATCTGGCGGGCCTCGTCGCTCAGCATCAGCGGTGAGAAATTCTCCAGCAATTGCGCCGAAGCAACCCAGTCGAGCTTGGCGCCGGCCAGCGCGGCCACGACATCGCCGTGAAAACAAGGGCGCCAGGCCGCCGTCATGTATTCGTGCGCCAGATAGGCCGCGTGGGCGTGGTTGACGTGCTCGACGAGGGAATTGACAAAAGCGTTGTCACGCAAGTGAAGGGCCTTGGCGTCGGCGAGCCCGCGGACAATCTCCATCCCGGCCGCGGCTTGCCGGTCGCTGCGGTTGGCGAGGCGTTGGCCGGCCTCGCGCAGCAGCCGCTGCATGCCGATAGCGCTCTGCCACCCCGGCAGCGCGTTGTAGCTGAGCTGCACGACGCCGCCGGGCTTGACCTTACTGAAGAGGAGCTCGACGATCCCCGCGCGCACGCCGTCGGCGACCCAGCTCCACAGACCGTGCATCGTGACGACATCCGCTTCGGGGATATCGCGCGCAATTGGGTCACTCGCCAAGGTCGCGAGATCGCCCTCGATAAAACGGACGTTGGTGATGCCGGCCTCGGCGGCGAGCTCGCGGGCGGCGGCGATATGGGCCGGGTTGAAGTCGATGCCGGTGACGGTCCAGGCCGGATTGGACGCGGCGAGCACCAAAGCCCCAAACCCGTGCCCGCAGCCGAGTTCGAGATAGGAAAGCGGCGTTTCCGGCGTGATCTCGACGCCTTTTACGCCGCCGAGCAGACACGCAAGGTGAAGATGCAGTGGAGATTGGTTGGGATAATAACCGGGCATATAGGCGATGTCGGTGACATACCCCGTACCCCATTGAGCCGCACCGGCGATCATCGCCCTGCCCGTTTCACGGCTTCTTCGGCCTCGACGATCTCGGCTTCGAACACCGCGTCGTAGGCGTCCGCGCGCGGCACGCCGAGCGGCGATGGCGGCGCCGGAACCCAGGTGTTCCAGCCGAGACGTGGCGGCGGATCGGCGGCGGGATCGAGCACCAGCGGCGGAATTTCAGGGCCGGAGAGCACCGGGTTGACCGCGAACCCGATCTCGAACCCGAGATAGGCGCGCACCAGCGACACCAGCCGCTGCAATCCCTGGCGATCGGGCAGCAGCGCGGCAAAACTGCCGCGATCGAGGGGTCCGACGCGCAGTATGATGCGCGCCTGCGGATCCCACGCGCGCACGCCAATCGCGGCGTCGACGCCGAGGCTGTTCCAGGCGCCCGGCCGACGCCCGGCCGGCATTCGACTACGCTGATCGGGCGACAACGGTAACCAGGCCCCGACAAACTGCTCGACCTCGACCTTGCGGCCGAGCCAATCCGAGGTGAGCGCGGTCAGCCGCTCCACCGAGCGCGGATGTCCGGCAAAAAAGCCGGAATAGTGCAACAGCGGCTCGACGCCGACAGCCAACCGCTCGGTGAGGTGCGGCGTGGCGTATCCGGTAAATGCCAGCAGCCCGCCGGTGATCGGATCCCGGTTCGCCTGCCCCGCATCCGCCGCAATCTCGGCGGCCCGGTTGATGCGGTACTTGGTACCGGCGCGAGCGAAAAAAGCGATCGTGCGATGCGACAACCCAGCGAGAAATTCGTACAGCGCCTGGGAGCGGTTGCGCAGCGTCGTGGTCAGCGTCTCGGTGTAGAGATGCGGCAGCACGCCGGTCGGACCGGTCAGCGTGATGACCGGCGTTGTTACTTTGGTTGGCGCTTCGTCGGACGCCGGCTCGACGGCGGTAATGTCCGATGCGGGGTATCCCAAGCCAGGCGGCGCGCGAAATCGCACGATCTCGGCGACATCGACCGATTTCTTCGCCCGCGCGAGAATGCGCAGCGCCGCGTCAAAGCGGAAACGGCGCGGTTCCGCGATCAGGCGCGCATAGGCCGAGCGGATCGAGTGCGGTTTGGACACGGCGGGCAACGGCGCAGGCGCCTCCGCCGGCAGTGGGACGTCGATCCGTTCAGGCGAGGTCGCTTCGCTCATTGCCGGCTACAGCAACACGCGCATGCCGGCCCGCGCCGGCCAGGCGCGCCCGCGATCCTGACGACCATGCAAGACCGCGCGGGTGCGGACGAAGGAATTGACCGTCGCATGCAGCGCGAGAAAACGGTCCAGAACCGATGCCAGCAGGTAAAGTCCCGAGGTCTGCCACGCCGTTGGCTCGAATTCGATGGTGACGTCAAGGCCGCGGCAGAACGCCCCGCCCCGCCCTCCCGGCGCCCGCGCGCTCCCCGGCGCCGAGGTCACGCCGACCAGCGCATCGATCGCCGCCCGGGTTTCCGGAGAGTCGCGCAAATCGTAAAGGCGCAAAACCTCACGCAGCGCCACCGCGCCGTCCTCGCCACCGACCACCGAGAGATGCCCCAGCGACAGATGCGAGACCAGACGCCAGAACCGCTGCTCGCGCAATGGTGGGCGCAACACTTGGATCGGCGCAACAAGGCAATTGACCCGCGTGATGGTCGGCAACGGCTCGACCGGACGCAGCTCCGGATGGCCACCGCCAAACGGCAGCTCAGCCGGCAGATCGCGGTTGAAACACAAGGCATCGACCGAGAGCACCGCACCGCCCGCGCCGTTCGGATCGAAGTCGGGGTCGTGCGGGGCGAGATAGACCTCGCTGCCGGCCGGCGAAGCGGTAGGCTGGCGGCGGACCGGGTAGTAAAAGCCGCCGGCCTCTCCGGCATCAGGGTCGCCGTGGGTCAGCCGATAAAACGGCCGCCACGGCCGAGACATGCCGTCGGGGCGCGTTTCGCGGACGGTTTCGACCTGCCACACTTCCATCGCCGCCGGCCGGCGTGCATCGGGCACGACGCGGTATTCGGTCTCGGTATGCGTCAGCCGGATCGGCTCGCAATGCTGCGGGAACAGGTTGACGATCGGCGCGCAACCGAGTGCCATAGTCTCCGCGCCCACCGACCGCTCGAGTTCGGGCAGTGTCCGGTTCAGGTAGACAAAGATCTCCAACCGTTCGCCGCTCGCCAGCAACGTCTTGGCGTCGATCCGGTCGAAGTCGAGGAACAGGAATTTTTCCGGGATGGCGAAGTATTCGCTCAGCAGGCGGAAACCGGCGAAGCTGCGGGCCGGCCAGGGCAGCAAAGCTTCCTCGGGCGCAAATCCGGCGGGCTCGATCGCATCGCCCGGAAGGACCACCGGCGCCGGATCCGAGGCGCTGTCGGCATAAGCGACCGAAACCGCGTGCGCGCATAAAAGCTCGTAGAGCGGCAACGTGACATTGGGCGCGCCGCGCAGAAAAAACCGCAGGCGATCGACGCCGAGCCGGGTGAAGGTACAGTCCGCCGCGGTGCATTTAAGAGTGATCCGCAGCACCGCGACCGCCCCGGCGGCAAGCGGGTTGGCCGGCGCTGAAAGCGGCAGTCCCGACAGCCTTACGCTTTCAACCTCTACCGGCCACAACGTCACCGGCCAGGTGGTGCGAAACCGGCAGGTCTCGCCGCGCACCGGTTCGGCTTCGAGCGCGATATGCGCCGCCATTCGCTGCGGCTGCAGCAGATCGGGCTGGGGTACGAACTGGATTATCGACGCGGAGGGAAATGGCGCCAAGTAATGCGGGTACAACACCCCCAACAAGGCATCGGTCAGCTCGGGGAATTCGTCATCCAGCCGGTGGTGAACGCGCGCCGCAAGAAAGGCGATCCCTTCGAGCAGACGCGCGACGTGCGGGTCATCGACCGCGTCCGCGCTGAGCCGCAGGCGCCCGGCGATCTTGGGATGCGCGGCGGCGAATTCCGCAGTCAGGCGGCGAAGCGCGTTGAGCTCGCGATCGTAATAGGGGAGCAGCGCGTCAGACATCGGAGGCCGCGATCGGATAGTCCGAATTGGCCTTGACCTGGACCTCGGTGGTCGAAGAATCGACAAACGTGTCGAACGCGATCGGTTCGGGAGCCGGCTCGGTGCGCAACAGCGCATCGATCCGCAGCCGCAACGTCGCGTCGAGAGCGTCGGGACGCTCGACGAGGGTCACCCGCACCGCCGTGAGGCGCGGTTCGAAGGTGCGGATCGCCCACTCGATGCTCGCGCGCAACCGATCGCGCTGCTCCGGGTCGTTAAAGGCACCCGACGCGAAATCCATGATCCCGTAGCCGATCAGCGACGTCCCGAGTTCGGAGAAACCGGGATCCCAGGAACGCCAACGCCGACGCGCATTGAGCAGCGCTTCCAAATCGCGCCGGACGCTACGCTTTAGCGCGCTTTCCGCCTCCGTGACCGACGGTGGGGCGTCGAGCAGCACGTCGGGTGCGTCATCGATCAGGCGGTCAAGCAGGGAGAGCCGGACGCGCGCCGGCTGTCCCTGCCCGCGACGGGAAAACTCGCGGCTATTCATGTGCCGAAACGAAGCACCGAAAGCTCCGTGACGCCATAGGCATCGTCGCCGATAAGAAAAACCCGCTGACCGATCCCGCGCATCAGCCCATCCTCCTCACCGATCCAGTCCGTGGCGCGACCGAGGCTGATGTCGTCGCCTGTCGGCTCGGGCGGGATGTAGATCGCCGGCAGGTAGACCTCGCCGTCCGGGCCGTCGATCACCGACATCGCGGCGCGCCGCCAAGCGAGGTCGCGCGACCGGCGGGGCGGGTGTAATTCGATCGAGGCCACCCGCTCGGTCGGGATCCAAAAATATTTGCCGGTTGTCGTCAGCACTTCAAAAAAGCCGGCATGCAGATCATCGGCGTCGCGAAAATCCTCAAATGCCGTCTCGCCGGAAGGCAGCGTCACGGTGCCACCGACGCGAGGACGGACCGCCTCTGCCTCGGTCGCGTGGCGGGCCGCCTCGCCGATGTCACCGGCACGAACGGCCACCATCGCGGCAAGCTGCGCGCGAAGTGCCTTGGTCGGCTCACCGAGAAATTCGGGGACGCGGCCTTCGGTCAGGCATTGCTGTCGAGCGATCGCGGCGCGCAGCAATTGACGAAACTCCGCGACGACGACCGCTGTCGTGGGGTCGGCTCTTGCCGCCGCGTCGAGGATGACATCCGCCCGCTGCAGATTGCCGGCGAAGACCAGCAACTCGGCGAGAAGCAGGCGCTTGGTGAAATCCGCCGGGTTGTTGCGGACGGCGACATTGGCTGCTTCGATCGCCGGCGTGAGCTGGCCGGCGTGAAACAGCTCGCCGGCGGTTTGATCGGCCATCAGCCGCTCCCCTTTATGCCGAGGCGCCCGGCGCCGCGATGTCGGTGACCAGCCGGAAGGAGGCTGCCACATTGTCGAGCTGGAAATGCGGCTGCAAATGGACGGTCGCGCCAAAGACACCGGGCCGTCCGGGGCGCTCGCGCACATGGATGCGCGCCGCGACGAGCGGATAACGGGCCCGCGATTCGGGGCCGCCCGAGATGTTGGAATTGACGTAGCTGATCAGCCAGGCCTGGAGCCGGCTCTCGATCTGCTCGGCGGTTTGCAGCGAACCGGTCAGATCGCGGCCGATGACCTTGATGTAATGGGCAAAGCGCGAGACGCACAGCATCGAGTTGAGCTGCGCCGACAGCCGGGCATTGGCATCGGCCGCCGCCGCGGTCGGGCCCATAAATGAGGCCGGCGCCTGCAGGCTGCGCGCCGCCGAAAACACCGTCTCCTCGCCAAACGGCAAAACCGAAAGCGGCATCAGCCCGGCGTCGACGAGCGCAGCTTCGAGGCGGTGCGACAGCACCAGGTCAATCGGCGGACGCACCCATACGTGATCCGGATCGGTGCGGAACGGCTCGATCGCAAGATCGGTGACCAGGCCGCCACCGAGATAGTCGGTTTCCGCGCCCCGGACATCGGCCGGCCAAGCGTGGTTGTCGAAGGCGCGCGCGACAACGGCGGCAAAAGCGTAACCCGAACTCATCCACACCCGACTGGCGGCATTCGGCGCGTATTCGGCATAGCGAAAACCGTCGGCGCGGGCCGGATCGTCCTCCCATGGCGGGCGGGCGAGCACCCGAGGTAGCGTGATCGCGACAAACCGCATATCCTCACGCGCCGACAAGCCCTGCCAGCGGACAAATTCGGGTCCGCGAAACGGATTGGCCAGATCCGTCACCATCGCGAGATCGGCGAAGTCCTCGACCTGCAGCAGGGTTGGCGACGCCGCCAGAACGGTCGGGGCGAAGGCAGCGGCTGCGACGCCCGCCAATTGAGCGATCGCCGCGACATCGTCGGTCGGCGCGCCGGGCATCGGCCGGTGACGGACTTCGTGATCGACGACCAACAACCCATAGGGTTCGCCCCCGGGCATGCCGAATTCCGACTCGTAGACCTTGCCAAAGAGCTGGCTTTGGTCGAATTCGGCGGCGCGCTCGAGGTCGCGGCACAGCTCCGGCCAAGGCAGGTTCAGCACCTTGACCTTGACCCGGCGTCCGGGGTCGAGACCGCCCGTCAGCCAGGCAAGACCACGCCAGCTGCCCTCAAGTCGCAGCACGCGCTTGTGATGCAGGATCGCGTCGACTTGCTCGCCGATCAGCGCGTCAAGCGCGGCAATATCGCGATCGAGGGCCCCGCGAAACCCCGCGGGATCGACCGCAAGGCGCAGCGATGCGTTGCTGCCGAACCACGCGGCAAACGCTTCTGCCGCGGAAAGCGTTGGAAAAGCGGCGACGGATTTCGCCGCCTCGACGTGTTGGTGACCAAAGAAGAGGCCGGACAACACGGCGTCGCGCAGCGGCGCGGCTTCCTTGGTGATGACCGTCTGGTTTCCGACAGTGGCGGCGATGTCGTTCATCCGGGCCCCTGCTCGCCCAGCGGCTGCCGGATTGTCGCGTTCAACCCAGCTGCGGGATACGCGCGACCAAGCGCATGCTCGTCGTCAATTCTTCCAACTGAAGCCATGGGCGCAGATAGGCGATCGCGTTATAGGCGCCGGGCCGGCCCGGGATCTCTTTAACCTCGATCCGCGCCTCGCGCAGCGGAAAGCGGGACTTCATTTCCTGGCCGGCGCTCTCGTTGGAGTTCACGTAATTCTGAATCCAACGATTGAGCCAGCGCTCGCAATCCTCGGCTTCCATAAAGCTGCCGATCTTGTCGCGCGCCATCACCTTGAGGTAATGCGCAAACCGGCTCGTCGCCATCAGATAGGGCAGCCGGGCCGAGATCGCGGCGTTCGCCGTGGCCTCGGGTCGATCGTATTTTTTGGGTTTTTGGGTGCTCTGCGCGCCAAAGAACACGGCATAATCGGTGTTCTTGTAATGGCATAGCGGCAGAAAGCCGAGATTCGACAGCTCGTACTCCCGCCGGTCGGTAATGCCGATCTCAGTCGGGCACTTGGCGTCGAGGTCGCCGTCGTCGGAGGTGAAAACGTGGAATGGCAGGTTTTCGACCTTGCCGCCGCCCTCGGCACCGCGAATCGCGACACAGAACCCGGTCTTCGCAAACGTATCGGTGAGCCGGGTCCCCAGGACGTAAGCCGCGTTCATCCAGCAATAATGCTCATGATCCATCGCCAGCGCCGCGCCGGCCGCGTCGGACGGCGCTTCTTCATAGGCGAACTCGTCGATCGGCTTGGTCGCCGCGCCGTAGGGCAGCCGAGCCACGACCCGCGGCAACACGAGATTGACGAAGCGCGAGTCCTCGCTGTCGCGAAAGCTGCGCCACTTCGTATACTCCATCGTCTCGAAGATCTTCGCCAGATCGCGCGGCTTTGACAGTTCGGTCCAGTTCTTGAACCCGAACATCCCCGCCCCGACCCCGGAGATAAACGGGGCAAAGGCGCCGGCCGAGACATTGGAAATCAGCCGCAGCGCTTCGATATCGTCCGGATGCGACGTCCATTCGTAGTCGCCGATCAGCGCGCCGTAGGGCTCACCGCCCGGCGTACCGAACTCGTTCTCGTAAATCTGTTTGAAGAGCTGGCTTTGGTCGAATTCGACGGCGCGGGTCAGATCGCGCAGCAGCTCGCGTTTTGTGACATTGAGCACACGCAGCTTGAGGCTGGTGCCCGTTTCGCTGTTCATCACCAGATAATTCAACCCGCGCCAGCTACCCTCCAGCTGAGCAAAGCGCGGATGATGCATGACCTCGTTGAGCTGCGCCGAAAGCTTGGCATCGAGCGCCGCGATGGCGCGGTCGATCGTGCGCGGCAGGTTCCGATCAAACGTGACGGTACCGGCCAGCGCCTGCTCGACCAGCGTCTTGACGAGTTCCTGGGCCCGGTCCGGCTCGGTCTGCTTGGTCGCCGCGACCACTTGATCGAGTAAACGGGGAGCTTGAGCAGCCGCCTCTGTGGTCGCGCCGCCCGCTTCGGGAGCTAACTTGGCATCGGAAATGGCTTAACCCTCCTGCTTGCCGATCCCGAGCTCTCCGGAGAGGGATTTAAGCTCGTTCTCGTTCTTTAGGATCTGCTCGAGAAGGGTCTCGAGCTGTTCGGAGCGGTCGACCTTGCTCATCAGGTCACGAAGCTTGTTGCGGGTTTCGAGCAGCGCCTTTAGCGCCGGCACCTGCTCGGCAACCCGAGCCGGTTCGAAATCCTCGATCGAGTTGAACTTCAACTGGAGCGCCATCTCGCTGCCGTCATCGGCCAGCTTGTTCGCGACGCGAATGTTGAGGCCGGGGGTCATCCGCGCCATGACCTCGTTGAAATTGTCGCGATCGATCTGAATAAATTTTCGGTCGGCGAGCGGGCGCAATGGCTGCGTCGGGTCTCCCGAGAAATCGCCAATCACGCCAACAACGAACGGCAACTCGCGGAGAACCTCGGCGCCTTCGGTCTCGACCTCGTAAGTGATGTGCACGCGCGGCCGGCGAACACGCTTAAGCTTTTCATGGATACTTTCGGCCATCAGTAGCTCCGTCTGCGCATAGCCACCACCTCCGACGCTATATTGTTACACCCAAGGGGCAAGATTCCGAAGCGAATAACGCGTTAACGGGCCGCCGGTGCTCCGTTCCACCGTCGCGTCTGCCGCGCGAAACCTTGGATTCTATTCGGTCGGCGGAGGGCGGATGCCAAGGCTTGTCAGGACGACCGCGCGAGCGGCCGGATCGGGGATGATCTCTTCGAGAAGCTGCGGCCAGGTCATGCCGGCACGGCGGACGACTTCCTCCAGGGTATAGGCGAGCGGCGAGAGCGGCTCGGTGCGGCGGAAATAGGCGGCGATCGCGGCCAGCGACCGCAACGCCTCCGCGCGCGAATTGATGGCGCCCGATATCACCGTTGCGGCGGCGATAGGCTCGTCCGGTAGGGGCAAAGCAGGCTCTCCGGCCGGCGACGCAATCGCATCGTCCGCGACTTCATACGGACCAGCAAATTTCGCGGCGACATTGCTGATCTGATCCAACAGATCCCGTACACGGCTTGTCGGTGGCCCATTGGCGCCGGCACGCGCATCGAGCGCGTCGCTCAGCGCCCGCCAAGCTTGAGCCGCGATCGTGGCATCCTGTGCCAGCGCAGCAAAGCGAGAGGTGCTAGCCGCTTGAGCCTCTGCCTCAAGGGTCTCGTAGGGAATGACGCCCGCATCGATCCGCTGCTGCCGCCGCGTCGTGTCGACAATGCCGGCCAGGCTGATCGACTGCTCGTATTGCCAAAACTGCAACGGCTCGCCGTCGGCCCGGGTGAACAGCGCGATCCGACGCAACGGTTGGACCAAGGTCCCGTCGCGCGATAGCCCATTGAGATTGGCCACCGACACGACCCGCGTTGCGGCGCCGTCCTCATCCGCGAGCGGGAACAGATCATCCCAATATTGCTCGACAAGGCCGGTCATCAACTTGAGGCCCGCGCCCAAGCCGCGCAGCTGATCGCTGCGCAGCAGCGCCTCGGCGAGCCAAGCAGCGATCTCGAGATCCTTGCTGTGCTGAGAGATTGCTTCGGTCGCAAGATCGCGAATGGCGCGCCATTGCGGCGGCACAACGACGGTCGCGGCATCTTCGACTTCCGCTTCCCGCTCGGCGGCACGCGCCTCGGCGAGCGCATCGCGAAGCCGGGTATAAAGCGATGTCGGGGACAGGTCCCCGCGTAGATCGATACCCGCCGGCGACTCACCCGGGATCGGCGCGAGCAGCGTTGGGATGTCGATAATCTCGGGCAGTTCCGGCATCAGGCTGCTCCCGGCCGAAGCGGTCTTCGGCATTCCATACCCGAGCAGACGGCTTCAGGCTACCTTGTGGTCGCGATCCTCGATGATCTCACAAAGGCCCATGCCGATGATATTGTAGAAGGAAACCGGGCATCCGCCGAACAAAACGGCCGGGGTCGGGGGCGCGACGCACATCGCTCGTACGCCGCTTTGCTCGATCGCCTTCAACGCGGCGGAGAGATCGTCGGTGATATAGCAGACGTGATAGACGATCCCCTCCGGCCGCTGTTTCGCGATCGTGTCGACCGGCGATTTACCCGTCGCCGGATAAATAATCTCCACGTCCGGCATCGCGCCGTCGTGACGGCACATGATCAGGTTGACGTTCTGTTCGGGATCAAAGACCGGGTCGGGGATCTCATAACCGAGAGCGCCGAGAAAGCGCGAGGCGTCATCCGGCCGCCGCACCGCGAGCCCAAGGTGGTGGAACCGCAGACCGAAGGGGTTCTCCGCGGGGTTCATTGAGCGCTCGCCGTGCCAGCCTTGGGCAGCAGTGCGCGGACGCGCGGGTCCGCCATCACCAGCCGTGAGACATGGTCAACTAAACGCGCATCAGGGTCGAGTGAGTCGACAAAATATTCCGGCTTGTCGCGATACTCGGGCATGTCGGCGAAATCAAAGAACAAGACGCCGGCATCGGCGACATGCTGCCGCCATTCCGCGCTCTCGAACTCACGCCAGATCCCTGCTTGCTGATTGTCCTGCAATCCGCTCAGGATCTTTTCGTAATACGGCAATTGAACGCCGATCAACGTGATGTGCTTTTCCTTGGCCAAGGCGGCCAACTGATCGAATTTCGCCACCTGATCGGGCGAGATATGATCGGCCAGCACGACCGGAGGCGTATCCACTTCGGTCCCGTCGTCAGCCAGACGCTGCGGGTCCGGCGTGGTCGGCTTTCCACCCATCGTGCCGTCAGCACGGAAACCATCGCCGGTCAGCACCGCATAAAGCCCTTGCGCGCGATTGGCTGTCGGCAGGCGCCGCCACAATTCGAGCGGGTCGTCGCGCAGCTGCCCGACCACTCTCAGCAAATCGCCCATATGCGTGTCTGGCTTCTCGTCGAACCGGTCGCCCCAGTAATGATCAAAGCCGGCGCTGAGCATCCAGTAATCCATATTGATCACCATCGCGCGCGGCGCATAGCCATCGCGCGTGATTAGCTCAAGAAAGCGCCGATATTGGTCGAAGGTCCATGCCGTCAGCCCGGAATCGTAGAATGTGTAGGGCGCGAAAGGGGCGCCGCCGAACGCCGCGGCCCGCGATGGACCGAGCACGACGATCTCGGGCTTAAGATCGGCTATCCGGGCAAGCCTGTAGGACAAGAAAGAGTGACCGTCGCCGCCCCGCCAGATCCGATCAGGCGCGCCACCCTGCCATTTCGACGCGGCCGAGACGGGCACGGTCTCGCCGATCCACCACGCCAGCATTTCGAGCGCCGCAACGCCGATCAGCGCGGGTGAGAGCACCAGCACAAGCACGGCGACAAACCGCCCCCACTCTCGCAGTTGCGAATGGGTGGTTGCTCGTTCGGTTGCTTCCTGTATCGCGGTCATCGACCCGGGAACCGTCAAAATTTGTAATAAAGAAACGGCGGCGCCACGCTGCTCGACATCCATTGATAAACGATCAAAATCAAGCCGACATTATAGGCTACGATCTGGATCGGCAGCGGGCAGCGCGCCAGGGTGATGCCGTTGCGCACCAGGATATCGCCGGCGATGATCGTCGCGATCAGGCCCCAATCGAGCCAATAATTCGTCGCGGTCCCCGTCCCGTCGAGCGGCATTGCCTGATGGAATTCAAGCCCCGCGCCCTGGTGAAACAGGTAGAATTGGATCGTCGTCCAGACATTGTTGAGCATCTCAAGCGAGAAGATGTCGCGATAGATCTGCAGCGCGTCATCGAAGTAACTCGCCCGGAACAGCACGAGGACCAGGGCGACAAGAAAAAAGGTGATGATTGCCCGGATGATTCGAACCATCAATGGCGGCACGCCCAGCGCGGCATAGACGGCGTCCCGGTATTTCATGGTGTAAAGCGAGCCGACGGCCAGGGTGCCAAAGCAAAGCCCCAGGACGACAAACGGCCACCCAGCGCCGTGCCAGACGCCGATAATCAAAAACGACAGCATGGTTGCGGCAATGACGCCTTTTTGACCGGTTCGGCGCCAATGAGCGCGCAGCGGCGTAAACAGGTAGTCCCGCACCCAAAATGACAGCGACATATGCCAGGTACGCCAGAATTCGGGGATCGTCGGGCTGAGAAACGGCTGGCGGAAGTTGGGTTGCACGTCGATGCCGAGCATGTTGGCGCAGCCGATCGCGATCAGCGAATAGCCGGCGAAATCCGCGTAAAGATTGAACGGGAAGATGACGACGGCGATAAGTTTCTCCAGTGGCAGGAAACTCTCCGGAGCGCCGAACACCGTGGCCACTGGCGCTGCCAGCGCATCGGCAAAGAGCACCTTCAGCACGAGCCCGATGAAGATCAGGCGTAGACCGGCCAAGGCGCGCTGACTTGAAAACGGTAAAGCGAGATCGAGTTGCGGCAGCAATCTTCCGCCACGCTCGATAGGTCCCGCGGTAATGAGCGGAAAAAATGTGACGAACACCGCCAGGCGGAGCGGATTATGCTCGGGTCTAATGATCTCCAGGTTCACGTCGATCAGGTAGCCGAGCGCCGCGAAGGTAAAAAAGGAAAGACCAACCGGCAGCGCCAGCTGCGCGATCAAGGAGGGCACCTCGACACCCGCGGAATCGCAGAGAAATGCCAGATACTTCAGGATGATCAGCGGCGCCACCGCGGTCAGCAAAGCCGTCAGAAAGATCGCCTGGCGCGTGTGTGCGCCGGTGCACCGTTGCACCAATAAGCCGCCGACATAGACAATCGCCGCGACCGATAGCAATACCGAGATATAAAGGCCGGAGAGTTTGTAATAAAAGGCGAGGCTGGTCACCAATAGCAACACCAGCCGCGCCATGCCGCCGGGCAGCAGGTAAAACACCACGAAGACAGCGGCAAAAAAGCCGATATACGAGGGATCGCTCAGCGACATCAGGACGACTCAGCGATGATCCGGGAGGACCGGCGCGGTACGCTGCCGCGGCACCCGGATGTCGGATGGGCCCGCGCACGTCCGAAGCCCGTGAAATTCAAGCTCGGCGCGGATCATAGCTTGCGCATCACATAGGCAACATTGATCGGGAGCCGTTTGGCCTCGCATTCCGCGACCGATTTTCCGGCATAGGGCGCGGCGAGGTAGTCCTCAACGGCAAGCCCGCTGCTGCGGGCCAATTCCTCGACCTCGCTCGATTTGTCAAAGAGGTAGATATGATCGATGGCGGGCGCGTTCAGACAGGTCGTGACGTAAATGTGAGTGCTCGGCAGGCTCAATTGCCGGATTTTTCGCAAGAACAAGCCGGGGTCCTCGACATGCTCCAGAACCTCGCCCATCACAATGCAGGAGAACGGGTCGCCCTCGTCGGAGAATTGCAGGAAATCAGCCTGCTGAATTTGAATTTCCGCGGAGGTCTCGACTTGGTAGTGACGCATGATGTCGTTGCTCAGCTCTACACTTGCAGGGCTGACGTCCACACCGATCATTCGGGTAAAATTTCCTAGCGCGGCCGCTCGGCGGAAGTAGTAGCCATGGCCCGGACCGATCTCCAGATATTTGCCGCCGAGCCCCTTGGGGAATGTGTTTACAAAAAATTTGTGCATGGCCGCGTGGTTCGGCCACAAAAACGACGAGAGGGCCAAGCCATACATGTATTTTTTCATGTATTCATTGTCAAAATATACTTGGTCCGCCACTTCCTTGAAGCTAGAATAGCGGTATTTTTTATGCCTGAGAAAATATATCTGCTCCATCTGTATGTCTATGTTCATTCTATTATAGCAATCAGCTAAATAGCTCAAAGATAAGCCACGGCTAATACAATAATCGATATACGCCAGCAGTTCGTGTCTGCTCTCGCCGGTCATTCCCATGATCGACGATTCGACAAAGCTCCGATGCGTCGGATTTTCCTTGAGAACCTCCTCGGCAAACCGCTCAACCACGTCAAGTCCATCAGACAAAACATTACCTCCAGGTAGATCCCCAAGTGCTCGACATGATCTCAGCGCGAGCTCAGCGTGCCTTGGCC
>Ga0181525_10002405_pt1 | contig 15316 bp, 17 predicted proteins | sample PEATcosm2014_Bin_48_FD_121100 | JGI IMG/M metagenome (GOLD analysis project Ga0181525, IMG submission 121100) | Peatland microbial communities from MTU Mesocosm Facility, Houghton, MI, USA - PEATcosm2014_Bin06_10_metaG | ecosystem: Environmental > Terrestrial > Soil > Wetlands > Peat | place...
CCAGATGCTCGGCGACGGCGAAGATGTCCTTGTCGCCGCGGCCGCACATGTTCATGACGATGATGTGGTCGGCGGGCAGGCCGGGCGCGATCTTCGCCACATGGGCGAGAGCGTGGGCCGGCTCCAGCGCCGGGATGATGCCCTCGGTTCGGCACAGCACGTCGAAGGCGTGCATTGCCTCGGCGTCCGTCACCGCGCGGTAGCTGGCACGGCCCGTTTCCATCAGCCAGACGTGTTCGGGACCCACGCCGGGATAGTCGAGCCCGGCCGAGATGGAATGGGTGCTCCGGGTCTGGCCCTCGTCGTCCTGCAGCACGTAGGTGCGCATGCCGTGCAGGATGCCCGGGGAGCCGCCGGTGAGGGTCGCCGCGTGGCGGCCGGTGTCCAGGCCGTCGCCGCCCGCCTCGCAGCCGATGAGGCGTACCTGCGGGTCGGGGATGAAGGCGTCGAAAAGGCCGATGGCGTTGGATCCGCCGCCGACGCACGCGATCACCGCGTCGGGGAGCCGGCCCTGCTGGCTGAGGACCTGCTCGCGTGCCTCGCGGCCGATCACCCGCTGGAAGTCCCTGACCATCATCGGGAACGGATGCGGGCCGCCGACGGAGCCGATGCAGTAGTGAGTGTGCCCGACCGTGCTCACCCAGTCGCGGAAGGCCTCGTTCATGGCGTCCTTCAGCGTGCGGGTGCCGGTGGCGACCGGGATGACCTGCGCGCCGAGCATGCGCATGCGGGACACGTTCAGCGCCTGCCGGTGGGTGTCCTCCTCGCCCATGTAGACCGCGCAGTCAAGGTCGAGCAGCGCGGCGGCGGTCGCGGTCGCGACGCCATGCTGGCCGGCGCCAGTCTCCGCGATCAGCCGGGTCTTGCCCATACGTTTAGCGAGCAGGACCTGGCCGAGGACGTTGTTGATCTTGTGCGACCCGGTGTGGGTGAGGTCCTCGCGCTTGAGCAGGACGGTGGCCCCGCCGGCCTGCCTGCCGAACCGCTTCACCTCGGTAAGCAGGGTCGGGCGGCCGGCATAATCCTTGAGCAGGGCGCCGAGTTCGTCGCGGAAGGACGGGTCGCTGCTGGCCTGCTGGTAGGCGGCGGTGAGTTCGTCGAGCGCCGCGGTGAGGGCTTCGGGGGCGAAGCGCCCGCCGTAGCCGATGCCGTTGGCGGTGAAATGACCCTCGCCATCGGGCATGGTCATCCGCGCTCACCTCGCAAGGCGGGGTGCGAGCCGGCCGTTACCAGGTCGGCGACCGCGCTCTGCGGGTCCTTCTCGCTGACCAGGCTCTCGCCGACGAGCACGGCATCCGCGCCGGACGCGGCGTAGGCGAGGAGGTCACGCGGGCCACGGACGCCGGACTCGGCGATCTTGATGATGCCCTCGGGGATCCGGCCCGCGAGCCGGCCGAAGATGCCCCTGTCCACCTTGAGCGTGGCCAGGTTGCGCGCGTTGACGCCGATGACGGTGGCGCCCGAGTCCAGTGCCCGGTCGAGTTCGGGCTCGGCGTGGACCTCGACGAGCGGCAGCAGGCCGATCGAGGCCGCGCGTTCTACCAGCGAGATCAGCGCGCTCTGCTCGAGCGCGGCGACGATGAGCAGTACCACGTCGGCGCCGTGCGCGCGCGCCTCCCAGAGCTGGTAAGAGCTGACCACGAAGTCCTTGCGCAGCAGCGGCACCTGGACGGCCCTGCGCACCGCGTCCAGGTCCTCGAGCGACCCGCCGAAGTGCCGCGGCTCGGTCAGCACGCTGATCATCTTTGCGCCGCCGGCCTCGTACTGCGAAGCCAGCGCGGCCGGATCGGCAATGTCGGCCATCTTCCCCCGGGACGGGCTTGCCCGCTTCACCTCGGCGATGACGCTGACGCCCTCCGCCTTCAGTGCCGCCATGGCGTCCCGCGGTGACGGCGCCCGCCGCGCCATCTCCTTGAGGTGGTCCAGAGAGACGTGCCTTTGCCGTTCGGCGAGATCGGCACGAACGCCGTCTAGGATCTCGTCGAGCACACTCACGCGGTTCGCTCGTCCCCTCAAGTCGGTACTGTTGCGCCACTGATGGTAGCCCGCTCCCCCGGGTGCCTATGTGACTGGCCCCCGCTAATCGCTCCAGCGCGTAGCCGGCGCCGCGTACGGTCCTGATCACTGCGGCCGTTCCGATCTTCGCCCTGAGCTGGGCCACATAGACGTCGGCGGCCCGGTCGCCCGCGCTCTGGCGGCCCGCCGCGACGAGCAGCTGCCGCCGTGACAGGACGCGGCCCGGACGATCCGTCATGGCGGCGAGGATGGCGAACTCGGTCGCGGTCAGCGAGACGTGACGACCATCCACGACCAGTTTCTTGGGCGGCCCGGATGCGTTGGGCTCGGCGGCGGGGGGCTCGGCCAGGACTTCGCGGACCATGGCGACCAGCTGGCGGGGGCTGAACGGCCGGGCGAGCCACCGGCGGGCCCCGCTGGTAACGGTGCCGGTACCGGTCCGCAGGGCCAGGCCGCGGGGCCTGGGACCCGCCACGAGGAAGATGACCGGCGTGCGCAGAGCGCGCCTGATGCGCCTGGGATCCAGGCCCGGCATGGTGAGATCGAGCACGGCGGCCGCGTCGCAGCCGCCGGTCAGCTCGGCGATCACCTGCCCTGGGTCGGTGACCAGATGCGCGCGCAGCCCGTCCCGGCGCAGGTAGCGGACCGACATCTCGGCCACCTCGGGCTCGTGCTCAGCCAGCAGGACCGTCTCAGCCTCGGGTCCGGCCATCGATCTGCGTTGGGTTGGCGTGAGGGTTGGTGTGAGGATCGGTCGGGTCAAGGTCGCGGTTGAGCGACTCCCACATCGTCGCGGAATCGGCCGCGGACCCGGCCGATCCGGCTGCCGCCCGGGCGGGTACGGCCTGGTGGCCGGCGGCCCGGTGGCCGGCCGCCTGGTCGTCTGCGGCCCGGGATCGCTCGAACCTGGCCGACATGACCGGCCAGCGCGGCCCTCGCCAGGCGGTCGCCAGGCCGGCCAGCACGATGGCGGCGGCCCCGCAGGCCGCTACCACGTGCCAGGGCACGCCTGACATCACGACATGGCCGCCGGAACCCGCGATGATGATCGCGTGCACCGGCCCGCCAGATGTGGTGCCGCTGGTCGTCGACCCGCCAAGCGCGTCCGCCGCGGCGCTCGCCCGGGCCGCCGCGAGCACGCCGGAGGCCCGCACGGCGGCGACCGCGGCTATCCCCGCGCCCGCGCCGAGCAGCGCGAGCAGGACGCCTGCGACGCGCCTGGCCGCCGACCTGGTGGCGATCACAGCCGCCAGGCAGGCCAGCGCGGCGAGTCCGAGCGCGCCGGCGAGCGGGACGAGTTGCTGGCCGGTGACGGAGATGTCCTGCGCGGGCAGCGGTCGCGGCGCGGTGAACACCGCCACCGCCCAGGTCTGCCGCAAGGCCAGCACGACAACGCCTGCCCCGGCCGCCCCGAGGATCAGGACCAGCGCGAATTCCCTGCGCATGGCCGCCTACTTCAGCAGCAAGTCGGCGTCGAAGCAGGTCCGGTCGCCCGTGTGGCAGGCGCCGCCGACCTGATCGACCTTGACGAGCAGGGCGTCGCCGTCGCAGTCCAGGGCCACCGATTTCACCCATTGCTGATGACCGGACGTCTCGCCCTTCACCCAGTATTCCTGGCGGCTGCGCGACCAGTAGGTGCAGCGGCCGGTGCTGAGGGTCCGGTGCAGCGCCTCGTCGTCCATCCAGCCGAGCATCAGCACCTCGCCGGTGTCGTACTGCTGGGCGATCGCCGCGATCAGCCCGGACGCATCCCGCTTCAGCCGCGCGGCGATGGCAGGGTCAAGCATCGGTCCCTCCTTGCGGGGGTCCGGGGGTCGCCCCCCGGCTAGCACAGCCTCGTGACTTCAGTCAGGGTAGCAATCACGCCTACCATCAGCAGGTGAGCTACTCGCGAGAAGAGCGCATCGCGTTGTGCGCGCTGCTGGAGGCGACAGGTCCGGACGCGCCTACGCTTTGTGAGGGCTGGACCACCGGCGACCTGGCCGCGCACCTGGTGCTGCGCGAGCACCGGCCGGACGCCGCCGCGGGCGTCCTCGGCGGTCCGCTCGCCGGGTACACGGCCAGGGTCCAGCAGCGGATCAGGCAGCGTACGCCGTTTCCTGATCTGGTGCGGACCATCAGGTCGGGGCCGCCGCGGCTGTCGGTGCTCGCGCTGCCCGGCATGGATGAGCGCGCCAACATGGTGGAGTTCTTCGTGCACCACGAGGACGTCCGCAGGGCCGCGCCGGACTGGCAGCCGAGGAAGATCAGCAGCGGGCAGCGGGACGAGCTGTGGCACCGGCTGCGGATGGCGAGGTTCATGCTCCGCAAGGCACCGGTCGGAGTGGAGCTGGCCCGGGACGACCTGGACGGCGATCGGCAGGCCTACCGCATCACGGCGAAGAACGCGACCCCCGTGGTGACCGTCATCGGCGGCCCTGCCGAGCTGACCATGTGGGTGATGGGCCGGACGGACGCGGTAAGGGTCCGCCTGGACGGGACCGACGCGGCGGTGAGCAAGCTCACCGGGGCGAACTGGCGGTAGCCGCCGGCCTGGTCAAGGGCCTGGCTGGTCAGCTGCCCATCTCGCGCTTGAGCCTGGCCAGCTCGTCGTCAATGTCCTGCGGGCTGTGCGTGTTCTGCGCGCTCGGCCGAGGCGGGACGTTGGTCGAGACCGGCTCGACGTCGGCGCGGGGCAGCCGCCTGCTGTACTCGGGCTCGCGGACCTCGCGCTCGGACCGCTTGCGCGAGACCTGCCGGTTGGATCTCGCCACCTTGATGGCGACGGCGATCGCGCCGACCACCAGCGCGGCGATCACCACGTCGATCACCAGATGGAGCACCGTCCCGATCACCGCTGAGACGATCAGGAACGCGATGAGTACGCCACCCGCGATGGCGGCGACCTTGAACCAGCGCATCCGCCGCATCCTCTCTCGACAAGCCCCCCGAGCCTTCCGAACGCCCTCACTCAAGATATTACCTGACTGCGCGCGTCCCGGCCGTGCTCGTTCCGCCTGGATGCCGGAATACTCTATTGGCCATGCACGTATTCGGCATTGACATTGGCGGCACCGGCATCAAGGGCGCACCCGTCGACGTGGCCACGGGCAAGCTGCTCGCCGAACGGCTGAAGATCGAGACACCCCATCCGGCGGCGCCCGACGCGGTCGCGGACGTGGTGAAGAAGCTCACGGCCTCGTTCGGCTGGTCCGGCCCGATCGGCATCACCTTCCCCGGCGTGGTCACCGGGGGCGTGACCAGGACGGCCGCCAACATGGAGCCTACGTGGATCGGGCTGGACGCCGGGGCGCTGTTCGCCAGGGCGACGGGCAGCCAGGTCCGGGTGCTGAACGACGCGGACGCGGCCGGGGTCGCGGAGATGAAGTTCGGCGCCGGGGTCGGCGCGACCGGGACCGTGCTGCTGCTGACGTTCGGCACCGGGATCGGCAGCGCGCTGTTCACCGGGGGCGTGCTGGTGCCCAATACCGAGTTCGGCCACGTCGAGATCCGCGGCCGCGAGGCGGAGAAGCGCGCGTCCGAGCACGCCAAGGTGCTGCACGACATGAGCTGGGGCAAGTGGGCCGGGCGGGTGGATGAGTACATCTCGCACATGGAGGCGCTGCTGTCTCCCGACCTGATCATCGTCGGCGGCGGCATCAGCAAGGAGTCGAGCAAGTGGGTGCCGCTGCTGGCCGGCGTCCGCTGCCGAGTCGTGCACGCCGCGCTGCTCAACGACGCCGGAATCGTCGGCGCCGCGATGGCCGCCATACCCGCGGAAAGCGAATCCTGACGCCTCGGGCGCGGTCAGCGGACGGGGTGGCCGGCACCGCGCAGGGCGTTCTTGACCTGGCCGATGCGCAGTGTGCCGAAGTGGAACACGCTGGCCGCCAGCACCGCGTCCGCACCGGCGTCCACCGCGGGCGCGAAGTGAGCCAGCGCGCCCGCGCCGCCGCTGGCGATCACCGGGACGGTGACCGTGGCGCGCACGGCCCGGATCAGCTCCAGGTCGAACCCGGTGGTGGTCCCGTCGGCATCCATCGAGTTGAGCAGGATCTCACCCGCGCCGAGCCGCACGGCCCGCTGTGCCCATTCCACCGCGTCGATCCCGGTGCCGGTCCGACCGCCGAGGGTGGTCACCTCGAAGCCGCTCGATGTGCCCGGCGCACGCCGGGCGTCCACGGACAGAACGACGCACTGTGAGCCGAACCGTTGAGCCGCCTCGGCGAGCAGTTCCGGCCGGGCGACCGCGGCGGTGTTGAGCGAGACCTTGTCCGCCCCCGCGCGCAGCAGCCGGTCCACGTCCGCCACACTGCGCACGCCGCCGCCCACGGTCAGCGGGATGAACACCTGCTCGGCGGTCCTGCGCACGACCTCGTACATGGTGTCCCGGCCGGCGCTTGACGCGGTGATGTCGAGGAAGGTCAGCTCGTCGGCGCCCTCCTTGTCGTAGAAAGCGGCCAGCTCGACCGGATCCCCGGCGTCGCGCAGCGCGCGGAAGTTAACGCCCTTGACCACCCGGCCCCCGTCGACGTCCAGGCAGGGAATGACCCGCACCGCTACCGTCATTGTTGCTGGACCTCGGCCAGGGCTTCTTCCAGGGTGAACGCGCCCTCGTACAGCGCGGTGCCGACGATAGCGCCCTCGACGCCGAGCGGGACGAGGGACGCGATGGCCCGCAGGTCCGCCAGGCTGGACACTCCCCCGCTGGCCACCACGGGCGCAGTAGTGCGCGCGCAGACGGTCCGGAGCAGCTCCAGGTTGGGTCCGCGCAGCGTGCCGTCCTTGAGCACGTCGGTGACCACGTACCTGGCGCAGCCCTCGGCGTCCAGCCGGTCGAGGGTCTCGAATAGCTCCCCGCCCTCGGCGGTCCAGCCCCGGGCGGCCAGCCGGGTGCCCCGGACGTCCAGCCCGACCGCGACCCGCTCACCGTGGCGGGCGATGACCGAGCGCACCCAATCAGGATTCTCCAGCGCCGCGGTGCCGATGTTGACCCGGGCGCAGCCGGTCGCCAGCGCACGGGACAGTGACTCCTCGTCCCTGATCCCGCCGGACATCTCGACCCGGACGTCCAGCTTCTGCACCACGTCGGCGAGCAGGTCCGCGTTGGAACCTCGCCCGAACGCGGCGTCCAGGTCCACTAGGTGGATCCAGGACGCGCCCGCGCGCTGCCAGCCGAGCGCCGCCTGCAAAGGATCGCCGTAGCTGCCCCCGCTGCCCGCCACGCCTTGGACGAGCTGGACCGCGTGCCCTTCGGTGACGTCGACGGCGGGAAGCAGAGCGAGCCCGGTCAAAGCGCGCCCAGCCAGTTCGCCAGCAGGGTGGCACCGGCGTCGCCGGACTTCTCGGGGTGGAACTGGGTGGCGCACAGCAGGCCCTGCTCGGCGGCGGCGGCGAACCGCTCGCCGTGCTCGGCCCAGGAGATGCGGGCCGCGGCGGCCAGTTCGCTGGCCCCCGCGGCCCGCAGCGCATAGGAATGCACGAAGTAGAACCGCGTCCCCGCGGGGATACCGGCGAACAGCGCCGAGCCCGGTGCCGCCGACACCGTGTTCCAGCCCATGTGCGGCAGCACGCTCGCGTCCAGGCGTTCCACCGTTCCCGGCCAGATCCCGCAGCCCTCCGCCCGGACCCCATGTTCGACCCCCGCGCCGAACAGCACCTGCATGCCCACGCAGATGCCGAGCACCGGGCGTCGGCGCTCCAACCGCTGGACGATCAGCTTGTCGCCGCCGACGGCGCGCAGCCCGGCCATGCAGGCCGCGAACGCGCCGACGCCGGGCACGGCGAGCCCGTCGCAGTCGAGCGCGGCGTCGGCATCCGCGGTGATCTCGACCTGCGCACCGACGCGTTCGAGCGCGCGCTGGGCCGAGCGCAGGTTCCCCGACCCGTAGTCGAGCACCACCACCTTCGGCCTCATGCCAGCACGCCCTTGGTACTCGGGATGCCTCCGGCCCGCGGGTCGGGAGCCGCGGCCGTGCGCAGCGCCCGGGCGACGGCCTTGAACTGCGCCTCCACGACGTGGTGCGGGTTGCGGCCCTCGATCACCCGCACGTGCAGGCAGATTCCGGCGGCGAACGCGAGTGACTCGAAGATGTGCCTTGTCAGCGTCGTGTCATAGGTCCCGATCAGCGGTGCGAGGCCGGGCGGCTCGTGGTGCACCACGTACGGCCGGCCCGACAGGTCCACCGCGGCCTGCACCAGCGTCTCGTCCAGCGGGATCAGCGCGTCGCCGAACCGCGCGATGCCGGACTTGTCGCCCAGCGCCTCCTTCAGCGCCTGGCCGAGCGTGATCGCCGTGTCCTCCACCGTGTGGTGCGCGTCGATCTCGGTGTCCCCTTTGGCGTGCACGGTGAGGTCGAGGCCGCCGTGCTTGCCGAGCTGGGCCAGCATGTGATCGAAGAAGGGGACTCCGGTACCGACCTCGACCACGCCGATGCCATCCAGGTCGAGTTCGACGAGGATCTGGGTCTCGCGGGTGAGCCGCTCCACCCGTGCCATTCGGCTGGTCATGTAGGTCCTTCCTGCCGCACCTGGTCGAGTGCCGTGCGGAACGCGGCCATCTCCTCCGGCGTGCCCACGGTGACCCGCAGCCATCGCGGCGGGCCGACCTCGCGGACGAGCACGCCCAGGTCGAGCAGCGCCTGCCACACCGCGTGCCGGTTGGGGAACTCGCCGAACATGACGAAGTTAGCGTCGGAGTCCGCCACCGCAAGCCCGCGCTGCCTGAGCCAGCCGACGAGCGCGTCTCGTTCGGCCCGCAGCGCCGCGACGGTCGCCAGCGGCTCGGCGGCGTGGGCGAGCGCGGCCCTGCCCACCGCCTGGGTGACCGCCGACAGGTGGTACGGCAGCCGCACGAGCAGGAGCTTTTCGACCAGTTCGGGAGCGGCGGCCAGGTAGCCGATCCTGGCTCCCGCCATGGCGAACGCCTTGGACATCGTGCGGGTGACCACGAGCGCGGGGTAGCGGGGCAGCAGGCTCAGCGCGCTGCGGCTGCCCGCACGGGCGAACTCCGCGTACGCCTCGTCCACAATCACGACGCCGGGCGCCGCGTCGCACACCGCCTCGATCGCCCCGATCGGGGCGGAGGTGCCGGTCGGGTTGTTCGGCGAGGTCAGGAAGACGACGTCGGGCTGGTTCTGCTCGATCACGCGGACGGCCCGGTCCGGGTCGAGGCCGAAATCCTCGTCGCGGTCCGCGGCCACCCAGCGGGTGCCGGTCACCCTGGCGATCAGGGAGTGCATGGAATAGCCGGGCTCAAATCCGAGCGCGTGCCGTCCCGGCCCGCCGAAGGCCTGCAGTAGCTGCTGGATCACCTCGTTCGACCCGTTGGCCGCCCAGACGTGGCTGGCCGTCAGGCCGTGCCCGAGGTAGTCGGCTAGGTCCTTGCGCAGTTCGACGGCATCCCGGTCCGGGTAGCGGTTCAGCGTCACCGCCGCCTCGGCCACCGCATCGGCGATCGCGCGGACCAGCCGGGGACTCGGCGGGTAGGGGTTCTCGTTGGTATTCAGCCGAACCGGCACGTCGATCTGCGGCGCGCCGTACGGATGCAGGTCACCCAGATCATCCCGAACGGACGGTGGTGCGTGGCCCATCAGGCTGACTCGCCATCCTTCGGTACCCGTATTCTTACCGCCGCCACATGCGCCGCCAGGTCCTCTGCGCCACCGAGGGCGTCGATGAGCGGTGCAGTGGCCGCCAGCGCCGCCCGGTCGCACTCCACCACGTTGATCAGGCGCAGGAACGGGAACACGGACAGGCCGCTGGTGTGCCGCGCGGTTCCCCCGGTCGGCAGCACGTGGTTGGAGCCCGCCAGGTAGTCGCCGAGAGCGACCGGCGAGTAGGGGCCGACGAATACCGCGCCGGCGTTGGTGACCCGCGCCGCGAGCTTGGCGGCGTCGCGCGCTTGGATCTCCAGGTGTTCCGGCGCCCAGGCGTCGCTCACCGCGAGCGCGGCATCGATGTCGTCGACCAGGACGCAGCCCGACTGGCCGCGCAGTGCCGCCTGCACCCTGCCTGCGTGCCTGGTGGTCGGCACCTGGCGGGCGAGTTCGGCGTCGACGCGGTCGGCGAGGCCCGGGTCGGGAGTGACGAGCAGGCATGCCGCGAGCTCGTCGTGCTCCGCCTGCGCGATCAGGTCGGCGGCGACGTGCGCGGGGTCCGCGGTGTCGTCCGCGATGATCGCCACCTCAGTGGGGCCGTTCTCGCCGTCGGTGCCGACCACGCCGCGCAGCACCCGCTTAGCGGCCGCCACGTAGACGTTGCCCGGGCCGGTGATGACGTCGACCGGCTCGCAGTCCTGCGTGCCGTAGGCGAACATCGCCAGCGCCTGCGCCCCGCCAGCCGCGTGCACCTCGCGCACTCCGAGCAGCGCGCAGGCGGCGAGCACGGACGGGTGCGGCAGCCCGCCATGGGCTGCCTGCGGCGGCGACGCCACCGCGATCGAGCTGACCCCGGCGATCTGGGCGGGAACGATGTTCATGACCACGGAGGAGGGATAGGCCACCAGGCCTCCGGGCACGTATACCCCGGCCCGGCCGACCGGGACGAAGCGTCCGGTGACGCTCAGCCCGTCGGTGACGCCGGTGACGATCTCCGCCGGGAGCTGCGCGGCGTGTACCCGCCTGGTGCGGCGGGCCGCCTCCTCAAGGGCGATCCTGACGCCCGGGTGCAGGCCGGCCAGCGCAGCGTCGAGCATCTCTTGCGGCACCCTGGTGGTGGGCAGGTCCACGCCGTCGAAACGCGCCGTGTACTCGCGCACCGCCTCGGCTCCCCGGCGCCTGATGTCCTCGCAGAGCGGGCGGACCTGGGCCGCGGCGGTCTCGACGTCGGTGGCGGCACGCGGCAGCAGGCCGGCCAGGTCGGCTCTGGAGAGCCCGGCCGTGGTCCCGGAGCTTCCGGTACCACGGCCGCGCAGGTCGATGCGGGAAATCACCCGCCTAGTCTACGGAGCGTGGCTCCGTTACGGATCGGTTGTCCACATGCCGGACGATCCTGCCGGGTCCGCACGGGCCTCCGCCTCCGCTGGGGCGGATCTGCGCTTCCCCGTCTCGCCAAGCAGGAGGACGACGGAGGTGAACAGGGGCCAGGCCGCCAGCGCGCTCTTCGCCCCGAGCCCGAGCGAGGAATCGAAGAAGGTGCCGGTCGTACTCGACGCAAGCAGGTGGTTATAGGTCCCCAGCCCGACGTTCTCACCCGCCCACACCGCGACCAGGGCAGCTGCCAGCGCGCCTACCAGCAGCCCGGCCGTCGCGACCCAGCCGACTCGGCGGACGAGGAAACGGTAGCCGAGGAAGCCGGTGATGAGGCCGCCCACCGCGCCGATCAGGCAGAACCAGGCGTCGGCGGCGATGAACGCGCTGGTCTCCGTGTTCACCAGCTCGGCCTCGCTGCGGCCGATCTCCTGCAGCAGGGCCCGCGGCGCCACCTCGCCCCAGATCAGCCCGGCAACGATGCCGAGCAGCGCGCTGCCGGCCAGCGCCAGGGCGAACACCGCTAGTCGCCTCTTCGTCGGTCCTCCTTCGACGCCAATAGCTCCCGCACGATCGTACCCGTCGCCCGCTTCAGGCGGCGGGCTCGATGTCGTGTACGCCGGTCCCAGCGCCGTACGCTGGGCTTGCGATGTCCACGGAACCCGGATCCGCGTCCTGCGTGAGATACTGCGCAACCTTGCCCGTTTAGCACGCTCCAGCCAGGGGAGTCGGATGGGTGGTCAGACTGACGGAGGTAGCCATGTCGACCGGAGCAATCATCGTCATCGTCATCGTCATCATCCTGGCGGCGGCCCTGGTCGCGGCAGCGGAGCTGCGGCGGGCCCGCATGCGCAGGCAGTTCGGTCCCGAATATGACCGGATGGCCAAGGAACTCGGCCGCAGGAAGGCCTACGCAGAACTGGCCGCGCGGGCGCGGCGGGTATCGGAACTGGGAATTCATCCGCTGACCGAGGAACAGCAGGCCAGCTACGCCGGCGACTGGACCGCGGTCCAGGAGCGGTTCGTGGACGCCCCGGCGCAGGCCGTGACCGAGGCAGGGAAACTGATCTGGGACGTCATGCGCGACCGCGGCTACCCGGCCGATGACAGGGACGCGTCGATGGAAGCCCTTTCGGTTAACCACGGCCGGACGCTCGACGGGTACCGTCAGGCACAGGACGTGGACGGCCGGGCCGACTCGGTGACCACCGAGGAGCTCAGGGAAGCCATGATCCGCTACCGGGCGCTGTTCGAGGACCTGCTCGATGCGCCGAACGGCGCGCTGTACCGGCGCGAAGACACCGCCGCCCATACCGTAGACACGCCACGATAGGCACAGCAGGAAGGGTGGACCCATGACGGAGGATCAGTCTCGCCGACCGTGGGAGACCGGCTACGTCGTCCGCGGCGAGGTGGTCGGGGAGGGCGAGCAAAACGAGCAGGCCGCCCCCGTCACGTACTTCCACAAGGTGGCCTCGTCTCCGCAGCGGGACGAGTCGGACACCCTCGCGCCGACCGCGCGCCAGGAAGACGTCGCGGCGGTGACCAGCCCGGACGCCCTCGATGCCGACGACGAAGAGGATTCCGACGCTGGGTACACGACCACCCGCCCGATGCCGGTGGCCGCGGTGACCAGCCCGGACGGCCTGACCGCCGACGACGAAGAGGACTCCGGCGACGTCAACGACTCCGGCGTTCCCGGCGGCTCTGGCTACGGCCAGGTCGCGGGAGATGACCGGGATGACGTCGTCCCGGTGACCCGTGCGGATGCGCTGGCCTCAAGCGCGTCGGCCGCCGCGGAGACTCCGGCCGCCCCGACCATTCCTGTGGCCACCGTGACTCCTATAGCCCCGGCAGCGGATCCGACGCCGGTCATCGCCGCCCCGCCCCCGAGCAACTACGGGAGCCTGCTTTCCGACACCACGGACCTGCGGTCGCAGTGGCAGCAGATCCAGTTCATGTTCGTCGATGACCCCCGGGCCTCGGTGACCGAGGCCGCCGACGTCATCGAGCAGGTGGCGGCGAGGTTGCAGGCGGCCATCCAGGAGCGGCAGCACGCTCTTCGGGGCCGCTGGGACGGCGGCGCGAACGCTGACACCGAAGCGCTGCGCGAGACGCTGCGTATGTACCGCGCCTTCCTGTATCAGCTCATCGGCTCCACCGGCACTCCGGGCAGCTAGCGTTCGACGTTCAGCCGCGCTGGCTATCCCCAGCGGACCCGGACGCTGGACTGCCAGCAGGCCAGGAGGTCGGCGTTGCCCGTGATGGCGATGCCCGGCTGGGCGGCGTCGGCGCGGTTCCACAGGTGGAGGTAGACGGCAGCGGCGGGACCGCGGACCGTGCAGGCGGAGGTGATCGCGCCGGCCTCGGCGGGGTCTTCGGCGTCCTTGCGTCGGGGTTGCATGCGGCCCTCGCGGGCGTCGATGAGCCATTCATCGCCCGTGTCGGCGGCTGCCACGTGCAGCCGGCCGCCGTCGACGCCCGCAGCGGGCTGGTACTTGCGACGCCGCCCGAAGCCCATGATCAGCTCGTCGATGCCGTCGGCGGCGAACCCCGGCGCGTAGACGGGCACCGCCGCGCCCGCGCTCTGCGCGTCGGCATGGTGGATGGCGGTCTCGTGTGCCTGGCGGCGGGCCCAGAACGCCAGCGGGGACGGCGCGGGCATGAACGCGGGGCAGTCGAGGTCAGGATCGGCGTCCTGCAGGGTCTGCACCAAGGCGGCATGGCCGGCGCGGAACCAGGACAGGAGCTCGCCGTCCGGGGCGCCCCCGGCCAGGATCTCCGCCTCCGACGGCCCGTCGAGAACCTGGGCCGGGCGTTCGGTAAGGTGCCTGGCCGCCCACCGGTGAATGTAGCCGGTGTGCCGTAGCAGGTCCTTGACCTGCCAGGACGGGCAGGGCGGGACCGTCGCGTCCAGCCCGGCCCGCTCCGCGGCGTCGGCGAGCAAGGTGCCCTGGAGGCGCAGCGCGTCGATGTGCTCGGTGATCTCCACGAGGCCTATTCTGCCCGGAGCTCAGCTCTCGGCGCGGAGGATGTCCAGGGCGTGGGCCAGGTCGGGAGGATAGTCGCTGCGGAATTCGACGCGGCGGCCGTCGGAGGGGTGGGAGAAGGCGAGGCTGACCGCGTGCAGCCACTGGCGCGTCAGGCCAAGCCGGGCGGCCAGCACCGGGTCGGCGCCATAGAGCAGGTCGCCGACGGATGGGTGCCTGATCGCGGCCATGTGCACCCTGATCTGGTGGGTGCGGCCGGTCTCCAGGTCGACGGAGACCAGGCTGGCGGCGCGGAACGCCTCGAGCGTGTCATAGTGAGTCACGCTCGGCCGCCCGTCGCTGACGACCGCGAAGCGCCCGTCACCTGACGGATGCCTGCCGATCGGCTCGTCCACGGTACCGCGCAGCGGATCGGGGTGGCCCTGTACGAGCGCGTGGTAGCGCTTGTCCACGGTGCGCTCGCGGAAGGCCCGCTTGAGCGCGCGGTAGGCAGGCTCGCTCTTGGCCACCACCATCACGCCGGTGGTGTTGGCGTCCAGCCGGTGCACGATGCCCTGACGCTCGGCGGGACCGCTGGCCGCCAGCTGGTACCCGGCGGCAAGCAGGCCGCCAGTGACGGTGGGCCCGGTCCAGCCCGGCGACGGGTGGGCCGCCACGCCGCGGGGCTTGTCCACGACCAGGATGTCCTCGTCCTCATACAGCACGGCCAGGCCCTCGACGAGCCGCGGGGGCTCGGGCCGCCGCGGCGGCGGAAGCGTCACTTGCAGCGGCTCACCGGCCAGCACGCGGTCCGATTTGGACGCGGGACGACCGTCGAGCAATACCAGGCCGTCGGCGATCAGCTCGGCCGCCCTGGACCTGGAAAGGCCGAACATCCTGGCCAGCGCGGCATCGAGCCGCTCCCCGTCCAGGCCGTCGGGAACGGCGATCCGGCGTTCTGCCGGCATCATGGCTCGCGGACCGCCCTGGTCCCGTCCAGCCGGATCCCGCGCAGGGCGAGCAGGACGAACAGGACGCCGCCGCAGGTAATGGCGGAGTCGGCCAGGTTGAACACCGGCCAGTAGCGGGTCAGCTCGATCCAGTCCACGACATCTCCGCGGAAGGGCCCCGGCGCGCGGAAGATCCTGTCGACCAGGTTGCCCGTCGCGCCGCCGAGCAGCAGACCGAGGCTGATCGCCCAGCCGATGCTGCGCAGGTTCCTGGCGGCACGCAGGATGTAGATGATCACGCCTGCGGCGATGGCGGTGAACACGATGGTGATCGAGGTGCCGCCGATGTTGAATGCGGCTCCCCCGTTGCGCACCTGGGTGAGCATGAGCACGGTGCCGATCAGGTGGATGAAGGTGCCTTCGCGGATGTGCG
>Ga0181525_10002408_pt1 | contig 15306 bp, 17 predicted proteins | sample PEATcosm2014_Bin_48_FD_121100 | JGI IMG/M metagenome (GOLD analysis project Ga0181525, IMG submission 121100) | Peatland microbial communities from MTU Mesocosm Facility, Houghton, MI, USA - PEATcosm2014_Bin06_10_metaG | ecosystem: Environmental > Terrestrial > Soil > Wetlands > Peat | place...
GCCCCCTCCGCCGCCTTGCGAGATGCGGGCGATGCCCAGGATATGAAGCCCCGCAGCGGCCGCAAGGACCTCGGCCTTCGAGCGAGCGTCGGCCACCGCGCGGGTGGTCGCCGTCTTCATCGCTTTGCTCGAATCGGCGAGACCGAAACTAACCCCGCCGATCGTCGTCGATTCCACGGCGGTCGCGGCATCGACGACCGCGCCCGCTTTAGCAATGGCTCGCACCTTGATCGCGAACGAACGATTGACCGTGTAGCCGTATCGCTGATCCGGATTGACCGGCATCGCTTGCGGCTTCGGCACGTATTCCATGTTGTAGTAACTGAGGGTGATATCGGTTCGCGCGACGCCCGCGCTTTGCACGGCTTGAACGACGCGATCGTAGATGCGATTGTTCGCATCGACCGCATCGGCTGCGGTGGCGGCATTCGTTATAACCGTGGCATTGACGGTGGCTTGATCGGGTATTTCGGCAACGCTACCGGTTCCGGTAACGGTGATCTGCGCCGGGCGAGGCGCGGCGACCGCGGGGCCCGTCGCGATCGCAACGAAAGCAGCCAAGGCGGCGAGTTGTCGTTTCATAAATCTCCTCGCGGGGAAGGACCTGTGCATGGGAATCTTACTTTGGATAGTGTTCGGTATCATCGTCGGCGCGGTTGCACGGTGGATCGTTCCGGGCGAAGGCCCGGGAGGCATCCTCGGAGACCTTATCGTCGGCATCGTCGGCGCCGTGCTGGGCGGATGGATTTACTCCTTCTTCGGCCACTACGGAGTCACCGGGTTCAATTTCGGCAGCTTTATCTGCGCGGTCATCGGCGCGGTGGTGCTTCTGTGGATCATCCGTGCGTTTAGCGGGCGCCGAACCCTGGCGTAGGGGCGACCGAAGTCGTACCCGAGGTAGGGAAGGCCTGGGCCATCGCCCGTAAAATTAACGCTGGGCGATGGCCTATATAATTACGGAACCGTGCATCGGCACGAAAGATAAATCGTGCGTCGACGTGTGCCCCGTCGATTGCATCCACGGCAAGGACGACGACGAAATGCTCTTCATCGACCCTGAAGTGTGTATCGACTGCGGCGCCTGCGTTTCGGCGTGTCCGGTCGAAGCTATTTTCGCCGATTCCGACGTGCCCGAGAAGTGGACCAGCTTCATCGCCGTCAATGCCGACTACTTCAAGAAATAAAGCGTTAGCGGCTGATGCCGAAGAGCGTGTGCGGTCGCGCGACGATCGCATCGACGGTCGCGAGCATCTCCGGCGTCGCATTCGCGTGACGCACGGCTACCACGCGTAGCGGAACCCGCGGCCCCGGCGGATTGCCGTGCGATCTCCCTTCACGGTAGAAGATCTCACTGTCCGCGTGCCGTTCGGCCGTCCTCATTTCGAGAAACGCGCAGGCGTGCGAACCGATGGAGCGCAGGTAAGGACCTTCGCGGACCAGGCCTATTGCGCGCTCGCCGCCATAGCCGATATCGAGCGGTACGACGATGCGACCGCCGTCGGCGAGCAGCTCCCACCAGCGTTCGTCGATGTCGTCGGCCCGTGCGGTAACGACGATGCGATCGAATCGCTCGTTCGCGAGCGCCAACGTTGAAGCGTGCGCGACGTCGACGCGACGCATATCGAGCAGCTCGAGCACCCTGCGCGCGCGCTCGAGCAAGTCGTCTTCGATGTCGACGGTGAGCACGTACCCGTCATTGCCAACAAGCGTCGCGAGCAGTGCGGCGTTGTATCCGCTTCCAGTCCCGATTTCCAACACGCGGTGGCCGGGTCGAACCTCGAGCAGTGCGAGCATTTGCGCGATCATCGACGGCTGCGAAATGGAAGAGAGCACCACGCCGTTACGCTCTTTGATTGCGAGCGCGCGGTCGTCGTAAGCTTCGTCCGGGCTGGCCTCGGGAATGAAAAGGTGTCGCGGAACGCGCCGGAAGGCGGCTGCAAGGGTTGGGTCGGTAAGGACGTGGGTGCCTTCCAGGTGTGCGACGAGGCGCTCACGCAGCTCGCGGTCGCGGGTCACGTGCCACTCTTCGTAGGGCTGCGGCACCGGTCATGCGAACATTTTGCCCCCGATATGGATGAAACGATCTCCGCCGATACGCTGCGCAATGTTTTTGCCTGGGCGCCCTTGATTTTGGGCGTCCTGATCTATGCCGTGGCTTGGGTGTCGAAGCGCTCGGAAGTGAGCGCCGGGGCGGCGCCCATCGGGCAGACCTACGCCTGTGCGAAATGCGGTCGCCGCTCGAGCAAGGAGCACATGGTGCCCCAGGCCCACGCCGGCGCGATCAGCTACTATTGCGCGAACTGCGCGGGCGGGCACTAAACCTGTAGGACTTCCCTGACTTCGGGGACGTCGGCGCAGACCACGGCTTCAATTGCGCCCTTGAGGGTCATCGTGGAGGCGGGGCAACCCCCGCAGGCGCCGAGCATCTGCACGTAGGCGGTTCCCGACTCGACCCGGATCAGCCAGACCTCGCCGCCGTCGGCGGCGATCGCGGGGCGCACCTTATCGAGGGCGCGGTTTACCCGCGCCTCGACGCTCTCGTCCTGTGCCGCTTCGATCATGATGCTACTGGATTATACCCTGTTGCAGGGCCCGAGGGTTACGAGTCTTGTCCGTAATCCTTCATAAGATCGTGCATGCGCGATGCCATGGAGGTCGCGTCGTCCCACTTTCTCTGCCACATATTCCGGCCGAAGATCAGACCGACGCATCCGGCTTCCATCGCGATGCGCGCCTTGTGGATCGTCGCGTCGTCGCCCATCTTGCTGCCGCCCGAAACTAGAACGAGCGTGCGGCCGGCGGATTTCACAACCTTGCGCAGGCCGTCGACATCGCTGAGCTGCAGCGTGTTGTACGGCTTGGGCATCTTGTCGGCCGTGGCCGCGTCCCACTTCGGTTCGTTGAGTTTGACGATGTCGCATCCCACTTCGCACGCAACGCGTGCCGCGTAATCGACGGCGTAGAGCGTGTCGATGCCGCCCTTTGCTTTCATCGCCGATCCGCGCGGATATGCCCAGATGATCATCGGCATGCCGTAGCGTTCGCACTCCCGGCGCACTTCGCTCGCCTGCGCGATATCGACGTCTTGCGACGGGCTTCCGACGAAGAGCGTGTAACCGATCGCGTCCGCGCCGAGCCGCACCGCATCTTCGACCGTAGCCGTGAGCGACGAAAAGGCTTCGTCGTCCGAGGGGATGTTGGTCTTACCGTTGATCTTGAGCACCAACGGCACGCGCCCGGCATACTGCGTGTGGTATTTCTCGGCGAGGCCGACGTGCAGCGCGATTCCCGAGAATTTGCCCGCAACGGCTAGGCGATAGATCCAATCGGTATCGATCGACTCGGGATTGTCGAAGAAATCGATCGGTCCGTGCTCGAGGCCCTGATCGATCGGCAGCATCATCAGCGTCCCGTTGGCCGGGCCGTGTTCGTACATCAAACGGTGGAGTCGCGTACGCTTCCCCGTCGAGAGATTCATCTGATCGTAGGTAGGGCGCCGGAGCGCTGCAGGTGCGGTAGTCATGGCCACGCGCTTCGGCCAGGAGCGCGGCGTCGCCTGTGTAAAACAGGGTGCCCGTGACGCCTGCCCCCCGCATCGGATTTATCGGCCTCGGAGCTATGGGGGAACCCATGGCTCGTTCGCTGCGTCGTGCCGGCTTTGCGGTGACTGCTGCAGCGCACCGGAGTCGCGCCGCACTCGAACGTCTGCTTGCCGACGGCGTGGTCGAAGCGAGCGATTTTGCGGCCGTCGCGCAGTCAAGCGACGTCATCATTACGTGCGTCCCCGACGCTCCCCAGGTCGAAGCCGTCCTATTCGGCGAGCGCGGCGTGGCTGCCGGTATTCGCGCCGGTTCGACCGTGATCGACATGTCCACCATCTCGCCCGTCGCCTCCAGGGGATTTGCGCAGAAGCTCCTCGCCCTGTCGGTAGCGTTCGTCGATGCGCCGGTGAGCGGCGGGCCAGCTCGAGCGCGCGAGGGAACGTTGACGATTATGGTGGGCGGCAGCCCGCAGGACGTCGCCCGCGTCGATCCGGTGCTCCGCGCGATGGGCAACCCGTTCCATCTCGGCGAAGTCGGAATGGGTGAGACCGTCAAGCTCGTGAATCAGATCATCATCGCGAGCGTCATGATCGCCGATGCCGAGGCGCTGGCATTCGCGAAGAAAGCGGGCGCCGACCTCGAGCTCGTTCGAAAAGTTATCGCAACGGCGACCGGTTCGAACTATGTACTCGACCAGTGGCTGCCGAAGACGTGGTTTGCGGGGACGTTTGAAGGCGGTTTCGCGATGGATCTTCTCAGGAAGGACGTTGCGGCGGCGCTCGATGCGGCTCGGACCATGGAATTCCCCATGCCGGCCACGGGGCTAGCCTATCAACTTTACACCGCCCGATCTGCGGAAGGAGACGGCGCGCTCGACTATAGCGCGATCGCCAAATGGTATGAACGGATCGCTTGAGACAAAATCGACGCGAGGCACTTTCATCAAGAGCCCGGACTTCAATAAGAAGATCCTGGTCGTCGATGACGAGTCTGCGATACTGCAGACGTTACGCTTCAACCTAGAACGCAGCGGATACGCGGTCGTTACCGCAACCGACGGGCGTAGCGCGGTCGCCATGGCGCAGCGCGAAGCACCGGACCTGGTCGTGCTCGACATCATGCTTCCCGTCCTCGACGGCGTTGAAGCGTGCAAAGAGATTCGGAAGTTCTCTTCGGTGCCGATCATCATGCTCACCGCGAAGGACCAAGAGATCGATAAGGTCTTGGCGCTCGAACTGGGTGCCGACGACTACGTTACCAAGCCTTTCGCGCTGCACGAATTCCTCGCGCGCGTGAAGGCGCGGTTGCGCCGGCAGGCTCCAATCCAAGGCGGCCACGAGGAGGCGATCTCGCTCGGCGAGATCGTACTCGACCCTTCGCGCCAGCAGCTTACGGTTCGCGGCAAGGATGTCGCGCTCGCTCCGAAAGAGTTCGCACTGCTTCGCGTCTTGATGGAAAATAACGGACGCGTCGTAACGCGTCAAACGTTGCTCGACAAGGTTTGGGGATACGACTTTGAAGGCGAGCAGCAAACGGTGAGCGTGCATATTCGCTGGCTCCGCGAGAAGATCGAACAAGATTCCCGCAACCCGCGGCACATCATTACGGTGCGTTCGCGCGGTTATATGTTCAAAGCCTAACGGGATTACGGGCAATGACGGCGATGGAGTGGGTGGCCCTCGCCGGGGTGGCCGGCATCGTGTTTGGCGTTTTGGGAACGATCGCCGTGCGTCGCCGCTCGGAGGCCTGGAGTCGCGGATCGGAAGAGCCGCGGCCGGAGCAAGCCCCTCGCGATAATCAGGATTTCGCGCGTCTCGTCCGGGCGCTTCCGCTCGGCGTCGTGTTCGTCGACGCGCACGCTCGCGTGCGGTTTGCCAATGCTGCGGCCGGTACGATTTTCAACTTCGATCCGGGCCGGGCGCTGGGTGCACACGTGATCGCTTCGATTCCCAACGTCGAACTCGAACGCAGGATCGAGGACGCCATGCGCGGTGAAGCTTCGGTGGCGCCGGTCACCATTGCGACCGGCTTGCGTCGCAATACCTACGTCGTGTCGGTCTATCCCATAGCCGACAGCGACGCAACCGAGGGCGTCGTGCTCTTCGCCGACGATCAAACCGAAATCGCGCGCCTCGAGCGCGCCCGCAAAGAATTCTTGAGCAACGTTTCGCACGAATTGCGAACGCCGCTTTCTTCGATAAAACTCATGCTGGAAACCGTCATCGAATCGCCCGACGACGAGGCGGCGGATTTGTTTCTCCCGCAGGTCATGGCGCAGACGGACCGCTTGATCGGGCTCGTTCAGCAGCTGCTCGACCAAGCCCGCGCCGAGTCGGGGCAGATGCGTCTGAACCTGCGCGATGTGGATTTGGAAGAAGTCGCACATCCGATCGTGGCTTCGTTCGAACCGCAGGCTGCAAACAAGGGCGTGCACCTCGAGCTCAACGCGATGCGGCCGGTTCGCGTCGAAGCCGATCCCGACCGGCTCGCGCAAGTGTTCGTGAACATGATCGACAATGCGCTACGGCATACGCCCTCGGGGGGCGAGGTTCGGATCGAACTCGATGCGATGGGAAACGACGCCATCTTGCGCGTGCGCGACACCGGAGTCGGTATCCCCTATCGCGACCTGCCGCACATCTTCGAGCGATTCTACGTCGTCGACCGCTCCCGCACGCGCGAAAGCGGCGGCGCGGGATTGGGGCTCGCAATCGTCAAGGGCATCGTCGACGCGCACGGCGGTACGATCTCGACCGAGTCGATGCTTGGTTCGGGAGCCGTCTTTACGGTGCGCCTACCGATCATGCGCGCAACTCCGCGCGACTAATGCGGCACCCTTAACGGCCCCATAAGCGCCCGGTAATCTGGGTATGCCAGGCTGTGGGTATGTGGCGATCCACGTACCCCGAACTAGAAGAACACGCGATGCGGCGCCAAGTTTTGGCGTTTCTCGACGAGTATTGCCGGGGCATGACGCTCCAAGACGTGCGCGAGTGGTATCTCGATGCTTTTGCCGATGTAACGCCCTCGAGTTCACGCCAACCCGAGGGCGTTCCTTAATACACCTTAAGATATCGTTAATTACCCGATCTCGTTGTCGCATAGGACCTTCCCCACCCTCGGCGCGTATTCACTGATACCCCGAGCATTTATTTAGGAATTGCATGATCGCCACCAACCCCGAACAAGCCGGCGCTTCGACCAAGACCAAATTGGAAGCGCGCGACCTCGACATCTATTACGGCAACTTTCACGCCATCAAGAACGGGCAACTGAGCGTGCCGGAGCACTGCGTGATGGCGTTGATCGGTCCGTCGGGGTGCGGCAAATCGACGTTCATCCGCGCGCTCAATCGCATGCACGACCTCACGCCCGACGCTCGCGTCGAGGGGCACGTGCTCTTGGACGGGCTCGATATTTACGACGGCAGCGTCGACCCGGTGACGATACGCCATCGCATCGGCATGGTGTTTCAGCGTCCGAACCCGTTCCCAAAGACGATCTTTGAAAACGTCGTGTTTGGCCCCAAGATCCACGGGGAGCGCAACCGTAAGAAGCTGCTCGATATTTGCGAGAAGAGCTTGCGCGGCGCGGCTCTGTGGGAAGAGGTCAAGGATCGTCTGGACCGGTCGGCGTTGGATCTTTCGGGTGGCCAACAGCAGCGCCTATGCATCGCGCGTTGTTTGGCGGTCGATCCCGAGGTGATTCTGATGGACGAGCCGGCATCGGCCCTCGATCCGATCGCCACCAGCAAGATCGAAGATTTGATCGACGAGCTCAAAAAAGATTACACGGTCGTTATCGTCACGCACTCGATGCAACAAGCCGCGCGCATCAGCGATTTCACGACCTTTTTCCTGATGGGCGAGCTGATCGAGACCGGGTCGACCTCCGACATTTTTACCAAGCCTCGCGATAAGCGGACCGAAGACTACATCACCGGCCGATACGGGTAAAAAGGCCCCCCTTCCGGACCTTTGTGGTTTCTCGGTAGGCGCTGCTTAAGGCACTGTTAAGTGTCCCTTAATTTGGCCCATGTAGCATTGGGCGGGTACCCTGACCTACTTGTAGTTCTTAGGAGAGTTCTTTACGTGATTACCAAACTCGCGCGCCTAGGTTTTGGCGTTGCGGCACTGGCTTTGGTGACCAACTCGTTCGCGCTGGCGGAAACATCGGCAACACCGGCGACGACCACGACGACGGTTGCTCAAGCTTCGCCGAGCCCCAAACCATCGGCCGACCCGTTTACGTATCGCGGCTACGTTCGCGCATACGACTTCACGCGCCAGAACGCGTATTCAGGTCTCGGCAGCAAGCCGAACCAATCCACGTTCAGTTCCGCGGTCAGCCTGCACGGTGACTATTCGTTCATCGGCAGCGGCTTCGATATCGGTGCGACGTACCTGTACGGCACGCCGTTCGGCGCCTGCTCCGATCCCGCTTCGCACTTCCCGCAAGCAAACTCGAATACGTGCGCGGGCGCCGGCTTCTCCGGCACCGGCGGCAACAGCAAAGTCTATCAAGACGACACGATTCCCGGTTTCTCGCTGAGCACGCTGTACGAAGCCTACGCGCACTATAGCGGCAACGGGCTCAACATCATCGGCGGCAACTTGGTCGGCGATCAAGTTTGGGCTCCGGCTTCGGACTCGCGTCTCAAACCGGCCGCCTACACCGGCGCCGAAGGTTCGTACACGTTCCAAAACACGTGGACGGTCGCCGTCGGCGACTACTGGCAGTGGGAGTGCCGCACGTGTTCGGCGTTCGACAAGTACACGCTGCTGACGGATGGCAACCTCTATCCGTACTCGGGCGCAAACGCGCTGCAGTCGTGGAACTACGATCCGGCTCAAGCCGGCGTTCCGAATAACGGCGTGCTTTTCGGGCGTGTCGGATACAAAGGCCCGACGACGCTGCCGCTCACGGTCAACGTTTCGTACTACGCGTTCGATAAGATCGCGAACTTGCTCTGGATCGACGCCAGCCTTCCGTTCTCCGGTAAGCTGAAGCCGTTCGTGAAGGCGCAGTTCGGCAGCGAAGGAAACGCGACCAATTACAGCCTCGACGGCGTGAACACCGGTATCCTCGGTGCGATCAGCAACACTACGTTCGGTATGCAAGCCGGCTTCAACCCGTGGCATTCGCTCCAGCTCGTCGCGGGCTTCGACTCGATGCCGTGGAAGACGGCCACCCTCACCGCCGCGCAAGCCGCCGGCATCATCACGTGTAGCAACTCGACGCACCAAGTCACGGCCGTCTCGAAGTACAAGGTCAACCTGCCGTACTTCTTGCCGACCAGCGGCCCTGCCCAGTGTACGAAACTCGCGGATGGCTCGATCGACCTGTACTACGGCGGTCTTGCCAGCCCGTACACCGACAGCTACGCAACCGACCCGCTCTTCACCACGTCGCTGACGCGCGGTATGGTGGATCAACGCGCCGCCGGTAACTCGTACAAAGTCGCGGCGATCTTCACGTCGGACGACAAGCAGTTCGTCGGTTCGATCTCGCAGGCGTGGTACGATTACAACAACGCCGGCTACGCGCTCGGTGCGAACGAAACCGACTTGGACATGCAATACTTCTTCAAGAAGATTCCGAAGGCGGGACCCTACAAGGGCTTCTCGTTCCGCTATCGCTACGGCTCGCGTAGCTACCCGGTCTACACCTCGACGCAGGGTGGATTGTTCAAGTACAACCGCTTCCAAGCCGAGTACGATTTCTAGTCGTACCTCCGCGTAAGAGCAGGAAGGGGTCCGCGCAAGGCGCGGGCCCCTTTTTCGTGCAATACCCAGCCCCGACATGGCATCCACGATGAAATCACTCTCGAAACTCAAGCCCGGGCCAGGCTTCACCTTAACCGACGTCCCCATCCCCGAGGTCGGGCCTACCGACGTCTTGATTCGCGTTGAAAAGGCCGGCGTCTGCGGCACCGACTACCACATCTATACGTGGGACAAGTGGGCGCAGAACCGGGTGCCGACGCCGCTCGTGATCGGGCACGAATTCATGGGAACCGTGCATGCGACCGGCAGTGCGGTTCGGGCGGTGCGCGTCGGCGACCGCGTCTCGGCCGAGGGTCACTTGGCGGATGGGACGTGCGTGTTATGCCGGACCGGAAACGCTCACATTTGCGAGCACGTGAAGATCATCGGCGTCGACTGCAACGGTGCATTTGCCGAGTACATTGCGATGCCGGAATACAACGTGTGGAAACTCGACCCGGCGATCCCCGATGAGTTTGCGGCGGTTTTTGATCCGCTCGGCAATGCGGTTCATACCGTTATGGCGGCCGGCGTGAGCACCAAGAGCGTCGTGATTACCGGCGTCGGCTCGATCGGTTTGATGGCGATACCCGTCGCGCGCGCGGCGGGTGCGGCGAGCGTCTACGCGATCGACGTCAATCCGGCCAAGCTCGAACTCGCGAAGCGCCTCGGCGCCGACGAGACCTTCGATGCACGAGCGCCTGGACTGGTGGACGAGATTAAAGCCCGCACGGGCGGCGACGGCGTCGAAGTGTTGCTGGAAATGTCCGGCAGCGGCAGCGCGATCGACATGGGGCTGCAAATGGTGCGTAACGGCGGAACGGCGGCGCTCCTTGGCATTCCGAGCGACACCATCAACATCAACCTCGCCGAGCGCATCATCTTCAAAGGACTGACCGTGCTCGGCATCAACGGCCGGAAAATGTTCGAAACGTGGTACCAAACGCAGGCGCTGGTCAAGAGTGGGCGCGTCGACCTGCGCCCGATCATCACGCACGTGTTGCCGTTTACGCAGTTCGACCGCGCCTTCGAGTTGATGCGCAGCGGCGAAGCTGCCAAGATCGTGTTCGACCTGAAAGGGGACTTAGCTCCGTGAGCAACCGCGCCTTCGATGCCACACTCCAGCACGAACTCGACGAACTCAAAGCGGCGGGAACGTACAAGCGTCTGCGGCACCTCACGACGCCGATGGCGCCCGAAGTGCATATGGAAGAGGCGGGCGACGTCATCGTCCTTTCGAGCAACAACTATCTCGGGCTCTCGGATCAAAAGGAAGTCGTCGAAGCCGGCATCGAGGGATTGCGCAAGTACGGCGCCGGCACGGCGTCGGTGCGCTTTATTTGTGGAACCTATGACGTGCATCGCACTCTCGAGGATCGCATCGCGCAATTCCTGGGGACCCAGGCATCGCTCACGTACGTGGCCTGTTGGAACGCGAATACCGGACTCTTTGCAACGATCTGCGGGGAAGGCTCCGGTATCATCTCCGACGAGCTGAATCACGCCTCGATCATCGACGGCGTGCGTCTGGCAAGTAAAGCCAAGCGGGCCGTCTACAAGCACGGCGATATGAGCGATCTCGAAGCCAAGCTCAAGAGCATGGAGGGGCTTGCGCCGGTGCTGGTCGTGACCGACGGCGTGTTTTCGATGGAGGGCTCGCTCTGCAAGCTACCCGAGATCGTGTCCTTGTGCAAAAAGTACGGTGCGGTGAGCGTGGTCGACGATTCGCATGGAACCGGCGTCATGGGAAAAACCGGACGCGGCACGATCGAACATTTCGGGTTGACGGGCGAGATCGACATCATCACGGGCACCCTCGGGAAAGCGCTCGGCGGAGCGGCGGGCGGTTTTGTTGCGGGATCGTCGGCGCTCGTCGACATGTTGATCCAACGCTCGCGGCCGCAATTGTTTTCGAACGCGCTTCCCGCGACGGTCGCGTGCAGTTCGCTTGCCGCAATCGAGTATCTCGATGTGCATCCCGAGATCGTCGAGCGTCTTCGCGACAACGTTGCATACTTTCGCGCGGGATTAGAGCGGTTGGGGTTCAAACCGCTTGCCGGCCCGAGCGCGATCGTCCCCATCATCGTGGGGGAAACGTCGTTTGCCATCGCGATGAGCGACAAGCTTTTAAAGCACGGCATTTTCGTTACGGGTTTCGGCTTTCCGGTCGTGCCCGAGGGAACGGCGCGCATTCGGACGCAGCTCTCGGCTAAGCTCACGCGCGAGGAGATGGATCGGGCGCTTGACGCATTTGCATCCGTGGGCAAAGAGGTTGGGTTATTGAAATAGGCCCATGGCAAAACTGTATTTTCGGTACTCGGCGATGAACGCCGGGAAATCGACCGCGCTCATTCAAGTCGCCCACAACTACGAAGAGAACGGCCGCAAGGTCGCGCTGTATACGGCGTCGATCGACCATCGCTTTGGTAACGGTGTCATCACGTCGCGCATCGGTCCGCGGCGCGACGCGCTGACGTTCGACGCGGAGGTTGATTTCTTCGCCGAGATGGAGAAGATGGATGGTATTTCGTGCGTTCTGCTCGACGAAGCCCAATTTCTTACGCCCGATCAAGTGCGTCAACTCCATCGCGGCGCCCACCTCCTGAATATTCCGGTGATCTGCTACGGCATTCGCAGCGACTTCCTCGGGGAGCCGTTTCCGGGTTCGGCGTATCTCTTGACGCTGGCCGATAGCGTTGAAGAGTTGAAGAACATTTGCTCGTGCGGGCGCAGGGCTACCATGAACCCGCGCTTCGACGAATCGGGGAAGCGCATTCGAAGCGGCGCCCAAGTTGCTATCGAAGGCGACGTCGAGTACCGCCCGATGTGCGCGCGATGTTTCTACGGAGACGGTGACTAAAGTATGCTCGCCGTGCTTCTGAGCGCGTTGCTGGCGGTTTCGCCGTCCCCAACCGCTTCGCCCGAACCGCCTCCGCAATTCGTTCCGCCGGCGGGATGGCACGAATTGGTCCCGGGCGTTTCGGGCGGGCTTCCCGACCAGTATTTGTCGTCGCTTCCCGCATGGGTACACGGATCGGGAGACGGCGCCGAGAGCGTGAGCCTCTCCACGGCGCCAAGTAAGGGCCTTTCGCTGGACAAGTACGTCTCGATGAACTCCATTCAACTGCAGCGGTCGGCAACCACGACGCTGTTGTCGTCCGTTCCGGTCGCGTTGTGCGATGGTGCGAAGGCGCAGCTCGTTACCTACCAGCGCCTCGTCGCCGGCAAGCCTGCAATCGTTGCGCAAATTATCGCGGTCGATGATACGACCGGATACACCGTGACGTACGCGCGTTTCGCCGACCGCCCGGAGAGTCAAGCCGGGGTGACCGCTCTGAAATCGCTTTGCCCGCCGAAACGCGAGGCCCTGGCGATCGACAAAGGCGCGCCGATCGCGCCGCCAACGGGATGGACTAAGATTGTGCTGGCTGTTACGCCCGGAGGCGGTGCCGCCGTCTGGACGTGGTTTCACGTCGGCGCTACGGGAAATGAGGCCATCATGGCCGCAAGCGTGCCGACGGTCAGCGTGGCGGATACCGGCAGCGACGCGCAGATCGCATCGCTCACGAAGGGCATATCGACGTGGGCGAGTGACGTCGTCGTCGTCGACCGCAAGACCGTGCAACTTTGCCGCGCGAGCGGCTTGCTGGTGAACCTCACGGCGACGACGCATGACAAGGCGATCGTCATCGAAGCGGTTCTGTCCCCCGGGTTTCCGACCTCGTACTTCGCCGTCTACGCGCGCCCGCAGGGAGTCGCTGAAAATCCTGACGCGCTGCAGTCGATTATGTCGCTCTGCCCGGCGGACCGCGAGACGGCGGCTTAGTGACCCTTGCACTGTTGCTCGGCGCGGTGCTAGCCCAGGCGTCGCTGACACCGAGCGCGAGTCCGACGCCGTCTCCAACACCCGTCGTGTTGTATGTGGTTCGCCCTCCTGACGGATGGCAGACGATGCCGCCGCCTTCGGCCGATCCGGGCCGCGTCGACCTCCTGAGCATCGCATTCGGGCCGACGGTCGACGGTTTTCGTACCACCTTCAACGTCATTCGCGACTTGTTGAACGATCCGTCGGAGAGCATCGAGACGCGAGCCAAGGAGTCCGCCACGTATATGAAATCGCACAACGCGGGCGCCGTAACCGCGAGCCACGCGGCGAAGGTTTGCGATGGCAACCGCGACGGCTGGTACCTCGAATCGACCGGAACCTTTGGCGAGCGCAAACTCTCGCTCGTGCAGACGCTGTTACTGGATAGCGGGTACGAGTACGTCGCAACGTACTCGCGCCCAGCCGGTACCCCGGTCGATGCGTCGGCCGTTCACGCACTCGACACCCTCTGCCCGCAACCGGGAGAGTAGCACTCAGTATCCTCCGCGCGCGGTTGAGGCGCGCTGTACGGTGCCGCCGCAGCGCACGACCATCGTTTCGAGCCCGCGCCAGAATCCGATGCCGTCGAGCACGGGATTCAGATAGGCGGTGATCGCGCAGAAGCGGGATGCGTACGGACGTTTGTGATGCAGTGCGTGATGTGCCGTCGATTGCAAGACCCCGAAGCGTTGGAGAAATCGCACGGCACGCGGCGGCTGCGAACTGTGCGCCCACTTGTGGACCTGATTCGATTGCGAGACCAGTGCCAGCACGAGGTACGGTTCCCAGGCGTGCACGTGGCAGACGGCGAGAATTACGGCCGCGCCAATCGCAAGCGCGATGCACACCCGATTGGTGGCCCAGTAGTCTCCGCTACGGATCTTCCCTGGGACCCGGTGGTGTTCGAGGTTGTCTGCGACGACGAAGCGATCGAGAAGAGCGGATTGGCCTGGCGCGAGCCAGGTGTCCTCCGCCCAGTGCATGATGCCGGTGATGAAATCGGCGATCAGGAGGCTGATGGCGACGCACCCGATATACGAGGCGATTGCGATAATGATGCTCATGCGGCCACTGTAGCGGCCGGCAGCCTTCACAGGCGTCCGTAGAATTACGGCACCTATTGCTTAAAGCGGCCTTAAGTCGAACGCGCTCATAATGCTCGAATGACCGTTCAGATCAACGTTGAGAACAAAGAGACCTATCCGTTCGACCTACATTTCGACGAATGGACGTGGACCGGGCCGACGCTCGAAGAGGGCGATTTTCCACTCGTGGCTGAGGTCGAGGGTAAGCGCTACGAGCTCTATTTCGACAACACGTTTGACGAGGTCGAATTGTAAGAATCTTCGCCCCGGAGAGAGAACGCTGCACGCGTGTTCAGCGGGCGCGTTGCGGCCTTTTTAGGCTCCCTGCTACTGGCGACTTTCGCCGGCGGTGCCTTGGCGTGGGGGTCGTCGCCGTGGGCGAACCTTGCAGACCCCGTGTTCGTTCGGGTGGATACGCGCGAGTTACCCAACCCCGTCATCCAGGCGCTGGCGCAAGATCCTACGGGATTGTTGTGGGTCGGCACGGCTGGAGGCTTGGCGTCCTACGACGGCTATAGATTCCGGAGCTTTCCAGCTCCGAACGTCCTTAAGCTGGCCGTCGATCCACGTGGCGGCTTGTGGCTCGGAACGGCCTCCAGCGGCCTGCAATATTTCGATTTCGCGACGGAGAGCTTCCGCGGGTGGTCGCGCTCAGCGGGGCGCGGCGGACTGCGCAGCTCCACGATTTGGGCGCTCGCCGAGAACGATGGCGGGCTATACGTCGGTGGTGACGGCGGACTCGATCGCTTCGATCCGCAAGCGCAGACGTTCGAGCACATGCCGCTTGTGGCCGAAAACGCGCAGCCGGAAGTGCGGAGCCTGTACTTGGATCGCACGCGGACGCTGTGGATCGGAACCGACCGCGGCTTGTTTTACCTTGCCGGGTCGCGCGTTCGGGCCTTTCCGATCGCACAGCCGATTTGGAGTTTATACGAAGATTCGAACGGAAGGCTCTGGGTAGGATCGCTCGACACGGCGTTCGTGCTCGGATCCGATCGGCGCGTTCTTGCAACGTTTCGAACGGCACCGGGAAATACGAGCGTGGCGCC
>Ga0181525_10002409_pt1 | contig 15298 bp, 14 predicted proteins | sample PEATcosm2014_Bin_48_FD_121100 | JGI IMG/M metagenome (GOLD analysis project Ga0181525, IMG submission 121100) | Peatland microbial communities from MTU Mesocosm Facility, Houghton, MI, USA - PEATcosm2014_Bin06_10_metaG | ecosystem: Environmental > Terrestrial > Soil > Wetlands > Peat | place...
AGTACCGTCGATTTTGCGAATTGCGGTGGAATAGCTGGCTCCGGCATCCTCGCTGGAGTCTTCGAACAAAACCGATTGCCCGTCGCGCGAAATGTCTTTGGCGACAGTCCAATTATGCCAGGAAAGATCCACGGCCTTGCCATCTCGCGCCGCCGTGGCCATGGCTAGACGCTCGGCGTCCAGGCTGACCAGCACTCGGCCATCTGGCGCCACGTCTTCCAGGATCATGCCTTCCGGCAGGTCGAGTATCCTCCGCACGCGTCCTGACAGATTCACCGCGAACAGGTCGCGGTTGATGCCCTTCTCGGCGGCGGTAAACCAAACTTCTTTTCCATCCGGGTTCCAGGCCAGCCCATCTTCCGATGCCCAATCGGGGGTCAGCACGCGCCGGTGGCCGCTGAGGTCGATGAGAGAAACACATCCCCGGTCATCCCACAGCGCAGGGTGATCCATAAACGCGATACTGGCGGCCTGCGGGGCGATGCGAAGGTCGCTGATCCAGCCCTTGCTTTGGTAGAGAACGTGGCCGATTGGGTACTCGATTCGATCTCCGCCCTGGACGTGATGGACCACGGCGAGTTCGCCGTTTGCGCCCCAGTCGGCCCAGAGGACGTCTTCGAGAACTTCGCGGGGAGAGACTCCGGCAAGAGGCGTGCGCGCGAGTATGCCCTCCATTTCCAGATGCGTCCTGTGAGTGCCGTGGAGGGCGACCGCGAGTTCGCCGGTGCGAGAGATCGCCAACAGATTTGCGTCGGCGAGGTTGAGCGGCTGAGTTAACAGGGAATCGCCGACGGTCGTGAAGAGTTGCAGCGGCTTGCCGTACCAGGCTGCGCCATAGACAATCGCGCGAAAGTCGGGGGTGAAGCGTGCCGAGTAAACCGTGCCTTCTTCGAAAGTCAGTCGATGGTAGGAGAGAGAAGGAACAGGCTTCTGACGCCACTGATTCGCCAGCAGAAGCAGCGTGGCAAGCAGAAGGACTCCGGCTACAGCCCAAGGCACGATCTTCGACTGGTTTCGCGAACCTCGGAAGCGGGTTGTGCGACCGCCGGAAGCATCGGCCAAAGTATCCAGCGCGAATGCCAGATCGCGGGCCGATTGAAAACGATTCTCCGGATCTTTCTCGAGGCAATGTCCAACAATTTGCTGGAAAGAGGCGGGGACGCGAGCTTTCTCGAGATGGATTTCCGGAGGATTCTCCAAGAGCACCGCGGTCATGGTGTCGACTTCGGTCTCGCCGCGAAAGGCTCGGCGGCCGGTCAACATTTCGTAGAGAATCGCGCCCACGCTGAAGATGTCACTGCGGTGGTCGACGGCCTTGCCGCGCAGTTGCTCGGGCGACATGTAGGCGACGGTACCGACCACGGAGCCGCTCTTGGTGACTGTAGTCATCTCTTCGACGGAGCGGCTGGAGTCTTCTGGAGCGGATTGGAGCTTGGCGACTCCGAAGTCGAGAATCTTGACCCGGCCATCGCTGGTGACAAACAGATTCTCCGGCTTCAGGTCACGATGAACGATGCGGCGGTCGTGGGCCGCGATCAGTCCGTGCACAATTTGCAGAGAGTAGTCGAGGGCCAGGCGAACCGGCAGGGCTCCTTCGGCCAGCCGCTGGCGCAGGGTTTGGCCTTCGAGGAGTTCGCAAACGATGTAGGGAGAGCCTTCGTTTAGGCCAACGTCGTATACGGCAACGATGTTGGGATGATTCAGAGCGGCGGCGGCGCGGGCTTCGAGTTCGAAGCGGCGGAGGTGATCGGGATTGGCGCTGGAAGCTGGCCGGATCAGCTTCAGGGCAACATCGCGCCCCAGGCGCTCGTCGCGGGCGCGGAAGACCTCGCCCATGGCTCCGGCGCCGATCTTTTCGATGACTCGGTAATGACCTATGACCCGGTCAGACATAGCGAGAACGCCCCGCTTGCCATGTTAGGGGGGCATGTTGGGTGGCGTCAATCACCGAATGCGGCCCACGACCACCTTCCTGAATCTGGAGGTTCAGGATAACAATCAAACCAACGCTCTGCCTGCGGGTGTAGTGATGCAGTTTGATCCGGGCGACAGTGTATTTGCGGGAGATCCCTCGGCCCGCTGGAGAAAACGCGGGCCTTCGGGATGATGCCGGAGAGATGGGGTCGCCGGATTTCTCAAGCTGCACGACCACCTTGGGAATGCCGCGACTGGCGGAATGGCGTCGTGCTATAATTCCTGTTCGCCTGCACATTATCGAGGCAGCCTGTGAACTTTCTACGGGCGAATCCCGCGATCAAACAAGATTTTAAATACGAGGTCTAGCCATGTCTGGCCATTCAAAATGGGCGACAATCAAGCACAAGAAGGGCGCGCTGGACGCCAAGCGCGGCAAGATTTTTACCCGTCTGATCAAGGAAATCAGCATTGCCGCGAAGAATGGCGGCGGCGATCCTGATACCAATCCGCGGTTGCGCGGCGCGATTCTCGCCGCCAAGAGCGAGAACATGCCCCAAGACAATATTAAGCGGGCGATTCAGCGCGGCACCGGCGAACTGCCGGGCGCTACCTACGAAGAGTTTACTCTGGAAGGTTACGGTCCCGGGGGAGCGGCGGTTCTGCTCGATATCAATACCGACAACCGGAACCGGACGGTCAGCGAGATTCGCCACTGCTTCGGCAAGAACGGCGGCAACATGGCCACGGCGGGCGCGGTCTCATACTTATTCCACAAGAAGGGCGACATTCTTATCGCAAAGACGGCGGCCAAAGAGGACGACTTGATGAACATCGTTCTCGAACACGGCGGTGAAGACTTGCATGACGACGGCGAGAATTGGGAAATTCTGACCGAGCCTTCCGCGTTCGAAACTGTGCTGGAAGCGGTGAAGAAAGCGGGCATTGAGCCGGTGTCGTCGAGCGTGGCCATGATTCCGCAGACCTACGTCAAGCTGGAAGGTCAGGCGGCGAATACGATGATCCGGTTGATGGAAGCGCTGGAAGATCAGGACGATGTGCAGAACGTGCACTCGAACTTCGATATCGACCAGAAGTTGCTGGAGGAAGTGGCCGGGTAACTGCATCGCTGAGAGGTTTGTTTGAGAGCCGCCCTGGGGGCGGCTCTTCTTGTTGCTGGTTCTTTGCGGGAACGCTGCCGGGGTGAAAGTTTTCAACACAACCGTGGATAATGCTGTGGAAAAACAAGACGGTATCTTCGTAAGTGATTCAGCGAGAAACGTTTCAGCAGTTTGCACCGGAGCGAGTGCTGGCACTTTTGTGCTGCAACCTGCGGTGGACATGATTCGCTACATCATTGGCACCTAGATTGGCGACATGGTGCGCGGCGTTCAGAGTTTTTCTTTTCGAGCTACTCTTGAAACTCAGACTCGACAAACTTCTGGTCGATCGTGGACTCGCTGCGTCGCGCGAACGGGCGCAGGCGCTGATTCTTGCGGGGAAAGTGTTGGTCAACGAGCAGAAGCTCGAAAAAGCCGGAGCACAGGTCGATGCTGAAGCCGTGGTGCGGTTGCTCGGCGAAGATCTGAAATATGCAAGCCGCGGTGGACTCAAACTGGAACGCGCGCTCGAATACTGGCAGGTTGATGTTGAAGGCAAGGTTTGCCTCGATGTGGGGGCTTCTACTGGTGGTTTCACGGATTGCCTGCTGCAACATGGCGCGGCGCGAGTGATCGCTATCGATACTGGCTATGGGCAGATAGATTTCAAGCTGCGCCAGGATTCGCGGGTGCGGCTGCTGGAAAAAACGAATGCGCGGTACGTGACAAGCGAGGTTATCGGCGAGGAGGCCGATCTCATTGTGATTGACGTGGCGTTTATTTCTGCGACGTTGGTTCTTCCTCCGGTGGTGAACGCCGCTTTCCCGCGGTCTCTTGACGAGCGCCGCGGGCGGCAGGTGATCGTCCTGGTGAAGCCTCAATTCGAAGCGGGAAGGGAATATGTGGGCAAGGGGGGCATTGTGCGGGATGAAGCGGCGCAGTTGGCGTCGGTTGAAAAAGTGAAGAGAACTTTGCTGGAACTGAACTGCGTGCGCACCGATGTGATCGAATCGCCGATTCTGGGAGCGGAAGGGAACCGCGAATTTCTTCTGTGGGGTGTTTTCTGATCGCTCTGCGTTTTGGGAGTGGGTCCGGTTCGACCGGAGGACTGAAACCAGATAACCACGAAGGGCACGAAGTATCACTAAGGCTTTGCTTTCGGAGGTTTCCTTAGAGTACCTTCGTGCCCTTCGTGGTCAATTTCGTCACGCAGGCTTACTACTCGCGTCTTCTGTCGTTAAGGTTTTTTCGGTTGGATTCTGTACAATTTGTTCTTTGCCATGGCAAGCTCGTCCTCATCTGCGCGGTCGAAGGTCGCGGCCATTGTTTCTCGTCCGGAAAAGCCGGAGGTGGCGCGCACGGTTCCCGATCTGCTGGCGTGGCTTCACGCCCACGGCTATGAAGTCATTGTCGATCCGGAGACGGCGAAGTATTCCGATGGCCAGGAGGAAGTGTTGCGGTCGCAAATGTCGTCGCGGCCGTTGGATCTGGTGATTGTGCTGGGCGGCGATGGGACTTTGCTTTCGGCAGTACGAGACACAGCGGCGACCGATGCTCCGCTGCTGGGCGTGAATTTGGGTTCGCTGGGCTTCCTCACCGACGTTCCGCTTGCTTCGCTATTTTCCATGCTCGACCGGATTGCGCAGGGCCGCGTCGCTGTGGAGCAGCGGACTTTGATGCAGTGTGACCTCCTGCGTGGCGAAGAGATATTGGGAAGCTACAAGGCCTTCAATGACGTGGTGGTCAACAAGACGGCGCTGGCTCGGCTTAATAACTATGACCTGTTTGTGGACAAAGCCTTTGTCTCGACCTATCGAGCGGATGGAATGATCGTGGCTACGCCCACGGGTTCGACCGCATACTCGCTCTCGGCGGGCGGTCCGGTGGTGATGCCAGCGGTCAAGGCTTTTGTGATTACGCCGGTGGCGCCGCATTCGCTCACGCACCGGCCGCTGGTTGTGCCCGATTCCGCTATCGTCGAGCTACTTCTGCATAGTGACGAGGAAGTTGCCTACGTCAGCCTGGACGGGCAGCCGGGGCTCGATTTGAAAGATGGAGACCGGGTGCGCTGCCGCAGGTCGGAACACAAGGTGAGCCTGTTCCGCACCGACGTGGATTTCTTCCATGTGCTGCGCACGAAGTTGAAGTGGGGAGAGAGATAGGAATTGTCGATTGGGCGATTGGTGATTGGCGATTGAAAAACCTGGATACCGACCGGCGTTCTTTGCCGGTGAGGAATCTGCTGTTGGCGGGCAGAAGCAGATTCCTCGCGCGATAAAACTGCGCTTCTGAATGACAAATCTCTCAAACTGTACCAGTACCAAACACTACAACTCCGCCGAATACAGATCGCGGACTTTTTCCCGGCGCCGGATTACTTTGGCCGACTTGCCGTTTACCAGCACTTCGGCTGGGCGCGGGCGTGTGTTGTAGTTCGAGGCCAGCACCATGCCGTATGCTCCGGCATCAAGAATCGCAAGCAGGTCGCCCTCTTCCACTCGGGGCAGTTCTCGATCGCGCGCGAAGAAATCACCGGACTCGCAGATTGGCCCTACTACATCGACGGTTTCTTTCTTGTTCGAGGGGTCTTTGGGGCGCACCACGGGAACGATCTCGTGGTATGCGCCGTAGAGCGCAGGGCGAATCAGATCGTTCATGGCCGCATCGACGACCAGAAATCGCTTGCCATCGTTTTGTTTTCTGTAAAGCACGGAGGTGATGAGCGCTCCGGCAGGCCCTACAATCGAACGCCCCGGCTCGAGCAGCAGATGGACTTTCAAGCTGCGCAAGGGATTGGTCACGGCCCGCGCATACTTCGCAACATACTCGGCAAAATCCGATTCCGGTTCCTGATACGCGATCCCGAGACCGCCGCCGGTGTCGACGTACTCCACGCGGTGTCCGTCGGCACGCAACTCGCGCACAAAATCCGCCACCCGAGCCCCGGTCTCGGCGAACGGCGCAACGTCGGTGATCTGCGAGCCAATATGGACGCTGACTCCAGAGACCTTGAGGTAACGCACTCCCGAAGCTTTGGCATAAAGCGCGCGCGCGCTGCCGATGGGCACGCCGAACTTGTGCTTATGCAAGCCGGTGGAAATGTAAGGATGGGTATCGGCCGCTACGTCGGGATTGACGCGAAGCGCGATGCGCGCGACTTTGCGCAAGCGCGTCGCGCACTCCGCCAAGGCCCCGAGTTCGGATTCGCTCTCAACGTTGAAGAGCAGGATGCCGGCTTGCAGGGCCGCGGTCATTTCATCGCGAGACTTTCCGACTCCGGAGAAAACAATCTTTTTCGCCGCGCGGCGGTCGGCGGCCAAGACTCGTTCCAGTTCGCCGCCGGAAACTACGTCGAAGCCGCATCCCTGGCGCGCGAGCAGGCGCAGGATGCTGAGGTTCGAATTTGCTTTCACCGAGTAGCAGATGGTGTGAGGAACATCGCGAAACGCATTTTCAAAAGCGGCGAAGCGCTCGCGGATGGTGGCTACCGAATAAACGTAGAGGGGAGTTCCGTAGCGCTCGGCCAGTTTCGGCAAGGGCACGCCTTCGCAATGCAGCACAGAATCCGCAGTGCGCCGCAAGAGCCCTTTGTGGCGCTCATGGAAAACGAATCCGGGCGGGCGCTCGGAGTTGACATGCGCTGATCCCGTAACTTCGCTGCGGCGGCTCATTTCTTCTTGGAAGAACTTTGCGCGGCGCCGTCTTTCACTTTAATTGCAACGACGGTTTGATCATCGAAAGTCTCGACCCCGGCGGAGTGTTCGGCGGCGGCTTTGAAGAGGGAATCGACTACGCAGTCTGCCGACTTGGCCGCGCATTCCGCGATGATTTTCTCGACCCGCCCCCGGCCAAACAATTCTCCCTTTCGGTTCCGGGCATCTAGAATGCCGTCGCTGAAGAAGACGAACATGTCTCCGGGTTTCATCTTGAAGCGGAACTCGTCGTAATCGGCGTCGTCGAAAAGCCCCAAGGGCAGGCCCGTCGCTTCGATTACGCTGTTCTTGCCGTCGTGCACGTAAACCGGGCGCGGCAAGCCGGAGTTAGCCACCAGGAGCGTGCGATTCTCGTCATCCCAGACGGCATAGATGAGCGAAACGAATTGCGCTTCGATGCGGCGCTCGGCTAGCGACAAGTTCACAGCCGAAAGCATTTCCGCGGGAGCCGGTTCGATGGGCGCGTGGGAGCGCAGGATTCCGCTGACCAGTGCGGCGTAGATGGCGGCGGGCGCGCCTTTGCCGCTGACATCGCCGATTACGATTCCGAGGCGCGAAAGCGAGTACGGAATGAAGTCGTAGAGATCGCCGCCGATGGCTCGTGCCGGGGTAAACTTCGCGGCCAGTTCCAGGTGCGGTACCTTCGGCAGGGTCTGCGGGAGCAGGCGCATTTGCAATTCGCGAGCCAGCGCCAAATCCCGCTCCAGGCGGCGTTCCTGCCGTGCGATCTCTTCGTACAGCCGCGCATTTTCGACGGCAATCGCGACTTGAGCAGCCAGAGTCATCATGGTGCGGCGGTGGTCTTCGGTAAAGAATCCCCGGCGCGTGTGCTCCAGATCGAGCACTCCAATCACTTTATCTTTGTAAACCAGCGGCACCGCCAATTCCGATCGCGTTTCCGGATTGCCCTCGATGTAGCGCGGATCTTTGCTCACGTCTGGCACCAGGATCGCCTGCCTTGTTTCGGCCGCGTGTCCAACTAATCCGCGCCCGAAGGGGATCTCGGTCTTCACGTGGACATTCTCGTTAAAACGCAAGGAGAAGCGATGCTGTAGCTTCTCGCCGGAGGAATCCAGCAGCAGGATGCTGAACATCTGAAAATCAATGAGGCGCCGGAGAAGTTCGGCGATGCGGCCCAGTAATTCGTCCAGGTTCAGAATTGAGGTTAATTCGCGCGCGATCTCGTTGAGCAGCAGAAGAATCTTTGCCTGCCTGGTGGTGCGGGTGTAGAGTTGAGCGTTCTCAATGCCCGCCGCCATGCGCGATGCGATCAGGGTCAACAGGCGTTTGTGCTCTTCGGTGAAATAGCCCGGCTCACGCGCCTCCAGGTCAATCACTCCGATCACGCGGTTCTTGGTGGTAAGTGGCACCGCCAATTCCGAGCGCACGTTTGGTAAGGCGGCAATGTAGCTGGGATCTTTGGTGACGTCATCGATCAGGATGGTCTGGCGCAGTTGAGCGGCTTGTCCGGTGACGCCTTCGCCCACCTTGATCCGCGCCCGCTCGGCGAATTCCTTGGGATACCCCACCTGGAAGCGGAAGCGCAACTCCTGAGTTTTTTCGTTGAGCAGGAGGATGGCGAAAATTTCGTAGTCGATGACTTTGCGGACCACCTCTGCGACCCGGCGCAGAGTGGTATCGAGATCGAGCGACGTCGACATGACGTCGGCGACCTCCAGCAACAGAGGGTCGATCTGGACGTGCTTTTCGTGCTGCTGTTTTTCGGACTTGCTGAGAACAGGAGCCATTGTTTTCTATGATAGCAGCGTGCTGGAAGTACCGAGTACCTAGTACCCAGTACCTAGTACCGAGTACCGAGAAATACTGGCGAACGCCGAGCGGCAGAGGAAGCCGCGTCATTTAGACAAACCGTGCTGAGCTTGCCAGGTACTGGGTACTAGGTACTGCACTTCACTCGCGCGGGATGATGCATACGTCAGCCAGGTTGCGGTAGCGCTCCGCGTAGTCTAGGCCGTAGCCTACGACGAATTCATCGGGGATGGTGAAGCCGACGTAATCGCCTTGCAGGGGCAACTTTCGCCGGGAGGGCTTGTCGAGCAACGCCGCGATTTTCAACGTACGCGGCTGATGCGCCAGCAGCAGTTTCTTCAAAACCGTCAGGGTCAATCCTGTGTCGAGAATATCTTCGACCACGATGACGTTCTTGTCCTTCATCGACTGATCCACGTCCTTCGTCAGCTTCACTTCGCCGGTGGAATCCCAACCGCTCCGGAGTTCTTGCGTGGGGCTGGGGCGGTTGCCGTAACTGGAGACACCGATGAAGTCGAACGTCGCATCCAATTTCACCTGGCGAGCGAGATCGGCAAGAAAAATCGTGGAGCCTTTCAGCACGCCGACGAAGATCACCGGCTGTCCTGCGAAGTCGCGCGTGATCTCGGCTCCAAGCTCAGCGACGCGCCTGGCAATCTCATCCCGCGAAATTAGCACCTTGAGTGCGGTCATGGCGTTTCATATTAAACTAGTCCGGTCGCCGCCCAAAGTGATACCGCCTGCGGGTAGTGGTGCAGTTTGGCTTACACATTAGGCCGGTTAAGCGGGAGATCCTTCGCTACGCCTGAAAAACGGCTACGCTCAGGATGACAAAGTCCCTGTAAGGGTCAAACTGCACTACTACCCGCCTGCGCTACCAATTCAGCACGGCTGGGCGCGGGCGACAGGAGCTATTATTCATGAACCTCAAAGGCATACAACTTACTTGGCTGGGCCACGCAACGTTTCGCATTGTGACGCCCGGCGGCCGCACCGTCATTATCGATCCGTGGATTATGAACAATCCGGCGTGCCCGCCCTCCGAGAAAAAAGTGAAGCATGTGGATGTTCTTCTGGTCACGCACGGGCACGGCGACCATATTGGGGATGCCGTCGAAGTGATTGCGCAGCACAATCCGCAGGTCGTGGGCATTCCTGAGATGTGCGGATGGCTGCAGAAAAAGGGCGCAAAACAAACTGCCATGATGAACAAGGGCGGCACGCAGAAGATCGGCGACATTAAAGTGACCATGGTGCATGCGGATCACTCCTGCGGCATACAGGATGGCGATGAAGTGATTTATGGTGGCGAGGCTTGCGGGTATGTGGTCGAGTTCGAGAATGGCGTTAAGATTTACCACGCTGGCGACACTAATGTGTTCGGCGACATGGCGATCATCCGCGAACTTTATGCGCCGGAAATTGCCATGCTGCCGATTGGCGACCATTTCACCATGGGGCCACGCGAGGCGGCCTATGCTTGCAATCTGCTCAAAGCGAAATGGGTGATTCCTATGCACTTCGGGACATTTCCGGTGCTGACGGGAAGTCCCGCTGAACTGCAGAAACTTGTGCCCGGAGTCGAAGTTGTGACCATGAAGCCTGGCGTGACGCTGGGTGCCTAAGAGCCGTAGTAGTGCAGTTTGATAAGGAAGCGAGCCAAACGCGCGATGGTTGCGTCGCAAAAAACGCGACGCGTCGCGCGGCTCGCCCAGATTCCCTCGGCAAGCTCGGGACGGGCTCTTCACTGCGCAAAGAACGCTTGCTCAGGATGACAAGCAAACTGCACGACTGCCCTAAGGGCCGACAACAGAGGAAAATAGATACCAGATGAAATCCCAAGGGAAACACATCGTTCAAAGCAAACCGAAGGAAAGCGCCAAGCCTAGCTGGCGACACTACAACCTCAACACCGCCGGCCCGGTCGATGACTATCTTTACTCGATGTTGCCCAAGCGCGACGAGGTGCTGGCGGAGATGGAAGGCTACGCTTCGGAGCACGACATCCCGATTGTTGGGCCTGCGGTGGCGCGCGTGCTGCAGCAACTCGCTTTGATGATCAAAGCGAAAACGGTTTTCGAGTTGGGCTCGGCCATTGGATATTCGACGATCTGGTGGGCGCAAGCGGTTGGGGAAAAAGGGCGGGTCATTTACACCGATGGCGATGCCAAGAATGCGGAGCGTGCTCGGAGTTATTTCGCGCGTGCTGGAGTTTCGAATCGAATCACGCTTCACACTGGCGATGCACTTGAAGTTCTTTCGGAGCAGAAGGAGCAATACGACGTTATTTTTAACGATGTGGATAAGGAAGACTATCCGCGGGTGCTGCGGCTGGTGGGGCCGCGGTTACGCAAGGGCGGCCTGTTTATCACCGACAATGTTCTGTGGAGCGGGCGAGTCGCGGAGAAAAATCCCAAGGATGCGCGCACTAAGGCCATTCTTGAGTTCAACCGATTGCTTTATAGCTCGGAGGATTTCTACACAACGATTCTGCCGATTCGCGATGGGTTAGCGGTCGCGTGGAAGAAATAAAGGGGAAGAAAGATCGTCCAGAGGTACTTGTCATCCCGAGGCGCAGGCGAGGGACCTTGGTTTCTGCGTGCGCTGGCAACGACGGCGTATGCAAACACCAAGATCCCTCGCTTCGCTCGGGATGACAAAGTACTTCCTCAGATCGACTTCACGGGAATTGCCAGCAAGTCTTCGACTAGTCCGATTTCCTTTTGCAAAAATGGTTCGCCGTAAGTGACGCCGCCGAGCATGCCGTAGTAGCGTGCCATGGCATCTACGCGGGCGCGAATTTCATCGTGCGCGGGGAAGAGGTCTTTGCCAGCTTCCTGATCGCTGAACTGCGATTTGTAGGCCAGGATGGAGGCGAACTTCTGTTCGAACTGCTGGGTAATATCCACAACAAACGTGGGTCGCACGTCGTAGTAAAGCGTGGCGTAGATAATTTTGAACGGCCGATGCGGTGCAAGTTTCAGATCCAGCTTCGCGAGGCCCGCCAGGAAACAAGCCTCATACCCCAGAACAGAACAGGTGTAGTGATCCGGATGGCGTCCTTTCCAGTGAGGCAGAATGACCGCGCGGGGCCGGGTCTCGCGGATCACGCTCGCCACTTTCAGGCGATTCTCCCAGGTGTTTTCGACGCGGCCATCGGGAATATCGAGGGCACGGCGCCAGTTCACGCCGAGAATGCGCGCCGCATCTGCCGCCTCACGCGCGCGGTCTTCAGCTGTGCCGCGCGTTCCCATCTCGCCTTGGGTGAGATCGAGAATGCCCGTGCGCTGGCCGCGCTGCGCGGCTTTCAGCAGCGTGCCGCCGCAGGTTTGTTCTACGTCGTCGCGGTGGGCGGCTATCGCCAGAATGTCTAGGGAAGTCGAGGACATGTTAGTTGAGGCCGCCTTGTTTCATAACTGAACTTAGTAACTGAGCTTCGTCGCTGAACTTCGTAACTCAACCCGGCTTCACTTCTTCCGCTCTACTAGATAGCGAGCCAACTCTTTCAGGGTTTCCGCACGTTCGCCGAATGTTTCCAACTCCGCGAATGCCGCGCTTACCAGCGAATTCGCCTTGCGGACGGATTCATCGATTCCGAACAGCGCGGGGTACGTTACTTTTTGTGCTGCCGTGTCTTTGCCTGCGGTCTTGCCGAGTTGCTCGGAGGTTTGGGTCACGTCGAGCACATCGTCCACAATCTGGAATGCCAGGCCAATCGACTGCCCGAAAGCGCGCAGCTTTCGAACCTCGTTGTCTTTCGCTCCAGCATAGAGGCCGCCGCTCACCAGGCTGGCCGTGATCAGTGCGGCAGTTTTTGCGCGATGGATGTATTCCAGCATTTCGGCTGTGGGCTTGGTATGCTCGGCTTCCAGATCGACCACCTGCCCGCCGATCATGCCGTCGATTGTGCCTGTGCTGTGGGCGATTTCTTCGATGATCCGCACGCGCGCTTCCGCTGGGCACTCCAACTTCGCCAGCACTTCGTAAGCCTGGGTCTGCAGCGCGTCTCCGGCAAGAATCGCGAGGGCCTCTCCGAATACTTTGTGGCACGTAGGACGTCCGCGGCGCAGGTCGTCGTTGTCGAGCGCAGGCAGGTCGTCGTGGATCAGAGAATACGTGTGCAGCATTTCGAGCGCCGCGCCCAGTTCTTCGATTTTCGCGGGCAGGGATCCGACGAGCGTTTTTCCGGCAATCGTTTTTCCGGCAATCGTTCCCTCGGCGATCGTTCTGCCTGCGATCATGCGGCCGGCTTCCATGCACAGCACTGGCCGCAGGCGCTTGCCGCCGGCGAACACACTGTGCCGCATCGCCTTGTGAATGGACACGGGATGCTGGGTTTCCAGCGGAATCAGACGGTCGAGGGCGGCGTCGGTGCGTGCCCGCCCTTGTTCAAGAATTTCGTGCAGCATTGAGCAGTGAGTATAACAAGGGTGGTCGACAACGCACGACGGACGGGCAGGATTTCCAGTGAAGGGCTGTGGAATGTCATGCCGCAAATAAGTTACCATCGGCTGATTCCGCGATTCTGAGCACCGAGCGGCGTTCTAATTTCGCGGGACAAGAGCTTTTAACCGCGAAGCGCGCAATGGATTCGCAAAGGTCGCGAAGAGAAGCAAAATCGGGATCCTACTTTTTATTTTCTGGAATTCCGAAAGGAGACGCTTATGAGCGAAGGCGGGAAGAAGGACGCCTATTCGAGGCGTGGATTTCTAGGAGTGGGGTCGGCGGCATTGGCGACTGCCGGAATGTTGTCGGCCGAGGCGGCAGCGCAGGAGCAGAAACCGTATCCGGCCAAGACTGATCGAAGCGCTAGCGCTCCCGGGCCCGGCAATCCGCCGCTGGATGATCAAAATCCAGACTCTTTGTTTGCCGCCGCCGAGCGACGCGGGCGGGGTGCAGACATTCAAGTATCCGTTCGGAATCTCTCACAAACGGATGCAAGAAGGGGGATGGTCGCGTGAGGTAACGGTGCGCGAACTTGCCGTCTCCAAGTCGATTGCCGGCGTGGACATGAGATTGACCGCGGGAGGCATAAGAGAACTTCACTGCACACGGCTACCGAGTGGGCGTTCATGCTCTACGGAAATGCGCGGATTGCGGGGCTTGATGCGGAGGGCAGGAGCTTCGTCACCGACATCACCGAAGGTGATCTCTGGTACTTTCCCACGGGAATTGCGCATTCCATTCAAGGGCTGGGGCCAAACGGTTGCGAATTTTTGCTGGTGTTCGACGATGGCAACTTCTCGGAATACGAGACCGTTCTGCTCACCGACTGGATGGCGCACACACCCCACGAGGTGCTGGCGAAAAACTTCGGTGTGAGCAAGCAATCGCTGGAAACGCTGCCGCGGCGGGAGAAGTTTATTTTTCAGGCGGCGGTTCCGGGGCCGCTCGCCGCGGACCAGAAGGTGACCGCGGGCTCGCTTGGCCTGTCGCCGGTGGATTTCGCGTTCCGTACCACGCAACAGGCGGTTTCGAAGCGCACCAAGGGTGGGGAAGTGCGGATCGTCGATTCCAGCAACTCTAAGGTGTCCACCACCATTGCGGCGGCGATCGTCACGGTTCATCCAGGAGGGATACGCGAGCTGCACTGGCATCCCAACGCCGACGAATGGCAGTACTATATCAGCGGTTCGGGAAGGATGACGGTGTTCGCTACCGGAGGCCGCGCCCGCACTATGGATTTTCAAGCGGGAGATGTAGGTTACGTTCTCAAGACGTTGCCTCACTACGTAGAGAACACGGGCACCACCGACCTCAAGTTTCTGGAGATGTTCAAGAGCAGCTTCTATCAGGATCTTGCGCTGACGGAATGGCTCACCCATACACCGCCGGAACTGGTTTTGGCGCACTTGGACATCGACAAGGCTACGCTCGACGCCATGCCGAAGGACGAAATCGTGGTGATGCCGAAGTAGCGCCCTCCGGCGGTAATGACGGGTCGCGTGCAAGAAAATGCGAGGACGCTTTTCGGCGTCCTCGGTGGTTGAATAAGGCTGGTTCAACGAGGGGATTCTCCACTTGATTTACAGAAACTCTGATTAAGCCACATGCAAAGCGGGTTTCTCGACTCCGCTGGATTGCCCGTAAGGACGGGCACTCCAGCTCCGCTCGAAATGACAGACTTGGGTTAATCGGAGCTTCCTTAGTTTACGCAACCGCGCACTTTGCCAAGGCCACGCTCCGGAGCGCGGAACTCAGGACGTTCTGCACGTCATCGGCGGGGCATACGTCGCTGGCGCCAGCTTCGAGAGCGGCAATCCATAGTTCATCATCGGGGATGCGATAGGTGCACACGATCGGCAGGGAAGGAAAATCGTGGTGCAGGTTGCGCACATCGGTCAGCACATCGGTGAGACGGGAGTATTCCATGTCGAGAATTACGACCGCGGGCCGGCTGCCGGCGACGCGCTCGCGAAGTTCGTCCCTGGAACGGGCCAGGTGAACGGATTTGAAGTGAGAAGAAAGCCCGCCGGCGAGAGATTGAGCGAGCTTAGGATCGCTTTCTAAAACAACTGCACTGAAGCCCATAGATCCTCCTGACTTGTAACGTCAGTTACAGCGGACTAGGGCTGCGGGGAAGGGTTCGGCACCACTACTCCACAGACATTACAACCCACGAGCCAGACGGCTGCAGCACCTACCTGCGGGCGGATGCTTTTTCCGTCAAAGGCTCAAACGGCTCGGCCTGGAGCTTCCCGTTCTTCTTCAGCAAAATTTCCACCTTACCTTCGGCCTGTTCCAGTTCCTTGCGGCAAGTGGAGGATAGATGCATGCCTTCCTCGAAAAGGGTCAGAGAGG
>Ga0181525_10002410_pt1 | contig 15297 bp, 16 predicted proteins | sample PEATcosm2014_Bin_48_FD_121100 | JGI IMG/M metagenome (GOLD analysis project Ga0181525, IMG submission 121100) | Peatland microbial communities from MTU Mesocosm Facility, Houghton, MI, USA - PEATcosm2014_Bin06_10_metaG | ecosystem: Environmental > Terrestrial > Soil > Wetlands > Peat | place...
CATGAGATGGAGCCGGCGGAATTGTGGCGAAGGCTCGCGGAGACGGATTTGCCGCGCTTGTGGATTCCCAAGCGGGAGAATTTGTACCGGGTCGAATCGCTTCCGCAACTCGGCACGGGAAAGCTGGATCTGCGCGCCTTGAAGAATCGTGCGGAAGAGCTGGTGGCGGCTGAAGTAGCCGCGCCGCGTTCGTAACGGGAGTGGGTTATGGAATTTATCCTCATCCTTGCTGTGATCGTGGTGCTGGTGATCCGGTGGGCAGTCCTGCGGGACCGCATGGCGCAGATGGAGTCGCGCATCGCCGAGCTGACCGGGCGTGTTGACGCGCAGAGCCAGTCGCTCGCGGAGCTGCACCGTAAAGCTCAACCGGCTCCGCCCGTTGTTCCCCCGCCTCCGCCTAAGCCGGAGCCACAGCCAGTGAAACCAGTGGTGCCGGTAGTCGAACCGCCAAGTGGGGCAGGCCCCCGGCCGCGGGTCCCCTGGACCCGCCCGCCCGAACAGCCCGTCGCGGCCGCTCCCCGCGAGTGGGAAACCATCCTGGGCGGGAATTGGCTCAACAAGATCGGCGTCTTCGTCCTGGTGGTAGGGCTGGCGCTGTTATTGAGCTATTCGTTCACGCAATTTGGCCCGTTGGGGCGGGTGACCATCTGCCTGGCGGCGAGCCTCTCGCTGCTGGCGGCCGGCGCCATCCTGGAATCGAAAGAACGCTACCGGATTTTCGCGCGCGGCCTGTTGGGCGGCGGCTGGGCGGCGCTTTACGTGACGGTCTACGCCATGCACGCGGTGGAGGCGGCGCGCGTCATCGACAGCCCCGTGGTGGGCGCGATCCTGTTGCTGGCGGTGGCCGCGGGAATGATCGTGCATTCGCTCCGGTACCGCTCACAGACCGTCACCGGACTGGCCTATTTCGTGGCCTTCGGCACGCTGGCGATCACGGACATGAGCTCGCTGCCCTTTCTGGCGCTGGTCCCGCTGGCGGCTTCGCTGCTGTATGTCGCGCACCGCTTCCAGTGGCTGCGGATGGCGCTGGTGGGGCTGATCGCCACCTATGCCGTGGTCGTCGCGCGCGGTGACACCGGCGCGCCGCTGTGGCAGACGCAAAGCATCTTCGTCGTGTACTGGCTGTTGTTTGAAATCTTCGACGTGCTGCATCCGGATGCGTGGCTGTTGCCGCTCAACGCCGCCGGCTTCCTCGGGTTATCGGTGCTGAAGTGGCAGACCGCGGCGCCGGACCGGCTATGGATTCTGCTGGCGGCCTGCGCGGGCGCGTATGTGGTGAGCGCGGTGGCGCGCATTCGCTCGGGCAAGTGGCACGGCGCGGCGACCCTGATCGCGGCGCTGGCGGCGGGCGCGATCTTTCAAAAGCTCGATCGCCAGTGGGTGGCGTCGGCCCTGGTGGTGGAAGCGGAGTTGTTCTACCTGGCCGGGATCCGGCTGCGCGCGCCCTACCTGCGCTGGTTGGGCACGGCGTTGTTCGGCGTAGAGGCGCTGAAGCTGTTGGCCAGCGACGTGTGGGGATTGCCGGTGGGCGCGTGGGCGCCGGTAGCCGCGCTGGATGCCGTGGTCTTCTATGCAAACCGGGCGCTGTACGCCGCGGACGAATTCTACGGCTACGCGGCGGCCGGCATGCTGGCGCTGGTGATCGGAAAGAAGACGCAGGAGCCATACCGCAGTGTTTTGTGGCAGGCCGCGGCGGCTGGCGCGTTTGCGCTGGGCTGGTGGCGGCGGCTGTTCGATTTTCGCTTGCAGGGATACCTGCTGCTGGCGGTGGGGCTGGCGGGCACGGCGCTGGAAATGCGCGAACTGCCGCTGGCGGTGGCGGCCGGCGTGTGCTACGCGGCGGCGCTGTGCGCGCTGTGGTCCGATGCGGATCGCGTGGCGGAGGACGAACGCACCCTGGTGCGGCTGGCCGGCGCGGGCGCGGCTCTGGCGGCATTGATGGCGCTCGCGTGGCGCGTCGTTCCAGGCGCATACCTGGGAGTTGGCTGGATGGCGCTCGGGATATTGATCCTGGAACTGGGTCTGCTTGGCTTGCCGGAGGATTTTCGGCGCATGGCCTACGCGGCGGCGGCGGTGGGCGTGGGCCGCGTCTGGTTGTTCAATGCGACGGACCTGCACAATTCCGGACCGTGGGATCTGCGGCTGATGCCCGCTTGGGCCGCGGTATTGGCTTACGGCATCGCGGTGCGGGCGCGCCGCCAGGAGGGTGGAGCGGTGCTGGCGGGGGCGTCGTCCATCGGGCTGGCGTTCGGGGTGGTGGCTTTGTGGGCGTTGTTGCCGGCCCAGATGGTTGCTTCAGCGTGGGCGGCGGCGGCGCTGGCGTGCCTGCTCGCCGCGCGGCAGTGGAAGTGCGACGTGTTCGCCTGGCAGGGCTGCGCGGTGGCCGCGCTGGCTTACCTTGTTTCCGTGCCCAACCTGCCCGCTAGCTTGGCCGCTGTGTGGCCGACCTGCGCTGCCATAGCCTGCTTCTATGCCGGGCAACTGGCGTTGGACCGCGCAGACCGTCGGCGGACGTATTTCTCGCTGCTGGGAACCACGCTGCTGACCCTGCTGCTGTATTACCGGATCTCAGGCAGCCTGCTGACGATGGCCTGCGGCGCCCAGGGGGTGATCCTGTTGGCATCGGGATTTCCGCTGCGCGACCGGGTGCTCCGGATATCCGGCCTGGCGCTGCTGCTGGCCTGCATCCTGAAGCTGTTTGTGTGGGACCTGCGGCATCTGGAGACGCTGCCGCGCATCTTCTCATTCATCGTGCTGGGTGTCATCCTGCTGGGCGTCTCGTGGATCTACACGCGCTTCCGGGAGCGTGTAGCGAAGTTCCTGTGATGGTGCGTCCTATTTAGCGCCTGGCTGGCGTTCGCGCGCCGATAGCGACGGCTTGAGGCGAACGAGCTCTTTCCGCTTTCCCGACTGCCAATCTACGTACTTCGTCGAATCCGCGGTGGCCCAGAACTTCCTTTCGCCGTCCTCGTGCTTGAACTCAGGGAGTTTTTTCTTATATTTTTTCATAATATAGCGTATATATCCATCCGATCAGCAAACGTCAGCTCATTGCGAGACGCGCCTCAATGTAGCGGAGGCCTTCGTCGAAGCGGCCAAAGAACTTGCAGCCGTATTCGTCCAGCATCTCGCGAATATCCGGACGGTCGAAGTCCTTCGTGTTACGGTTCAGAAAGCAGCTTTCCGTGGTCTTCTTGAGATGTGCCACAACCGAGGCGAGGACGATAGAGTCCGGAGCGGACATATCATAGCCGGCCTCGATGCCGCCGGCCACGTCTAACACGCGCGCGTCAAGAGGAATTACGTGTGCAGCTCCGAGCATCTGTTCAATGGCGCGCTGCAGCCCTTTGCGCTCGCGCTCCGCGCTCTGAGTTAGAACGTCCTCGAGCTTATCGAAATTGGCGGCCGCTTCGCGGTACCGCCTTGATCTCGCCAACTCGCGAAGCTGCGGCCGTAAATCGCCAACCAACCTGGATCTGGCGTTCTTCCTGTGCAGGAGCGTGCTGTGCGGCTCACCAAGTGAATATGCGGGGATTACCAACTGAACGGAGCCTGCCGAAGCCATCCCGATCAGTCGTTCACAGCTTTCGCACTGCTCCTGTTCGAGCGCTTGCTCCAATACGAAATTGGATTCAACGTAGACATTCATTGCACCGTGCTCAGCTCGATGCGAGCCCGTCCCAGCGCTTCGAGCAGGCCAGACTCGGATAACCATCCAATCGAGGGCTCTTCCTTGGCTCTCAGTTGCCCGGTCTCGGCGATGTCGTTCAGCCAATAGAAGACAATCAACTCCAGGGTCTCACCCCTGGCTTTTTTCGGCGTAAGGCCGGCCCTTTGGAAGTACGGCCCCAATTCATTCGTCGCGTCCAGTGTGAACTGCGGTAGCTCTTCCGCCGGACCGGAATCACGCTGGCGCCAGAAATACATCCGTTCGGGTGTCGCAATCAGGAAAAAAGGGGCCGCAGGGAGCGTACCGTGCGCCAGTATGTTCCTTCGGTAGCGGGCGGCCCAGAGTTCCGAGGTGTCGTGGCTGCCCCCCTTCACAATGGCCAAAAGTAGTGCCTGGCCGCGGTGATCGTACGCTATGAGGTCAACGTCTCTAGTTGGGAAAGCCATAGCTGCTACCCGGCGAGCTCGATCTCGATCTTCTTCCCCCCCGCATCCAGCTTGACGATGCGGAAGCTGCGGATCTGCCCCGCCCGCGCGGGCTCGCGCTTGCCGGTGCGCGGGCCGGACCCGGCGCCGCCGCCCTTCCACTTCGCGGACAACATCGACGAGAGCGAACCGACGTCGGTCTGGGACTGGGCCGCGCGCTCCTCAGCCTGCCCCGCTTCCGCGCCCCCCACTTTGCAAGGCACCTGGATGCCCTCGCCCAGTTCCACCTTGGCGCGTCCGCCGGAAACATCCGCGATACGGCCGGTCACCACGTCGCCTTCCTTGTGTTCGGCAATGTATTCGTCGATGCTGGTGGGCTGAAGCTGCTTCATGCCCAGCCGGAGGCGGCGACGCTCGGTGTCCACTTCCAGAATCTGTGCGCGCACCGTCTGGCCCGCCCGGAGCACGTCCTGCGGATGGTTGATGCGCTTCTCCGCGGTGATGTCGCCCACGTGGATCATGCCCTCCACGCCCTCGGCGACCTGCACGAACGCACCGAACTTGGTGAGGCTGACGACCGGCCCTTCGATCACGCCGCCCACCGGATATTTCTGCTGCGCATCGGCCCAGGGGTCGCCCAGCGCCTGCCTCAATCCCAATGAGATGCGCCGCTCGCCGGGGCTGACATGCAATACCACAGCCTCCACCGAGTCGCCCGGCTTCACCACATCGCTGGGCTTGCGCGCCTTCTTCGACCAGGACATCTCCGAAAGGTGGATCAGCCCCTCCACGCCCGGTTCAATTTCAACGAACGCGCCGAAATCCGTCACGCGCGTGACCGTGCCGCGCACCCGGTCGCCGGTTTTGTACTTCTCGCCAACCTGTTCCCAGGGATGCGGCAGAAGCTGCTTCAGCCCGAGCCCGATGCGGCGTTTGGCGGGGTCCACCTTCAGGATCTTGACATCCAGCTCCTGGCCCACCGAAAGCACGTCGCCGGGCTTATTGATGTGGCTCCAGGAAATGTCGCCCACGTGCAGCAGTCCATCCACGCCGCCGATATCGACAAACGCGCCGTAATCGGTGAGGCTGCGGACGGCGCCATGGACCACTGCGCCCTCCTGCAGATCCGTGAACAGTTTCTGGCGGGCGAGCGCTTCTTCCTCCTCCAGCACCGCGCGCCGGTCCACCACTACATCTTCGTCCGCCACGTCCAGCTTGATGATGCGGCAGGTGATCTCCTGGCCCACCAGCTTTTCCATCTCGGGCACGTCTTTGGCGCCGGACCGCGACGCGGGCATGAACGCGCGCACGCCCACGTCCACGCTCAGGCCGCCCTTCACTACGCCCGAGACCACGCCCGCAATGGCGCGCTTTTCGGCGAATGCGGCTTCGAGCGACGACCAGTCCTTGGGCCGCTCCACACGCACCTTGGACAGATCGTAATAGCCTTCGTCGTTGCGCCCCTTGATGGATACCGGGAACTGCTCGCCCACGCGCACGCTGAGGGCGCCGGAGGGATCCTTGAACTCGGCGGCCGGTATGACGCCTTCGATCTTGAAGCCGATGTCGATGAAGACCTGGTCCGGCGAAACGGCTACCACCGTGCCCGTCAGACCCTGGCCGCCGGCTTCGGGTTTGTGGGTGTGGGAATGTTCGTATTGGGACAGGATGTCCGCGAAGTTTTCGCCGCGTTCCGGCATGCTTGGGATTTCATCCTGTTCCAGCGTGGTGTTGTTGGGCATGAGACGACATAATTATTGTGGCATAATCCGGTCTGGGACCGCATCGTGGCTGATATTGAACAGCGGGAATGGTGGCGGCGCGCCGCACAATGGATTCGCCCTCAGGATGTAGTGTGGCTGTTGCTCTTCTCGGGCATGATCGTCTATAACCAGACGGGCGAGCCCTCCGAAATCGCCATGCTGGTGGCGTTGGCCGCCGTGCAGATTCTGGAATCGAAGCTGCCGTTCCTCGCCAGCCAGCGCGGGATCGTGTCATGGATTTTGCTCAAGCTGTTGCTGAGTTATCTGCTGATCGGCTACACAGACGGCGTGAGCAGCAGCTATTACTGGCTTCTGATGCTGCCCATGATCTCGGCGGGATCGTCGCTGGGCGTGTTCGGGACGCTAGTGGTCACGTTGCTGGCCTGGGGCGTTTACCTTTCGTTCCTGCTGCGGGTGGATTGGAACCGCTATGTGATCGAGGCGCCGGAAAGACGCGAACTGGCCTTGCGCGTTATCTTTCTGGCGGTGGCCGGCAACCTGACCAACACGCTGGCCGAAGCGCTGCGCCGGCAATTCGCCAAGACCAAAGCGGCGGTGGATCAGCTTGCCGAAGCCAATCGAAACCTGCAGCAGGCCGAAGAGGCAGTGCGCCGGTCGGACCGGCTGGCCGCGCTCGGCCAACTGGCGGCGGGCCTGGCGCACGAGTTGCGAAATCCCCTGGGCACCATTCGGGCCTCGGCGGAGATGCTCAACCGCAGCGTGGCTTCGGAAAACGAAGTGGCGCGGGAGGTGGCTGGCTTCATTGTGGAGGAAGTCGTCCGCACCAATTCGCTGGTCACGCGATTCCTGGATTTCGTGCGGCCGCTCGAATTGCGGCCGGCGCCGGCGGACCTGGCGCAGGTGCTGGACCGCTCGGTGGCCATGGTGGATCGGGAAGCCGCTGCGCGCGAGGTAACCGTTTACAAGAACTACTCGCCGGACATTCCGCCTTTCCCGCTGGACGCGGAGTTAATGGAGCGGGTTTTCTACAATCTGCTGGCGAACGCTGCGCAGGCTACGGCTCCCGGAGGCGCGGTGACCGTGAAGACTCGCCCCGTGGAAGGTAATGCCGAGATTTCGGTGATCGACCGCGGCGAAGGCATCGATCCCAAGGTGATCGATTCCATTTTCAATCCTTTTTTCACAACGAAGGCCGATGGCGTGGGCCTGGGGTTGGCCATCTGTTCCAAGATCGTGGATCAGCATGGCGGGAAGATCGCGGTCGAGAGCGAGCCGGGCAAGGGCAGCGTGTTCCGCGTCTATTTGCCCATGGCGGAGGCGGTATCCGGATCGAAACTGAAAGACTGAACCTCTGCCCCTGGAGATCGGACGATTGGCTGGAATTCCGCGCCATTGCCGCCGATGCGGAGGTGATACGCTACATCGGCGACGGTACGCCATGGTCCGATGAGCGCTCGCGGCAGTTCGTGGAGCGCCAGATTTCTCTATTTGACGAGTTCGGATTCTGCCTGTGGAAGCTGACGCCCCGGCTACAGCAGGAAGGCAGTGGATTAATCGGGTTTTGCGGGCTGCAGCCCCTTCCTGAAATGGAGCTGGGAATGCAGGAAATCGAAATCGGCTGGTGGCTGGCGCGTTCCTGGTGGGGCCGCGGCCTGGCCACGGAAGCGGCACGGGCGGTCTTGCGCGATGGCTTCGAGCGCGTGGGCCGCGAGCGCATCGTGGCTATAGCGCAACCCGCCAACACGGCTTCGATCGGCATCATGCGGAAACTCGGGATGGGCTTTGAGCGCGTGGGGGCGTCGCGCGGCATTCCGGTGGTGCTGTACGCACTGAGTGCTCACGGCTGGCGTGGCTCAAATCCGCTGCCAATCGGCGCTATTTCTTAGCCGGCGGAGCTTTAGCGGGCGGAGCTTTGCCCGGCTTAGCGGGGGCTGCCGCCGGCGGCTCCTCAGGCTCGGGTTTTTCCAGATACTGAACGACCACGGAAATGCGGCGATTCGAAGGATCCTCAGGCGACTTGGGTTTGCGCAGGCGTTGATCGGCGTAGCCCCGTACCTGGCTGACCTGCTTTGGACCGACGCCATTTTCCTGCATCATGCGGCGGGCGGAATTAGCGCGATCCGCCGAAAGCTCCCAGTTGCTGTAATTGCCCCTGTCTGCGAAAGGCTTGTCGTCGGTATGGCCTTCGATGGAGATGGTATTGGGCAGTTTGCCCAGCTCATGCGCCAACATCACCAGGATCTGCCGGCCGTCCGCGCTGGGCTCGGACACGCCGCTGGCGAAGAAGGTGCCTTTCTCAGCCTCCATCAGCTCGATGCGCAACCCCTCGGCGGTCACCGTCATTTCGATCTGGTTCTTCAGCTTTTCGAAATCGGCCACCTGACGGACCTTTTTCTGCAGCTCATCCTTGAGCTTGTTCATGTTCTCTTTGGTCAGGGTGAAGTTGTCGCCCGCGCCGGTCTTCCCGCTGCCTACCTTTTTTGAGGTGCCCAAGGGGTCCTTGAAGTACCCGCCCACCGCCTCCTTGATTTCTTTGCTGCTGTTAAGCAGCCACAGCACGATGAACAGCGCCATCATGGCCGTGACGAAGTCGGCGTAAGCCACCTTCCACGCGCCGCCATGATGGCCGCCGTGAGCCCCCTTCTTCTTGATAATTATGATGGGACGCGCCTGAGCCATAAAAATGAGCCTCTAAGCCGCGTCCGCGGTCCCCTTATTGCGGCACAACTTTTCCAATTCCTGAAACCCCGGCCGGACATGCCCCGGAGCAGCGCGCCGTCCCACTTCGACCGACAAAATGGGGGCCATGCCCTTGATGAACGACGAAATAGTCACACGCAGGACATGGTAGTAAGCGTTCTCGTCGTCCGCGATTTTGGACATATTGGCCGCCAGCGGTCCCAGAAAGCCGTAACACAGCAGAATGCCTAGAAATGTGCCCACCAGGGCCGCCGCCACCTTGTGACCGATCTCCTCCGGCGGACCGCCCAGGGCCCCCATGGTGATGACTACGCCCAGCACCGCCGCCACGATACCCAACCCAGGCAGCGAGTCCGCCACGGTGCTCAAGCTCGCCACCGGCAGCCCGGCATGATGGTGGTGGACCTCCATATCCAACTCCATCATCTGGTCGATATCGAACGGTTCGACTGCGCCCGTGGAGGCCGTGCGCAGCGTGTCGCAGATGAAGTCGCGCACGTGGTGATCCTTGATTACCGACGGATAGGCGCTGAAGGTCTTGCTTTTGTCCGGCGCTTCGAGATCGGCCTCGATGGCTGTCAAACCTTCCTTGCGCGAGCGGCTGAACAGATCGTACAGCATCTTCAGAGAGTCCATATAGAGCTGGCGCTTGAACCTGGATCCCTTAAAAGCTCCGGCGACCCCAGCCATTATCTGCTTCAGGATGTGGGACGGGTTGGCGATCAGCACCGTGCCGGCAGCCGCGCCCGCGATGATTACCAGCTCGGCGGGCTGCACCAGCACCATCAGGTTCCCTTTCTCCATCAGGTACCCGGCGATTATCGCTCCGAAGACAACTACGATTCCAATAATAGAGAACATGCGCTTTACCCTAAGACCATCGTGATCGACTCTCCGCGCGCCGCCTGACCGGCTGCGAGAGCTTCTGCGCCACGCGCTAATAACGACTGCACGGTGTCGGCCGGGCGAACCATCGTTCCACCCATGGATACGGTGAACGAGAGCCGGTCTCCCCACCAGGGAACGGAGGCGACGCCGATCAGGCGACGCAGCCTCTCGGCGCAACTCCGCAGCCCTTCCGTGCCGGGGCAGGCCACCAGCGCCACGAACCGGTCCTCGTTCCAACGGCCAACCAGGTCCTCCGGCCGCGTGCCGGCCGAAAGCGTTTGGGCGGCGGCGTACAGTATTGCATTGGAGGCCTGGCAACCGTACACGCGCCGCAAATGGTCCAGGTTGTCGATGGCAATCGTAATGACGCCGAACGCTGCCGCGGAAGCGGCGAACGTCTCCAGGGCGGCAGCGATGGCGCTCTCTGTCGTCCCGCGATCCGGGACCTCGGTGATATCGTCTAAGGAAACCTTTTCGCGCAGGTGGGGGCAGCGCATCCCGGTAGCCCGAAAAGACTGCTCTTCGAAGAATTCCGCGGCGCCCACTATGGCGCCGGACTCGTCTCTGAGCGGAACGGCTTGCACCCGCACCGGAACCCTTTGTCCTTCCTTGTGGCGCAGGAAAATAGTGGCTTCCCCGATCCGGCCATCCTGCATGGTCCGCGCCAGCGGACATTCGCCGCTGCACAGAGACACCTGGTTCTCATCGCAGTGCATCAGGAGATTATCCGGGCAGTAGTGCCCGACCACCTCCTGGCCGAGATAACCGGTGATCCGCTCGGCCCGGGTGTTCCAAAACACGATCTGGCGCTTCCGGTCCGTCAGGTAGACCCCTATCGGCACGCTTTCCAGGACCGCGCGACAGATCTCCAGGTTCAATTCCAATTCCATGCAACGCACCCGGTTCTACTATCGGTAGTCCCGGCGCGTTACTGTAGCTGGAATCCCGAGCGGTCCAAGCCGGCGGACGGAGGTCTACCCGCAAGATGTTCCGCGAAAACCCGCAAAGAAGTGCAGGAAAGGCTTGGACACCCCACCCGTCTTTGGTATACTCTACGAAACAAACCAATTCGGCACTACGCCAGCGTGTAGCGGAGCCCTTCTGACTGCCGAAGCGGACAGGGCGGCGCGTGTCCGCGCAAAGCGCCGCCCTGTTAGCACCAGATTGGCAAGATTGGATTGGCGTGGGTCTTGCCCGCTAGAACGGCCATCGCGTCGAGCGGGAGTCTTTCTTAGACTCCGGTCCCGGCCCGTCCGAAAAATGTCCGGACTGCGCCGCCCCGAATTCGATCTCGCTCTTCTGGAACTGCAAGGGCCGATCCGTGATCATCTCGATGGTGCTGCCCTTGGCCAACACCGCATCCGGTCCGCGCGTCAGCAGAACGGCCATTAGCCCGGCCGTGGCGCCAACCGCCGCCCCGATGCCTCCACCCATGGCGTAATGGTGGCTGGCGGAGCCGGCGATCAGGCCCACCGATGCGCCCGCCCCCGCGGCTTCGGCGACCGTGCGCGCGTCGCCGGCCTTGTTACCCTCGCTTTGGATCTTGCCCTCGGCCTTGTCGAATTCCTCGCCGCCGCGCCCGTCGATCCCGCCCACGCGCGCGCGGAAATCGCGGGTAACCCCGTTGGGCAGCGTCAGGCAGTCGAAGCGCAGGTATAACTCGCCCCGGCCCTTGACGCGCCCCGGACGCTTGACCTCGGTCACCGTCCCAGCCACCCAACTCCCTGGTGGGATGACGATGCGGCCGTTGGCCATGATCGGAAACACGGTCTCCAAGTACACGCGATCGCCTTCCGCCGCGTTCTTGGTGCTCACGGAGTTAATCAGGCCCAGGGGGATGCGGGTGCCGGGAGCGATCACGTAATCGCCGGACGGCGCGGGGGTGGGGTTTGGCTGGTCTTGCGCCAGGACGGCGCCGGACCCAATCAGGAGCATTGCCAAAGAGTATTTCAGCGACATGCGCGAACTCCTTGCGATTATTCTAACAGGATGCGAATAGACACGATCTTCCAATTGCCGGCTTCTTTCTTCATCACGAACAGAAGCGGCGCAGTGTGCGTCTTGCCATCTTCCCCGTACGTCCAAACGCCATCCGCTAGCGCCACATCGGACGTGATAAACCGGATGGCGCCGCTCCCGAGCCGGGTGACGATTCTCTGCAGGCAAAGGAAATCGATGGTCGCCTCGCCCCACGGCTCATGCGAAATCGTCACGGTGGGAAGATCCGGCGTTCCGACCCTCCCCAGTCGCTCGAGTTCCCGGGCAGCGTCCGCACCCTGGCTGAAGAGCGCGGCGCGCTGCGGTGTTTCACTCAGCGCGGCAATGGTCCGTCCGATGGCCGCCCGGTCGGCCGCGTCATCCGCCGTCGCGGCGGCGGCAAAGAGTAGCGGGATGCAAGGAATTAGCTTCACGCCTACGTAATGCCGCATGATCCGTAATCCTTTCGCCTGCCGGTCCACGCCAGGTTTGCCCTACGGTGGGGCAGGAATCCAGTCCTGCGGCCGGCGTCCACGCCGGCCTGTTCGGAGCGGGTCCTGGAGGACCCGTGCAGACCTGGAGGTCTGCCCCACTAGCCGAGCCGGTACCGGAACAACGCCTCCCGCACGGGCGTCCCCACCATCTCAATCCTTTTCAGATCGCGCGGCCCGACACCAAGTCCTTCCGCGAGCTGCAACGTGCTATCGCACTTCTCGAAAGGCGGCGTGCCGCGGACGGCCATGGGATCGTAGCCCATCACCGCCATGCACACGGCGTCGGTCGCTACGCAATTCGTACCGGCCACCAGCACGCCCGGGCGGACGGCGCGCGACGGCTTCACCCAGGGGCCTTCGCCGCCCGCCATCGACCGCACGGCTTCCACGATCGCCAGATCGATGGGCCGTGCCGCCACCACGTCCGCCACGATGCGCGGGATCCGGTAAGTGTCTTCCCGCGGCGTCTTCGGGTCGTTTTCCGGCGGCGCCGATTTGGAAGGCTGGCGGCTGCCACTGTGCATGATCCCGCGTCCGCCGTGCGGCTCGACGCTAGGCTCGTCGACGCCTGCGCCATCGCCATAAATCGTCACCGGCAGGATGCCGAAGCAGTTCTTCATCGACAGCGTCACGCCCGCCGTGGCGTGGTCCTTCATTTTCGCCAACGACACGAAAACATCGCAGTCCTGGTAGGAGTGGTTCAGGTCGAATGCCTGGAAGATATGGCCCCCTTTGGGGGTCTGGAGACGCGCATACTTGCCGGCGCGGCCCAGATAGTTGGTGTTTTCAAACTCCACGCGCGGCGCGGCGCCGGCCAAATCCCGCGGTTCCCAATTGGCCTGCAGCATGAACTCTTCGAGCGGTCCGGAAGTTGACCAGCACGATTCCAGCAGCCGCACCCGCCGCGCGCCCGCCCGCCCCATCAGGTGGACGGCGGCGCCGATCACCCGCGGATGCGTGTAGTGCGTGTCCTCCGCGGGCGCGTGGCCCAGACGGAAGTTGGTGTCGCCGGTCATATTCACCTTGATCGCCACCGTTTTGCCCTTCACCAGCCGCTCCAGTCCGCCCAATTGGTCGAACATGCGCTGCATGGCGGGCAGCAACTCGGGCCCATAGGTGGGGCATTTGGCGATCGCCACTCGCGGCATGGGTCCGGCAGCCGCCGATGCCGCCGGCGCGAAGGCCCGCGCGAGGGCCGCGCCGCTGGCGGCCGCCAGCCATTGTCTGCGCGTGCAGGTGTTAGACATACGCCTCCAATTCTACCCCGCCATAGACCGTCAGCCCCGGCAGGGGCACTTCGATGCCGTCCTTTTGCTCGACCATTTCCAGCCGGCGGGCGTTGGCGCTCTCGAAAGACCATAACCTCGCCGAGCGGAAGCGGCCCGCGATTCGCGCCGTGGCAGGATCGTCGTCGTCCGCGCCTCCGCCGTAGTTCACGATGTGCGCCAGGCGCCTCTTTCCATCGGGCGACACCGTCGAATACGCGCCCAGCAGAAAGCCGTTGAAGAAACGCACCAGGTCGTAGCGATGGCTTAACAGAATCTGCGCATCCTGCGCCATCTCGTAAGGATCGTCCGGCTGCTTGTGGGCCAGGGCGATCCTGCCCTTGCCGAATCGCCGCAATTCGTAGCGCGGATGCGGCTCTTCGGCCGATGATCTGCCCGGAGCCACGCCCGGCGTCGCGCTCCACTGCGGTCCGGCGATCAGCAACCCGCCGCGCTCGACGAAATCGACCAGCGCTTGCCGCGCTTCGGCCGGCGGCGGCTGCGCGTCGGGATAGACCACCGCGCGCAATCCACCCAGCGCCTCCGGGCGGCAGGCAGCCGTCTCTAGGATCCCATACGAAATGTTGGTGCGCGCCATGAGGTTCAGCAATTCGCGGCTGAAAAACTCATTGTCTCCGGAGAAGGTCGAAACCACGGATAACACGGCATCGACCGGCCACGCGCTCCATTCGCTGTGCGCCCGGAAGAAGGCGATGGCGCCCATCAGCTTGTTCCACCCGTCCACGGAGCCGGGTTTGCGCGCCGCCAGGCCGTCCGCAAAACCTTTGTCGAGCGTGACCACCCAGCGCCCGCCGCAGGCCGCGCCGTCGGCCAGCGCCACCAGGTGGCGGGACAGCGGCACGACCTCGTTGCTGGGCGGCGGATCGGCCGTCACCCACAGGTCGGCGCCCGGTTTTCGGGCGCGCGACAGGCGCACCAGCCAGCCGTTGGAATCTACCCAGGGAGCGCCCGTGGGCCCGCTGGCGGCATCCCCCCCGGCGGGCGCCATGCGGACGCCGGGCCATTCTCCCTTCACCATCTCCACGCCGGGCGGCGGATGGCCGATCTCGCAAACTGCGATATCGAGTTGACGGGCGCGCGCGGCGACGTCCTGGTAGCCATCGGCGGACGGAAGCAGCAGGAAGCCGATCGGCGCGCCTTTTAGCAGGTCCAGCGCGCCGGTGTCGCGCCATTCGGCCGGCCAGCGCAGGGGCCAATTCGGATGCACAGGTCCATTATATCCGAGGGCGCAATTCATGGAATGGCCCCATTTGGACCGCTCGGTCGGTCGATGCTCGCTAGTTGATTATGATATACTCACTCTATGAGCAAGAGACTCCAGGTGCTTCTTCCGGACCAGGAAATGGCAGCCATCCGGCGCTTGGCCAAGCGCGAACGACTGACCGTGGGCGAATGGGTCCGCCGGGTGCTGCAGGAAGCCCGCGCCGGCCGGCCCGAGATCGAGCCCGAGACGAAACTGAGAGCGGTTCGGCAAGCCGTGGGCTACGCATTCCCTGCAGGCGAAATCGACCAAATGCTGAGCGAGATCGAGCGGGGGTATCGAAGTTGATCTTTGTCGATTCGAACATCCCGATGTACTTGATTGGCGCGGCTCATCCTCACAAAACAGAGGCACAGGTAATCGTGGAACGCCTGATTGCGTCCGGGCGGCGCCTCGTCACAGACGTTGAAGTGCTCCAGGAAATTCTCCATCGTTACTCGGCTATCGATAGGCGGGAAGCCATCGGACCCGCGCTCCAAGTGACCTTGGATATCGTCGACGCAGTAATCTCCATCGAGAGAGCCGACGTCTTACGCGCCGCTGAGATTGTCCAGAATCCCGCCATGATGTCTGCGCGCGATGCCGTCCACATCGCGGTCATGGAGCGCCACGGCATCCGCTCGATTCTGAGCTTCGATGGCGATTTCGACCGCTGGCCCGGCCTGGAGAGGTTATCTCGCGTCTAAAGCCGTCCCCGCGCCCGCTACCTTCACTATAATGAAGGTATCCCATGCACCAGAAACTCACCGAACGTGTTGTCGACCTGAACCCGCGTGAAACGTCCGAATGGATTGAAGCGCTGGAGCAGATATTGGACCAGGAGGGGCCGGATCGCGCGGCATTCCTGCTGGAGCGCCTCACCGAGCAGGCGC
>Ga0181525_10002411_pt1 | contig 15294 bp, 11 predicted proteins | sample PEATcosm2014_Bin_48_FD_121100 | JGI IMG/M metagenome (GOLD analysis project Ga0181525, IMG submission 121100) | Peatland microbial communities from MTU Mesocosm Facility, Houghton, MI, USA - PEATcosm2014_Bin06_10_metaG | ecosystem: Environmental > Terrestrial > Soil > Wetlands > Peat | place...
GCGATCTTCAGGATGATGGGGCGGTAATCGTCGCGCGCAAAGCGGCCGTTGATGCGCTCGGCGGCGGCCAGCACGTGCTGCTCGAACTCCTGGTATTCGCCGATGTTCGTGCGGCTGGGCGCGGCGATCTGGATGAACGAGAAGCGCCCGATCCAGGAAGGCTCGATCTCCAGCAGGCGCTCGACCGCCAGGAACCGCTCGATGATTCCCTTCGTGTAATCGAGCCGGTCCACGCCGACCGCGAGCAAATGCTCCTCGAGCAGGCCATGACGCTTGCGCACGTCGGTGCGGCATTCGGCCACGCCCTTGCGCGTCACGGCCTCGGGCGGCGGCCACTCGATCGAAATCGGATACCGGTTGACGGCCGTCGACTTGCCGCCGTAGCTCACGGTGAAGGTTTCCCGGTCGACGAGGGCTTCGAGCACGCGATCGACCGTGTCGAAGAAATTGTTGCAATGGAACTGGGTATGGAACCCCAGGATGCTGCTGCCGAGCAGGCCGTCGAGCAGTTCCGCGCGCCACGGGCAGATCGAAAAGGTCTCGGGATTGGGCCAGGGGATGTGCCAGAACGTGATGATGGTCGCGTCGGGCATGAGTTCGCGCAGCATGCGTGGCAGCAGGGCCAGGTGATAGTCCTGGACCAGGATGATCGGGTCGTCCTTTTTCGCCTCCTCGACGACCGCGCGCGCGAATTTGCGGTTGACCTCGGTATAGACCTTCCAGTCCGAACTGCGGAACACGGGGCGCACGTGGGCGATGTGGCATAGGGGCCAGAGCCCTTCGTTCGCGTAGCCGTTGTAATAACCGGCCTCCTCCTCCTTGCTCAGCCAGATCCGGCGCAGGTTGTAGCTGGGCTGGTCGGGCGGGATCTCGACCTTGTCGTACGCATCGACGACATCGCGGTCGGCGGAGCCGCTGCCGTGGGCGATCCACGTGCCCGAGCACGCCCGCATGATCGGCTCGAGCGCGGTGACCATGCCGCTGGCCGGCCGCTGCACTTCGATGCGTTCGGTCGAAGTGCGGATGTGGCTGTACGGCTCGCGGTTGGAAATGACCAGGATCTCCTCACCGCGCAGGTTCTCGCGCAGGATCTTGCGCAGAGCCACCGGATTCCAGGTGATTTGCGCTTCGTCGCGCGCGCGATATTCGGATTCCAGGTCACGGATCAGGCTGCGCAGGTCGCGCGCGATCGGCTGCAGCTCGGGCACCGCCGCGGCCTTGGCGGGCGTGAGGATTCCTTCGCCGCGCAGCAAGGCCAGCGTGCCATTCACCCAGCCGCGCAGGCTCAACTGCGCGATCACGCCCGTGATCATCGATACGACCGCGAACAGGCCGATGAAAAAATAGAAGACGTACATCTTCGTCTCGTCGCTGCGGCGCTGGATGAAACTCATGTCGTGCACCAGCACGAGCTGGCCCAGCGGCTTGCCGTCGGCCTCGATCGCCTGTACCGACACGTGCAGCGGGCCGTTCCCGCTCGTGAGCAGGTGCGTGCGCTTCGCAAGGAAACCTTCCAGGTTCTTGCAGTCGAGATCCTTGGGGTAATACTGCGTGGCCAGCAACGCGCCGTTGTCGGCATCGCAAAAGCCGACGGCGAAGAGGCGCTCATCCTGCGTGAGATTCTCGAAGAAGTGCACAGCCTTGCTGTGCGCGTTCTCGTGCACGAGCGTTTGCAGGCGGTCCTGCACGGTGATCGCGATGAATTTCGAGCGTGCGTCCAGGTCGCGCACGAACCAGTCGAAGGTCAGGCGATCGACGACCGGCACGACCGCATACGCGATCGCGGCAAGCGCCAACGCAAGCGGAATGATGAAACGTAAGGAAAGCCGCATCCGTCTCTCCAAGGGAGCGGAAAAATGTACCACTGCAAACGTGCGTTTCCGGATTCAGACACTGTGCGGTTTGGATCGACGCAAGCCATTCGGCGGAAAGTCCCTCACGCGTTTGCGCTTAACCCTGCGTCAGGACTTCCTTTCCGGCAGCATGGGAAAGGACTCATTTGACGCTCGGTTGTCGCAAATTCCGAGAACAATTGAGCGAAGATGAACGGCAATTCGAAGGCAAGCGAAACTCGGGAGACGAGTCGTGCAGGAAAAGCAAGCGTGGGCGGGTAGCGGGCGCGAGCCATTTGCCGGTGCCGTTGCGGATGGGGCCGCCGAGCCGCAGGAGCCGATGACGGTGTCCATCCTCCTGCGCAGGCGATCGCAGGAGGAATTCGATCGCCGCATGGCCCTGGTCCACGCGGGCACTTCGGTACCCGCGCTCAGCCGCGCGGACTTCGCGCGCGAATTCGGGGCGGATCCGGCCCAAATCGCGATCGTGCGCGGTTTCGCGCAGGAACACGGCCTGCGTGTCGTGGCGGAGCACGCAGAACGGCGGACCGTCGTGCTGGCGGGCACGGTCGCCCAATTCAATGCCGCCTTTGGAATCCAATTGCAATGCTTTCGCCACGCGCGCGGCAGCTACCGCGGCTGGACGGGCCCTCTGCAACTGCCCAAGGCCATGCACGGCTTCGTGGAATCGGTGCTCGGCCTGGACACCCGGCCGCAGGCACGCGCGCATTTTCGCATTCGCGAAAACGTCGTGGCACGGGCTGCGTCGGCCTCGTTCACGCCGCTGCAGGTCGCTGCGATGTACGGCTTTCCCGCCGGCGACGGCCACGGCCAGACAATCGCCATGATCGAACTGGGCGGAGGTTTCACGGCATCGGATCTCGCTTCTTATTTCGCGAACCTGGGGATCGCGACACCGCCTTCCGTCGTCGCGGTGGGAGTCGACGGCGCTGCCAATGCGCCGACGGGGTCGGCGAGCGGCCCCGACGGCGAAGTGATGCTCGACATCGAAGTCGCGGGAGCGATCGCTCCCGGGGCGTCGATTGCCGTCTACTTTGCGCCCAATACGGATGCGGGCTTTCTCGACGCGATCACAACCGCTGTCCATGACACCACGCGCGCCGCGCACATCGTTTCGATCAGTTGGGGCGGCCCGGAGTCGTCGTGGTCGGCACAGGCCATGACTTCCTTCGACCAGGCGTTTCAAGATGCGGTAGCGCTCGGGGTCACGGTTTGCGTCGCGGCTGGCGACAACGGGTCCAGCGACGGGGTCGCCAGCGGCGAGCATGTGGACTTTCCGGCGTCGAGTCCGAACGTTTTGGCGTGCGGCGGGACCAACCTCCAAGGCAACGGCAGCACGATCGCGAAGGAGTCGGTTTGGAACGACGGCACCGGCGGCGGCGCCACGGGTGGCGGCATCAGCGCGAACTTCGCACTGCCCACGTGGCAAAGTGGCTTGAGCGCGAAACTGAGCTCCGGCGCGAGCGAAACGCTCGCTAAGCGGGGCGTGCCCGATGTGGCGGGCGATGCCGATCCCCAGAGCGGCTACAACGTGCTGGTCGATGGGCAGTCCATCGTCGTGGGTGGCACGAGCGCCGTTGCACCCTTGTGGAGCGCGCTGATCGCGCGAATCAATGGCGCCCGCGGCACGCCGGTCGGGTTCGTCAATCCCGCGCTGTACACAGCCTTGGGTGCGTTCAACGACATCACCCAGGGCAACAACGGCGACTTCGCGGCGGCAAAGGGATGGGATGCATGCACCGGCCTGGGTTCGCCGAAGGGCGCCGCGGTGCTGGCGACACTGACCAAGTAAGCGCTCGTTGCTTTCATGTTCCGGCACCGCGAGCCAACACGGCCGAGGTGTTTTCCGGAACAATGTCGGTCTGACCCATCGATGAACAAAGGAAAATTGGAACGATGCACCAGACTTTGCTCCTGTTCGGAGCTACCGGTGACCTTTCGACGCGATACATCTTTCCGTCGCTTGCCAACCTGCTGCGCGACCACCTCCTGCCCAGGGATTTCCGCGTAATCGCGGTCGGGCGTCAAAAGCACACTTCCGAGGATTTCCGCGAGTCGCTGATCGCAACCATCAGCGCGAAGGCGCCGGCGGACGTGCAGATCTCCGATATCGCGGAGCTGCTCCCGCTGATCGAATATGCCGATGTCGGGGACATGAGCGACCCGGCGCATATCGCAAGCCGCCTCAAGACCTATGCGGGATCGCCTTGCCTGAGCTTCCTGGCAACGCCGCCCAACCTCTTCGTGTCGATCGCGCAAGGCCTGGCGGGCGCCGGCCTGCTCGATGCGCCGTCGCGCCTGGTCCTCGAAAAACCGATCGGCCGCGATCTGGCCAGTGCACGGGAGATCATTCGCAACATCGATCAGTACATCAGCGAAGACCGCGTCTTTCGTATCGACCACTACCTGGGCAAGGCCGCGGTGCAGAACCTGCTTGCGCTGCGCTTTGGCAACGCCCTGCTCGAGGCCGTCTGGAACCGGCACTGGATCGAGACGGTGGACATCCTAGTCGCGGAAACGGCCGGCGTCGACGGGCGCGAGGGCTACTACGCCAATTACGGCGCGCTGCGCGACATGGTCCAGAACCATATCCTGCAGCTCCTGTGCCTGATTGCGATGGAACCGCCCGGATCGCTCAACGCCGATGCCGTGCGCAATGAAAAGGTGAAAGTGCTGCAGGCGCTGCGCCCGATGACGGCGCAGAACGCCCCGAACGACTCGGTGCGCGGACGCTACGAGGCCGGCGTGGTCGACGGACAGGCGGCCGCGGGCTTCGTGCAGCCACCGGGGCAGGCGCCGACCGACACCTTCGTCGGCCTGCGCGCCTATATCGACACCTGGCGTTGGACGGGGGTGCCGTTTCGCCTGTGCACAGGCAAGCGCCTGGCGGAGCGCTGCACGCAAATCGTCATCACGTTCCGTCACACGTCGCATTGGCTCTTTGCCAAGCCGACGCGCGAACGCGCAACCCCGAATCGCATGGTGTTCCGCCTGCAGCCCGACGAGAACATCGAGCTCGACTTGATGAGCAGCCTGGCCGGACCCGAATGGGGCGCATTGGAGCTGCAACCTTTGCCGCTGGACCTGTCGATGCAGATGCGGCCGCGCCGGCGCATCGCCTACGAGCGCCTGCTGCTCGATGCGCTCAACGGCAATTCCGCCTTGTTCGTGCGCAATGATGAGGTGGAAGCCGCGTGGCAATGGATCGACAGCGTCGCGGCCGCATGGGAGGCGGCCAAGACGCCGTTGCTGCCCTACCTCGCGGGCTCGTGGGGCCCCAAGGAGGCGCGCGCCTTCCTGCAGCCGGTGGGGCGCTGACGCCATGTCGAGCGGACGCACGAGCGCTTCCCCGTGGCTGCTGGCCGACGTGGGCGGCACGAACGTGCGCTTCGCGCTGGCGCATCCCGCGGAGCCGGCACCCTTGCTGCTCGACTCGATGCGGGCCTACCGCGTTGCCGAGTTCCCCTCGCTCGCCGACGCGGCAAAGGCGTACTTCCAGACGATCGGCGAACGGCCCCCGCACGCGGTCTTCGCGCTCGCCGGGCCGGTGCGCGGCGACGAGGTCCAGATGACGAATTTCCCATGGACGATTTCGCGCCCGCAACTGCAGCGCGAGCTCGCCTGCCGCAGCGTGCATCTGGTCAACGACTTCGCAGCGCTCGTCATGGGCCTGCCCCTGCTCACGACGCAGGACGTCGTGGCGCTTGGTCCGGCGCGTGCGCCGATTGCGCGCGGCGTCCCAAACCAGACGTTCTGCGCCATGGGGCCCGGTACGGGTCTCGGCGTCGCCGCACTTGCCGTGCGCGGCGACGCGATCGTCGGCCTGGAGACCGAAGGCGGCCATGCCAGCTTCGCGCCGACGACGGAGGACGAAATCGGCGTGCTGCGCCACTTGATCGGCCGCTTCGGCCGCGTGTCGATCGAGCGCTTGCTGTGCGGGTCGGGCCTGTCCAATCTGCACCAGGCACTGTGCGCCATGCAGGGTTGCGCACAGGACCTGGTCGCGCCGGAGGAGATCACGGCTCGCGCCAACGCCGGCCGGGATCCCCTGAGCGTGCGCGCGGTCGAGATGTTCTGCGAGATGCTCGGCTCGGTTGCCGGGGATTTCGCGCTTGCCTACGGTGCGTGGGACGGCGTGTACCTCGCCGGCGGATTGCTGGTGCCTTTGCAAGGCTGGCTGCGCCAGCCCCCATTCCGCAAGCGATTCGAGAACAAGGGCCGCTTTGCATCGGTGCTGGCCGGTGTGCCGGTCGCAATGATTGCGCATCCTCAGGCCGGCCTGTTGGGCGCGGCAGGATTCGCCGTGCGCGCGGCCGGTCATTCCCTGCTGCGCGACCCGAGCCCGGCGGCGCAGGTGCACTGATGGCAATCGAAGCCAACGCGGGCGGCTCGGCGGCGGCGACGGCAGGTCTGCGGTTCCATGCGCACCGGGACGAAGCAGCGCTGGTTGCGGTCGCGGGCGCATCGATCCTGGACGCCGTCAATGGCGACCTTGCGGCGCAAGCCGAAGCGTGGATCCTGTTGTCGGGTGGCACGACGCCGGTACCGGTATACCGCGCGATCGCGCAAAGCCTTGGCGATACCCAGGGCCTTACGGTGGGTCTCGTCGACGATCGCTGGGTCGCACCCGATTCGCCGGGCAACAACGCCGCCATGATTCGCGAGACCCTGCTCCCCAGCGCCGGCAATGGCGTGCGCTTCCGGCCGTTGGTGGATTGGTCACGCGGGCGCGCGCATTCCGTCGCGCAGGCCAACGCCCGGCACGCGTCGATGCGCATCGCGCCCAGCCTCGTGTTGTTCGGCATGGGCGATGACGGTCATACCGCTTCGCTGTTTCCCGGCAGCCCGCAGCTGGCAAAGGCGCTGGCGTCGCACGATGCCTACGTCCCGCTCGACGCGGATGGCTGTCCGGGTGCGGGCCAATGGCCCCAGCGCATCACGCTCACGCCGCACGGCTGGCGGCGGGCACGGCGCCGCATGCTGCTCGTGCGCGGCGAGCGCAAGCGCGAAATGCTCGAACGGGCGGCGCGCGAACGGGATGCGCGCCTGCTGCCGGTCAGCGCTGCAATCGCGGTCGGGGACACGCCCCTCGACGTGCACTGGTGCCCTTAGGAACGTTCGAACCGTTGGGAGTTCTCCAAAACCATGAAGCCTGACCCGAAAATCGCCGCCGTTACCGACGCAATCCGTCGGCGCAGTGCCGCCACGCGCACCGCGTACCTGGAGCGCATCGAAAAATCGCGGCGCAATGCGCCGGCGCGAGGCGCGCTGAGTTGCGGCAACCTCGCGCACGGGTTTGCGGCGAGTGCGCCGTCCGACAAACTGGCAATCCGCGCCGCGACCGCGCCGAACCTGGGAATCGTGACGGCATACAACGACATGCTGTCCGCCCATCAACCGTTCGAGTCGTATCCCGCGATCGTGAAGGATGCCGCCCGGCACCAAGGTGCAACCGCGCAGGTCGCCGGGGGCGTGCCCGCGATGTGCGACGGCGTGACGCAAGGCCGCCCGGGGATGGAGCTCTCGCTCTTCAGCCGCGACGTGATCGCCCAGGCAACGGCCATCGCGCTATGCCACGACATGTTCGACGCGGCAATCTGCCTGGGGGTGTGCGACAAGATCGTCCCCGGCCTGCTGATCGGCGCGCTCGCATTCGGCCACCTGCCGGTGGTATTTGCTCCCGCGGGACCGATGACCAGCGGGCTGGACAACAAGAGCAAGGCCGACGTTCGCGAGCGCTATGCGGCCGGCAAGGCGACCCGCGCAGAATTGCTCGAGGCCGAGGCGCAGTCCTATCACGCCGCGGGAACCTGCACCTTTTATGGCACCGCCAATTCGAACCAGACCTTGCTCGAGGCGATGGGCCTGCAACTGCCGGGCGCGTCATTCGTGAACCCCGGTACGCCGCTGCGCGACGCACTGACGCGCGCGGCGGCCGCGCGCGCGCTCGACTGCACTGCACTGGGCACGGACTACCGCCCGATCGGGCGCCTGGTCGACGAGCGCGCCATCGTCAATGCGCTCGTGATGCTGCTGGCGACCGGCGGTTCGACGAACCACACGATCCACTGGGTCGCCGTGGCACGCGCCGCGGGAATCCTGATCAATTGGGACGACTTCGACGCCATCGGGCACGCCGTGCCCTTGCTGGCGCACATCTATCCCAACGGCAATGCCGACGTGAACCACTTCACGGCGGCGGGCGGCATTGCCTTTGTCGTCCGGGAATTGCTCGACGCGGGGCTCCTGCACGGCGACATCGTCACGATGGCGCCCGGCGCGCGCGGCATGCGTGCCTACACCGAGGAGCCGCGACTGCAGGACGGCGCGCTGGCCTACGTGCCCGGCGCCGGTACGAGCGGGGATACCAGCGTGGTGCGGCCTGCCTCGGCGCCCTTCGAGCCGCAAGGCGGCCTACGCCTGCTCAAGGGCAACCTGGGTCGCGCCCTGATGAAAGTCTCGGCGGTCAAGGCGGAACACCGCCGGGTGCAAGCGCCGGCGGTTGTCGTCGACGACCCGAAGGAACTCAACCGCCTGTTCCAGTCAGGCAAGCTGCCGCAGGATTTCATTGCGGTCGTGCGCTACCAGGGGCCGCGTGCCAACGGCATGCCGGAAATGCACAGCCTGGCGCCCTTGCTCGGCATGCTGCAAGGTCGCGGCAGCCGGATCGCGCTCGTTACCGATGGACGCATGTCGGGCGCGTCGGGCAAGTTCCCCGCCGCGCTGCACGTCACGCCGGAAGCGCTCGAGGGCGGAATGCTTGCGCGCGTGCGTACCGGCGACCAGATGCTGGTCGATGGCGAAGCGGGCAAGCTCGAGCTGCTGGTCGATGCGAGCGTGCTGGCGGCACGGGCGCCGTCGCCCGCGCCGGATTTTTCCAATCTGGATCTGGGCCGGACTTTGTTTGGCGGCAACCGCGAAATGGTCGGTAGCGCAGAGCAGGGCGCGCTGTCGATCTCCTGCCTGCCGGCCCTGGCAGGTGCGCAAACACCTGCGGCCGAATTGATCGGGAGCCAACTCACGTGAGTCGTGACAGCGCCAAGGTATTGGATGCCCCGGAGCGCCAACGCGCAACGCGCGCGCTCATGCGCCGCGCCGGGATTCTTCCCGTCGTGACGGTCGAGACGATTGCGCAAGCCGTGGCGATCGCACAAGCGCTCGCCAAAGGCGGCCTGCACGCGGTGGAAGTCACTTTGCGCTCGAGCGTGGCGATGCAAGCCTTGGGCGTGGTCAAGCGCGAGGTGCCCGAGCTCCTCGTCGGAGCGGGCACGGTCCGAAGCGCGCATCAGGCGAACGCCGCGCGCGAACAAGGCGCGGACTTCCTCGTCACGCCTGCCACCACGGTCGATCTGGCCGAGGTGCTGGCCGCGCAGCCGCTTCCGGTCATTCCGGGCGCCGCGACACCGACGGAAATCTGCACTCTCATGGATTTCGGTTTCGACGCCTTGAAGCTGTTTCCCGCCAGCTCGCTCGGCGGCCTGAACATGGTCAAGTCGCTGGCCGGTCCGTTCCCGGATCTTGCGCTGTGCCCGACCGGCGGCATCACCGAAGCGCAGGTGCACGATTACCTGCGTCAGCCCAACGTGCTTTGCATCGGCGGCTCGTGGATGGTCGCGGCGGAATGGATCAGCGCCGGAAAATTCGACGAAGTGCAGGCCAGCGCCCGGCGCGCGCGCGAGCTGCTGGACTCGCTTGGGGCCGGTTGACGCGATGGCGCCAACCGGCTCTAGTCCTTGAACACGAAATAGACGGCGCCGCACATGCACAGTGCCGCCCAGAGGTAATTGAGCCGGACCGGCTGGTTCATGTACAGCGCCGCGAACGGCACGAATACCGAGAGTGTGATCACTTCCTGGACGATCTTGAGCTGACCCAGGTTCAAGCGCTGGTATCCGATGCGGTTCGCGGGCACCTGCAGGAGATATTCGAACAGCGCGATGCCCCAGCTCGCGAAGGCCGCGATGTACCACGGACGGTCGGCCAGGTTGCGCAGGTGCGCATACCAGGCGAAGGTCATGAACAGGTTCGAGCAGATCAGCAGCGTGACGGTCTTCGCGATGGTCGATATGTACATTTGCTAAGGGCACCCTCTCCCCTGCCCCTCTACCGCCTTGCGCGGGAGAGGGGAAGTTTCAGCATTCCACGATATTGACGGCCAGGCCGCCGCGCGCGGTTTCCTTGTACTTGGTCATCATGTCGGCGCCGGTTTCCCGCATGGTCTTGATCACCTTGTCGAGGCTGACATGGTGCGTGCCGTCGCCGTGCAAGGCCATGCGTGCGGCGTTGATCGCCTTGACCGAGGCGATGGCATTGCGCTCGATGCAGGGAATCTGCACGAGCCCCCCGACCGGATCGCAGGTAAGTCCCAAGTGGTGTTCCATGCCGATTTCCGCCGCGTTCTCCGCCTGCTCGGGGGACCCTCCGAGCACGGCACACAGCGCGCCGGCGGCCATGGAGCAGGCGACGCCGACCTCTCCCTGGCATCCGACCTCGGCTCCGCTGATGGACGCATTCTCCTTGTAAAGGATGCCGATCGCAGCGGCGGTCAGCAGGAAATCGATGACGCCCTGGTCGCTGGCGCCCGGCACGAAGCGAACGTAATACTGCAGCACCGCCGGGATGATGCCGGCCGCGCCGTTCGTCGGCGCGGTCACGACACGCCCGCCGGCCGCGTTTTCCTCGTTGACCGCCAGCGCGAACAGGTTCACCCAGTCGAGAACGACAAGCGGATCGGCGACCTGGCCGCTGGGTGCCTTGCTCAGCGTTTTCATCAATCCCGCGGCACGCCTGCGCACGTGGAAACCGCCGGGCAATGTGCCGTCGGTCCGGCAGCCGCGCCCGATGCATTCCTGCATCACGCGCCAGATCTGCAATAGCCGGGCACGCGTCTCTTCGTCGCTGCGCCAATGCAGTTCATTGCGTCGCATGATCTCGGCGATGCTGCAGGAATGCCGGTTTGCGAGCGCGAGCAATTCCTCGCCCGTATGAAAGGGAAACGGCAGGACGGTCGCATCGGGCGCGATGGTCTTCTGGCGCGAACCGTCGTGTGCCGCCTCCTCGCTGACGACGAAGCCGCCGCCCACGGAATAGAAGGTGCGCGCCTGCAAGGGAGCCTCGTCCGGCGTGCCGTCTGCCGCATACGCCGTAAAGCGCATGCCGTTGGCGTGGAACGGCAGGGTCTCGCGCGCATAGAAAAGCAGGTCGCGCTTTTCCTCGAATTCGATTTCCTGTCGATCCATCAGGCGGATCCGCTTCGCGGCGCGAATCGCCTGCAGCATCGCCTCGATCGCTTCCACGTCGACCGTGTCCGGCTCGTGTCCACTCAACCCCAGGAGCACAGCCTTGTCGCTGCCGTGGCCTTTTCCGGTGGCGCCGAGCGAGCCGTAAAGCTCCGCGCGTACGCGATGTACCGACGGGAGCAGTCCGGCCGTTTCCAGGCCGTGCGCGAACATGCGTGCGGCCCGCATCGGACCCACGGTATGCGAACTCGACGGGCCGATTCCGATCTTGAATAGATCAAAGACGCTGACTGCCAAGGTTTCCCCCGAATAGCTGCTCGGACGACAGGATAGCGCGATGCACCAAACCCCTCCGTTCGACCTGCGCTTATGAGTTTGTCTCATAGCCAAGGAAGAATTCCTTGCTTGGATCCCGCAGGCACGCTCGATACGATGACTTCGGGCTGGCGACGACCGGCGCTTGCGCTCGCGCGCACGGCGCTTCGCGAGGCCTCTTTGCCCTCCAGGAGTCCGTCATGTCTGCCATTGTCGAGTCGATCCCCGGCCATGCTTCCCCAGCCGATTCGGAGCGCACGCCCGGTTCCTCGGAGCGCGCGTGGTACCGGACCGAAGACTATTGGGCCATCATCCTGGGCGTGGGCCTGGTGCTGCTCGCCGCATTTGCGGTCTGGAACGGCACGAGCATCAAGTGGCTCGCGGTCGCGCCTCAGAAATGGAATGCGCTCGGAGACGTCGCAACGCATTTCGCCAACAACGCGGTGCGCTACCTCGCACTGTTCGCATTCTGGGCGCTCGCGTTCACGGGCGTGACGCGTGCCCTGGGATTTCGCGCGTCGCAATTCCTGCCGGCCTTCGCCGTGATCTTCGTCGCATCGACCGCGATCATCGCCGTGGGTGCGTGGGCCGAAGCGGACCGCTACAACCTGGAGCCGCCGCTCGTCGCGCTCGCAATCGGACTGCTTTTTTCGAATGTCCTGACCCTGCCGTCCTGGTTGAGCGCGGGGCTGCGCGTCGAGTTCTACGTGAAAACCGGAATCGTGCTGCTTGGCGCCACGCTGCCCTTGACCCTGCTTGCGAGCGCCGGTCCGGTGGCCATCGTGCAGGCCGCGATCGTGTCCCTCGTGACGTTTGGCGTGATTTATTTCCTCGCGGTGCGCCTGGGACTGGACCGGCGCTTTGCCGCGACCCTTGGCGCCGGGGGTGCGGTTTGCGGAGTTTCGGCGGCGATTGCCGTGGCAGGAGCCGTTGGCGCCAAGAAGGAACATGGACCGATCGCCATCACGATCGTCGTGTTCTGGGCGATCGTCATGATCTTCGTGTTGCCGCTCGTCGCACGCGTCTTGCATCTGCCGACCGGCGTTGCGGGCGCCTGGATCGGCACCTCCGAGTTCGCGGATGCGGCCGGCTTTGCCGCCGCGCAGGCCTATGGAGGGTATGCGGGTTCGGTGCCCGGCATCGATGGCACGGCCGACGCGGCGGTCAATGCGTTCACGCTCATGAAAGTGATCGGGCGCGACCTGTGGATCGGCATCTGGGCGTTCGTGCTGTCGATCATTGCCGCGACGCGCTGGGAGTCGAATGGAATCCAGGGTGGGGCAGGTGCGGCCGAAATCTGGCGGCGCTTCCCGAAGTTCGTGATCGGCTTCGTGCTCACCTCGGCGCTGATCGCCTGGGTCGCGAGTTCGTATTCGAGCGCCGACTACAACAAGATCCTCAAGCCGGACCTGATCAACCCGGTCAAGACCCTGCGCACCTGGGCGTTCACCTTCTGCTTCCTGAGCATCGGACTCTCGACGCGGTGGCGCGACCTGGCGAGCACGGGAACGAAACCCGTGATTGCTTTTTCCGCTGGGGTGCTCGTCAACGTCGTGCTGGGGTTCGCGCTCTCCGCCCTGGTGTTCGGCGCCTATTGGGCGGCGCTATGAATCCGGCCGCAGGCGTCGCCTGCCGTGATTGCCGCGCCTTCGTGGGCGATCCGCACGCCCTGGAAAGCGCGTCACGCGGGCTCGGCATCCTGAGTTCGGCATTCAATGCGATCAGCGCCCACGATGGCATCTGCTCGCACCACGATCGTTACGTGGCGCGGTCCTCAACGTGCCGGGACTTCCGGCAGATCGAGCACCGCGTAGACGGCCCGTAGCAGCGGCAGCGGGGTATACCCCAGGCGTCCCGGCGTGAGGCCCAGCCGCACCACGACAAGCTTGCGCGAAGGAACCACGGCCTCGTATTGTCCGTCGTGGCCGCGCAACCAGAAACGGTCGGCGCCGTTCTCGGTTTGCTGGGCCTGGCGAAACGACTCGTCGGGGCTGTCGAGCCAGACCATGCCCTTGCCGTAGGCGCCCTTGGAATCGGGAACCGGCGCACGCATCATCTCGACGTATCCCTCTGGCAGCATGCGCTTGCCGTTCCAGACGCCATCCTGGACCAGGAACTGGCCGAAGCGCGCCCAATCCTGCGCCGTGGCGTAGAGGTAGCTGCTGCCGACGTAATGTCCGCGCGCATCGGCCTCGAGGATCGCGCTGGTCATTCCCAGCGGCTGGAACAGGCGCTCGTACGGAAACCCGAGGGCCGCGGTATCGGCGGCACGTTGCCAGATATCCGACACGAGCACCGCCGTGCCCGACGAGTAGCTCCAATGCGTGCCGGGTGCGAAATCCATCTTCTGATCGCGCGCGAAGCGCACCATGTCGGGCTCGAGGTACAGCATGCGCGTAACGTCGGATACCGCGCCGTAGTCCTCGTTGAAATGCAGGCCGCTCGACATCGCCAACAGGTCGGCGATCGTGATCTTCTCGCGACCATCGCTCGGCACCGCGGCAGGCAGCAGCTTGTCCTGGTCCAGGCGCAGCCGCCCATCGGCAACCTCGATGCCGATCAACGCGGCGGTGACGGTCTTGGTCATCGACCAGCCTGTCAGGCGCATGTCGCGGCGAAAGCCGTCGGAATAGCGCTCCGCGATGAGCTTGCCATCGTGCACGACGAGCACGGCGCGAACGCCAGGGCCCGCCAGGCTGTCGTTATCGACGACGGCCTGCATGCGCGCATCGATCTGCGCGCCCCCGCCGACCGGCCAGGGCAGGTTATCGGGCGGCGGCGCTCCTGTCGGCGGATCGAAATGGATGCGCTCCGCGCCCTCGATTCCTTCATCGGGAACCGCAGCGCATCCCGTGCCCGCGCGATACACCGCAAGGCCATCGCCGATCAGACCGAGCAAGGCCGCACGAACGAGAGCGTGCTCGCGGTCGACTTCGATCCGCGCCAGTCGAAGCAAGGGATGTCCGGGTGCCTGCACGTCCTCGGCGAGCACGGTCTGCGGATCGCGCCCGGCGAGAAACACATTGGCGCACACGATGGTCGCCGTGTAGTTCGCGCCAACCCGCAACAAGTCCGGCGGCTGGGCCATCATGACGCCGGTCGCAATCAACACGAATGCGACCAGCGCGCAGATTCCGATTACGAGCTTGTTCGCAAAGCGATTCACAGCGCCACCAGCTTTTGCCATCAGGACCGTCCTGGAAGTGTCGATCGCAGCTGAATGGCGTCATGCTCGCCGAGAAAGCCTACGATCCAATCCACGAATCCCCGGATTTTCGCCGACAAATGTCGGCGCTGTGGGTAAACCACATGAATCGGCAGGGGCTCTGCATTCCACTCTCCCAGGACAAAGTCCAGCGTTGCGCGTTCCATGGCGTCCTTGAGTACATAGGCGGGAATCTGCGCGATGCCCAGGCCCGATTCGGCTGCGGCCAGGTAGGAATTCTCGTCGTCGAATGAGAATGGCCCGCGCGGAGTGACGACGGCGCGCACGGTGTCGCGCTCGAAGACCCAAGGCTGTACCCCTTCCCAAGGCGCAACACGGGCAATGCAAGGGTGCCGCGCGAGTTCATCCGGATGAAGCGGCTTGCCGTGTCGTGCGAGGTAAGACGGTGCCGCGCACGTGGATACGAACAGATGCCCGATGGGCCGCGCAACCAGGCTGGTGTCCTCGAGCGGACCGCTCCAGATCGCACAGTCGATTCCTTCCTCGACGAGATCGACTCGCCTTTCGCTCGAATGCAGTTCGACTTCGATCTGGGGATAGCGCGCGGCGAATTTCTCGAGGCCTGGAACGATCACGAGGCGCGCCATCAAGGTTGGGGCCTGGACGCGGATGCGGCCGCGCGCAGTGGCATGGCGCAGCGTGACGAAATCGTCCGCTTCCC
>Ga0181525_10002413_pt1 | contig 15284 bp, 11 predicted proteins | sample PEATcosm2014_Bin_48_FD_121100 | JGI IMG/M metagenome (GOLD analysis project Ga0181525, IMG submission 121100) | Peatland microbial communities from MTU Mesocosm Facility, Houghton, MI, USA - PEATcosm2014_Bin06_10_metaG | ecosystem: Environmental > Terrestrial > Soil > Wetlands > Peat | place...
ACCCCGGCTCTCTCCCGTCCGACGGGCGAGGGAGATTTCTTTTCCGGCAACTTTGTGACTTGGTGTCTTGGTGGTTGATTCAGCCACGGGTTTCTTTGCCATGCGCGAAGTTTAGGATGGCGACCCTTCGCGGTCAATCTGTGTTCATCTGTGGCTGAACATTCGCCTTCATTGACGCCGCCCGCCTCCGGCGGTAACTTTCAACCATGATTGATGTCGCAGAGATGCAGCCGCGCGCGGCCATGCCGAAAAACAGGTTCGAGCCTTTGGCGAGGGAGATTTATACGCTCAAGAAACAGTTGAACGCCGTCATCCTCGCGCACAATTATCAGGTGCCGGAAATCCAGGACATGGCGGACTTCACCGGCGATTCGCTGGGCCTCGCGCAGCAGGCGGCCAAGACGGACGCGGATGTGATCGTTTTCTGCGGCGTGCATTTCATGGCGGAGACGGCCAAGATTTTGAACCCGGACAAAATCGTGGTGCTGCCGGACAAGGACGCGGGCTGTTCGCTGGAGGAAAGCTGCCCCGCCCCCGCCCTCGCCAAGCTTCAGGCGACGAACCCGAATTTCTGGACGATCGCCTACATCAATTGCAGCGCGGCGGTGAAGGCGTTGTGCGACGTGATCGTGACGAGCGGCAACGCGGAACGCATCGTCAACGCCGCGCCCAAGGACAGGGACATTTTGTTCGTGCCGGATGAGAATCTCGGCCAGTGGGTGATGGAACAGACGGGCCGGCCGATGACGTTGTGGAAAGGGAATTGTTACGCGCATGTGGAGTTTCAACGCGAACAGGTGCTGGCGGCCAAGAAACAGTTTCCCGACGCCAAGGTTGTGGTTCACCCGGAGAGTTTGCGCGAGGTGCGCGACTTGGCGGACGCGGTCTGCTCGACGGAGAAGATGATTTCGTTCTGCAAAAATGATTCCGCGAGGCAGTTCATCATCGTGACGGAGAGCGGCATCATCCACCGGATGCAGAAGGAATGTCCGGGCAAGGAGTTCCTCTGCGCGCCGACGTTCGACGCGATGCGCGCGCCGACGGATCACTGCCGATGCAGCGAGTGCAAATTCATGAAGATGAACACGCTCGAAAAAGTTCGTGACTGCATGAAGAAGCTGTCGCCGCGCGTGGAGCTGCCGCCGGAAATCATCAAGCGTGCGCGCCTGCCGATTGAGCGGATGCTGGAAATTTCGAGCAGGCCGATTGAGAATGCGGGGTGAAAATGGTTTGCACTATCTTGACTCGCTGTGTTTTCTTTGTTTTTTAGGCGCATGAAATCCTTCTGTCTCGCTGCCGTTTTGTCATTGCTGCTGCCGCTGGCCGGTTTGGCGGGAGAATCATTTGTTTATTTCGGCACTTTCACAGGCGCGAAGAGCAAGGGCATTTACGTCTCCCGGTTCGATTCCGATTCCGGCAAGCTGACTGCGCCGGAACTTGCCGCCGAAATCCAGAATCCGACTTTCCTTGCCGTCGCGCCCGGCGAACGTTTCCTGTATGCCGTCAGCGAGGTGAACCAGATCGGCGACAAGAACACCGGCGCGGTGGACGCCTTTGCCGTGGATGCCAAGACTGGAAAGCTGACGCTGTTGAACCAGCAGTATTCCGGCGGCCCGGGGCCGTGCCACCTTTCCGTGGACGCCACGGGCAAATGCCTGCTCGTCGCGAACTACGCCGGCGGCAGCATCGCCGCGCTGCCGATTCATGCCGACGGCAGCCTGGGCGAGGCGGCGACTTTCATTCAGCACACGGGCTCCAGCTTTAACACCAACCGCCAGGCCGGACCGCATGCGCACTTCATCATGGCGTCGCCGGACAACCACCTTGTCCTGAACTGCGACCTCGGCCTCGACAGGGTGTTCGCCTACTACCTTGATGCAAGTGCCGCCAAGTTGCGGGACACCGGCAGGGTTATTACGGTTGCGCCCGGCTCCGGCCCGCGACACCTGGTTTTTTCTGCCGACAGCCGGTTTGTTTATGTCATCAACGAAATAGTCGGCACAATCACGGTGTTCAGCTATCAAATCTTTGCTGATGGATTGTCGGATCCCGCCATGACCGAAGTGCAGACCATCTCCACGCTGCCCAAGGATTTTTCGGGACAAAACACCGCCGCCGAGATCGTCCTGCATCCGTCGGGGAAATTTCTCTACGCCTCGAATCGCGGACACGACAGCATTGCGCTGTTTTCGGTGGACCAGAAAACCGGCAGGCTCACGTTCGTGGAGCATCAATCCACGATGGGGCGCACGCCGCGGCATTTCGCGGTTGATCCGACCGGCCACTGGCTGATGGCGGAAAACCAAGCTTCGGATTCGGTCGTCATGTTCGCGATTGACCAGGACACCGGCATACTGAAGCCGACGGTCCAGACGCTCTCCGTCGGCGCGCCGGTGTGCGCGGTCTTTGTTGATGCCAGATAAATCCTGAAGCGGTTCTAAAAGTTGTTTCCTGCCATCCAGCCATTCCATGCATATTCGAGTCAATTACAGCATAACGGCCAGATAAATGGCTACGGCCAATCCAATAATTGCAAGAAATCCTGCGACTAAAAATGTGAAAACCAATCCATATGCCTGTCTGAATTCGCCCCGGTCAAGTGCTTTAATGTAATGATGATGCCGAATGGCGGCAATGAGACTGACCATTATGCCCGCAACGATAAGGGCAATGCCGACGGGCATTGAGAAGCCGTTATTATGCTGGGCAACTGTCATATTATTACTAAGAGCAATCTCGCGCAAAAACAGACCGAAGCGGGCAACCACAAAGCCGAATCCCATGAATGCAATGCCGGTTCTAATCCAAGCAAGGAAAGTGCGTTCGGCAGCCAAATAAATGCGCGGATCAGTGGAAGAATTTGGGGTCTCATTCATAACGGTGAAGCATAGAAGAAAATCCGGGTTGCTGAAAGTCCAGATGTCAGCGCAGCGTGCCAGTCTGGTAATCCAGATTGGCCTGCTGGATGAGAACGTCGTAACGCGCGTTGGTGTTGGCGATTTGCGCCGATGTCAGGCTCAACTGCGCCTGGCTCAACTCCACGATGGAACTGCTGCCGATTTTGTAACGCGCCTCGGCCAGATCGTAAGCATCGGCGGCGTTGCGAACCAGCTCTTCCGTGGTTTGAAGCTGCTCAAGCGCATTGTTCACATTCAGCCATGCCAGATGCACGTCGCGCACAATGTTATCTTCCAATGCGCGCACAAGTTCGTTGTCAGACTGTGCCTTCAATTCCGCCTCGTGCTGCCGCGCCGTGTAAAATCCGCCAGCAAACAACGGCAGGCTCAATTCAATTCCGCCCACCGCGTAACTGTCCGGCAACTCACTGGCATGCGTCGGAGCGTCGCCGACAGAAGCAACGGCGGAAATGGTTGGCAGCCGTGAGTCGCGTTCGGATTTGGCGAATTGCAGCGCGGCGTCGTGTTCACTGCGCAAACTCAACAATTCCGGGCGAACGGCCAACGCCGTTTCGACCAATGTTGAGACGTCGTTTGTGTTGTAAAAGACGGATTGCGACGACTCGACGAGCTGGAACGACTGCGGTTCGCGGTAACCCAACGCCGTTGAAAGCGAAGTCATGGCGTCGTCTGCGTCGCTCTGCGCCTTTTGCAACAGCAATCGCCCTTCTTCCACGGCAACGCGCGCAAAACTCACATCCAGTTCCGACCGAAGTTTATTTGACGCGAGCAGGCTCACCTGATCGAGCAGCAACTGCCGGGTGTCCACCGTTTGCTGCGCGACGTGCAAAACTGCCTGCGCCTCCAGAGCACTGAAATAATTGACATTCACCTGCAACAATACCTGCTCGCGCGTGGCGCCGGCATTCTGGCTTTCCGCCTGCGCCTGAAATTTTGAACTGGCCGCGAGATTGGCTGTCCGCCCGAAATCGGTGATAAGCTGGCTGACCGCCAATCCTCCGGCAGCGCGATCATAAACGCTTGGATTATTCAAGCCGCCCGCCATGATGCGCGTGCCTTCGTCATTTGCGCCGACGGCGTCCGCATAAAGGTCTGCTTTTGGAAAATACCCGGACCGGGTTTCTTTCACCGCCTCCTGCGCGGCAAGAGCGCGATAATTGGCGGAGGCGATTTGCGGATGATTTTGCAATGCCAGCTTCGTCGCGTCGGCCAAGGACAAAACCGCCGGAGTGCCGTTGGTTTCATCGGCAAAGATTTTGCCGGCAACTAATACGCAAAAGGTCAACGTCGAAACGATTCGGTTCATTGGAAAATTCATTTAGTGAGAAATGGGCGGTGTTCCGTCCGGTGGATTATTTGCCAGTGCCACTTCCTGGCGCCGATACAGGATCAAATACGCCGCCGGCACGATGAATACGGTCAGCACGACGGAAACAGCAAGCCCGCCGATGATGGCGCGGGCGAGCGGCGCGTAGGCTTCGCTGCCCGTGCCAAGTTTGAGCGCCATCGGAATCAAGCCCATGAGTGTCGCGAGCGAAGTCATCAGCACCGGACGCAAACGCACGCGGCACGCGTGAGAAACGGCTTCGCGCAACGGTCGGCCCTCGGCGCGCAGCCGGTTGGTGAATTCGACGATGAGAATGCTATTGGACACGACGATGCCAACCATCATCACAATGCCCATCAGCGACATGACGTTAAGGGTTGTGCCGGTCGCGAAGAGAATTATCAAAACGCCGGTCAAGCCAGTCGGCACGGCGAGCAAAATCAGCAGCGGGTCGAGAAACGATTTGAACTGCGCGACGAGAATCAGATAAACCAGCACCGTCGCCAGAATCAAACCGAGGCCAAAGCTGCGGAACGAGACTTGCATGGCGTGCGCCGAACCGCGCACGACGACGCGGACATTGGATGGCAGTTGCAGATCGGCAACAATTTTCTGGACGCCCTTCAAAACTTTGCCGAGGTCTTCGTGCGTCGGTGAAACATAAACGTCCATTTCACGGCGCAGTTGGTAATGGTCAACTTCGGTCGGCGAACTGCGGTGGCTGATGGCGCTGACGGTATCGAGCCGTGTTGGCAGCGGTGAATTCGCGCCGCGCAACGGGATGGAAGACAAGTCGGCAAAGTTTTTGACGAATCCTTCCGGATACTGGACGGTGAGGAAATAATCGTTGCCACTTTTCGGATCCACCCAATAACTCGGCGCGATCATCTGGTCGGAGGTCAAGGCGGTGATGACGTCGCCCACGACTTCTTTTTCGTTCAAGCCAAGCTCGGCGGTGCGCAGCCGGTCAATGTCCAGTTGCAACGCCGGATAATCCACATCCTGCGGCACCAGCACGTCACTGACATCCGGCAATGCCCTTGCTTTTTGCGCGATGTCCGCCGCGATTTTGTGCGTGGCTTCCATGTCATTGCCGGTGACTTGAATGTCGAGCGGCGCGGGCATCCCGAGATTCAGAATCGCATCCACGAGTCCGCCGGTTTGAAAATATGCGGAAACTTGCGGCAAATCTTTTTTCAGCCGCGTGCGCACCAAATCCATGTATTGAAAGCTGCTCAAATGATGACCGGCATTGAGACCGACCTGGGCAAACGCCGTGTGCGGGCCGGAATTGGGCGTGTAAATCGAGGAGAAGCCGGGCGTGACGCCGATGTTCGAGACAATGATTTTTAAGTCCTTGGGCGGCACAACATCGCGGACAATCTGTTCGACCTGTTGAACCAACTGGTCTGTGAGTTCGATGCGCGTGCCGGTCGCGGCTTTGAGGTTGATGACAAACTGGCTGGGATCGGTGCGCGGAAAATACGCTTCGCCGATGAGCGGATACAGCGCGAGGCTCAAAATAAAAACGCCCGTGATGCCCAGCACCGTCGCCAGAGGACGCAGCAAGGCGTAATTCAGCCAGCCTTCGTAGCGGTCCAGCCAATGATGAAACTTGCGGTTGAACCAGGTGTTAAATTGGCGGCCCCAGCCCTTTCGGATTTCGATTTCCCCGGCTTCGTGGCCGTGATGGGACTTGATGAGTTTGGCGCAGAACAACGGCACGACCGTCATCGCGACCAGATACGAGGCGAACAAAGAAAGAATCACCGCCAGAGCGAGCGCCATGAAAAGAAATTTGCTGACGCCATAAAGAAATATCACCGGGAAAAAGACGACGACCGTTGCAAGCGTCGCCGCGAGAACCGGCAGCGCGACTTCACGACCGCCGCGTTCGGCGGCAATTTCGGGTGGCTCGCCCAATTCAATGTGGCGGAAAATATTTTCGAGGACGACCACGGAGTTATCAATCAGCCGCGAAAACGCCAGTGCCAGACCGCCGAGAATCATCGCGTTGATGGTGCTGTTGCCCATGGACAACGCGATGAACGTGGCCAGCGCGGAAAGCGGAATCGAAAGAAACACCGCAATGGTTGCCCTCATGCTGCCGAGGAAAATCAAAATCATAACGCCAGTCAGCACAAGGCCAATCAAGCCTTCGTGGATCAGATTTTCAATGGCGTTGCGCACGAAAACGGACTGGTCGAAGGCGACCTTCGTCACGAGCTGCTTGGGCATGTCGAACAAGTTAGCAATTGCATCCTTGATACCGTCCACGACGGCGATGGTGTTCGCGTCACCGCCTTGTTTCATGACGGGCAGATAAACCGACGGCTGGCCATCCACCCGCACCACGTTGTATTGTATTTCCGAACCGTCCTCCGCGTGGCCGACGTCGCCGACGAGAACCGAGGCGTTGCCGATGGTTTTTAACGGCACCTGGTTAATGTCCTTCATGTCATTGATCTGGCTGTTGACATAAAGGTTGTAATCGTAAGGGCCAATCTTCACGTCGCCAGCTGGCAGAATCAAATTCGCCTCGTTCACCGTGCGCACAACATCCATCACGCTCAACTGGTGTGCTTCGAGTTTGAGCGGGTCCACATAGACCATGATCTGCCGGTAGCGTCCGCCGAACGGTTGTGGCACGGATGCGCCCGGCACGCTGGCTACTTGGTTGCGCACGTCGAACTGGCCGAGGTCACGGAGCTTCGCCTCGTTCAAACCTTCTCCCTTCAATGTGATTAAACAAACCGGCAGGCTGGAGGCATCGAATTGTAAAACAACCGGCGGCAATGTGCCGGGCGGCAGTTTCCGCAAATCAGCCATCGCCAGATTCGCAATGCTGGTGACGGCGGAATCGGCGTTGAAACCCGGTTGAAAATAAATTTTGATGAGGCTCACCCCCGGCAATGAGCGCGATTCAATATGATCCACGCCGCTGGCGAGCGTGAAGAACCGCTCAAACCGTCCGGTGATGTCCGTTTCAATCTGTTCCGGCGGCATCCCGTTGAAAAACGTCGCCACCACCACGACGGGAATCTTTATCGGCGGGAACAGATCCACCGGCATTCGCATCAGGCTCGTCACGCCGACGACGCAGGTGATGAGGCAGATGACGATGATGAGATATGGAAGTCGGATTGCGAAGCGTGACATGCGGATGAAATGAGTTCAGGTTTTCAAAAACAACGGGGATTTTTTTCGCGAAATGTCCTTTTTTATTTTTCATCGCCAATGGCAAGCGCGAGCAGCTTGGGTTCGACTTTCTGGCCTGCCTGAAATCCTGCTCGGTTGCCGATGACCACCAGGTCGCCCTCGTTCAAACCGGAAAGGACTTCGTATTTGTCCGGTGTTTCAAGGCCAAGTTTGACCGGACGCTCCTCGATCTGATTATTATGGTTGACGACATAGACGGTCGGCGCCTTGTCACCGGCCACTGCTTCGGTGGGAACGGCCAGAACTTGAGGACGCTTTTCGACTTTCAAGACTACTGTCGCATACATTCCCGGCACCAGTTCCAGATCAGGATTGGGCACCTCAATTTCCGTCGTCATCGTGCGGGTGTTGTCATCCACGTCGTGGGTGAAACGGGAAATTTTTCCGGTGAAGGTTTTGTTGTTGAGGGAATCCACCCGCACTTCAACCGAATCGCCGGGCTGGACATCTTTGACGTAATCCACGGTGACGGGAAAATCCAACCGCAGAAGGTAATTGTCGGAGACACGCACCAACGGCATGTTTTGCGCATCCGCCGCAATGAGCGCGCCTGGGTCGGCATAGCGGTGGGTGACGACGCCATCAAAGGGCGCGGTGATCTGCGTGTAACTGACCAGCGTTTGATATTTCTCAACTTCAGCCTTGGCGGCGGCGATGGCGGCGCTGGCCGTCAGATCGTTGGCCTGCGCCGTGTCGAGTTCCTGTTGAGCAACGAGATTGGGATGATCCTTGTTGACCGATTGCAACCGGGTATAAATCAAGTTTGCATTGGTGTAATCCGCCTGGGCTTTTTGCCCGACGGCGACGGCATTGTCCAATTCAGCCTGCAATTCCGGCACTTCGAGCGTGGCCAAAAGCTGGCCGGCCTTGACCTTGTCACCAAAATCCACGTTCATTTTACTCACATAGCCGGAAACTTTTGCGTGCAACGCCACTTCCACATAAGGGCGGAATTCCGCCGCAATCGTAACCTCCTTGAAGAGGTCTTCGCGCGTCACTTTCGCCACGCCTGCCGTCGTTGAACCCGTTAAATCAGCGCTCACAGGAGATTGCGCCCGCGCATGATGTGTCGCCCACAAAATGCCAAGGCCAAGAATCAAAACCACCGACAGAATTTTGCCGGGATTTCCGAACAGGAACTTCGTGGTTTTGAATTTCATAGGCTGATTAAAAATTTCAGTTTTTGGACAAAGGCAGACGGACGCGAAAACAACTGCCGCAGCCGACCGTGCTTTGCGCTTCCACTTCCGCGCCATGGGCGATGCAAATGGATTTGACAATGGAAAGTCCAAGTCCTGCGCTTTCGGAATCGGCAGAACGAGCCTGATCCACTCGATAAAACCGCTCGAAGATGTGCGGCAACGCATCGGCCGGAATGCCGATGCCGTTGTCCTCCACTTCCAGCACGGCGTGGCCGTTGACAGCAAGAACGCGCAGTTGAATTGCACCCTTTTCCGGCGTATATTTGATCGCGTTGTCGAGCAGGTTCACAACCACTTGTTTGAGTCGCACGCGGTTGCCCTTCACCGACACTTGCTGGCTGGCGTCACAGGAAATAGAGATGCCTTTGTCCACGGCCAGCAGATTCATTTGTTCGGCGGTGGTTTGGGCTAGTTCGGACAAATCAAAGCGCGTCCATTCGGTTTGCGCTTCACCGGCATCAAGCCGCGAGAGCGTGAACAATTGCTCCACGATTTTTCCCAGATGCACGACCTCCTCCAATATGCTGCCGACGCGGTCGCGCATTTCCGAATCGAGGCGGTCATCCTCCGCGAAATTTTCCAGTTCACCGCGCAGGATTGTAAGCGGCGTGCGCAGGTCATGCGAGGCGTCGGCGATAAACCGTTTTGAATTTTGAAAGGCGTCGTCCAACCGCGTGATCATGCGATTGAGTGAAACGGATAACCGTTCCAATTCATCACCGGTGCTTGAGACTGGCAGACGCTCGCTCAGATTATGCTGCGTGATTCGCTCGGCGGCGCGTGTGATTTGTTCCACTGGCGTCAAGGCCCGGCGCACCAGCAGATAACCTCCTCCGGCGATGATGAAGATTGCCAGCGGCAAACCCCAGGCGAGCTGCAAAAACAAATGGTTAAGCATTGTTTCGACTGGATCAAGCAATTCGCCGAATTCCACGAGGTATGCGGGATTGCCGGAAGATTTGAAATTCAACGCGGCGATGAGCAAGGTTTTGCCTCCCGACATTTTCAACTTGCGATAAGATTCCGTTTCCGACGACGGCGAGAAAACAGAAACCTCCGCCGGATCGAAACTGCCGTCATTAGGCATGCCAGAAACATAAACCTGCGTGTCATCGGCGCGCGTGATACGGATGAAACGGTCGTTGATTTCTGGCTCATACCAGTCCTTTGTCTGGCTGGCGACGTAAGGCTCGCCGGTTTGTTTAACATGAATAAGCAGCGTGTTGGCAATCTGTCGCGTGCGGCGGGACTGCGATTCCGCAAGATCTTTTTCGAGAAAATGACGCAGGTCGAGATACAGCACCGCGCAGAGCAGTAGAAAAATTCCGGTGAGAAGGCCTGCATACCATGCGACCAGCCGGAAGCTGATGGAGCGCGTGTTCATGTCTGTGTCCCGTCGTTCAGGCTATAGCCGACGCCGCGCATGGTGTGAAGCAGTTTGACTGGAGACGCATCGTCCAGCTTTTCACGCAAATGCCGCACATAGACATCCACGATGTTGGTCAATCCCTGAAAACTTTGGTCCCAGACGTGTTCAATGATCATGGTGCGCGAAAAGACGCGGCCCGGATTCGTCGCCAGATATTCGAGCAGCGCGTATTCCTTGGCGGTGAGTTCGATTTTTTTTCCGGCGCGTTTCACATTCTGCGAAAGCCGGTCAATTTCCAGATCGCCCACCCTCAGCACGCTGGAGCGGTTGACCGGGCCGCGCCGCAACAATGCCTTCACGCGTAGAAGCAGTTCGGCAAAGGCAAACGGCTTAGTGAGATAATCGTCCGCCCCCGTCTCAAAGTTTTTAATTTTGTCCGCCATTCCATCGCGCGCGGTGAGAATCAGGATGGGAACGTGCTGGTTCTTGCGCCGGACTTTTTCAAGAATCTCCGTGCCGGTCAGTCCGGGCAGCATCAGGTCGAGAATGATGAGGTCGTAATCGTAAACGCTGGCGGCTTCCCAGGCGCTTTGGCCGTCGTGATGAACATCCACGGCATAGCGCTCCGCCTTGAGGCCGCGCACGATGATGTCAGCCACCTTCTTTTCGTCTTCCGCCAGCAGGATTCGCATAAACGATGTTACTTCGACAAGGGAATAGACCAAATGTTTATTAAAACGGCGTAAAGGCTTGATTAAAATTTATTCAGAAACTCCGCCTTCGCGCCCTCATTCCTTTTTAATCAGCCGTTCACGTGGCTTTAATAATTCAATGGTCAATTAACTCGGACGAAGATTGCCGGACACGGTGACAATTTCCGATCCCGAAAAAAAACGAAAATTTACTTATGCAAAAATCGAAACAACAACAAAGCCGGGAAAACGAAATGGAAATAAAATCTACCGCCGCAATCCTGCCACGCCGCGATGTTGATTTTGTTCTGGAGTGCAACGGCGCGGAACACGTCTATGTCTGCGGTGATTTCAACGACTGGCATCCGGCCTGCCTGCGCATGATCGGCAATGCGGACGCGGGCCTGTGGGAAAAACGGCTGACACTTTCGCCCGGTCGTTACGAATATAAATTCTTCGTGGATGGAAGCTGGCGGCACGATCCCGACGCCCCAGAAAACGTCCGTAACATCTTCGGCTCGCTCAACTCGGTCGTAGAGGTCCGGCCATGAAAACGCAGGAAAAAAGCCCCATGCCTTGCAGAACAAGACCGGCTTCATCCGGAAGGCTCCATCCGCACGTCGAAAGCCGGCGACAGCAAGACTCGTTCACAATTGAAGAGCATCTCCGGGTGCAGGTAGAAATTGAGCACCGCGCGCACCAGTTTTGGTTTGCAAACGGTTGCACCTCAAACAATGCACTGAACGACTGGATCAAGGCTGAAAACGAAGTGTTGGCGGAATTTGCAAGGACAAGAATGCAATCCCGTCCTACGCGTCATGCTTCAGGAGAAACGCAAACAACGACCCGAAGAACATCCGCTTTGACGCCAGCAGATAGTAAATACACATCAAAGCCGGTCAAGAAATCAATTTACGCCCTACCCTACGGTTTATGAAACACTCCATACCCAACCTGCAAATCCACATCCACTATCATATAAAATCAAAATGAAAACAAGCCACAGATGGGGTGAAAGCCCTAACGAAAAGTTATACTTTATGAACACTACACATAATAGCCCCGACACCGCGCGTTATTCCGCCAAAAATTCACACAGGCCGATCAACTCTTATTGTGCCGCGCCCTTCGCCAAACTGGTTGAACTCATCGGCGACTTTAACCATTGGCATCCGCTGCCCATGGAACGGTCGGTGGATGGTTGGTGGCTTGCCCAAGCGCAACTGTGTCATGGCCATCATCAATATCGATTTTTGGTGGATGGCAAACCGATGCTTGATCCATATGCGACCGGCGTTACCCGCGATGAACAGGGTGAACAAGCTTCGCTGGTTGCGGTGAGTTGAACCAACGTTTTGTTTCAAGCCATCAGGTTAATGGACGGTTGAAGAAATCATTAAATGTTGTGCTGAAAAAATGGGATAACATAGGCCGCATTGAAGCGGCGATAATGCAATCGCACGGTTGCGGCGCGATTTGGCATAAAACCGTGCCTGTCCATGAAGTGTTGCGCGGCCAAACCGTATGGAAAGGCGACGTTGAAGTTTTTAATCTGAAAGGGCACCCCAAGGCCAAACGCTGTTATGGCTGGTCGCATCGTGGCAATAAGAATGACAAAGGCAGGCAAATTGTGACTGTGCTGGAAATCCCGCCGGTTGGATCCGCCTTGACCGCCGTCCGCCTCAGCATCATCGCAAATGACAGAAAGCGACAAAACCAGAAACAAAAAAGTCCTGGCCTGCCGTAGCATTTTAATCCTGGCTTCAGACAAAATTAATGTTCATGTGGTCTATTATCATGGACAGAGAGGCGCGAAAGAAGCCGCAGCTTCAGTCAAGTGAATGCGGACTTTCCGCCTTCGTCAGACTTAGGGCGACAGGCGCGGTCAAAAATTTCTCGACCCGGCTCGGAAAGGCATTTATTTTGTCTTCGGCAGGAGATTTGTCATGGGTGATACAATGTTGTGTTATTCAGGGCTTGCAAGAATTCGGGAAAATTGTTCACGATGAAGAGATTCTTTTTAATGTCGCTGTTTTTGGGATGCGCCTTCTCCAGTTTTGCCGGCCCAGCGACGCTGCCATCCGGGGCGGTGGCGTGGTTGAAGGCCGAAAACAATGCCAATGATTCCAGTGGAAACACCAACAACGGGATTGTGGATAGCCTGGTGACCTACGCGGCGGGCGAAGTGAACAACGCTTTCTCTTTCAGCGGCAACGTCACAAACAATGTCCGCATCCCCAACAACCCCAGCTTGCAAACGAGCCTGTTTTCGGTGGAATACTGGGTCTATTACAACACCGCCCAGAATCCCGTGATGGTTTGCAAGCGGAGTTCCACCGGCGCTCATCCGCAGCCGATGAGCGGCGATGAGATGATGAAAATGCCGGAATGAATTCCGGTCTTAAAAAACTTCCCTCAAGAAATTAAATTCTCCATCCCGTTTCAGGGATAAACCAGACGGAAGAAAACGCTGCCGCCACCGGCGTTGACCGGCAGTGCGATCTGATTGGTGCTGGTGGAATTTGAAACTGTCACCCAGTTTGTGCCAATACCCGCACCCGGTGCATTGGTCTGCATTTGCAGGCGCCAGCCTGTGTGATCGGAAGGCCAGTTCAAGGTGATTTGGCCGGAGCTGATCCCATAACCCACCTGGGGCACCGTGGCGGACACGGGCCGGGCGCTGACTGGAGTTGAAACATCGCTTGCTCCAAATGAATTGGTGGAGATGACGGTATAATAGTAAACCACGCCGTTGGTCAGCCCGGCGTTGGTGAGCGTGAGGCTGCTGATGTTCGCGCCGATGATTTTGTAAGGTCCGCCGTTGGTGGCGGATTGCGAAATGTAATAGCCTGTGGCTCCGACGCAGGCGTTCCAGCTTAATACGGCTTTGCCATCGCCCGGCGTAACCGCAAGGCCAGTGGGAACCATTGGCGTGGGCAGTTCAAGATCCAGATAATCATACATCGCGTAATTGGCGAGGGCGCTGACGGACCGTCGTTGGACGAGGGTGATGGTGTTAGTTCCGGCCACGAATTTGCTGGCGGGTATTGGCGTATGGTCAATTCCGTATTTGTCGTGTATGCCCTGGCGGATGAGGCTGTCCGCCCCGCCGGGCACGTTCGGGTAAAAATCCCGGAAGGGCGTGCCTGTTGCATTGGTGTTGTTCACAAAAACCTGGATGGCGGCGCCGGCGGCCCCGGCCCAGACGGTGTTCAACGTCAGGCTGCCGCCGATGGGCGGCTTTGGCAGGTTGAATTGAACCGTCCAAATCATGTTGTTGGTGACGCCGTTCACCAGATAAGGCCCCTGCACATAGTTCCAATCGTTGGTGTAACTGCTGGCACCGACGGTGTAGGTCATGGGATTTGGAAATTCGTTTGCAAAATCCAGCCACAAAGCCGGGACGGCATAATCATCGCCATGCCGGAATTTGTCCGCAGTTCTGTCGGGGTAGCCGATTTCCCAGAGCACGTTGGAGCCTTGATGCGGGACAGTCCATGTGAGCGTGCCGAGATTGGTCACGGTTCCGGGGGCAAATGTGAACGGCCCGGTTTCAAACTCGCCAACCGAGCCGTTTGTGCCGGCACAGTAGGCATACAATTCATACGCCGCATTGGTGCCGTATGGCGAGAAGGTCGTCACCGGCGGAATTGTGAAGGTTCCATCCGCCGCCGCCTGGGTCCAGAACTGATAGCCGTCCGACTGCAACTGCCAGTTGTTCGTGGCGTTTTCCGTGCCGTCATCCGGCGCGGCCAGTCCCACCCACGCGCCGGCGGCGTTTGCCTGGGGACGCAGCGGATCGTTGATGACGAGCTTTCCGCTGACGGCGGCACGCTGGCTAGCTGCCTGGTAAACACTGTTGGTCAGCCATGCGTAAGGCCATGCCTGTTTCTCGGCCAGGGCCTGTTGCTGTGAATCCGCCCAGCAGGCGGCGCCGTTGGTCTGGCTGTTGATGTAAAACAGCCATGGCCCGTATATTTTCGTCCAGTTCGCGTTGCTGCTGACGTTGAGGCCGGTGTTGCCATAGTGGGCGATGAGCGGTTCGAACGTGATGATGCCGCCGATGCCCCCGGAATACTCGCACGCGGTCGGTCCGTTTTGCTGGTATTCATGTCCGCCGGCGACATACCAAAGGCCTATTTGATTTGTATCGCTCGCCATTCCAAAGGTGCCCAGCTTGGGATAATCAAACGTGAAGGAATATTTCCCGTTTGTGCTGCCGGCAAAAACGCCTGTCGTGTATTGAACAATTTCCTGCGGCATGCCGGGAACGGCGGCCGTGTGCCAGTTGTCATAAAAATTGGGTTGCAGCCCGTTGCGCGGCTGGTGAACGCCGTTCAACGTCAGCCCATACCTGACGTCATTGTCCACATACGAGTCTTCGCAGAGAAAATTCGTGGTGTCGTGCGCCGTCGGCCAGAGCACCTGGATGAAACTGATGCCTAAATTATTGGTGTATGCCGAATAACCCGCCGGGTGCCGGACGATCAGGTAAGCATACAAGCCGCTGTCGCCCTGGCTTAACATGTAATGCAATTCGACGTCCGCCACCACGCT
>Ga0181525_10002418_pt1 | contig 15263 bp, 13 predicted proteins | sample PEATcosm2014_Bin_48_FD_121100 | JGI IMG/M metagenome (GOLD analysis project Ga0181525, IMG submission 121100) | Peatland microbial communities from MTU Mesocosm Facility, Houghton, MI, USA - PEATcosm2014_Bin06_10_metaG | ecosystem: Environmental > Terrestrial > Soil > Wetlands > Peat | place...
CAGCCAATCGATGCTGTCCTTGGTCAGATGGTTGCGGGCCATCAGCTCGGTGGCGACGTCGGCCATGCGCGCGATGGCGAATTTGTACACCGCGGCGCCTTCCTGATGCACATAGTGTAGCCGTTTGGCGACGGTTTCCGCCGTCGGTGGCATGCGACTGCCACCGGCTTTCTGATGCAAATGCTTCATGCCGGCGCCGTCTGAGGCGATCAGCGTGTCGAGGATGCCGTATTTGCGACTCGGCTCAACCAGCACGGCCCCGGCGCCATCACCGAATAGCACGCAGGTCGCGCGGTCGGTATAGTCGATGATCGACGACATCTTGTCGGCGCCGACCACCACTATCTTGCGGTAAGCGCCGCCCTCGATGAATTGCGCGGCGATGGTCAGCGCGTAGACGAAGCCGGAGCACGCCGCCTGCACGTCGAAGCTGCCGATGCCGCGAATGTCCGCCATGTCGCAAATAAGATTGGCGGTCGAGGGAAATACGAAATCGGGCGTCGTGGTAGCGCAGATCAACAGGTCGACATCGCCAGGATCGGTACCGGTCTTTTTCAAGAGCCCGCGTACCGCCTCGGCACCCATATGCGAGGTGCCGAGACCCTTGCCCTTGAGGATGTGGCGTTCCTTGATGCCGGTGCGCTCGACGATCCATTCGTCGCTGGTGTCGACCATGCGCGCCAATTCGGCATTGGTGAGCACGTCGGGCGGCACGTAGCCGTGCACGCCGGTAATAGCCGCCCGGATCGAGGAAGTTGGTTTCTTCGGCTTTTTCGTCATACGCACGCAAGACTTAGGGGTTCCGGGGCCGCCCGGGTCCTTCGGTAGCAGCATGGTTAGTGCATTGATAGCTCGCGCCTGCCAATAACCGGTTAACTTCTAGGGACTGTGGCGGGTGCAACACGCCGGCCGTCGCGGGCAATTTTGACCACAACAGCGGCCGCGCTGGCGCTCGGCGTGCCATCCACCGCCATGATGCGGTCGAGCCGGGCGAAGGCTCCGATTTGCCGGGACCGCTCCACTGAGGAGGTGAGCAAGAGCACCAGCGCGTCAGCTAGGCGTTGCGGGGTGCAATCGTGCTGCAAAAATTCGGGAACGACGTTCTCCCCGATCACCAGATTTGCGAGGATGATGCTTTGCAGATTGGCGCGTAGCCCGATCAATCGGGCGATGATCTCCTCAAGCAGAGTCACGCGATAAGCGGCGACGGTCGGCACACCGGCGAGCGCGAGCTCAAGCGTCACCGTGCCGGAGGCGCCAAGTGCGGCCCGGGCGTTGCGGAAGGCGCGCCATTTTTCTGCAGGCTCATCAACCACACGCGGCGGAACTGCCCACCCGGCCACCCCTGCGCGAACCTGGGCTGTCAGATGCGGGACGGTCGGCAGCACGAGTTCCATCGGTCCGGCGCGCGCTACGGCACGGTCGATGGCCTCGCCGAAGATCGCAAGCAGTCGGCGAATCTCGCTCGAGCGGCTACCCGGCAGGACAAGAACGAGCGGCGGACCAATGCGCCGGCGCTGTTCTTCTTCGGCGTTGGGACGCAATTCCACGATGCGCTCAATCAAGGGATGGCCGACATAGATGCAGCGCGGCCCGCCAAGACGCGCGTGTACGGCCGGTTCGAATGGCAGGATCGCCAGCACGCAATCGATATATGCGCGCATCGCGCGCGCCCGGCCGGAGCGCCAGGCCCAGACCGACGGCGAGACGTAATCGATAATCGGGATCGACGGCGCGCGGGCGCGCACGCGGCGCGCGACACGGTGGGTGAAATCCGGACTGTCAATAATGACGACCGCGTCGGGCCGCGCGGCAATGATGGCATCCGCCGTTTCGCGAATGCGGCGCAAGATCATCGGCAGGCGGCGCGGGATGGCGCTGATGCCAATGATCGAAAGTTCGTCGATCGGAAACGGGCTGATGATCCCCGCCGCCGCCATAGCGCGGCCGCCAACACCGGCGATAAGGATGCCACTCGCGCTGGCGGCGAGTGCGTGCGCCAGCATCGCTCCGAGGAGATCGCCCGATTCTTCCCCGGCGACGAGATAGATGGATAGCGGCCGCGGCTCCGAAGCGGAGTTCATCCGGCCGCGTCCTCGCGCATGCCGACGAAAAAAATCTTGGCGCGATCGGCGGCCGCGATCACCCGCTCGGGCTCGGCAATGATCGTGCTGCCGGCGGCCACGGCTATTCCTGCAAGACCCGCGCGACCGGCATTTTCGACTGTTTGCGGACCGATCGCAGGTAGGTCGAAGCGGTGATCCTGGCCGGGCTTGGGCGCTTTGACCAGAACGCCGGTTCCGGGCGGCGTGGTCACCCGGCCCTGGCGGCGCAATTCGGCGATGCGCAGCAGCAAATTGTCGGTTCCTTCCGCCGCTTCCACCGCGAGCACGTGATTGTTGGCAACGATCGCGGCCTGCCCAACGTCGAACGGCCCCAGCGCCGCAATGACCTCAAGTCCGCGGGCGATATCGGCCCGATCGCGTTCCGAGGGTTGCAGGCTCGCCAAAACGCCTTCGGGCACGATGATTTCCGGCGCGACATCTTTCACGCCGATGACGCGTATTCCGCCATCTTCGATGAGGCCGGCGAGGCCCGACAAGAGTCGGTCGTCACCGCCGCGAAAGAACCGAATGGCACGCGGCAGCAGCAGGATCGCCTTCCAGTCGAGACGCATTTTGGTGAACGGCGGCCGCAACAGGGTGCCGATCAACAGGGCCTCCCGGCACTTCTCGGCGCGGGCCAGACGAAAGAAACGTCCGACCTGGGCGATGGCGATCCAATGATGCGTGTAGCGCTCGACCACTTGGGGATCGGCCCAACCGCGCACCGCGAACATCACCGGCCGCCGGCCGCTGCGTGCGATCGCCTCGGCGACAGCGCCGGGAAAGCTGCCGGCTCCGCAGATGATCGCCACCGGATCGCGTCCGGCGACAGCGACGGCGCTGCCCGGATGGTCAGAAGGCATCGTCGTCGCCGTCCCCACCAGACAAAAGCTTGGCACGCGGGTGCATTAGCGGCCGCTTGCCGCCCGCGCGGATGAAGGCAATGATTTTGTCAACCAGCGGATCGCCGCTATATGCCGCGGCTACGGCGTCGATGCGATCGGCAAGCCGCCCTTCGGCGAAGAACAGCGCGCGATACGCTTGGCGAAGTCTGCGCATGTCAGCGCGCGTTGCGCGGCGCCGGCGCAGGCCGACGATATTGAGCCCGACCAGCGCCCCGGTCTGGCCGAGCGCAAAGCCGAAGGGAATAATATCGTCGCGGGCCGCCGACATACCGGCCATCATGACGCCCTCGCCGATGCGCACGAATTGGTGGATCGCGGTGTGACCGCCGAGAAAGGTATGGTCGCCGACCGAGACGTGACCGCCGAGCACGGCGTTGTTGGCGAAGGTCACATCATTCCCGACCATGCAATCGTGCCCGACATGTGCACCGACCATGAACGTGCAGCGCTCGCCGACGCGGGTAACGCCACCGCCGTCCTCGGTGCCGGTATTCATGGTGACGCCCTCGCGTATCTCGCAGCGCGCGCCAATGACGAGTTGCGTCGGCCCCCCGCGATAGTGAACCGATTGCGGCGGCGTGCCGAGCGAAGCAAATGGAAAAACGATGCAGCCCTCTCCGACGCTGGTGACGCCGGTGACATTGACGTGGCCGATGAGGCGCGCTCCGGCCCTGATTTCGACCTGCGAGCCGACCAGGCAGTAGGGCCCGATTTCCACACCCTCGCCAATACGCGCGCCATCGGCAACGCGCGCGGTCGGATCGATCGTCATCTAGCCCTCGGTAATGACCGCGCCAACCTCAGCCTCGGCGATCAGCGCGTCGCCGACTTTGGCCTCGGCGCGGTACCACCACATGTTGCGGCGATGCGCGATTTTGTTGACGTGATATTCGAGCACGTCGCCGGGCACGGCCGGCTTGCGAAATTTCGCTTTATCGATGGTGAGAAAATACATCGACCGCGGGCGGTCGGACGGCATATTGCGCAAACACAATATGCCGGCTGTCTGTGCCATACCCTCGATCACCAGAACGCCGGGCATGACCGGATTGTCTGGAAAATGTCCGAGGAATTGCGGTTCGTTGAACGTCACGTTCTTGATGCCGACGGCATGCTCGTCACCCTGCATGTCGATGACGCGATCGATCATGATGAACGGGTAGCGATGCGGCAACAGTCGCAGGATCTCGCGGATGTCGGCGATGGCAAGCGTGTCCGTGCTCATTACCGGTCCCCGTCCGGCGTTCCTCGCTTGCCGCGCGCGAGACGCCGCTGCAAAGCGACGCCCTTCATATATTCCCGCACCGGCTGCGCGGGCGAACCCATAAAGCGCCCGCCGGTTGGAACGTCCGACATGAGGCCGCTCTGTGCCGCGAGCATGGCGCCATCGCCGATGGTCACGTGGTCGGCGAGCCCGACTTGGCCTCCCATCATTACGAAGTCTCCCACCTGAGAGCTGCCGGATATGCCGGTTTGCGCCGCGATCAAACAATGGCGTCCTATGGTGACGTTGTGCGCGATTTGCACGAGATTGTCGATCTTGGTGCCCTCACCGATCACGGTATCTCGGGTCGAACCCCGATCGATCGTAGCGTTGGCGCCGATCTCGACGTCGTCCTGAATGATGACGCGGCGTATTTGCGGGATTTTCTGATGGCCCCGCGGCGAGGGAAGATAGCCGAACCCGTCCTGACCGATGCGGACGCCGGAATGAATGATCACCCGATCGCCAATCAAGGCATGCAGGACGGTCGCGCTGGCGCCGATCGTGCAGTCGCGCCCGATGGCGACAGCGGGACCGATCACCGCGCCGGCGGAAATCACCGTACCGGCTCCGATCTCGGCGTTAGGGCCGATCACCACCAAAGGATCGATAGTGACGCCGGCTTCAACATGGGCGGAAGCGTGTATCTGCGCCACCGGCGCGCGCCCGCCGGCGCCGAATAGCGAAGTCGGCCGTAGCGACTGAGGAAACAGCGCCCGCGCCACCGCGACGAAAGCGCGGTACGGCTCCGCCGTCACCAGTACCGCGAGCTTTTCGGACGCGACATCTGCGAAACGCGGCGCCACGAGACAGGCGCCTGCGCGAGTAACCTCGAGCGAGCCGAGAAATTTGGCGTCGTCGAGGAACGTGATGTCGCCGGGCCGCGCCGTGTCGAGCGGCGCGACGTTGCCGATCCGCCGGTCAAGCGGAACGCCCGGGCGCGGCTCCGCGCGCGTGAGCGCGACAATCTCGCGGATTGTCAGCTCACGGCTCTTTGGGAAGAAGTCCGGCATGCGCCCGGCCTCGACGGTCGCAAGTCGCGATCAGAATCGCGTACCGCCGCCAAACTGGAAGAATTGGGTGCGATCACCCGGCTGCTTCAGGATCGGATAAGCGAGATCGAAGCGCAAAGGACCGAACGGCGAGTCCCAAATCAGGCTCGCGCCCGCCGACACTCTGGGCGCGGGTGTGTCGGTATATTGCATGGCGCAGTTACCGCAAAAGAATTTGACCCCCGTGCTGGTCGTGATGATGCCGTTGACTTCGCCATTCGCCGCCCACGAGGTTTCGCCTTTGTAGCCCCATTCGGAGCCGGAATCGATGAACACGGCGCCACGCATGCCCGCATCTTTGGGCAGGAAGAAGAACGGATACTGGAATTCCAGACTCGCACCCCAATAATGTGTGCCGCCAAGCGCATCGTTGGCCGTGCCCGCGGTGATGTCGCGCGGGCCGATACCGGCCGGCTGGAAGCCGCGGACGATATTGGGGCCCCCTTTGAAGTCGTCGAGCATGCGCACATATCCGCCGTCGGCAAATCCGAGCATGTCACCGCCCTGCAAATGCACGATGCCGATGAGATCGGAGACGGCCTCATAATAGAGCCGGAAATCGGCGACCGTGCGCATATAATAAGAATCGCCGCCGAGACCGGCGAAATCCTGACCGAAGCTCAACAGCATGCCGCTCGTCGGACGCTTGTTGTTGTCGAGAGTGTTGTAAGTCAGGCCGTATCCCGCGAGCGAAGTCAGGTAGCCGCCCTGGGCTAGTTCGTATCGCACTGGTAGCGAGGCGATGTAAAACGGCGCGCCTCCGATGCCAATGCAATTGTTCTGGCCTCCCGGCGGCACCAGCGCATAGCCGGGATAGGCCGCGGCCAGAACGCCGGCGGCGGTAGCGGCGACGACGGCATTCTCCGTCGGGAAACTGGTCGCAAAATTGGGGTTGATATTGGCGCAATCGTCCAAGCCCGACGCCAGCGAAATCTCCTGCCAATAAGCCGAATAGCGCAGTTGCAGGCTCAGGTCCTCCCGCAACGGAATGCTCAGTTTCAGGTTGGTGCCGATACTCGTCGTGCCGTATGACAGATAAGGGCTTGCGATCGTCTCCCGAGCAAAAAAATCGATGCCGCCCGACATCCGTTCGTCGAACAGGTACGGTTCAACGAAATTAAGTTCGACGCCACGGATGTATTGGCCAATCGTGGCCGATGCTCTGGCGTACCTGCCCGTTCCAAACAGGTTGCGTTCGGAGATCGATACTTGGCCCATAAAGCCGTCGGCTGTCGAATAGCCGCCCATCACCGAAAAGTCGCCGGTCGATTGCTCCTCGACGTCAATATTGATCACAACGCGGTCGGGCGCCGAGCCCGGCTCGTTGGTGATTTTCACCGTTTTGAAGAAATTCAGATTCTTGATGCGTCTTTCGGCGCGATCGACCAGCGCGCGGTTGTACGGATCGCCTTCGGAGATATCGATCTCGCGTCGGATCACGTAATCGCGGGTACGGGTATTGTTGCGGATGTTGATGCGCTCGATATAGGCGCGCACCCCCTCGTCGACGACAAACACGATGCTGACCGTTCGTGTTTGCGGATTGCGGTCTCCGCGCGGCCGCACCGTGGCAAACGGGTAGCCATGTTTGGTGATCTCGACGGTCAGATTCTCGACCGTCTTCTCAACGGCATCGCCGTTGTAGACATCGCCCGCATGCACCCGCAGCGTCGAGCGCAGCGATTGCACCTCAACGGCGCGAATGTTGGATTGAATATCGATCGTGCCAAAATGATACAATGCACCTTCTTCGATCGTGAAGGTGATGGTGAAACCTTTTTGCGCCGGATCGTACTCGCCGGTGGCCGACACCACCTGCACGTCGGCATACCCGTGGCTGAGATAGAAGCGCCGGATCAAATCGCGGTCGGCCTCGATGCGGTCGGGGTCGTACACGTCGGAGGTTTGCAGAAAGCTCAAGATGTTCGACGTCGAGGTCTTGATCACGTCCTTCAGCCGCGACGACGAATAGGCGCTGTTGCCGACGAAATTGATGGTCTTGACGCCGGTCTTCTCGCCCTCTTGGATCTCGAAGATCAGGTCGACGCGATTGTTCGGCCGTTCGATAATTTTTGGCACAACCTGGACGTCGAAACGTCCGTTGCGGTGGTAGACTTCGATGATGCGCTGCACGTCGGCCTGCACGGTTGCGCGCGACAAGCTTCCGCGGGCTTTTGACTGGATTTCCTGTTGGAGCTGCTCGTCCTTGATCTTGCTGTTGCCCTCGAAGGCCAGCCGATCGATCACCGGCGCCTCCACCACGGTCACCACCAAGCGATTGCCCTGATGGGAGATACGGATGTCCTGAAAAAGGCCGGAGGCGTAAAGCGCCTTCAGGGCGCTGTCGATCTTCGCGGCGTCGATATGTTCGCCGGCCGCCACGCGAAAATACGAGCGAATCGTGTCGGCTTCGACACGGCGGTTACCTTCCACGACGATGGAACTGACCGGCACGGCGGATTCCGCGGTTTGCGCCAACACCGCCCCCGACCCACCCCCAAAGAATAATACGGCGAGGAGCAAGCCGGCCACGACAAGCCCTCGTCTTACAAACACACACATGTCCATGCGCAAAGCGCCCTTAATACCCTCGTGGCCGCCCCCAAGGCGGTTTGCTCGCAGTCTCCCTCAGCTTACGTCTCAAACCCGTGACAAATTCTTTCTCCGCGTTGATTTGGCACGATTGTTCGCCTCGCCCCGCCTCAGGTTGCGAGCGCCTTTTAAGAGGTCGTCAGATGAACGATGTCATTAAAAGTTGCAAATATCATCAACATCAGGACGATCGCGAGGCCAATGCGAAATCCGACCTCCTGGGCTCGGTCGGAGAGCGGACGGCCGCGTATACCCTCGATCAGATAGAACAAAAGGTGACCGCCATCGAGCAGAGGGATGGGAAACAGGTTTAGCAGTCCGATCGATACCGAAAGCACGGCGGCAAGCTCTATAAGCGGTACGAACCCGAAGCTCGCCACCTGCCCAGACATCTGCGCGATCCGAATCGGCCCGCCGAGTTGGTTGGCTGCCTCGCGGCCGGCGATCACGCCTCCGAGATAGCGCATCGTTCGGTCGACGACGGACCATGTCTCCTGCAGGCCCATCAATATGGCGCGCGGCGGCGCCACCGGATGCAATTTCAGATCTTCCGCCGCCATCGACCGGCTAATGCCGAGAATGCCAATTCGCTGCACGTTGCCGAAATTGTCCTTGACCTCTTTGAGCGTTGGCGTCGCCGAAAGCACGATTGGTTTGCCATCGCGCTCAACGGTGATGTCGAGCTTTTCGCCAGCGCTGGCGCTGACGACGCGCTGCATCTCGGCGAAGCTGTCAATCGGACGGCCGTCGATCGCCACGACGAGATCGCCGAGCTTAAAGCCCGCCGCGGCCGCGACGCTGTCAGGCTGCACCGCGTCCACGCGCGCGCTCATGATCTGTTTGCCGTAGAGCATGAACACCGCGGCGAAAATAACGATGGCGAGGAGAAAATTCGCCATCGGTCCGGCAACCACAATGGCCGCGCGCTTGATCACCGGCTGGAAGATGAAGCTCTTGTCGCGCTCTTGCGCGTCCATGCTCGCCAAGCGGGCCGTATCGGGCGCGCTCGCTGCATTCTCATCGCCGAAGAATTTTACGAAGCCGCCGAGCGGAATAAGGGAGATTTTCCAGCGCGTGCCGTAGCGATCGTTGAAGCCGACGATTTCCGGACCGAAACCGATGGAAAACACCAAAATCCGCACACCGCACCAGCGCGCGATCAGAAAATGACCGAGTTCGTGGAAAAACACCACGAGGCTGAGTACGAACAAAAAGGGAACAAGATACCCGACGACACCGCCGCCGAGCGCGTGCAGGTGCGACAAAAAATACGACCCCATGACTTTGTCTACCCCGCCCGAAATTCCCCGGCCCGGTTCCTAGGATGCCATTGCGGCAATTTCGGGCAAGAGGTCGGCTGCTAACCTTCTTGCATTATGGTCAATGGCGAGGGCGTCCTCGACGGACTGCGGCTCGGCCATTGCGCCATACCGCTCCGCGGCATCAAGCGTGGCCTCGACGAGGGCGGGAATACCGCCAAATCCCAGGCGCCGGCCGATAAACTCGCGCACGGCGATTTCGTTCGCTGCGTTGAGCACGGTGGGCGCGGCGCCGCCGGCGGCGAGGGCACGCCGGGCCAGCGCCAACGCCGGAAAGCGTATTGGGTCGGCCTCCTCGAAGGTCAGCGTGGCCAGTTTGGCCAAATCGAGTCGCGCGGCCGGCGTTGCCATGCGCACCGGCCAGGCGAGGCAGTGCGCGATCGGGATGCGCATGTCGGGCGAACCAAGTTGTGCAACCACGGAGCCGTCGCGGAATTCGACCAGCCCGTGCACCACCGATTGCGGATGCACGACCACGTCGAGCGCGTCGGGGCCGAGGGAGAAAAGGTGATGAGCCTCGATGAGTTCCAAGCCCTTATTCATCAGTGTCGCCGAATCGATGGTTACCTTCGGTCCCATCGTCCAGGTCGGGTGCTTGAGCGCCTGCTCGACCGTGACCGTGCGGATGGCCTCGAGCGGCCACGTGCGAAACGGCCCGCCCGAGGCAGTCAACACGATGCGACGCACGTCCTCGCGCCGGCCGGCGCCGAGCGCCTGGAAAATCGCGTTGTGCTCGGAATCGACCGGGAGAATTTCGGCCCCTGCGGCGGCGGCACGGCGCATGAATAGGGCACCGGCGCAAACGAGGCATTCCTTGTTGGCGAGCGCCACGGTGGCACCGCGTTCGGCCGCGGCCAAGGTCGGTTGCAGGCTGGTCGCGCCGGTGATGGCGGCCATGACCCAATCAGCCGGTCGCTGCGCGGCCTCGATTACGGCGGCCGGGCCGGCGGCGGCCTCGGTGCCCGAGCCGGAAAGCGCGGCTTTGAGTTCCGCATAGGCATCGGGGTCGGCGACGGCGGCGAAGCGAGCGCCGAGTTCGCGGGCGAGCTGCGCGAGCGGCGCTGCGTTACGATGCGCCGTCACCGCTTCGACGTGATAGCGACCCGCCTCCTGGCGGAGCAGATCGACGGTGCTCTTGCCAATCGAGCCGGTGGCGCCAAGGAGCGTCACCCTGCGTGGCAGCGGGGCCAGATCGACCCGGGCCAAAGGCTGCTGTTGTTTCATCGGCTTACCATACCAGCAAGCCGCGCGCCGGCGCACCTGTTCCGTCGCGAAGGATGCCGATTATAAGGGCCGCCAACGCGGCGACCAGGAAGCCGTCGAGCCGGTCCATCAAGCCGCCATGGCCGGGAATGAGATGGCTCGCGTCTTTGGCGCCAAATCGCCTTTTCACTGCGGATTCAAAGAGATCGCCGGCTTGCGCCAGGACCGAAAGCAACAACGCCATGACCCCGATCATCCCCAGCTTGGCGACCCCGCTCGCATAAGCGACCACGATGCCGGCGGCAACCCCCCCGATCAGCCCCCCGAACGCCCCCGACCAGGTCTTGTTCGGGCTCAGCGCGGGCCACAATCGAGGCCCCCCAATCAGGTGGCCGAATAGATAGGCAAAAATGTCGGTGAACCAGACGCTTGCGAAGAGGAATAAAAGTGCCGTGAGACCCCATTCCGGGTCCCGCCGCAGCAGCGCGGGGCCAAGTAGCGCGGCGCCGGCATAGACCGCCCCCGCCGCTCCCCATTCCGCCTGGCTTGGGGCGAGCCCCTTTCCGGGAAAAGCGACCAGGACCACACCCACCAGGGCCGCCCCGATGACAATCGTGCCGAAAGAGCCGTAGGGCAGCCCAATGCCGACGAAAGCTCCGGCAAGCACAAGGGCGGTCCACCCCGGAGTCAGAATCCGGGCGTCTGCCCGCCGTAGCACGAGCGATGTCCATTCCCAGAGGATGCCGCCTGAAGCAAGCGTGCAGAGAGCGAGAAAAATCCAGCCGCCGAGATAGGTGATCGCCAGAACGGCCGGCGCCAGCACGGCCGCGGACGCGATGCGACGCTGCAAATTGCCGGTACCACTCGTCCCCACGCCGGTCGCGCCGTGGCGATGGTCGGGTTCGGTCACGATCCGGTATTGGCCACCAGTCCGCCGAAGCGGCGCTCGCGGCGGCGGTATTCGGCTATCGCGCCTTCAAGCGCGGCGCGGTCGAAATCTGGCCAGTTGATCGGCACGAAGACGAGCTCGCTATAGGCAGCCTGCCAGAGCAGGAAGTTGGAGAGCCGCTGCTCGCCGCTGGTACGGATGATCACGTCGGGATCGGGAATGTCGGGAGCGTGCAGATGGCTGCCGAGCCGCTCCGGCGAAATCTGATCGACCGTCAGGCGTCCCTCGGCCACCTCTGTCGCCAGCTGCTGAGCGGCACGGGCGATCTCCTGGCGCGCGCCGTAATTGAAGGCGATCACGAGGGTGAGACCGTCGTTGCCGCGGGTGAGGTCTTCGGCCTCTTGCAGCAGCATGCAGATGTCGCGGTCGAGACCTTCGCGCTCGCCGATGACACGCACCCGCACATTGCTCTTGTGTAATTCGGCGAGGTCCTTGCGGATAAAGCGGCGCAGCAGCGCCATGAGATCGCCGATCTCCGAAGGTGGGCGCGACCAGTTCTCCGAGCTGAATGAAAAGATCGTCAGTACCGAAATACCGAGCTCGGTCGCCGCGCGCACCGTGCGCCGCAAGGCCTCCACACCGCGCCGGTGACCTTCGACCCGCGGCAACCCGCGTGCGGCCGCCCAGCGGCCATTTCCATCCATGATGATGGCGACGTGTCGCGGTACTTCGAAGCCATCGCCGCCTTGCGGCAGCGGAGCCTGTGCCTTCGCGCTTGATCGGGCCGCGTCGCTCAAACGGTCATGATCTCCTTCTCTTTACCGGCGAGGAGCTTGTCGACCTCGGCGATGGTCGCGTCGGTGGCCTTCTGCACGTCGCCAGCCTGGCGGTTGTGGTCGTCCTCGCTGATCTTGTGCTCCTTCTCGAGCTTTTTGAGAAGGTCGAGGCCGTCGCGGCGGACGTGGCGTACCGCTATACGCGCGGCTTCGGAGTATTTATGCGCCAGCTTGACGATTTCCTTGCGCCGCTCTTCGTTCATTTCGGGCACGCGCAGTTTGATCACCTGACCCTCCGTCGAGGGGGTCAAGCCGAGATTGGCCGCCGAAATCGCCTTTTCGACGGCGTGGATCATCGAGCGGTCCCATACTTGGACGTTGAGCAGCCGCGGCTCCGGCACGCTGATCGTCGCGAGCTGGTTCAGCGGCATGTTGTTGCCGTAGGCCTCGACCTGCACATGTTCAAGCAGCGCGCTCGAAGCGCGGCCAGTGCGCAGGCCGGAAAGCTCCTGCTTGAGAGACGCGATCGCGCCCTGCATCCGGCGCCTGAGGTCGTTCATGTCGAAAGCGGCCGTTGCCATAGCGCCCTCCCTCCGCAATTGCGGCGGCTTTCTTGTCCGCTCGCGCGAACCGTCAGCCGACGGTGGTGAAGTGACCCTTTCCGCGCAAGACGGTTTCGATCGCACCGTGCTCGCGGATCGAAAAAACAATGATAGGCATCCGGTTCTCGCGGGCAAGCGCGAACGCGGTCGCATCCATGATCTTGAGGTTGCGGTCGAGCGCCTCCTGATGGTCGAGGCGCTCGTAGCGTTTCGCCTTCGGATCGCGTTTCGGATCGGCGGTATAGACGCCGTCGACGTCGGTGGCCTTGAGTACGGCGTCACAACCCATTTCGGCGGCGCGTAAAACCGCGGTCGTGTCGGTGGTGAAATACGGATTGCCGGTGCCGCCGGCGAACACGATGATGCGATTGTCCTCCAGGTGCCGCAGCGCGCGCTGGCGCTCGTAGGTCTCGCAAACCTGCGGCATGGCTAGGGCGGACATGGTGCGGGCGCTGACGCCGGCGCGTTCGATGGCGGTCTCCAGCACCAGCGCATTCATGACCGTCGCCAGCATACCCATGGAATCCGCGGTCGGCCGCGACAGCCCGTCCTGGGAAATCTGCGCTCCGCGCAGGATATTGCCGCCGCCAACCACGACGCCGAGCCCAATGCCAAGATTATGGGCGGCGACGAGGTCGGCGGCGAAGCCGTCAATGGTCGGCTGGTGGATGCCGAAAGCCTCCGGGCCGCTCAAGGCTTCACCCGAGAGCTTGACGATTACCCGCCGGTAATTCGACTTCGCCATCGCCACGTTTCGCCCCTCGCCGCAGTTATCGGCGCGCCATACGGCTATCGCATCCGCACGTGAAACAACAGAGGCGCCCTGCGCCGAAAGGCCTAATGCGTGCCCGCCAGCGCCGCTACTTCCCCGCCGAAATCGCCTTCGGGCCGCTCGATGCCTTCGCCGAGCGCGTAGCGCACGAATCCTGCGATCCTGATCGGGCCGCCCACCTTCGCCTCGGCCTCCTTGATGGCCTGAGCCACGGTTTTTTTGTCGTCGAAGATGAAGCCCTGGTCGAGCAGGCAGACCTCTTTGTAGAAGGTCTTGAGGCCGGATTCGACGATCTTGTCGATGACGTTGGCGGGCTTGCCCTGTGCCTTGAACTTCTCGGCCAGAACATTCTTCTCGCGTTCGACGGTCGCGGCCGAAAGCCCCGAAGGATCGATCGCCTGCGGATTAGCCGAGGCCACGTGCATCGCCACCATGCGGCCGAAAGCCTTGAGCTCGTCGGCATTGCCGGCGGATTCGAGACCGACGATAACGCCGATCCGGCCCAATCCGTCGACGACGGAATTGTGCACATAGCTCGCCACAACGCCCTTACCGACCGACAACCCCGCGGCGCGGCGCAACGTCATGTTCTCGCCGACCTTGGCGATGGTCTCGCTGATGGCGTCGGCGACGGTGCCGCCGCCGACGCGCGCGGCAAGGATTTTCTCAACATCGGCGCCGGTATCCAGCGCCACACCGGCGATAATCTTGACCAAGCCTTGGAACAGATCGTTGCGCGCCACGAAGTCGGTTTCGGAATTCACCTCGACGACGATTCCCCTGTTCCCCGCGAGCGCGACGCCGATCAAACCTTCGGCCGCGACGCGTCCTGCTTTCTTCGCCGCTTTGGCCAATCCCTTTTTGCGCAGCCAATCGACCGCACTCTCGAGATCGCCGCCGCTTTCGCCGAGCGCCGCTTTGCAATCCATCATGCCGGCTCCGGTCTTGTCGCGGAGCTCCTTCACCATGCTTGCGGTGATGTTCGCCATTGTTATCTGTCCTTATCGCCTTTCGTCATTGCGAGCGGAGCGAAGCAATCCAGTTTTCGTTCGGGTTTTGGATTGCTTCGTCGCTTTGCTCCTCGCAATGATGGCGTTGTTGGTTAAGGCTTACCCGGCCTCGGTCGCCACTTGTTCCTTCGCTCGCGCGATCCAGCCTTCGACTCGGCCCGGCAACCCGACCTCCTCGCCGATGTTATGCGCGGCGACCGGAGAGAGTTCAGCAATCTGCCAGATGTGGAAGATGCCAAGGTCGTTGAGCTGCTTCTCGATGGCCGGCGAGACGCCGGGAAGCTTCTTGAGGTCGTCGGCAACGCCGCGCGGCCCGGACAAGGGTTGGAAGCCGAGCTTGTCGGTCTCGGTCGGCAATTCCTCCGGCACCTGCGGCTCGGCCAGCGCGCCGACGTCTATGCGCTCGCCCTGCCCGCGCGAAATGCCGTCGATCACCGCCTTGGCGATGAGATCGCAATAGAGAGTAACGGCGCGGCTGGCGTCGTCATTGCCGGGCACGACATAGGTAATGCCCTCCGGGTCGCAATTGGTGTCGACGATGGCGGCGACCGGCACGCCGAGCCGGCGCGCTTCCTTGATGGCGATGTCTTCCTTGTTGGTATCGATCACGAACACCAGATCGGGAAGTCCGCCCATGTCCTTGATGCCGCCGAGCGAGCGATCGAGCTTGTCGCGCTCGCGTTGCAGCGTTAGCCGCTCTTTCTTGGTGTAACCCTGCGCCTCGTTGGAAGAGAGCATCTCTTCCAGAGCCCGCAGCCGCTTGATCGAGTTGGA
>Ga0181525_10002421_pt1 | contig 15253 bp, 16 predicted proteins | sample PEATcosm2014_Bin_48_FD_121100 | JGI IMG/M metagenome (GOLD analysis project Ga0181525, IMG submission 121100) | Peatland microbial communities from MTU Mesocosm Facility, Houghton, MI, USA - PEATcosm2014_Bin06_10_metaG | ecosystem: Environmental > Terrestrial > Soil > Wetlands > Peat | place...
AGGAGGCGCATCGGGCCGTAGCGGACCAGGAGTCGACTGGTCACCCCGAGGGACATGACCGCCATCGCGATCGACATCGGGAGGAACGCGACACCCGTGGTGAGGGGGCTGTAGTGCAGGACCTTCTCTAAGTAGATGGCGCCGAAGAAGAAGACCGAGAACATCGCCGAGAACGCCAAACCGCGCACGACGCTCGAGGCGAGGAGGCTACGCAGTTGCAGGATGCGTAGCGGCACAATCGGTCGCGTGGTGCGCGACTCGACGACGACGAAGGCGCCCATCAAGAGCAGCGCGACTGCCATGAACCCGAGCGTGTGCGCGGAGAGCCACCCGTAGGTGGAGGCCGTGACGATGGCGAAGATGCCCAGGATGAGTGAAGAGGTCATGAGCAAAGAGCCGGTCACGTCGACGCCGTCGCGCACCCCGAGGCCCACGTTCTCCTCGATGAGGAAGTAGCCGAGGATAAACGTCGTGATGCCGATGGGAATGTTGATCACGAAGATCCAGTGCCAGTTGACACTCTGGGTGAGAAATCCACCGACCAGGAGCCCGATCGAACCACCACTGACCGTGACGAACATGAACGAGCTCATGGCCTTCGCGCGTTCGCGCACGCCCGTGAACTCCGTGATGATGATCGCGACGATGACCGAACTCGAGACCGCGCCGCCGAGTCCTTGGAAGAAGCGGGCGATAATCAACTCCGCTTGGTTCTGGGAGAGCGCGCAGACGAGCGAGGAGAAGGTGAAGATGGCCACGCCGCTTAAGAAGACCTTCTTTCGTCCGATGAGGTCACCGAGGCGACCGGCCAGCAACAAGAAGCTGCCAAAGGCGATCAAGTAGGCGTCGACGACCCAGGTGAGACTCGACTGGGTGAAGTGGAGATCCCTTTGGATCGAAGGTAGCGCCACGTTGACGATCGAGGAGTCGAGGGCGCTCATGAGCATGGCCAGGCAGACGACGATGAGGGCGATCCAGCGCCGCCGGTCCGTCGTTCCTGATAAGGGTAGGGAAGTTAACTGCATAGGCGAGGCCTTTCGTGGCTAATGTGGGAACACTGCACTGCGACTCTTTATCATCGCTGGAGCGTTATAATCATGATAGCATGAATATCGACCTCTCGCTACCATTAACCTCCGTGGACGAAAACTCCTCTACGGGTCCGATTCTCTTACTTACGCAGCTCTCACGTCTCGTGAACCGGCGGAGCACGCCCGAGTTACTCGGACAGACCTTGAAGGAGCTCGCGGCGCTGTCGTTCTTGCGTGACTACGACGAGACCACCCAGCAGGCGCTGACCGACGGCCTCTGCATCGACGCGAACTACTGCGTGCTCCTACTCAACGACCTGGAGTCGGCCGACTACGTCGAGCGCCGACGCGACCCCGCGGATCGTCGTCGTCACATCGTGACGATGACCGAGCAAGGGCGTTCGGCATTGCGTCGCGCCGAGGCGGCGCAACAGACCCTCGAAGACGAGATGCTCGGGGCCCTCACCAAAGAAGAGCGAGCCACCCTCGCGCACCTGCTCCGTAAGGCCATCGATGGCCAGGGTACCGCGAGCGCGACGACCGGAGTGAGCGTCTCGGCTCACTGAGTCGTCGCGGCAGCGGCGACCGGTCCTCTTTCTCGACTTAATGCGTCAGTTTCTTTACCTCGCGCGTGCGCACGACGGCCCACCAGAGGGACAGCATCGCCAACACCTCGGCGGCAACCGCGAGGGTCCCGACGACGAAGGACCGCGAGATCGATACCCCAATCACCAACGCGAGTTCCGCGGAGATGGCGACCAGACAGAGCACGGCAACGGGTCCGTACTGGCGCGCGGCCTCTTTGATGCGCGACGGCGCGTCCACGTTGCGCCGCCAGAAGGTATTGAGTACCTCCATCTTCTCCTGGCGAGAGCAGCTTCGATAGACGTCGAGTTTCACGCTCTCCACGCTATCTACAGAAAGTTCAGTTTCTTGGCTCGCGAGCGGCCGTAGGGACAAACTTCTCGCAACGCCGTCTCAAATCTTCATTCGTTCCGACGGCGACGTCTTGATCAGTTGTGGCGACGTCTGCGGGTCTTCGCCGTGGATCGAATCGCGAGGCGTACGACGGCTAACGCGACGAGGGCGATGAGCGTGACGTTGACCGCCGGTACCCAGCGCACCTCCTCGTCCCTGACGACGTAGGTGCCGACGGGCATCACCAGTCCACCGAAGCCGGCTCCCGCGCCCTCGCCGGAGGTCGCCTCGCCGGGCTCGGTCTGACGCTCGGTTTCGGCCGATGACGCTGCGGTCGACGATTCGGGTCCGCCGCCACCACCTCCGCCGCCAGCCACCAGCGCCACGGGGATGATGAGCAGCCCGTCCTTCTCGTACGCCGTGCCGAAGGCGCGGCCCACCGAGAGGTTCTCGCCGACTCGCTTCATGAGATCCTTAACGTCCACGCCACCTACCTTCGCTCCACCGTCACGCCGTCGCGGACGTGCCTACTGCGACGTTAGGGGCGCGCCGGGGCGACGACCCCGAGGTTCACGGCCTCGGCGTAGTTTTGCGCCTGACGGCGTCTTGGATCTCCTTCTTGAACTCTTGGCGCTGTCGCTGCACCTCACGCTTGAGCTCGCGCGCCTCGGCTTGGACGGACTGTCGGGTCCGGCGCTGGGCGGCGACCTCCTCGCGGGCGGTGGCCTCGAAGTCACTTTTGAGTTGGTGCCACGCGCGACGGGCCTCTTTGAGCGCAGTCACGACCTGCTTGCGTGCGGCGTCGGAGGCGTCGGCGGCGGCTTGGAACTGTTGGCCCTTGGCCCCTTGGACGACGGAGGTGAAGGACCACAGGCCGGTGTCGATCAACCGCGCCGCACGCCGCACGTCCTTTAACACGGCGCTCCGGACTTCGGTGGCGGAGAGAGGTCGGTCGGCGTACTTGACCAGGGCCCGGTAGTAGACGCGCCAGAGACTGAGAAGCGCGTCCGCGGCGACCTGGGGCTCGGGGTCGCTCGGATCGACCGCGGCGCGAGTCGCGAGGGCGGTCGCGGCGACCTGGGTGAGACTGTCCATCATTTCCACTCGAAACGCCTTGAGCGACGGCGTGTGCTCGACGAGCTCGTTGAACCGTACGATCAGGGCACGGTCCGTGTCGTTCGTGAACGAGGCGTTGTTCACGTACTCGTCGAGGTCGTCGGTGAGTATCGCGACCATCGCGTCCACGGGGGAGCGGTGGATGGCGTCGGGGCCGAAGGCGGCTTCGACCTGGCGCTCGAGCTCCTCCCCGCGATCGAGCAGGAGCGACTCCTTGGTGGGGAAGTAGTTGTAGACCGTCTTCTCGGAGACCTCGCACGCGGCCGCCACGTCACTGACGCGCACCTCGTCGAAACCTCGCTCGAGGAACATCAACGTTGCGGTATTGGAGATCCGCTCGCGCATCAGGTCCTTCTTGCGTTCGCGCAGGCCCTTCGGGTGGTGATCCCCGTCGAAGTGCTCGCGCAGCCGACGGCGCAGTTCGTTGAAGTTCGCCGCCGCGTCGTACTGGCCCATCGTCACCCCACCAGTGTAGCGAAAAAACGGCGAAACTTCTAGTTGCTAAATCTTTTTAGTTACTGTAGTGTTTGGCGCGAAGGGAGCATCATGTCCACGAGCGAAGTAGTGGTCGTCACCGACGGCCTGACCAAACGATTCGACGAGTTCGTCGCGGTCGATCAGTTCAACCTCGAGGTGAGAGAGGGCACGGTCGTGTCCTTGCTGGGCCCCAACGGGGCGGGTAAGACGACCATCGTGCGTATGTTGGCGACCTTGATCGAACCCAGCGCCGGGACCGCCAAAGTCTGTGGCTACGACGTGGTCAAGGACGGCGACGCGGTGCGCAGCGTCCTCTCACTGACCGGACAGTTCGCCGCCCTGGAGGACAACTTGACGGCCCGGGAGAACCTGATCCTCATGGCTCGGTTGCGCGGCTACTCGCGCAAGTCCGCTGCCCGGGTCACCGAAGACCTCATCGAGCGTTTCGAGATCGGCGAGTTTCGCGACAAGCTCGTCAAGTCGGTCTCGGGTGGACAGCGCCGGCGCGTCGACCTGGCCGCCAGTCTGGTCGTCCAGCCCCGCATCCTGGTGCTGGACGAGCCCACCACCGGCCTCGACCCGCGGAGTCGCCAGGTCGTCTGGAGCACGATCCGTGAGCTCGTCGCGACCGGCGTAACGCTCTTTTTGACGACACAGTACTTAGAGGAGGCCGACGCCCTGGCCGACTACATCGTGCTCCTCGACCACGGTCGCGCGACCGCCGAGGGGACGGCGAACGACCTCAAGTCCCAGATCGGGGACCAACGGGTGGACGTCGTGGCGGCGGACGCCGAGGGCCTCGAGAAGCTCGTCCTCGGTCTCACGGCGAACTTCCACCTGACCATCTCCACGGAACAGCGCATGATCTCGATCCCGGCACCGGACGACGTGAACGACCTGGCCGTGGTGGCGCGCGCCGTGCACGACGTAGGTGTCGAAGTCGACGAGATCGCCCTTCGCCGGCCCACCCTCGACGACGCCTTCTTAGCGCTCACCGGCCAGCCGCTTCCCACCGACCAGATCGCCACCGACCTTGAGGAGTCCCGACGATGACCGTCATCGACATCGACCAGACCACCCACACCTACGAGCAGCTACCCACTCGTCCCACCCCGTTTCGACGGTTCTTCAAAGAGACGTCCTTGCTGGTCGGTCGCGGGCTGCGGACGATCCCGCGGGTGCCATCACGACTCAGCGACGTGACCATCCAGCCGCTGATCTTCACGCTGCTCTTCCTCTACGTCTTCGGCTCGGCCATAAAAATCCCCGATGTGCGGTACCAGGACTACCTCCTGCCCGGTCTCCTCGGCCAGAGCCTGGCCTTCGGCGTCATCGGCGCCGGCACCGCCACCGCGACGGACTTCGCCAGTGGCGTGGTGGACCGGTTCCGCTCGCTCCCGGTGACCCGGCTCTCGGTAATCACCTCCCAGGTCGTCGGGCAGATCCTCGAGCAGATCCTGGGACTGATCATCGTCACGGCCGTGGGCATCGGGCTCGGGTGGCGACCGCACCTCAACGTCGGCTCGACCTTCGAGTTGGTGGGGTTGATGCTGCTGGGTCTCTCCGCCTTCACGTGGTTCGGCGTCTTGATGGGCATGATCTTCAAGAGCGCCGACGCCATGCAGGGCATCGGCTTCGCCGTGGTGTTCCCGCTGACGTTCTTGGCGGGCGCCTTCGTACCCATCTCAGGGATGAAACTTGTCCCGCGCACGATCGGGGAGTGGGACCCGCTTTCTTCCCTGGTCGCGGCGGTGCGCCACGTCACCCAGGGAACGAACTCCACGGGTTCGTGGCAACTGACCCATCCCGTGGTGTCGATGATCTTCTGGTGCCTGCTGATCACCGTGATCTGCGTACCTCTGGCGCTGCGCCGCTTCGCCACGACCGTCGCTGCGAAGTAGCGCCACCTGGGATCTCGCGAGACGGCGAGGCCTCTCGCGGGAGTTAATTGCCGGTCACACCCTCACTCGACATCCGTGTTCGAGCCTGAGGTTCTCAGGGTCAGACTGGTCCTTGGGGGTGAAGTGAACGACGAGATCCTGGGTGGTGCCCCGCGTTCCTTCGTTGACTTCTTTCGGCGTCTCTGTTTTACTTGGGCGGTGAGACGATCGATCTCGGCAGTGGCCGTTGTCATTTGCCTCGTGGCTGTTTTCGTACCGGGCACCGCGGCGAACGCTAAGAACGACACGAGCGACGCGGGGTCGCCACTGTATATCTCTCCCATCGAGGCAAAGTTTTTCCAGGCTTTTTACTTGACGGACTACTGGACGGATATTTTACTCAGAGGGTCACAGGTAAAAGGATCGGCGGACGTCAAAGTCGTCTGGACGCTGGATCTCCAGCTCGTGGATAAAGCGGGTACTCCCGATCCGGAGATGACCGCCATGGGGTTGCCCTCGGGTGCGGCGGTAGACCGCGGCTGCACGAATCACGGCGACGATAAGCAGTTCGAGACGATCACGTTCAACGACAAAAGCGAGCAACTAGACGGCGACTACACCGAGGACACGCATCGTTTCGCCTGGCATCACCCCGACGCCCAGGACAGCCACCCCGTGGGGTGGTACCACTGCAATCACGCGCTTCAAGGCCCCCACGGACATCAAGGCCTGATCACGGTGACCGTCTCGACCGGGAAGTGGCAGTGCGTCGCGGACTTCAAGGGCACCCACACCAGCGTCCCCTACAACGGCACTGGTGTGAATCCGAACGTCGAGGACGGCACCGCCAGCAAACCGTTGTGCACGAAGATCCGCTATTAACCTTTTTCAACTCAGCGGCGCCTACTTCGTTGTGACCCTCGCGGTTGAAGTCTTGATACCGTCGATGGGAGGGTTGCACTAGGTTCTTGGTCGACGAGTCAAGAGCATTACTTCTAAATCATTACTAGTGCTCTCATCTTGTGGCAGACTGATCGAATGGAGCCCAACAAGGTCGTCGCCAGCGCTCGCGCGCGAGTCCGCGACGCGGTGCGCGCAGAGATCGTGGCGGCCGCCCGCGCGCAGTTGGCGACCGAAGGGGCGGGATCGCTCTCCTTGCGCGCCGTTGCCCGCGAGCTGGGCATGGCCTCCTCCGCGGTCTATCGGTACTTCGCGTCCCGCGACGACCTCTTGACCGAGTTGATCATTGAGGCCTACGACTCCCTGGGCGCGAAGGTCGAGACCGCCGCCGTGACGGGGAGGGGCGCCGTCGAGCACTGGCGCCACGCCTGCCGGGCCGTGCGGGCCTGGGCGCTGGCGCGCCCGACGGAGTACGCCCTCATTTACGGTTCCCCGGTACCCGGCTACGAGGCGCCGGAGTTGACCGTCGGACCGGCCAGCCGGACGATCTTGGCGCTGGCGGGGATCCTCGTCGAGGCCTACGGCGCCGGGGAGGTCATCGAGGACCCCTCGGTACCCCTGTCGAGGTCACTCGAGAGCGAGGCGAGCGCCCTCGCCGAACTCGCCCTCCCGGGGGTTCCGCCGGCGATCGTGGCGAGGGGGATCGTGGCGTGGAACCAGCTCTTCGGACAGGTCAGTTTTGAGGTGTTCGGACAGCTCCGCGGGGTCATCCAGGACACCGATGCCTTCTTCGACTTCTCCGTCGACGCGATGGGGCGATTCGTAGGTTTCCGCTAAAACTCAGCACTTTTGCCCGGAGCGACGGGCGCCACGAGTACGCCACCCGACAACCGTTTTGCCTTCCATTACCGCGCTCCACAGTATCGCTATTTATCTCAACTATCCTGGTCCCACGGTAAAAGATGCTGATTTGAAAGCCCAAGTCCCATATGGGGATCCGCAGAGGGGCTTGACGACGACCTGGAAACTGTGTACACTGCTCTTAAACCAGAGCGATGCTCTCAAATCACCGTTGAGGAGACCACCATGAACCACCCATCCAGCTCGTGCCCGAGCCACGCGATTCGCCTTGAGCGGCCCCTCGAGGGTCGGATCCTCGGGGGAGTGGCGGCGGGTCTCGCGAAGTTTCTCGACGTTGAGGTTCTCATCGTCCGCGCGGTATTCGTGGCGCTCTGTTTCGTCAGTGGATTGGGCGTGGCGCTCTACCTCGGTGCTTGGGCCGTCCTGGCCGACACCGGTTCCAAGAACACCGTGCCGGGCGAGATCGTGATGCGCAGTTGGTACCGGTAATCGGGGTTGACGCCCTGACGACGGTGTAGGGCGTCGTGACGGGGTCGACATGCGCCCTCGCGCAGCCCTGACTGACCTCCTCGAGGCCCTGGGGATCCAGTGACGCCGGCGACGGCCGCCGCGACTGGGTTATCCGTGCCGGTGTAGACGGTCACAGCGACCCAGTCGTGATGTCGTGAGGGATCCCCCGATTCGGGCCGACGAGATGGCGGCCAGCGGCGCTTCGGTAGGGCTGAATTGGATTTAACAATGTAGGTGGTATGGTCGTCGAATGGACACGGCGACGCGCCCCCACTGCTCGATCGCCCGGAGCCTCGAAGTGCTCGGCGAGCGCTGGACCTTCCTGATTCTGCGAGACGCCGTCGCCGGGTCCACGCGCTTTTCTCAGTTTCGCGCGAACCTGAAGATCGCCCCCGACGTACTGAGTGACCGACTGGCCACCCTCGTGGAGTTCGGGGTGATGGGGAAGGTACCCTACCAAGAGCCCGGGTCGCGCGTGCGCTTCGCCTACCGCCTCACGCCCGCGGGCACCGACCTGCTGGTGGTGCTGAGTGCTCTGCAGCAGTGGGGGGACGACCACCTGCCTCGACCCGAGGGTCCGAGCGTCCTTCGCCGCGTCAAGAGCTCGGGACGAGCCGCCCGCGTTGGCTTCATCGACGACGAAGGCCACCCGGTGGAGTCCCGAGACGTCGCGTGGCGATGGGCCCACCTCGACGGAAGCGGCCACGGCGACACTCTGAGAGGCCGACACGGTGGTTGACCCCAACTCCCCGGCCAATGAGGTTCACGTCCCTCGCCCCGGTCCCACGAAAGGACCCTCACCCGACAGTTCGTGGGGGCCCACGAAGAGTAAGACCGCGACCTGGTACGACCCGCGAATCTCGGCCTCGGCCGTGCCGGGGTTCGCTGGGGTCGACTTCCTTCGAGCGATCCGCGACGGAACGCTGCCCGCGCCACCCATTGCGGTGCTCATGGGGTTTCGGATCGTCGAGGCCGAGGTCGGTACGGTCGTCTTTGAGTGCGAGCCCGACGAGTCGGTCTACAACCCCATCGGCATGGTGCACGGGGGGCTGGTCTGTACCCTGGCGGACACCGTGACGGGCTGCGCGGTCCACTCCACCCTGGAGCGGGGTATGGCCTACACCTCCATCGACCTCAACGTGAGTTACCTCCGTCCCGTCACCGTCAACTCGGGTGTCTTGCGGGCGACCGGGATCGTGACCAAGCCGGGGCGACGGGTCGCCTTCGCCAGTGGCGAAATCACCGACGGCTCGGGCAAGGTGGTCGCCACCGCGACCTCGAGTTGCCTGATCATGTCGGCCGACACCTAGGACGCCATCGCGTGGCCGGTTCGGCCAGACTACGAGGACCTAGTTTCTCGAACCGGAGGATCCGATGACCGACTCGATCACCCTCGACCTCGACGCCGAGGTGGGCTACCAGCGAACGAGTGAACTCCAGGAGCGATTCCAAGCGGCCGCGGAGTCCCTGCGCCAGAGTGACGGCTGGGCCAACCCCACGACCAAAGCGCGCGAGCTCCGCGCGGACCTCGTGCTCGAGGGCTGCGGGGTCAAGTCAGCCGGTCTCGTGGGCGCGGTCATGGCCCTCGCCGAGGCGGGCTACTCGATCCGCGCGGTGGCCGGCACCAGTGCCGGGGCGGTCGTGGCGAGCATGGTCGCGGGCATCAGCCAGGCCGGCAAGCCCATGAGCGAGCTCCTGCGCTACTCGGTGACCCTCGATTTCACCAAGTTCATGCCGAACGGGAAGCTGCACGCGTTCTTCGACCGGGCGACGGGGAAAGTGGGGTCGATGCTCACCGATGCGGCGATCCTGTCGAACCGGACCGGCCTCTACTCCGGGGACTACCTGGTGGAGTGGTTGACCCCGATCCTGCGCGAACTCGGGGTCACGACCTTCGCGGACCTCAAGCTCACCACCGAGGACGACCCGGGCCTCTCCGTCGCGCCCGGTCGTGACTACCGCCTCGTCGTCATGACCTCGGACATCACCCGAGGACAGGTGGTCCGCCTCCCCTGGGACTACCCCCTCTACGGCCACGACCCCGACACCGAGGACCCGGTCAGCGCCGTGCGGGCCTCGATGTCGATACCCTTCATCTTCGAGCCGGTGCACTTCGTCTCGCGTGAGGCGACCGTCAACGTCGTCGGCCAGGGCGGGGTGGAGACCTCGGTGCACTACGCCGCGGGCACCCACACCTGGGTGGACGGGGGGCTACTCGAGAACTTCCCCATCAACGCCTTTGAGCGAGTGGACGGGCAGCCACCGCGATGGCCGACCATCGGCGTCAAGCTCTCGACGCTGCGCACGGAGTTCCCCGCCGCCGAACCCTGCGGTTCGGCCCTGGAGGTGGCGATGCACTGTCTCAAGACGACCATGAACGAGTGGGACACCAACGCCCTGCACGAGCGCACGGCGGCGAGGACCATCTTCGTGGACAACGCCGGGCTCAGCGCCACCGACTTCGACGTGCCGATGTCGCACCAGTACGACCTGTTCCTAAACGGCGTGCGCTCGGCGACGGACTTCGTGATCGCCTCGGCCGCGGCCGGCGGGGTGCCTCGGAACTAGGGGCGAGCGGCTCCCCACGACCAGGAGCTAGGTCGAGGGCGCGTTGGACTCGTGGACGTAGTGGCGCTCACCGCGCTCGTCCAGCCACACCCGCATGATCCGGCCCGTCGAGGGATCGTGGAAGGCCTCCTCGGTGCGCCGCCAGTTCGCCTGGGGCCGGTCACTCTCGCCGTGGCGTCGCACGAAGACGCTGATGGTGAAGGAGACCACGATCACCACGGCGATGATCACCGCGACGATCATCGCCGCTAGGCCGTCTTCTTGAAGGTGACCGCCGTGCCGTAGGCGACGATCTCGGTCAGGGACTGGGCGACTTCGGAGGAGTCAAAGCGCATCGACACAATCCCGTCGGCGCCGATTAACTGGGCGTTCTCGATCATCCGGTCCATGGCGTGACGCCGGCTGTCTTCGACCAAGCGGGTGTACTGCTTCACCTCGCCGCCGGCCAGGGCCTTGAACCCCGCGCCGATGCCCTTCGCGAGGCCCATCGAGCGCACCACCACGCCAAAGGTCATGCCGAGGCTGCGCTCGATCTCGTGGTCGGGAAAGGCCAGTGCCGTGGTGATGGGGAACTGGGAGCCTCCCGGCTCGCCGTATCGCGGTCCGTCCTCAGACATCGGATCCTCCTTCGGTGGCCCGTTGGGCACCACTGCGGACGATAGCCCCACTGGGCGACGCTGACTACTTCACGTCGCGGCGTCGCGGCGTCGCGCGGCGTCTCGGCGGCGACGGCACCCAGTGTCGCCAATGTGTCGAGGGGGCGTGGAGCGGTTCCACGCCACCAACTCAAACCCGGCGGCCAGGAACCGGGTCGCCATGGGCGCGCATCGCACCAACGCCGAGGAAGGCGACGACGGGGAGCGACGTACTGGTCGAGATGGCGACTCCTCATCGAGCGGGGCGTAGCTCCCCCGTAGATTATTCGCGTCCTGGACGTGTCGCTTACCATCGACACAGACACGAGGAGAACAGACATGAGTGGGTTTCCCTACGCGGATCGCTTCGCCGTCCACCGCACCCTGCCCGAGGACGGCACCGCGAAGGAAGTGGTGCTCGCGGAACTGGCGGCGATGTCGGCGGCCGAGGACCCCACCTGGGAGGGCGGGCAGTGCTCGGGCACGATGTACTGCGGCGACCACGATCACTACGACTACCTCAATGAGGCCTTCTCCCACTTCTCCTACGTCAACTCCCTCCAGCGCGACATGTGCCCGAGTTCGACCAAGTTCGAGGCCGAGGTGATCGCGATGACCCTCGACCTCCTCAGCGCGGCGGCCCTCACCAACACCACCCCCGCGGGGCTCGTGACCTCGGGAGGTTCTGGCTCGATCGCCCACGCGGTGCTGGCCTATCGCGAGCACCATCGAACGTCGGGTCGTCCGAACATGATCAAGCCTGAGACGGCCCACCCGGCCTTCGCTAAGGCCGGGCACCTCTTCGGCGTCGAGATGCGCGTCGCACCGGTCGACCCGGTGACGACCCTGGTGGACCTCGAGTGGGTGCGGGACCACGTCGACGAGAACACCGTCGCGCTGATCGGCTCGGCCTGTAACTACGGCTACGGGACCGTCGACCCGATCACCGAGCTGGGGGAGCTGGCCCTCGAGCGCGGCGTCGGGCTGCACGTGGACGGGTGCCTCGGGGGCTTCATCCTGCCCTTCGGGCGCGAGTTGGGCTACGACATCGCGCCCTTTGACTTCGCCGTGCCCGGGGTGACGAGCATCTCGGCCGACACCCATAAGTATGGCTACGCCTTAAAGGGCACCAGCGTGCTCTGTTTCGCCGACAAGGCGCTGCGCAACGACCAGTACTTCTACCTGACCGACTGGTCCGGAGGGAAGTACTGCTCGCCGGGCATGGACGGCTCGCGCTCGGCGGGACTCTTGGCGGCGACCTGGGCCGCCATGGTGCACCTCGGGCGCTCGGGCTATCGCCACTACGCCGAGCAGATCTTCGCGACCTCGGCCACGATGCAACAGGCGGTGCGTTCGCACCCGTCGCTGCGGATCCTCGGTGCGCCCAGTTTCCTCTTCTCCTTCACGTCCGACGAGTACGACGTCTACCTGGTGAACGACTTCCTGCGCCAACGGGGCTGGCGGATGAACGGCCAGCAGTACCCCAACGCCATCCACATGGCGGTCACCCGACCCCAGACCCAGCCGGGCGTGACCGAGACGTGGGCGGTCGACCTCGCCGACGCCGTCGACTACGCCCTCGCGCACCGAGGCGACGCCGCCAAGTCGGGGGCGATCTACGGCGGCGTCGCGGGGGGCATGAGCGAGGACGCCGACCTCTTCATCAAGGCCGTGATGGCCGACATGATGGACCAGCAGTCTTCCGTCCCCGCCCCGTGAGCGACGAGCTCTGTCTCAGCGTCGACCTCGGGACGGGCGGTCCCAAGGTCGCCCTGGTCGCCCGCGACGGCACGGTGCTCGCCTACGAGGTCCACCCCGTCACGACGAACTTCGACGAGAGCGGCGCCGCGACCCAAGACGCCGAGGAGTGGTGGCGGCTGATCAGCGACGCGACGCGGCGGCTCCTCGCCACGCCGGGTGTCGAGAGGGACGACGTGCGCGCGGTCGCGGTCACCGGGCAGTACGCCTCGACGGTGCCCGTCGACGCGAACGCCCGGCCGACGGGGCCCTGTCTCACGTGGTTGGAGACGCGCGGGCGGCCGTACTCGAAGAAGGCCATCGGGGGATCCTTCCAGGGCTACAACGCCCGTAAGGCGCTGACCTTCGTACGACGGACCGGTGGTGGGCCCTCGCCCACGGGCGCCGACCCCGTCGGGCAGATTCTCTTCCTGCAATACGAGGAGCCAGAGCTCGTGGCGCGGACCCGCTGGTTCATGGAGCCCATTGACTACCTCACGATGCGCTTCACCGGCGTCGCCTCGGCGACCCACGCGTCACGTCTGGCGCTCTGGATGACCGATAACCGCCACCTCGGGACCTACGAGTACGACGCGCGGCTGCTCGCGATGATGGGCCTGGACGCGACGCGACTCCCGCCGCTGCTGCCGATCGGCTCGGTCGTGGGGACCGTGACGAGCGAGGTCGCCTCGTCGCTCGGGCTCTCGCGGGACACGGTCGTGGTGACGGGCATTCCCGACCTGCACGCCGCGGCCCTGGGCGCGGGGGCGACGAGGCCGTTCGAGGCCCACCTCGCCCTGTCGACGACCTCGTGGATCAGCTGCCCGCTTCTCAAGATGAAGACCGACATCGCCCACTCCATCGCCGCGGTGCCCGGGCTGACCAACGACTCCTACCTCATGATCGACAACCAGGACACCGGTGCGAAGGCGCTCGAGTGGCTCCAGGGCGTCCTCGCCGGTTCGGCCACGGTCATGAGCTTCTCTGAGATGACCGCGCTGGCCGCGACCTCGCCGCCGGGCGCGCACGGCGTGCTCTTCACGCCGTGGTTGGCGGGCGAGCGTTCTCCGGTCGGCAATAAGAGCATCCGCGCGGGCTTCTCGAATCTCTCGGTCACGACCACGACCGCCGACCTGATTCGCGCGGTGATGGAAGGGGTCGCCGCGAACAGCGCGTGGCTCTTCACCTACGTGGAGAAGTTCGCGGGTCGGCGGCTCTCGCCGATCCGTCTGGTCGGTGGGGGGGCGCAGTCGTCACTCTGGTGTCAGATCTACGCCGACACCCTGGGTCGGCTCATCGAGCAGGTCGCCGAACCCCTCCTGGCCCAAACCCGGGGCGCCGCCCTCGGCGCCTTCGCGGCCCTCGACGGGCGAGGGCTCGACGACGTGCACGCGCCAACTCCCAGTGCCGCCTTCGCGCCGTCCTCCTCCGAGGACGCCGTGGCGAGTCGCGCGGCGCACCAGATCGCGGCGCTCTACGCGCGCGACAAGAAGTGGTCTCGGGCGCAACGAAGCCGCTGAAGAGAGAAACTGCCTTCGACGAGCAGCGTGGGAGACTGCGGTGATGCAGCGCAGTCGTCAGAGGTGGAGTGCCCTCGTGCTCACCCTCGTCGCGGCGCTCACCAGCGCGGTGCTGAGCGTTCCCTCGAGCGCGCTCTCGCCGCCGGTCAGCGCGTCGAACACCATCACGTTCGCCGAAGCCCCCGGGGCGGCCCCGAGCTACATCTTCCCCTTCCTCGGTTGCCGGTACTTCTCGCGGGCGAACGTGAGCCAGTTCCAGGAGTTGACGTACCGTCCCCTCTACTGGTTCGGCACGCCGGGGTCCGCCACCGTGGACTACGCCCTCTCCCCGGCGAAGGCGCCGGTCTTCACGAACGGCGACGAGACCCTCACCATCAACATGAAGGGCTGGAAGTTCGCCGACGGACAGCGCGTCGACGCGCAGTCGGTGATGTTCTTTCTCAACCTCTATAAGGCCGATCCGACGAGCTACTGCGGCTACAACCGGGGCTACGGCATCCCCGACCAGGTCGCCAGCGCCACCGGGCGCGCCAACACGGTGACCATCAAGTTCACCTCGGCGGTCACTCCGAACTGGATCCTCTATAACTACCTGGCCGAACTCACCCCGATGCCCAACGCGTGGGACCTAAGCGCACCCGGCACCGCCTCGACGTGCGCCACCGGCGCCTACGGCGCCCCCGCCACCGACGCGGCGTGCAAGGCGGTCGAGGCGTACTTAGACGCCCAGGCCGCGACCCGCAAGGACTTCGCCAGCACCCTCTGGACCAGTGGCGCGGACGGTCCGTGGAAGTTACTGCGCGTGGACGACCGGGGGAACGCGACGTTCGTCCCGAACGAGACCTACTCCGGTCCGGTGAAGGCCCAGCGGGGCGTCGACTTCGTCAAGGAAGCGGCCTTCAGCACGCTCAACGCCGAAGAGACGGCCCTGCGAGGTGGCGGCGTGACCGTCGGCTACGTGGACGCCTCGGCGTTGCGCGGTGGCGCGCCCGCGCCCGGTGAGGTCGGCGCCAACTGGTCGGCCGTCGCCGCCCAGTACAACTTGACGACGGGCAACACGTGGGGCTTTAACTTCGCCCCCTTCAACTTCGGCGCGAGAG
>Ga0181525_10002422_pt1 | contig 15252 bp, 31 predicted proteins | sample PEATcosm2014_Bin_48_FD_121100 | JGI IMG/M metagenome (GOLD analysis project Ga0181525, IMG submission 121100) | Peatland microbial communities from MTU Mesocosm Facility, Houghton, MI, USA - PEATcosm2014_Bin06_10_metaG | ecosystem: Environmental > Terrestrial > Soil > Wetlands > Peat | place...
AAATAGGTATTAAGATATGCCTAAAAGGTAATTTTCCTTCTGATTATGGATATTTATCACCCAGAGAATTAGGTGAATGATGAACGAAATAATAATTGACCGTTTAGAAACACACGACAGACTTCTTGAATTCAAAAAACAAGGCGATACCGTCGCAAAAGGTGTCCAGGACTGCATTAACAATAGACCAGAGGAATTTAAAAATTACCCCTTTTACATATTTGCGCATGCTAGAACCGCTGAAAACGGTCGAGATAAACGTCTCATCTACCAACCACGATTGCGTAAGCCCAAGGCGCAAACAAACTCAATGCTATTCAAGGCATATCCACCAACCGATAAAATTAAAATTATTTGGATGATACCTGATCGAGCACTATGGCCTAATTTTAAACAAAAAATGATCACTGAACAGGCCGAAGTCTCTCGAAGTATTCATCAATTTCAATATAACAGGAAAGAACTTGAAAAAAATGAGCCAGATGATCTCCAGGATGAACTGATAAACCAGATTTACACTGAGATGGCTATCAATCAAAAGGCTAAATTGCTAAAAAAAGAGGCGGATAAGATTCAAAGAATAAAAAATATGGGAATAACATAAATGTTCGGATACACAGAAAAGTTAAATAATATCTTTAATATAGTTAAAGAAATTAGACACGAGCAAGTGGCCAGAATGGACGCTGTAGATGCAATTGAAGAAAAAGACGATGAAAAAGATATTTGGTGGAAACTTGAAAAAATAGAAGACCATCTTGACGGTATTCACGACGATATCACAAAAATTGATATGGTTAAGGCTGAAAAAATACACGAAGATAATCAAAAAATGATGAATCAACTTGAATATATGATGAAAGAGTTTAAAGGATTAATTGAAATAAATGTTAAAATGGCTTCTAAAGGAAAGAAAAGGATAAAAAAATCATGAATGAAGAAACTTTTTTAATGTATAAAAATCTTGAAAACTTTTTTAACCTGTCTCTTCAAGTTTGTGATCCAATTGAGTTTCAGGTAAGACAAAGAAATTTACTGTTGAATTTATCCGCTATAATATTGAAGCCCTATCTTGAGGAAGTGGCTAAGCGAGTGTCGGAGTCTTCCCCTTCGAATTCTTCTGATTCTTAGGTTTAGCTATATCCATATAAGAATCTATTTTCTTTCCTACTGGATTGCGCACACCTGACCCGTACATATCGAAGTTAGCCTTGGGACTATTTGGAGTATGCGCTTGCTTTAAGCCTTTTGGCGCTTTCATTGGTTTGATTGTCTTTACTGCTTTATTCATATGGGTTGGCATTCTGCTTGCGGTTAGTCATAGGCATTGTTTCCGCTGTAGCTTTTGGTTGCCCCATATGACCTGTTGGATTGCGATAACCCACGCCGTAATTAGTGCCAGCAGTCACAAACTCACCTGATCGCTCATCATATGACGGAGTACGGAAATCCCAGCCTGGCGTCTTTCCATTTTTTGGCTCGGCTCTTGGCTCGTGCTTTCGTGGAGAAATGGGATCTTTGAACATACTACCTCACTTTTTAGCTGTCCAACACATCATTTTTGTTTTCCTAGCACAATGTCGGCAAGCTTTATTGTCAAAATCAGGATCTATTTTCCTTTCCTCTTCACATAAAACACATAATTCAAACTTATAAGCCTGAACCATATCAGGAATCCAAGGAAAATTAATTGCTAAAGTGTCACTAACTTTTTCAATCATTAATTTCTATAATCCGGCTTAACAGGTCTACCCTTAATCTTGCTGATCCCTTGCTCTTGCTGCGCTTTGATTGCTGGCTCTGTGTCCTCATACTTAGATAAAGAACCTGCACCCATTGGCGTGGTATATTCTTTCACATGGTCACCATCTGGAAATACGGAACCTTTAGAACCTTTCCCAGCCCAGAAGGAATGGTTATCAATGCGCATGCCCCCAGATACCTGCCCGGAAGCTCTTTGTCCTGATCCTGCCATAATTACCTCTTGTGTTTACACACTTTTAAATTTACTTCTTTATAACACTTGCTCTTGATTTTGACTAGGGTTTTGTTGCTGCTGTGGATTTACGTTACTTTGTGATTGGCTCTGTAATGCTTTACCTAGAATCTCTTCTACAAACTTGTTAGATTGACTTCGCCTTTCAACGTCTTGTTTCTCTGCTTCTTCAATCATCATATTCTCTTGAGCTTGTAAGTCAAGTTTAGTTTGCTGGTGGTTCGTTTCAATTTCTCCGAATTTCTGTATATTTTCTAGAAGTGATGTAAGAGCAGCTTGTTTTTCTTTAAGAGAAAGGCTTCTATTCCTTTCTATCATGCTCAATCTCTCTTCATACAATCCTAGGTTACTTTCGCTACGGCTATGATCTTCCCTAGCTTTTGCCAGATTAGCAGTAGCTTTACTCATCAATTCTTGCAACTTAGCATGTTCGAAGGCGTGAGCTACTTCTGCCTGCTCTTGCTGCATTTCGGCGGCGCTCTGTTCTTGGCCTTTGAGATATTCGAGGATTTCGCCTTTTCCTTGAATGTTCATGTCCTTGATAATCATGCTAGGAGGTAGTACCTCACGGCCGAATGTTGTGTTAATTTCCAACATTTGTGAAGCTTGTAAGTTTCTCTGCGTAGCTGTTAGCAATCCTTCTTGTACTACTGTATGATATTTAGCAAAGATTCTGCTATAGAAATATGGCGTAGGTTCTTCGCCAATCATAATTTCTATTTTCTCAGGTGACCATTTATTGAGAGCGATAAGTAATAAACGCTCTCCTAATAGCTTCTTAGACTCATCCCATTGGTCAAAGAATTTCTGGAAAGGTAGCAAATTAGCAGCCATCTTAGTGAGTAATGTTAACGTGGAAATCTGCTTTTCCTGCTGGCCTGCCCAGTTTTCTAGGTCGATACCGCTTGTCTTGAATATTAGATCATTCATCTGCTGAGCTAATGCTAGATCACTCTCAGGAACAGCCGAAGGAATTATCTTCTCAACATCCGTGAGCTCGTAACCGCTATTAATAATAACGTCGTAGCCCTGGCCAGACTTTTTGAGGTTATCCTCGTTAGCCACAGCCCCTGTCTTACGTTTCCATCCTGCGTTAATTGTAGCAGCGGTTATATCGTTATTTTGGATTACTTTGTAGTTGAAAAGGAATTGCGGCGACCGCATAGGAAAGATCAATGAGCGCGAGCGTAAATCAAACTGGTTAATGTGTGGGTCATAGTTCCAGAAGTTACATACAAATGGGCACTCTGGACCATCCCACAATGGATTAACGCCTTGCCACATAAGCTGATCGTTAAGAACAATAGCACACTTCCAGCATGGCGATTCAACGGTCACAACTTCTAAATCATCTATAGCATACAAAATCTGCTCAAGATTGCCATCGCCACCAGCAAAATCAAAAAATTGCTTACGTTTTCTGCTGTATAGACGTTTACGCTTCTGCTTCCATTTATACCACACGTAAGATAGAACCATGAGGTCGTTTCTAGCCATATTATAGTTTTCAGGAAGAAAATAAAATGTTCCATAGCGTTGAGGCGTTCCATACATGGGGTTAATATCTTGCACTTTTCCAGGAAAGCGTAACTCTGCTTCTTGCTTTGAAATATATTCTTGACACCACACGAACTGAGCATCGGACATATCAGGATTTCGGAAATATGGATCAACTAAGAAGGAATTGTATTCCCACACCTTTATTTTTAGCTGGCCCTGGGCCGGATCGTCTCCAGAAAAATCAAGATAAGGCTGCATAAGATTCATGCCGGCAATCGCAGCTAACTCGCATGATTTGCTGTAACGCTCGTGCAAATTCTCTTTCTGGCAGCAATTCATGATCAATTTTGTGTACTGATCCGTAGTCTGAGGATCGCTACCATCTATAGCCTGATAAACAATGCTCTTGCGATGCTGCCTCTCATAGCCAGTCACCATGTTAATGGGCTGCTGGCATATGTTAAAATAAAATTGCTGCGGAGTGATGCCAGGGCTAAACGTAAAGTTTCGGTTTATGAAGGACTGATTTCCTGCATAAAATAGCGTGTCTGTATTGGATTGGTTCCATCTCGCTTGCTCCACGGGCATGACTTTACTTTTTAGGTTTTCAAGCCATGCGCGAACATTTCCTTGATTGGGTTCTTGGTTGGTATCCCAAGGTGCAAGAGAAAAAGAAATATACCCCTCCTAAAGGAATAATTTACCCTTTCTCTACTTTATACCCATGTCTAATTAAAAATTCAATATACCATTTAATCTTATCCTCTACTCGCTATAACCTATTTGTTTGACTTTCCCGCAATTAGTGCATTGCCATTTATCGGCTAGATCAACAAAAATAAGCTCTTCGAATTTACATTTACGGCAAGTAAATAGGATTACCGGTCTTGATGATGTATGCACGTCTCTTTCAGTTTCTAGCATCCCTCGCAATGATTTCAACGATGTTTTAAGTGTGAGTTGTAAATCCTGTGCGCTATGTAAATGTGCGTTAACTTTATCTTCTAGAATCTTGACTAATTGTATCACGTAGTGAATATCATATTTGCCTTTAGGAAGGTGAATGCGTAGATCATCTTGTGATGTCAACTCCTGATTATATCCCAATTTTCTCAAAGGTATGAAGGTCACGTCTTTGCTGTAATCTTTCATGTATTCTTGTTTTTTAGATGGCATTAGCTTCATCAAGTTTTTTGCGTCTTTTAAATCTCATCGTTTCACGACTGGAAAGAGGAAACGGTTTAAACCCTATGTCTTCGCGCTCTAATTGTTCCAAATAACCTTGGCTTATGTCTATTAATTTCTCTAAAGTAAGTGAGGGGTTCCGGGAAGCGGCCCTTTGTTTTTTCTTTAAGCTCATCCTCTTTAATCTTCGCCCGCTCATATATTCCTAAAAATTTAGTTTTAAGTTTTTCTAATTTGGCCATCCATACAGGATTATTTCTTGCTTTTGGTATCATTTTTTTCAAAATATATTGATACACTTCCCACAACACTTCACAATCATCACAGAATTTAGGACAGGGAGATGACAACAATTTTGATGAAAAACTTTGTAAAATCGCAGGAGGCAGCATACACGTTGTCTTGATATCCATTAGAACCCAAATCGACCTTGCATATATTGTGAAGGATTATGCTTATATTCGGGATGCTCATTTGTTATCATTTGTAGACCACAGGCTAGTGTACGCATAGCATCGGCTCCATGGCTTGCCCAGTTGTGCAAAGGTTGAGACCGCCATGTCGCATTGCGTTCATCCCAATCTTTTTTATAGCCATCTAAACATTCAAGACCTCGCTTGCATTTTTTTTCATCGAACCAACATCTATTTAACATGCTACGCACTTGGTCGATCCCGGGTATAATATCAACCTTGGGAACAGGAATAAAGTTGTATCCCATTTTTCTTGCGGATGCCTGACGAGTCATCCCGCTTGTATATTCATGGACCATTATATCATGAGGTGCTAAATGTTTGTCATATGTGTATGGTTTATATTTGACGATACCTAGCCAATGTTGTAAGCTGTCGCCTCCCTCTACATAGTCAATCAATCGGATTTCTTTGTTGTAAATCTGCACAAACCATATGGCCGTAGAATCATTGAAACCTAAATCCCATGCAGTATGAACGGGAAGGCTATCATCATAGGGCACAAAACAAATACGCTTCTCTGCTCGAATCTGTGTCATTTGCCTGCTAAAATATAACCCCTCATGAGACACTTCCCATGCTTCCTCTGGCGTAGATGGAAACTCGCGCCTCATATCATCTTGTTGGCTGCTTTCTTTTGCTATGTACCAGGCTTTTTGCTGTTCATCAAGATTAATCTTTAAACTTGCCAGATGATCGAAATAGGCTTGCATATCATCGCTGATGCTAAATGTGTTGCCGATGCGATATTCGGGCTGTTTGTACCAAGGGAAAAAGTGAAACTTGAAATCTATTTGCGATAGCTCGCGTTTGCTCTCGCGGTCCTGTTGGGCCTTCTTGCAAATATCGAAAAAATAACCCGATCTTCCCTCAGCCGTTGATTCAATGAAGATATATTGGCCGGGCGCGACTGTATTAAGCGAACCCGTGACAATTTCTTGTGCTTTATCTGGATATTTTGCGCATATCTTACCGAACTCAGAAATGTGCAAATACTGGAAAGTGGAAGAACGGAGAGATGTACCGACACGGATACTTGAACCATTTGAGAATTTAAGCATTTGTGCGGTGTCATTTTCAGCGGTAACAACTTCCTTGATTTGATCGGGCAATCCGTCATATGCTATTTTAACCCTTCTAAATAGTGCTTGAGCATCTTCTACGGTATGCGCAATGATACCCGCCGACATGTTGCTATTGAATAGACATCGATCTAGAAATAACAAGCAAATAAACGTGCTAATACCTAGCTGACGGGCCTTTAATACAATATTACAATACCACGCATTATCGTATAGCTCTTGCTGGGCCCAATTAGGCTTAAATATTATTTTACGACCTTGCTTGTCGACTATGTGATAGAGATTGTTTAATCTCCATGTAGGATCAGAGAGAGGATTTGTCACGCACTAAATCCTTGCTTTTACCATCCTCTTGAGCTATCCATTCTGGTACAACGCCCGTGTGAACCACTTTGGACTCTGTTTTGTCTTTGTAGCCGTGCTTGTTACATAGGACCATTTTAACAACAGACGAATTAAAACCCGTTGTCAAGCCACCATTAATAAGCCTAGACTCCTGACGATGATTTGCAATTTCATAAACTCCGCGAAATTTTTCTGATACTTCGCACCATTTTGACATGAAATCAGGATTGATATCGCGATCTAAACAGAAATCTTTATACCAAATGTTTTTTGGATTTTTAAGCCATTTAAGAAATTCGTCGGCAAATTCTTCTATTTCTTCTAAGCTATACTTCGGAGGTCGTCCCCCTGATCCATTAGTATAATCAGGGTGACCTTTAGGGGCGGCCATAACAAACCTAAATTAAATTATTTAGTTTCAATGTAACAAATTATCTTTAAAGGGGCAAGCATGAGAAATAGAGCTAAATGCAGATCGTGTCAGAGCGTTATTGAGAGCTATCATAGCACAGATTTAGTGTTGTGTAAGTGCGGTGAAATTGAAGTTGATGGAGGAGATGCGATGAAATGCGCTGCACGCAATTGGGATAATTTTTTGCGTGTTGATGATGATGGAAATGAGATTGTGCCGGTGATTAAAAATGATGGCGAAGATGTAAAGCCGCTTTACAACGCAGAGAATCCGGAAGGACCAACGAAAGAAGATCTTTTTGGAATGCTGGAGGAGATGATAAAGAGCATTGAGAGAATGCCGCAAGAGGCATTGACGGCGACAGTCACGCATTATGATCATTGGGCATTAATGACGATATTGCTAAAAATATTGCGTAAATAAAAAACCCCTACCTTTGGGCTAGGGGAAACTCAGAGGAAAAAATATGTATCTATGCAAATACGTATTCAAGGTAAACTTTTTCTTTATTTATGTCAAAATATTGTTTGGCTACATGTAGTTACATTTCTGTGGTGTGTATATGGGTGTTATTTTTGTAGTATTTCACTTTTCCTGTTGCGATAAATTTGCGTGGTGTGATATGTTTATATCACGCAACAACAAAAAGGAGTCTTAGGATGATCACTACAAGCAAAATAGCTATCAGACATGTTTATACAGATCAAATTGTCATAGCTGATAAAGATATGATCGAAAGGAGGAAACTTGATCTATTTTTTACACATAAAGAACGCGGAGAAACTGGATTGCAAATGGTTTTTCAGCACAGAAAAGAAATTAAATAATTATTTGATGAGGAAGATCCCTTTATCGCTTTACATTCAATGGAACGATAGAGAATATTTCGATAAAACGGTAGTTGAGTTTCTTGAAAAATGTACGGAAATTCTTTTAATAGATGAAGAGAAATGTCCGGAATATAGAACGATTTACAGAGCTGAATTTTATGGCGAATGAGCGCGATTTTCAGATGATGATAAGAATACCAAGAGAGATGAGGAAAAAGATAGCTAGATATCTTAGCAGTCTTGATGATGAAGTGCTAACGCGCAATGATTTTATCAATAATTTGCTTGAGGGTTTTTTTGAACAAGAGGGACGATTTCAGGATTACTATAATTCATGGCGTGGAGAAAAGCCTAAAGACAAGCAAGTTAAAGAATTTTTAGATGGTTTTAAACAATGACCACAATTCAGCTTGAATTTTTCAAAACGCAGGAGCAGTGCGAAATTGAGGCTTTACGTAAAGAGGTTAAATTTAATTTTAACAGATTAGAGGCAGTACGTAAGGGCACGTATAGCGAGATCAACAAGATTAAAAAAGAAAATATGGAAATGAAGGAAGATATAGAATTGATTAAAAGGAATATTTGCCAAAATGGATAGAACTTCAATAGAATGTCCTAGCTGCAACAGAAAAATTTTCATAGCATTGATTCCGCCATTGGTAAGTGAACTACTACCCCTAGATTTAACTTATTCGCATTTACCAAATAAAGAATATGATTTAAGGGATTTACTTTACGTACATGAAGAACTTATAAGAGAAAATTCCTATTTGAGAAAAGTTATATCAAAACTCCAAAATAATTTTAAGTGAATAAGTCTTAGCTTTTTCCTGCTTGTAAATCCAAATAATTTCTTTATTTGAGTCACCTCTACCATTGGGTAAACCTGTGAGTAATTCAGCCACCTGATCTTTCAAAAATTTTATTGACATTGGGAGATTGTCTTCTTGATCCAATTCGCGCTTTCCATATCGAATAAACGTCACTTTGCATGGGAGTCGAAGGAGGTGGCGTTTTTCGAGGAGAGCAATCCATAGCCAGCGTTTTTCTTTTTTTTGTCTTTTGTGTTTTTTTGTCCAATGTTCGCTAACGTTGGGGCTAATTGTTCGAATGGGTAATGTTACCTCAATCGCCTTAAGTTGTCCATTATTGCAATACCTCAAAATCGCAATAGGAAGGCCGCTGTTGCGTTTTCTTTTTTCAACCTCCGATTTTACCTTTGAGATATTTTGCGAGCTCCTGAATGAAATTAGACCCATTGGCGGGCCATCAAAACGGAACCTGTTCTTGGCTTTCGCCGACCCCCGCGAAAAAATCAGGTTGAACTGGAGCAGGCGCTTGAGGCTGGCAAAGGCCATGCGGATAATGCACAGGTTGAGCTTGACTTGCTGCCGATTCTTTCTTTCGTTCGGCCATGACATGGGATCGGATGAATTCTAAAAGCATTTTTTCGTCGGAGCGTGAATCTAAGTAAAAACTTTGTTCATGAGTTTTTTCGCCATTTTCCGTAATAGTGTGGCTAGCCGTAGCCCAGAATGTACCCCCTGTTTTTAGGGCTTTTTCCGCATAGGTGACTACGTATTTGCGGTCAATGCGCACTGTTGCCAGGGCTTTTGTGTATTGGTCTGTAGGTGTAGATTTGTATCTTATAAATTCGAAGTTGTTCATTTTTAGTCCTTTATATTTAATAAATGTTTTCTATAATATTTTATAATTGCTTCTGGAATTGTTTGATTTTCAATGCTTTCTTCTTTTAAATCTATGGGTGTCATTTTGTGTTTAATTTTTTGAGATTGACCCTGTTGAAAAAACTTTTGATATTCTTGCTCGGTCATTTCGCAAGTGAAGTATCGGATTGACTTTTTGTCTTCTTCCTCTTCTTCGTCATCCTCATAAACGTTCGCTTTGGCATTGCCTTGCATAATTTGTAATATGCTGCAAAGATCGGCCGCATGTTGTTCAATAATTTTCAAATCTCGCAAAAATTCGTTCATTTTTCCTCTGAATTAAAATAATGTTTATATTCTTTCATGTATTTTTCTTTTTCTCTTATAATTTTTTGCACTAGAAATGGTGTTATTACATCATTCATAGCTTTTAGCAATGACTCATATTCGCATTTAAGTCGTTTAATGTCAAGGTTTTTGTCCATAAAATTCGATTCTTTTTTTAGCTATTTCGTAGTACTCGGGATCTTTTTCGATGCCTATGCAATTTATGCCAAGCTGGGCTGCTGCGCATAAGGTAGATCCACTGCCTGCAAATGGGTCAAGGCATAATGGTTGCAAGGGATATTTTGGATCGTATGGCAACCAAGGAGGAGCTAGCAATTTTAGTATGTATCTCATTAAGGATAAAGGCTTTACTGTGATCTTTACTATATCATTTGGAATATTGTTTTTCAAGCTCAATATTTGTTCGTTAAATTCATCCAAGATTAAATTACTTGGCCATCTTTTGCCTTCCACTCGCGAATCGTCAATGTTGATTCCAGCCACGCCCCATTTTTCTGCATTTTCTCTAAAGGTTCCGTCTAAACCCTTCATTGCCAGAACTATAATTTCTACTGAAGGCTTTAAGGCTGTGCCATATCCATGCCATTCAGGGCCAAGTTGCTTACCGAAATTGTGAGACTTGGGGAAGCTTTGGCCCGTGACCCAGTAAATGCATGTCCTAATTTCGAATCCTGCAGCCTCCAGTGCGTTCATCAAGTGGTGGTGTGTACGATCCCCGCCAAAAGCTGCGATCATCGATCCTGGCTTAACTATGCGTAAAACTTCACGCCATGTTTCGGATTTAAATGCCACTTGATCTTTGAATTTATCGAAATCGCGAGACATGAAGTCAATGCCATAAGGTGGATCGCAGACAACAAAGTCGATGGAGTTATCCTGCATTTTACGCATTTCGGTCAGGCAATCGCCTAGTAGCATTGTCATTTATTTCTTTAACCAAGTTACATATTTATTTTTATTTACTTTTTCAAAACCTATATATTCATTTTTTTGTAAAAATTGCAAGTGCAATAAGAATTGCCTTGGTGTAAGTGGCCATTTCCCCATGCATTGATGCATAAATTCATCATAAGAAATGTAGGATAAGGAACCTGGTCTATTCGATAAGTAACTGGTCTTCAGAATATTTAAAAATAGATATGTAAATAAAATAAAAGTGACTGGCCTTTGCGAAATTTCTAGAAATTTTTCAACATCCAGACCACAAAAACCATACATTCCATCGCCATTTGCTAAGCATCTATCAACACTAAATTTCATATTTTTACCTTTGTTGTTTTGATCCTGCGTAATTGTTTTTGCAAGAGATTTTTAAAAATGCTTCCGGTTTTAACACGGGCTTTTCACTTTTTTTATTGTCAAAACTTTCTTGACATCTGACCATATGGGTTAATTGATCCTGGAAATAATCGTAGCCGTGTTTTTTTAAGAGGTTTTCAAACGTTTGCAATGGAAGTAGCCAATCGTTACCCCAGGTAATTTCCTCGGAATAGGTAGGAGTGATCTTGCGTTTGCGTGTTATGGTCGCTTGGTTATCTAGCCAGGTCTTAAGACTAAAGGCCGCTTCCTCGATAGCGGCTTCTTGCGTTTGCTTAGAAACAACATCAACAGCTTCCCCTTTTGAAGGGGTAGGGGTTGTTGTCTTTTTATCTATCTTTTCTAAAGCTATATCTTCTTTGTGGCCCTTTTTTTTGCCGAACTGCTGGCCCTTCTGCTGGCCCTTTTTTGCTTTAAACTGCTGGCCCTCAATTTGTGTAAAAGACTCTGTCCTTAGTCTGTAGACTGTAAAAGTGCTGGCCCTTTTTTGCTGTGAACTGCTGGCCCTTTTTGCTTCCGAACTGCTGGCCCTTACTGTAGAAAAATGCCTTTCAGATACTGTGACAAGCATAATTTCTTCTAAATAACTGCTGGCCCTTAATCGATTAATTCTAGTACGAATAACCTTGTCAGAACATGAACATTCTTCGGCTGCTTTATCTCTTCCATAAACAAATTGCCAAGCGTCCAAATCTATCGTTATGGAAGTTCTATTATTCTTAAATTCTTCTGTATGTGGTTTCGTTCTTATTCGTTTGAAAATGTATCGAATAAGTTTCATCATAGGAATATCTTCGATGAATTCATCTGTAAAAAATTCCTCTGGGATTGATTTGAAGCGGAATGGAATATCAGACATAGCAATCCTTTGCATAAATGATTTATTTAGCGAAGGTATTTCTTGAGTGCAATTTGCAAGTGTGCTATAGTGAGAAGTAGACAATTCCTCAATATAGCGGATTCCTTCGCTATCGAAAAGGTTGCCGGCTCCAACCGGCCCTTTTCTTTCAAAGACTGTACCACATGCACCATTACAAGGCAATCTTAACGCGATCTTTATCATATTTCGCTAAATAGATGTTGTTGATAATTTTTTTAATTGATATACGTGAATTGTCCATCTTTGAATGTCCTATTGTTTGGGTTGGGGCTGACACAGGGTTAGCCCCTTCTTTTAAACTTATCCGTTGTTAAACTTCAAGTTTTAATTTTTCTTGCAAAGTGCCCCACACGTGTTATAGATTATTATTAAGCACAAAACTTAACACGGTGGGATTATGTTAAAGATTAAAGAAATTATTAATTATATGTGGCAGGACAAATTGTTATTGCTGTTCACTAGTATCACAATGCTTTTTGCTTTCATGCTTATTTATTTTATTTTTGTTGCGTTGAGTAAGTAGCGATTTAGCTTTTACGTCTCCATTGCTAATGGCTTCAATTCTCTTTGCAAGCCATCGTGAGGGTATTTTTCCGCCGACTATCAGGGAAATGTAGTTGGGTGTTATGTCCAGCATTTCGGCAAAAGTCCGGTGGGTGATTCCATTTTTTCTTAGATAGATTCCTAATCTCATTATTTTGGTTCCTTTTCTAGCCATTTTTTAAGACATGCTAATCCGCAAAAGTGCATTGTATGAGGGATCATAGGCTCCCAATATATGCCTAAAGATATACCAGTATTATTTGGCATCGTTTCTTCAAATAAACATAGATTTCTCATTTCTGAAGCGCCTCCATCGGATAAATCTCTCTGACAGTAGTCACAAATACATATCTGTTTTTTCATGATCTATTTTCCTTGAGTTCCAATGTGTAATCTTCAGGCGCGATAAACTGCTTCATATTGACCTCATAAAAAATGCGTTCTGCTTCGAAAAGCTCGGCCATTTTTTCGTAGTCGGGCAATATTTCAATTATAGCCAAAGGCTTTTCCATGTATTCTGGGCGGTAGCTGGCGAAATAACATTTATCGCAGCCTGTGACTAGAAGTTGATGCTGAACTTGTATGAAATAAATATGTTTAACTTCTCCAGATAATGTAAAATTATGAAGATCTTCGGATCCTGCCTTAATTTCGCATATAAACCGCTTGCAATCGCTTAACCCGTCGAGGGAGCAAGAAAGCCACTCGTGATCGTTGTGCTCGACGCACATAGGCTTAAAATTAATTCCTGTTTTTTCAATTAGAAGTTTACGGGCTGGTTCTTCTAAATCTTTTCCACGACGCATTTTTTCATTTTCTTGCTCAGGTGGTACTAAATCCCATTTTCTTTGCCAAAGGAGTTTTCGACTAACGTATTTATTTTCCCCTAAAATAACGGCGGCATCGGTCCCCATCACATGGGTTTTTCTGTATTGCAACCATTTTTCGCTACCTTGTTCTAGATCAATTATTCGCATGATTAACCTATGTTATTTAATTTTTTAATCTGGATGATCGCATTTTTAACTTTCTCGAAATCGTCAATCTTAATCTGATTTATCATTGTTATTTCAAATGTTTTCTTTATGTTTTCCTTTAGATTTTGAGGTAGATTTTTGGATAAATTTGCCAATTCCTGAACTTGATCTTTGCTAATTGTCATCGGTTTACCGGAGTCGGCAACCTGTTCCTCTATTAGTTTTGGAGGTTCATTTTTTATTTGATGGTTAATTGATGGCTCAGGATTTTGTAATTGTTGTGGCAATAATTCAATGTCGGCCTGGTCCATTTCATCTTGTGTAAGGACTCCAGCAAGTTCTGCGGGGAATGCTTTGCGTAAGGCTAAAGCCTCTGCGCATTTAGCAATCATGGTATGGGGCATTTTCTTCCAGAAAGGACCCACGCCAGGGTTATATTCAGAAGAATAGGCGGTGGCAGCCACTTCATGCCAAGTGCCGTCAGCAGTCATTTTCTTAATAAATGCTGTGGCACAGAGTACTTGTCCTTCTTTACCATATTTGAATTCAGGTTCTCGACCTGGGCTGTATTTTCCTGTGCGTTCAGCAATAAGTCTATAACCATCTATCGACGTCTGAATGGTCATTTTATTTCCACGCATGACCGGATAAATGTGTTTAAGGAATGGGTCAAGCTTCGTATGCTTGCAAACGTGACCAAAGATTTTTATTTCGTCTATTGAAAGCCCTTGAAAATAGGTTCTTTGAATAGTTTCAAACTGTGATTTCGTCCAACCGAACTCTTTAAGGCAGAAATCGTCAGTAAGTACTGCGGGTGTGTTTGGTGTGCTCATAATTCCTCTTTTTTATTTGTAAAATTTGTATTTTTATGTATTGTTGAGGAGGTATAGATTTCATCCATCAATACCTCCTTTTTAGTGTTATGCGACTCTTTAGGCAGAGTAAACGGCTCTGCCTAATTTATTCCTCGATGATTTCATCTTCATCTTCCATGTCCTCTTCTTCAGTATATCCCGAATAAGCCATAGCGTCTTTTAGAGAAGCAAATTTTTCGCTATCATATTCATAATCTCCTTCTTGTTTCCAACCAGGTGACCAAGGTGATGACATTAGTAAACTCATTCTTTAACACGTTCTAGAACGCTAATTTTTATTTTTTCAACTTCATAATATGTCGAGGCCAAGAATGACCCGTAATCTGTATTAAAATTATCGTCCTTGGCGAACGCACTTGATAACTCTTCTGTTACCATATTCAGCAAAACGACTAGATTTCTAGATGCTAGCTTCATTTGTGTATAATCTGTTTTCAAACTAACCTCCATGGTTTTTGTGGTGTGATTTACAATATATCACACACTGGTTTTTATAGTCTATAAAAATTATAGTTTTTTTATAGTTGATATGTTTAAAGCATTTATGCTAATGTTTGATTGCTTTCCAACAGCTTAATAGATGGCGTGTAAAGGTTCGAAAACTGAAATGATACGCATTCTAGATTATGTGTGAGTAGTTTATTGATTTGAGCCTCATAAATAAATCAAACGGACTGTGCATCATGCCGTATAATGTGATGTAGGTTGCCGGCGCCTGTTAGCTACAAAGCCGGCCTTGTTTTAGGAAATGAAAAAAAATGAAGAGAAATCATGATAAAATATTTATTCACTGGATTAAGCATAGGATTGTTCGCTTTATCT
>Ga0181525_10002423_pt1 | contig 15252 bp, 12 predicted proteins | sample PEATcosm2014_Bin_48_FD_121100 | JGI IMG/M metagenome (GOLD analysis project Ga0181525, IMG submission 121100) | Peatland microbial communities from MTU Mesocosm Facility, Houghton, MI, USA - PEATcosm2014_Bin06_10_metaG | ecosystem: Environmental > Terrestrial > Soil > Wetlands > Peat | place...
CGCTTGCCCACATCGGCGCAGGGCACCACCACGCGCGCGGCGGCGGCGAACTCATGGGCGGAGCGGGCGAGCAGCTCCGGCACCGGCAGCGCCTCGAAAATCTCCTCCGGGTCGCGCGTGCAGCAGGCGATGCAACCGGCGGGATTCGGCTCGCCGCAATAGCGCGGCGGCTGGCTTGGTTCCGGGCGGTTGAGCAGCGTGACGCGCGGGCAGAAGCTGGCATAGTCATGCACCACGATATCCTGCGGCACCGCCAGCGCCGAGGCCAGAGTCCGCACCGAAGGGTGGTGGCCCAGCGTGTGGTGCAGCACCACGCGGCGGACGTTCAGCGCGCGCAGCTGGCGCAGCAGCGCCGGCGTTTCTCCGGGCAGCGTGTAGGCCAGGTTGGGCGTGTCGATTTCTTCGCCCCCGGTGAGGAGGGCTGGCCAGGGGTAGGGGGTGGTTTTAGGGTCGCCGGGGAATTGCGTGCGGAGCAGCAGCGGGCGTTTACCCTGGGCGCGCAGCCCGGCCATTTCCTCCGCCACCCGCCGCGCCACGCCGCCGCCATGGCTGTGCGAGATGAGCAGCACCGACTCCCGCTTCCCCCCCGCGCGCAGCCGCGCCGCATCCAGCTTTGCCCGCGCCGGAGCGAGCGGATCGGCGGCGGTAAATTCCATGATCAGCGCGTCATAGCCGGGATAAAGCTGGTTGATGCGCGCCAGATTGCGCTGGATGAGCGCGCGCGAGGCCGCCCGGAAGGACACGCCGCCGATATGCGCGACATACGCCCCCAGCGCCGCGCGGTGGACAAAGCCGAGATGGCGCGCGCGCAGGCACCAGTCGTTTTCCTCGCCGTAGCCTTGGGCGAAAATCTCGCCCCGGAAGAGGCCGGTCTCTTGCAGCGCGTCATGGCGCAGAAACATGCAAAAGCCGATGCCGGTGGGGATTTCGGCGCTTTTCAGCCCGTTGGTCTTGGCGGCCAGGGCGTTCAGCGCGGTGGCGCCGTTGAGGTCCGGCAGGGGGTTGCCGCCTTGGGCCGCCGGGTAGCTCAGGATGGTGGCCTCGTTGGAGAACGGCGTCACCGAGCCGGTGCTGGCGCCGGCGTAAGCCACGTCGCGCAGGGTTTCGATGGCGCCCGGGGGGACCAGCGTGTCGCTGTTGAGCAGCAGCACGTCCCGCCCCGCCGCCGCGCGCAGGCCGGTATTGGCGGCGGCGGGGAAACCCTGGTTTTTGCCGTGGCGGCACAGGGTGATGCGCTTGGCCTTGGCCTCGGCATCGAGCCACGCCGCCAGCTCCGGCTCGGGCGTGGCGTCGTCCACCACGATGAGCTTGGCGCGCGCGGGCAGGGCGGCGCGGAGCGAGGCCAGACATGCCTGGGTTTCGCCCAGGCCGCGATAAACCGGGACGACCACCGCCAGCGCCTTGCGCGCCGGGATGCCGCGCCGCGCCGGGCCGCGCCGGGCGGCGGGCACCGGTGCCTGGGTCAGCGGGCCGAGCGGGCTGCCCAGCAAGTCCACCCCATCCGCGCCGCGTAGCGCGTAGGGCGGGGTAAAATCCTGCAATTGGCTCCGGCTCAGGCGGAAGGCGTAGCGGCGCAGAAAGGGCGCGTCGTCATCGGGGGGCAGAACCTCGCCAAAGGGCACGGCGCGGTGTTTGCCGTTGGCGCCGGTGAGGGTGAGGACCGGCGGGGCGTCCGGTGCGGCGGGGCGGCAGGCCCAGCCGGTTAAATCTCCCCCCTCGGCGGAAACCAGCCCCTCCACCCGGTGCAGCGCCGCAAGGTCCGGCGCTGCGCCCAGCAGCTTACCCTTGGCCGCGCTGGCCTGGCGCTTGCCCGCAGCGGTGATGCCGCAATAGCCGTCATACAAGGCATCTTTTGCAATATGCCCGGCGAGGGCGGCAAACTCCGGCTCTTTGGGCAGGCAATGGCGGGTCAGCAGCGTGTTCAGCGCCGCCGCAGCACCGGGCGCGTCGCCCAGCTTATGGCGGGCCACGGCGAGGCCGATCCACGCGGCGGCGGTGTCATAATGCTGCGCCAGAGCGGCAAAATCCGCTGCCGCCTGTACGGTGTCCCCGCCCAGACGCAGCTGCGCCAGCTCCAGGGTGATGCGCGGGTCCTCCGGTGCCAGCCGTGCGGCGCGCGCCAGCCAGGCTTCGGCCAGTGGCCCGCCCAGCCGCCCGCGCATCCAGGCCATTGCCGCGCCCGCCAGATCCTCGGGCGCGGGCTTCACTTAGGCTTCGGCAGTGCCGGCTTGCTCCAGCGCGTCGAGATCCGTCTGCGCGTCGGCGATGCCGGCTTTAAGGGCCAAGGTGAGCCAGTGCCTGGCCTCCACCCGGTTGACCGGCGTGGCGATGCCCAAAGCGAGATATTTGCCCAGCATGAGGGCGGCCATCGCATGGCCCTTTTCCGCTCCGGCGCGATACCAGGCGAGGGATTGCGCGCGGTCGGCGGGGATCTGGTGCCCGCCGCCATAAAGTGCGCCGAGCATGAACATGGCGCCGGGATGCCCGGCGCCGGCGGCGCGTTCCAACAGCTGCCGTGCGGCTTCATCGTCACGCGGGCCGCCCTGGCCATCCAAATGCAGTTGCGCCAGGCTGATCAGCCCGTCCACGAGCCCGAGATCGGCGGATTTTTGCAGCCAGATGCGGGCCTCTTCCGGGTCCGCCGCCGTGCCGCGCCCTTCGGCGAGAAAGCGCCCGACCCAGTATTGCGCGTTGACCACGCCCTCGGACGCGCGGCGGAACCAGGCGAGGGCTTTGGCGTCGTCGCGCGCCACGCCGACGCCCTGCGCCAGACAGACGGCGTAGTTATAGGCGCCGGTGAGATCGCCCGCTTCGGCGGCTTGCTCAAACCATTCATGCACCGGGGCGGGCTCGGTGAATTTCGGGTTGGTCAGGCCGCTTAAAAACAGCGAGGCGAGGTCCGCCTGGGCCTTGGTGTCGCCGGCCTCGGCGGCACGGCGGAACCAGAAGGCGGCTTCATCCAGGTTGCGCGGAATCCCGGCGCCGGTCTGGTGCAGCATTGCCAGCGCGCGCGCGGCGTCGCGGTTGCCGGTTTCGGCCGACATGCGGAACCACGTGGCGGCCTCGGCGTAGTTGGGCGGCAGTTTGCCGTCGCCTGCGGCGTAGATGTTGCCGACGACGGCGGCGGCGTGGCCGTCTCCCGCCAGCGCCGCGCGGCGCAGCCAGGTTTCGCCCTCCACCGGATTGGCCTTGACGCCCATGCCGTGCAGCAGCATGGCGCCGTAACGGCCCTGGGCGTTGCGGATATTGCCCTTGGCGGCGGCGCCGTAATGCCCGGCGGCCTGGGTCAGATCGGCGGCGACGCCGATGGCTTTCTCGTAGATCAGGCCCATGAAATAATGCGCGGCGGCCAGATCCGCTGCGGCGGCCTCGCGGATATGCGCGACGGCGGCAAAAGTCGGCGCATCGCCCTTGGCCTTGGGCAGGGTGATGACGCCCAGCCCCAGATGCCCGTAAGGCGACCCGGCCTCGGCGGCTTGGGTGTACCAGTGCAGCGCCTGCGCCTCGTCGCGCAGACGCTCCGGCCCGGCGGTATAGATGAATCCGGCGAGAACCTGCGCCTCGGTATCGCCGGCCTGGGAGGCGGGCAGCACCCAGGCCAGGGCAGCGTCGAAATCAGCCTGCGCGTCCCCGGCCTCGGTAAAGAGCGAGGCGACGCCGCCGGTTTTAATCGAGGCCTGGCCGGAGAGGCTGAGCAGCGCCAGGTTGCGTTGGGCCTGGATGTCGCCCTTTTGCGCCGCGCGGAGGAACCAGCGTGCCGCCTCGCCGGTGTTGCGCAGGCCGGTCAGGCCGCTCAGGTAATAGGAGGCGACTTCGCATTCCGCCTCGGTGATCCCCGCCTCGGCGGCGATGACGAAGAGCTTGAAGGCGCGGCCATGCTGCTGCGCGGCCTTCAGCTCCAGGGCGCGCGCCAGGGCTTTTTGCGGATTGCGCGCGGCCAGCCGGTCGGCGATGTTCAGCTTGGGCGCCATTTGCGGCCTATGGCTCGTGCAGGCTGTTATAGGCGACCGGCATGATGCGTTGCGTGAAGTAACCCATGATGGTGCGCGTGCCGACCTTCATGTCGGCTTCCAGCGGCATGCCGGGCACCAGGCGGAAGCCCGGCGGCGTGTTGTGCAGGTTCAGCACGTCGATGGAAATTTCCGCCTTGTAGTACAGCACCTGGGGCGCTCCCGGCAGCGGTGCGCCGTTCAGCGCCGACGCCTGCTGGTCGAGCGGGTTGAAGCTCTCCGGGCTGATGGAGCGCACGATGCCCTTGGCCCCGCCGAATTGGAGATAGGGCAGGGTCTCGAATTTGATGACCACGGTGTTCCCGACATGCACATAGCCGGATTCCGCGGCATTGATGTCGGCCTCCACGGTCAGCGGCGCGTCGATCGGGGCGAGGTCCATCAGGCTCTGCCCGGCTTGCAGGATCGAGCCCGGGGCGAGCGCGGCGACGGACTGCACGATGGCGTCCTCCGGCGCGGTCAGCGCCACCAGCGAATTGTTCATCTGGGCCTTGGTCAGCGCCTGCTGCGCCTGGGCGAGGTTGTTGTTGGCTTCCAGCAGCTGCTGGGAAACCGTCGCGCGCCATTGCTGGTCGAAACTGCTGCGCTCAGCCTCCTGCGCGGCAAGCTGGCGCCGGTCCGAGGCGGCGGAGGAGGTGGCGCTGGCGAGCTGGGCCTGCACATTCACCCGGTCATCGGTGGCGGCCAGCGTGTCCAGCAGGCTGCCGACCTGCAAGTGCTGGAGGTTTTTGCGCATGGTCTCCACATTGCTGGCGATGCCCAGGCGCTGGCTGTAATAGGCCGCCTGCGAGTCGTAGCCCTGGATCTCGGTCTGCAACTGGCTGATCTTCTGCGCGTAGTCCTGCATGGTGAAGTTATACTGGCCCTGCTGCTGGTTGTAGGTTTCCACCTGGAGGGCGGCGGCGGGGTTGCTGGGGTCGCCGTTATAGGGGGTGTTGTTTTCCTGGTCCTGTAGGCGGGCCACCTCGGCGGCGTAGCCCTGCTCCTGTGCGGTCAGGGAGGTCAGGTCGGCGGTGGCGTAGGTCGGGTTCAGCGTGGCCAGCACCTGGCCTTTGCTGACGATATCGCCCGGATGCACGTTGATGCTCTGCACGATGGAGGCGTTGTTGAAGGCCTGGATGTTGGAATCCGGGGCGCTGGACACCAGCTCGCCATTGCCGGTGACAATGCGGTCCACATGCGCGACGCTGGCGAGCACCAGCAGGCTGATCAGCATGCTGCTGACGATCCAGTTGGTATAGGCCGCCGACATGGGCATGGGCGTGGCGATAATGGCTGCCGTCGGCGACTGGAACTCCAACGCCGCCAGCGGCAGCGCGTCCGCATCCACCGCCTGCGCGCGGCGCGAATTAATCGCCTGGAATAAGCGTCGCAGCATGGGTATTTCCTTGCGGGTCAAGATGGCGGTTCTGTTGCAGCCAGAGATGGCGGTAAATGGCGCAACGCTCGACGAGTTCGCGGTGCGGGCCGATATCAATCGTGCGGCCCTTATCGAGCACCATGATGAGGTCGCAGTCGATCAGCGAAGACAGCCGGTGCGAGACGATGACCATGGTGCGCCCCTGGGCGATGCGCAGCAGATTGGCGTTCACCAGCGCCTCGCTCTCCGGGTCGAGTGCCGAGGTGGCTTCGTCGAGGATGAGCACGCGCGGGTCCGAGATGAGCGCGCGGGCGATGGCGAGGCGCTGTTTCTGCCCGCCGGAGAGGTTGGGCGAGCCTTCCTGGATGAAGGTGTCGTAGCCGTTGGGCAGCCGCTCGATGAACTCTTCCGCGCCCGCCAGCCGCGCCGCGCGCACCGCGTCCTCGAACGAGAGCCCCGGCCGCCCGGCGATGATATTATCACGCACCGAGCCGCGAAACAGGAAGTTGTCCTGCAACACCATGCCGAAATTCTTGCGCAGATGCCGCAGATTGATCTCACGCATATCATTGCCGTCGATTTTAATGGCGCCGGAATAGTCACGGTTGATGCCCTGGAGCAGGCGCGTGACGGTGGATTTGCCCGAGCCGGAGCGGCCGACCAGCCCGAGCATGGTGCCGGCGGGAACCTTGAAGGTCATCTTGTCGAGCGCCGGGGATTTGGTGCCCTCATAGCGGAAGGTCACGTCGTCGAACTCGATGGCGCCCTCAAAGCGCGGGCGCAGGCCGTGGGTGAGGGCGCGTTTCTCGCTCGGCCGGTTGAGCACGCCGCCGACCTGCCCGATAGCGGCCTGGGCCCGCTGCACATCCTCCATCAGGGTGGAGAGGCTGACCAGCGGCCCGGCGACGCGCCCGCCCAGCATCATGAAGCCCATCAGGCTGCCGACATCGAGCGGGTTGTTGGAGTTGAGCGCGATGAACGCGCCCAGAACCATGACGCCGAACGAGCTGTAGCGTTGCAAGGGCAACACCAGCGTGGCCGGCCAGTTGGACAGTTTACCGGCCTGGATGTGCAGTTGCGCCGTCTCCGCCACGCGGCGGTCCCATTCGGCGATGCGCGCCGGTTCCAGCGCCAGCGCCTTGACCGTGCGGATGCCGTAAATGCTTTCGACCAGCACCGACCCCTTGGCCGATTCCGCCGCGATGATCTTGCCGGTCATGACGCCCATGGGCCGCAGGAAGGCGGCGATAATGGCTGAGATCATCGCCGCGGCGATGACGATGGTCCAGGCCAGGGTGGCGTTCATGTAAAAGAGCAGCGGCAGGAGGAGCGCCACCATGAACATGTCGATGAAGGTGTTCATCAGCTTGCCGGTGAGGAAGTCGCGCACCTGGTAGATCTGGGCGACCTTATAGGAGAGCGTGCCGGCCTGTTCGCGCTCAAAAAATTCGATTGGCAGGGAGAGCAGCCGGTCGAAAATCATCAGGTTGAGCCGCGCATCGAGCTTTGCGCCGATGACGATTTCCAGCAGCTTGCGCCCCCAGGTCAGGATCATCTCGAAGATGACGCAGATGATCAGCAGGAAGGTGACGAGTTCAAGCGTATTGGTGCTGTGATACTGCACCACGGTGCCGATGGTTGTCATCACCATGAGGATCGGCACGATGCTGAGGATCGTCAGGGTCAACGAAGCGATGCTGATGTCGCGCAGGATTTTTTTGTCCATCCAGACCAGCTTGGCGAGCATCCCCAGGTTGAAGGGCGGCTCGTCATCCGGGCCCTTGCGGTCGGCGCGGACCAGCAGCGTGCCGCCGCTCCACACCTGTTTGAGCTGCACCTCATCCACCGCCGCCGGCGGATCGCTGGGCCGCCCGCGCGGGTCGCGCAGGATCAGCACGCCCTGGTCGCGGTTACGGCCCACCACCAGCGCGGCGCCGCCGTCATCGAGCAGCAGCACAACCGGCGCCGGATCGTCGATCCGCATAATCTGGCGGAAATTCATTTGCAGGCCGCGCGCCCACAGCCCGGCCTCGCGCAGCCATTCAATCAGCACCGGCGGCTCCGGCGCGGGGGCGTCCGGCGTCAGGCGCAGAACCTCAAGGTCCATCTCCACGCCATGATAACGCGCCACGTTCATCACCGCCGCGAGGCGGGACTGGGTTGCCGGGTTGGTGCTGAAGGAGGCGTCGTTCAGGGCAGCAATATCCGCATTCGCAGCATTCCGGTCCGGCGCGGCGCTCGCACCAGGATCTCGCGGCGTATCACTCATACGGTATCAACCCTCTTAAAACAGCAGCAGTGCCGGACAATCTTGCCTGACATTCATCTCTTATGCCCGATCCGGGCCAGACTGCACAACTCTAACCCACGGAGTTTTAATGTCCGGCAAACATCCCCCGCCAGGCGGAACCCCAAAGCGAAGCCCGGCGGGACGCTGTTCAGACCGTGAATTTTTTGCGAGGCTTGGGCAAAACGGAAGGACAAGACTCGGGCATGGAAATTTTAAGCGCCACGGATGCCGATCTCGCGGATATTCAGGCAATCTACGCCCACCACGTGCTGTACGGCACCGGCTCGTTCGAGACCGTGCCGCCCGCGCTGGAAACGCTCACCGCCCATTACCACGCGGTCATCGGCGCGGGCTTCGCCTGGCTGGTGGCGCGCGACGCCTCCGGCTGCCTGGGCTTTGGCTATTACGGCCCGTTCCGCGAGCGCGCGGCCTTCCGCTATACCGTGGAAGACAGCGTGTACGTGCGCGACGGCGTGCGCGGCCAGGGTGTGGGCAAGGCCATCGTCGCCGCCCTCATCGCCCACGCGCAGGCCGCCGGGTTCAAGCAGATGCTGGCGCTGATTGGCGATTCCGAGAACGCCGCATCCATCGGCATGCATGCCAGCCTGGGCTTCCTCCCGGTCGGGACCATGCGCAAGGTAGGATATAAGTTCGAGCGCTGGCTTGATGTGGTGACGATGCAGAAGGCGCTTTAAGGAGGCAAGCAGCGCTTTTTTGCAAAAAAGCGCGCAAAAAACTCTATTAATCTGGGCCTGGGGCGTTGTCGCCGTCGCAGCCCATGTCCCAGATTAATAAGCGTTTTTTGGTTCTTTTTTGCAAAAAAGAACGGCTTTCTAACTTACATCCGCTCAAACGAGCGGAATCTCTCCCAATCCGTCACCGCAGCGTTAAACGCGTCCAGCTCCACCTTGGCCATATTGGCATAATGCGCGACCACTTCCGGCCCAAAAGCCGCGCGGGTGAAGTCGCTCTGCGCGAACAGCTGCGCCGCCTCGGTCAGCGTGGCGGGCACTTGGCGCAGCTTGGCGGCGTAGGCGTTGCCGGGGCAGGGCGGCACGGCGGGCAGTTCCTGTTCAATCCCGTCCAGCCCGGCGGCGATCATCGCCGCCAGCGCCAGATACGGGTTTACATCCCCGCCCGGCAGCCGGTTTTCCACGCGCAGGCTCTCGCCATGGCCGAGCGCGCGCAGGGCGCAGGTGCGGTTGTCCAGCCCCCAGGCCAGCGCGGTGGGGGCAAAGCTGCCCGCCGCGTAACGCTTGTAGGAGTTGATGTTGGGGGCGAAGAACAGCATCAACTCCGGGGTGCGGCGGAGCAGCCCGGAGATAAATTGCTGGCCAAGTTTCGAAAAAACCTCGCCGCCCTCGCCTTGGAACACCGGCTTATCGGCACCGTCGCGCAAGCTGAGATGGATGTGGCAGGAATTGCCCTCGCGTTCGTTGAACTTGGCCATGAAGGTGAGCGCCTGGCCCGCCCCGGCGGCAATCTCCTTGGCGGCTTCCTTATAAATCACATGGTTATCGGCGGTGGTTAGCGCGTCGGTATAGGCAAAGTTGATCTCATGCTGGCCGAGATTGCACTCGCCCTTAGAGGCCTCGACCTGAATCCCCGAGGCTTCCATCGCATTGCGGATAGCGCGCACCACCGGCTCCACGCGCGCGGTGCCGAGGATGGAATAGTCGCTGCTATATTGGTTGGCTGGGGTCAGGCCGTGATACGCGCCGCGCCAGGCCTCCTCATAGGAGGTCTTGAACAGGATAAACTCCAGTTCGGTGGCGGCGTAGGCGACGAGCCCGTGCTCCGCCAACCGCGCCAGCTGGCGCTTGAGCAGCGTGCGCGGGGCCACTTCCACCGGGCTGCGGTCCATCGTCAGCACGTCGCACAGCACAATCGCCGTGTTCTTCTGCCAGGCGGCCAGCTTCAGCGTGGTGAAGTCCGGGGTGAAAACAAAATCGCCATAGCCTTGGTCCCAGGAGGCGAGGCCATAGCCGGGCACCGGCGCGTTCTCCACATTGGTGGCCAGCAGATAGGCGCAACCCTCCATGCCGTGCGGCACCACGGTGTCGAAGAAAAACTTCGGCATCACCCGCTTGCCTTGCAGCCGCCCTTGCAGGTCCGGCATGGCCAGAATGATCGTGTCGATTTCGCCGCGGTCGGCCATGTCGCGCAGCTGCGACAAGGCCAGAGGGGATTGCGCTGTCATTTAAGTCTCCCTGGAAGGCAGGGATATAAGCGCATCACCGGCAAACCGGAAGCGCGGCGTTAACCAGCGTTGAAGGTGGTATCCGCCGGGGCCAGGGACTTCATCAAATCGAACATGCGCTTGCGCATGGCCGGGTCGGTGATGCGGTAATAGGCGCGCACCAGCTCCAGCGTTTCGCGTTTGGTGAGCTGGTCGTCGACGCCCGCGGCAAACGGCTCCTGCGCTTCCGCAAAGCCGTACATGCGGCCGCGCGGGCCGGAGATCGGGGTTTCGCTCATGCCTTCGGGCATATCGTCGAAGAAATAGCTGATCGGCACATCCAGCACGCGCGAGATGTCGAACAGGCGCGACGCGCCGACGCGGTTTACGCCGCGCTCATATTTCTGCACCTGCTGAAAGGTGAGGCCGAGCGCATCGCCCAGCCGTTCCTGGGACATGCCCAGCAGCGTGCGGCGCAGGCGGATGCGTGAACCGACATGAATATCAATCGGGCTTGGGCGGCTTTCGCGTTCCGGTTTGTCGGCTGCTACTTCGGCCATGAAACTCAACTTCTCCAACAAGCGGCGGCGGGTCGTTTCGCCTCCGGTCTCTTCAACCAATGCCCCAGCGCGGTATCGCTGGGACTCATCACAGGGCGCCCAGGGCGTTCTGCATGCAATGAGGGGTAGTAGTTACCAGAGGTTAACGAACAAAACAACGCAAAAACCGCGTATTTCGGATTATTAAAGAGACAAGCTTTCTACAAAGTTACAATTTTGAAGCTATGCGAACAAAGACATTAACGCTCCGGCAACCATTGCGACCGCCGCCAGGATGGCCGGGAAAGCCAGACCCAGCCTCGCATACAGCGTTTCCGGCAGGCTTCCTGGCAGGGATGTGAGCAGCACGCCCTGGCTGTTCAAGGGCAAAAACGCCTCAACATGGCCGAACGGATCAAACACCGCCGTAATGCCCGAATTCGCGTCACGCGCGAGCGGCAGTCCCTCTTCCACGGCGCGCAGCCTGGTATCGGCAAAGGCCTGGCGGGGACCAGCCGAGTCGCCGAACCATGCGTCGTCGGTAATGTTCACCAGCCAGGCGGGCCGGTCGGCCTCGTCGACAATCTGCCCGGTGAAAATATTCTCATAACAGATGAGCGGCCCGAATGGCGGCAGGCCGGGCACATGCAGCGTCGCCGGGCCGGGGCCGGCGGTAAAGCCGCCGCCCAGCATGTCGGGGATAATCTTCACCGGAATCCATTGCGGCATGTACTCGCCAAACGGCACCAGCTTCCACTTGTCATACACCGCCACCGCCGGGCCGGGACCATCCGTCACCACCAGCGCGTTGCGGAAATCATTCGGCCCAGGTGCGCGCAGCGAACCCGCCAGGATGGGCGTAGACCCGGTGACCGCGGCCAGTTGCGCGCGGGCGGCGTCGTCGCTGTCCAGCAGCCACGGGCTGGTGGCTTCCGGCCACAGCACGGCAGTGGCGCCATTCTGAATCCCGGCATTGGACATGGCGAGCAGCTGCCGCCAATGCGCCATCAGCGTCGGGCGATCATAAGAGCCGGGCACCGGGAAGTCCGGCTGCACCAGCGCCAGCGTCACCCCCGTTTGCGCCACCGGCGTCTGCAACCGCCAGAAGCCAAACCCGCCCCACAGCGCCAGCAGCACCGCCAGCGCCACCAGCCCGCGCCTGCGAAACAGCGGCAGCCCGGCCGAAAACACCGTCAGCAGCGTCAGCCCATGCACGCCAAACAGCGCGGCGGGCTGGATAAACACATCCCCCAGCCGCCCCGGAATCGCCCAGTCCGCGCCCCAGAAATTCCACGGAAACCCGGAAAACGCGAATTGCTGCGCCAGATCCGCCAGCACCCAGACGCCGGAAAACACCAGCAACCGCCCCACTCCCGGCTGCTTCACCGCATACGCCGCCAGCGCCGGAATCACGGTATAAAACGCCACGGCAAACGCCAGCAGCGGCGCCGCCAGCGGCACCAGCCACCAGAACGTCGAAGCCTCGGTCAGAATCGGCTCCGTCACCCAGTACAGCCCGGCCAAAGCCAGCCCAAAGCCAAACGCCCAACCCAGCACGCCCGCCCGGCGCGCGGATTTCGCGCCGTCGATGAGGGTGAGCAGAGCGGGCACGCTGAACAGCAGCACCGGGAGCAGGTGCACGGGCGGCAGGGCCAGGGCCGAGGCGAGCCCCCAGAGGAAGGCGCGCACCACGGGCCGCGCCGCGAGCACGCTCTGCGTTCGCTGCAAAAAGCTGCACCGCCGCGGCGCTGCCGGCTCGACCCGCATCACCTCCTCAGCCACGCGGGAGCCCGAACTTCTTCGCCACTTCGGCAAAATCCTCGGCAATTTCATGGCGCGTGCCGGGCCGCGTGCCGTCCCCGGGCCGCACCAGCTGGCACGTGCGCAGCCCTGCCGCCGCCGCCGCATCCAGCTCCGCTTCCACATCCGAGAGAAACAAAAACTCCCCCGCCGGAAGCCCCGCCCCGCGCGTAATCGCGGCATAGCTCGCCGCCTCGCGCTTCGGCCCCACCTGCGTATCAAAATACGCTTGAAACAGCGGCGTCAAATCCCCCGCATGACTATAGCCAAACAGCAGCTTCTGCGCCGCCACGGAGCCGGAGGAGTAAATATACAGCCGCAAGCCCGCCCGCGCCCAGCGCCGCAGGGCAGGGGGCACATCCTCATAAACCTCGCCCTTGATCTCGCCCGAGGCATAGCCCTCCGCCCAGATCATCCCCTGGATGATCTTCAGCACCGGGTCTTTTTCGTCGCGATCCATCTGGCCCAGCAGTGTCTCCAGCGCCGGAGTCGGCGTGCCGTTCACCTGCGCATGCGTATCCACAAACCCCGCCAGCCGCGCCCGCGCATAAGGAAACAGCACCTTATGCACAAAGGCGATCGGCGTGGTGGTGCCCTCGATATCCGTCAGGATCGCGGCAGGCGGCAGGTTCACAGAGCGGGGAAGCGTTGCGAGAAGTTTTCCCCGGTGAAGTTCGCCACCCAGCCCGCGGTGTCGGTGAACACGCGCAGCGCGGTGAAGTTGGGTTCTTCCCCGGCATCGAACCAGTGCTTCACGTCGGCGGGCACCCAGATCATATCGCCCACCGAGCAGAAGATGCGATAAATGCGGTGGCCGATATGCAGGAAGAACCAGCCGGAGCCGGCGACGAAGAAGCGCAGCTCATCCTCGGAATGGGTGTGCTCCTGGAGGAATTTCGCGCGCATCGCGGCAACCTCGGGATGATCCGGCGTGAGCCGCACGACATCGGAGGAACCCGCACCGGTGGCGCCCATCAGCTCGTCAAGATACGGGCTGTACGCCTCCAGAATGGCCGCATCCGTGTCATTGGGGTCAAGCCCGAGTTCCTCGGGGGTTTCCCAATGTTCAAAATTGGCGCCGATATTGATCAGTTCCTTATGAACGCGGCTCCCGCTCTCGCTGTCCACCACCGGATGTTCATTGTCGAACTCTTCAAAAATGGTAATACGGCTCATTTAATGCGTCTCCGTTCAAGTTCGCAGCTTAAGAGAAACTCCAGCGCTTCCAGCCGCCAAAAAGCGTGTTCAACACTGTTGCCCCAGCCGTACACGCCATGGCCCGCAATGACATAACCGATCGGCGGGTCGCGCAGCAGTAGCGGCTCTATGAAATTTGCCAGGCGTGCGATGTCCTGGTCGTTTTCATACACCGGCATCGTAACGTCTAGATCGTGGGTTGCAAAGCCGAACGCCTTCAAAATCTCATAATTCGAGAATTTGATCCCCCCCGCCAGGGAAAGCACCGTGGCGGCGACGGAATGGCCGTGCAGCACCGCGCCGATCGGCGCAAACAGCCGGTAAAGCTGGCAATGCAGCAGCGTCTCGGCGCTGGGTTTCTGCCCCGGCACCAGGGCTTGGCCCGCATAATCCACAGCGATGATGTCCGCGCGGGTCAGCCGCCCTTTATGCACACCGCTGCGGGTGATGGCGATGCGTCCCTCGTCGATTCGCGCGGACAGATTGCCCGCCGAACCCGGCACCCAGGAACGCGCATCCATGCGCTGACCGGCCTCGACCAGCGCATCGGCCAGATCAACGGGGACCATGTCAGCCCTGGTTGAGGGTCGACTTGTTCGGGTCGGGCACCGTGGGCGCACTAAGGGAGCTGGGCTCGCTCATGGCGGCGTCCGGGGTCTTTTTGTCGTCGCTGTCGGCGATGTTTTCCTTGAAGGATTTAATGCCCTTGCCGAATTCGCCCATCAGATTGCTCACCTTGCCGGTGCCGAACAACAGCAGCACCACAGCCAGAAGCAGCAACAGATGCCAGATGCTTAAACCACCCATAGAAAATCTCCACCCAAAAACTATTCTTTAATATCCTACTCTGGCCCGAGAGTTATGCCAAATCCCCGCTCAGTTCAGCATCGCCGCCGCCAGCATGGACCCGGTATTATACAAAATATGCAGTAAAATCCCAGGCCGGATGGAGCGGTATTTCACCCGTAGCGCCACGGCGGCGGCGGCCAGCAGGCCGACATCGAGGAACCCGGGCGGATAATACAGCTTCTCCGGCGCATGCACCGCCATGAACAGCGCCGTGGTCGCCACCCCCGCCCAGAGCGGGCCCATCCGCGTCGCCAGCCCGGCAAAGGCGATGCCGCGAAACACGATCTCCTCCAGCACCGGGGCGGCGAACAGCACAACGAGCAGCAGCGGCAGCACCGTCCAGCCCCCGCCGGTAAAAAGCTGCGCCTCGGGCAGGTCCGCGATGTCCTTCATGTCGGGGGGGATAAAGTGGAACAGCAGCATCTCCACCCCCACGATGCCCACCGCCGTGAGGACGGTGAGGGTGTAAGCCCCGCGCGGCGCCGCCCGCCAGGCGATGCCGGTGGCCCCGCCATCGGCCAGCCGCGCCGCACCCAGCCGGCGCAGATACCACACCACCCAGAGTGCCGCGCTCAGCTCCCCCGCGACCACGCCGCAGAGCATGAAATTATCGCTGGTGAAATTAATCGTCACCCGGCTGTGGCGGGCGAGGAGGGCGAAGGATTCGAGGGTGAGGAGATTGGTGAGCAGCAGATAGCCGTTGGCCATCATCACGGCGAACCCGGCAATCCCCCAAAGCCCCTGCGCCACGCCGAATGGCTGCGGCAGCGCAGGCGGGCGGCGCGCACCGGGCAGTTTGGCAAAGCAAAACGCCAGGGCAAACAGGTTCAGCCCGATGCCCGCCCCCAGCACGGCAAAGGTGCTCCCCACATGGAGCATGGCCTGATGCGAGAACAGGGCAAAGCCGTAACCCAACATCGCGGCGATCCCCGCCAAGGTGAGCCCCCCCGCCCAGAAGAGGGCGCAAAATACACGCTTCATGCGGCCTGGCCTTCCTCAAATTGTTGCAGAATTTGCCGCGCGCTGAC
>Ga0181525_10002427_pt1 | contig 15226 bp, 12 predicted proteins | sample PEATcosm2014_Bin_48_FD_121100 | JGI IMG/M metagenome (GOLD analysis project Ga0181525, IMG submission 121100) | Peatland microbial communities from MTU Mesocosm Facility, Houghton, MI, USA - PEATcosm2014_Bin06_10_metaG | ecosystem: Environmental > Terrestrial > Soil > Wetlands > Peat | place...
CTCTGCCGTAAGCCCTCCACGAACGAGCGCGAAGACCGAATCCCTGGCCAGGATGGAAAATGCCGGATGGCGTAGATTCGATAGGCGGGCCATCGTCTCTTCGGCAATAGCCTGCCCAAGATGCACCGGGACGGAATAGATAGTGGCGAAAGGGAGTATAGCCAGCCGCGTGGGTACCGCAGCCGACGAGGCGCTGTGCCACGACACCTCGGCTGCAAACCGGTAGCCTCGCTTGTAAACGGTTTGAATGCACAGCTCCGGCTCAAGCCGCCCCCGCAGTGAGGACAAGCACTTAAGAATGCTGTCGGCTGTCACATGCACATCGCCCCACAGCGCATGTTTCAGTTGCAAGGGAGAAACAACCTGGCCGGCGTTTGCCAGCAGCAGCCGCAAAGCCGCCAATTCCTTGGGGGGCAGGTGAACCACAGTCTCGCCACGCCAGAGCGTACCGTCAGCCTCGAGCCGGAATCCCGCAAAAGAACAGGTGCTTTCTCCAACTGCGCTTCTAGAACTTGTCCCCGAGGACCCAGCATCTGGGGCTTCTCGCAAGACCGGGAGTAGCTCTTTCCTTGGATCCAACGCGCTTCCTCGCATCCTGGGCGGCATGCTCGCCGATCTCTTGCCGTTTTGGGCAAGAGAGGACACAACCTACCTATAGAGGTCGCGGGAACCTTCGTGACAAACAACAAATCGGGAAAAGAAGGCAGCGTTTCCAGCGAATCCTTGGGTTTCTGTGAGCCCAGTGTTTTTTAATGACACCTTGATTATCTGCTTCAAAGACGGAGGCGGGAAGAGATTGAACGATCGATTCCTCACTTAAGTAGTAATCGGAGGCTAATTAATTGGTAACCATTTAATCGCCTTCTGCCATCGAACGTAACAAGTGCAACTCTCTCGGCCCACCTGACTTCTGAAGCGAAACCGGCTGCCGGGCTTGCTCCTGACCTTTCTTACGGAACCTCAGAAATCGGGATGCTTCGAAGGAGACATCATCCGATCGAAGAATATCCATGTCCAAGTTGAATGAGTCCGGTTGTTCTTCCATTGGCCTGAGACGCGAGAAGGCGCTCGACTTCAGGAAAACTTCATGAATTTGTCAGAAGGTTCCCGTTAGCGAACTGCCAGACTATTGGAAGGGAGAGACCTGTATGTCCAAGCCTGTATCTTACGCGCAATGGTTTCTTGCGCCTTACTGCATCGGAATGAAGTTGCGCTCTTTGCGCACCAAGAAGCGGCTCACGCTCTCGCGCCTGGCGGCGGAGACCAAGCTCTCGACGGCGCTTCTCTCCAAGCTAGAAACAGATCGCATGATCCCCACGCTGCCCACGCTGGCCACCATCAGCCGGGTCTACGGCGTGGGCCTGAGCTACTTCTTCTCTGAACCTGCCAAACACACGCTCTCGATTACTCGCAAGGCCAATCTGCTGGGCAATAGCCGCGGACTGGAGTCGGTGAAGATCACTCCTCTGAACGCGCTGGAGGATAGGACAAAACTGTCGGTTCAGATGATAGAGTTTCCCGCCGGAGGAGTGACGTGCATGTCGGACGTCCGCCACGGAGCCACCGGCCTGATGTATGTGCTGGAAGGGAAGCTGCAATTGGATGCGGGTGGGATGAGCGAGGTGCTCGAGGCAGGCGATTGCGCCACTTTGGAGACTGATATGGCGCTGGCTTGGAGCGCCGCGGGCAAGCATCGCTGCCGGGTATTGGCGGTGATACCGGCCAGCCCTAGCGCGGGAGGCTGACGACCGGCCTGAACTACTTGGCCACTCTGGCGATTAACTGGAAAGAGTCAAGAAAGCGTGCAGAGCCGTCATAGGGCTTGCCGATCGGATAAACCACCAGCGATTGGTAAAGCGTGCTGCCGACAAAATAAATGCGGGCGGAGAAGTGCGCCGTATCGCTTTCAGATTCAAACGCGAGACCATGATCGATGCCAAGGGCGATCTTCTTTTCGATGATCAGGTGCGAATTGGAGTTCTTCAATGCTGCATTCTCGGCCCCTTTCAGCACATCGTCCGGATATCTGCCCTCCGTCGTCGAGCCGTAATCGCAAACCCCTACGAAAAACGCCACCGGTTCGATTTCCACGAGATACGAGCGTAGTTCAAACGAGCCCTTCTCGGTAGGAAGGTCTCTCTTTTGGAGTTCGGGCGCGGAGGGGAATGAAGCACTGAATCCATCCTCAGGATAGGTGTAGGTCTTCCACTCCGCGGTTTTCGCGCTGGGCGCCGCTGTGGCGGGCGCGCTGGGGGCCTGCGCGCTGGCCACAGCTGCAAATCCGAGCGTCAATACGGCAACAACAATGCAGCTGTTCATAACCCTTTGCTTCCCGTTGATCATTTCGGGTCTCATGTGCCCGCGAGCAGATGTGACCTCGATGGCGCGCTCGGGTTCCGGTATTGAAAACCGCCTTCGGCCATTCTGCCGCAAGCCCTGAAGCCAACCGATAATAACCCGATTCCACAGCCGAGCGCGTTGAATTTCAGTCGGCCTCAATAACGGAAGCGCGCCATCGGCTTGAATGAGTTGAGTAAGTGCTCAGCGCCAGGGTACCGGCCCGCGAGTGGGACTGCGACCATCGTCTGGTTGAGAGCCCGATCCAATGCACAGCAGGGCCAAACAGAAAGTAAGGCGGGCCGCCGATGTCGGGTGCAAATTCAGGTTAACGGAGTGCATTGCTTCCAATCTCCTTATCACGACGGAAGCGGCTCTTCGTCCGACCGCCGCGTGCGCTGGAACGGCAAAAACAAAGTCTAGCACCATTACGGCGTTCGGAAGAGCTTCTCCGGAAGGTGTTCTATATAATCTGAAGGTAATGCCGGGGCTTGCCTGAGTCCGGCCACCCAGCCGAAGCGTGAGGTCAACGATGGAGCAGACGACGGTCTCGCCCACGGAGCAGGGCAGTGAAGCGGCGCAGGCCACGCCAGAGACCGGTTTCATCTGGAAGCCCAAGGCCTTGAAGCTCGCTGAGGATTCGCCGCTGGCCGCCGCCAGTTCGCCCGAGGCAGAGGCTTTTCGCCGGGAGATCATCCGCGCCGGGCACAAGCTTTGGCATCGCCAGTACGTGGATGGCAACGGCGGCAACATCAGCGTGCGGCTTGGTTCGCAGTATGTGCTCTGCACACCCACCATGGTCAGCAAAGAAGACCTCGTACCGGCCGATATCTGTCTCTCGGATCTTAACGGCAACATTTTGGCAGGAGATCGTACTCGCACCAGCGAACTTTTGTTGCATCTGGAGATCTACAAGGCGAACCCGCGCGCCCGCGCCGTGGTGCACTGCCACCCGCCTTACGCGACGGCCTTTGCCGTGACCGGCTCGACGCCGCCGAATGGGCTGATCACAGAGTACGAGATCTTCATCGGTCCGGCAGCGGTTGCGCCGTATGAGACTCCCGGTACCCAAGCCTTTGCCGAGACGGTGCTGCCCTTTGTCGAAGACCACAACACCATCCTGCTGACCAATCACGGTATCGTCTGCTGGGCAGACACAGTGACTCATGCCGAGTGGCTTGCGGAAATCTTCGAGACCTGCTGCAAGACGTACCTCCTGGCAAAGCAGATCGGGAAGCCTCTCCAACTAATCCCGGAGCGGAAGATTGAGGAGATCCTGGCTCTCAAGCGCCGGATGGGCCTGCCGGATGCGCGCATCGCACGCTCTGCAGGATCGGCCAGCGCAGAGCCGGTAGAGACTGCGGCAGAGTTGGAACGTATGGTCGAGCGGGTGGTAGCCCGGCTTGAAGAGCGGGAGTGAACCGATTCAGTCATAGTTCTTCAGAAACCTGAAAAAGTGGCGGAGACACGAAATGAAGCCATTCATATTTGGCCGTGCCGAGACTGTAGGACGCTCTGAATATCTGATTCATCTCTTGGTAAGCGCGCTCTTGTATGGCCTCCTCACTGCCCTCTATCTCAAGACGGGCAAGGGCTCCGTTAAATCTATTGCTGATTTTATTTCATTAATGGTTTGGATTGAGTGGATTCAGTGTCTGGGGAGTCGTTCGCGTAACGCCGGTGTATCGCGGTTGGTCTTTGGCCTGTCACTCTTTGTTCCGGTGACCGTATGTGGATCGCTTGTTTTGCTTAACTTGTTTACCTGGCAATATGCTCTTGTATTGTTTGTGCTTACCCAGATTCCCATAGGCTTTCTTCGCTCGAAACAGTCGCCTGTTTCGAGCAGTGGTGCAACTGCTGCATAAGAGATTTTCGGTCAGAGCACGCGTCCGAGAGCCAGTGTGTTCTCGACCAACGCATCGATCTCGGTGCGGCTGGTGCGATGATTCACGATCGCGGCTCGAATCGCCAGACGGCCTCTGATCTTTGTCGTGGAGGGTGCGACGATCCCTGACTCCTGCAGCCTGATAACAATCTCGTCGTTGATCCGGTTGGAGCATTCCGAATCAGAGTCTTCTGCGCCAGAGGTCTTAGGACGAAAACGGAAACACACGATATTCAGCTCGACCGGAGCCATCAGCTCCAACTCCGGCGTCTCGGCGACGCGTGATTCGAGATAGCGGGCCAATGCGCAACTGCGCGAGATCGATGCGCCGATGGCCTCAACTCCGAAGACCTTCAAGGTGAACCAGACCTTCAGCGCGCGAAAGCCGCGCGACAGATCGGGCCCGAAGTCGCAGGGCCAGGGCGAGCCTGCGGCGAGGCCACGCTCGGCGCGCTGCAGATAGGCTGTCGGAGCCACGAACGAGTTCTTGTGTGCGACAGCGTCTCGGACGAGGATGAAGCCGGCATCGTAGGGAGCCTGGGCCCACTTGTGAAAGTCGAAGGCTACGGAGTCGGCGCGCTCGATTCCGTTGAGCTTTGGCGCAAGATCCGGGGCCAGCCTGGCCAGAGCGCCAAAGGCTCCGTCGACGTGGAACCAAATCTTCTCGTGCTGGCATAAGTCGGCCAGGCCGGTCAGATCGTCGATGGCTCCGGCATTCACAGTTCCAGCGGTTCCTACGACGAGAAAGGGCGTGAAACCGGCTTTGCGGTCGCGCCAGATAGCCTCGGCGAGCGCGGCGAGATCGATGTGGCAGCCGGCGTCGGTAGGGATCAGGCGCAGAGTGTCGCTGCCGAGGCCGGCGATGTCCATGGCCTTGGGCACGCAACTATGAACGGCAGTGGAAGTGTATGCGGCGAGGCGCCTGGGGGCTGCGGCTACTCCGCTGGTGCGCACGCCGAAGCCCAAGGCAACATCGCGAGCGATTAATACCGCGATCAGATTGGCCATCGAGGTTCCGGTGACGAAGAGTCCACTCGAAGTTTCGGGAAACCCAAAGAGCTCGGCAACCCAGCGGGTGACCTGACGCTCGATCTCGACGGGAATATGATCGCGGCCGCCGCAGTTTGCATTCAGTCCGGACGCCAGCATCTCCGCCAACATGCCCACGGGCGTGCCGCCGCCATTGACCCAGCCCATGAATCCGGGATGCACGTTACCCTGTGCAAAGGGGAGCACTTCGCGCATGAATTCGGCATGAACGGCGGCGAGACCATCGCCTTGCCGCGGCGCGGGAGACTGAAAGTGCGCGCGCACTTTGGAAGGGATGGGCTGCCACACGGGCCGCTCGCGGATGTCTTCAATGTAGTCGAGCATGTCGTCCAACATGTGGTGCGCCTGGGCGCGGAAAGCGCTCCAATCCGCGGGATCGAGCGTTTGATTGGCTTGCGCGTCAAGGATAATGCCGGTTTTTTGAGCGCGGTCGATTGTGTGTGGCAACTGCGACATTCGTTCTCCCTGCTGCTATTCTACGTGGCGCATGGACTCTGCACTCGATGTGCGTCTTTCCTATTCGCGAACCATAAGAATCTCATGCTGCAGCCGTTAATTGTCTTTATGCCTTTTGCCGGTTCACTGCGGCCTTTCGAGCTTGTGCCGCGGCTGAGGGCAACGCGCTCCGGTTGTCAAATATGTGCTCAGCCCGTGGACGTTACGGATTGCGAAGATGGTTGGAAGCGCTGGCCGCTACGCTACAGGCTGTGCAGGGTTACCGCCAGCATGCGAGCCACCGCGACAATCGTTCTCTTCTCGCCCCGCTCGCCGCATTTGGGGGCCAGCGTGGTGTCCCCAGCGGAGCAACTCGGAATCGGGATCGAAACGGCACAAGAGATACTGCGCCGGCTGGTCCAGCAGGCTACGCAGCCAACGGCCGCGGTCTTGAGGATGAGCCGTTCCCACTCCAACGACGGGAGACCTATCGCCGGGAGCCTGGTTGGCGGTCCGAATCGTCCGACGGACTCGGGCGTGGACGCAGGCCCAGTAATGCTCCCGCCTGCGGTCGTTTGCTGCGGCGGGCCGGTCCAAGGTGAGCACACAGGCCGTGGCGACGATAAGACGAACGCCGGGCACGGAGCGCGCAGCCCTTATGAGACGCTTCAACAACTCACCCGAAGAGCGTTGATTTGGACGGACAAGCCGAGCACCCGCTCACCGTGATCCAAAACTATCCACCCAATGCGGGCTTGACGGTTCCGGGAGGCTTGACTTCAGAGGGATGTGCATCAAGTGCCGGCTTCACTAGTTGACTGGAACCGGTAATCGGCTGCGCGGCCGGCTTGGGAGCCGGTTGCACAGGTGCCTTCGCTGCCGGAGGACCTGGGGCTGGCCTTTCCGCGGGTTGCGAAGCCGGCTGAGGCGCCGCAGGCTTCGCAGTGTCTGCCCTTGGCTCTTCCTTGCGATAGGTAACGGTGTTGGCAGAACCAAGATCAACAATTCTGAGGTTGTCATCGGTAACCTCTCCGCCGCGGATGATATGAGGAGTTATCGCGAAAACAATCTCGGTCTGTGTACGTTCTTTGGTCGACTGGCCAAACAGATACTTCAGAATGGGGATCTTGATGATCCACGGATAACCGCCCATGGAGTTGGTATCCGTGTCTTCGAGGATGCCCCCGATCAGATTCACTTCGCCGTCTGCGAGCCGCGCCTCGTGTTCGACTCGCCGCTGTCCGATGGTCGGTTGACTGAAACCGCCAATGTTCGTCTCACCCGTAACCGAAGATACTTCAAGTGACATCTTCAGGGTCACTTCATGGTTCGCATGTACGTACGGAGTGATGTCGACATTTACGCCAACGTCAAGATATTGGAATTGCGTATTCACCGATCCGCCAAGTCCGCTCTGGAAGGAACCGGTCGCGATGGGAATGCGATCGCCGATCTTCAGGGAGGCCTTCTCGCTGTCCATAGCCCGAATCTCAGGACGCTGAATTACCTTGGTGTCGCTGTCCGATTCGAGGAGTGAGAAAGAAATACCGGGGATCGATACTGAGAAGTCTCCGGCATTAAGCGAGGTAAAGGAATTCAAAGTCAGCCCGGAACTCGAGCTAGTTCCGGTGGGCGCAAGAGTGACCGAGGCGCTCGTAGGCGGATTCGTGCCGATGGTGCGCAGTCTGTCCTTGCTGACCTCCATCACCGTAACGTCGATCACGACCTCGCCTTTAGGCTTATCGATGTCTCCTAGCAGCTTCTGGGCCAGCACCATCTGGTCAGGCGTGCCCCGTATCGTGAGCGATCTCTGTTCAGGGGTTACCTGGATGCGGCTGATGTCCAAAATGCCTTTCAGCGTGCCGGCTGCTTGCTGCAAATCGGCAGGCGTGGCGGCGTTGCGCAAATAGAACGTCTTCATCACGTTCTGTTCAAATTCCTTGCGCTTTGATCCGCTATCGGATGTGACGATGATTGTGTTCGACGACATGGGCCGCCAGAAAGTCTTCGATTGCATGGCGAACATGTCGAGAGCGTCGCGGAGACTCACGTCCTTTAAGTCGACCGTAATCTTCTGAGTCTTATAGTCCGGATCGATCAGCACGTTGATCCCGGCGAGCTTAGCGATTGTTTTGTATACCACATCGGTGGTTGTCGAAAGATGCAGCGAAACCGGCATGTCCGACTTGATGTCGAGCATGACCGGGCCAGCCGCGCTTTGTGACTCTTTCTCCAGTGACAACGTCTTCGGCTTCGGCTGGTTCGCGTTCTCCTTTTCCGATTCCTGCCTCTGGATCAACTCTGCCGCTCGCCGGATCTCCTGGAGGGCCTCGAAGTTGCTGGCATCGATCTCCGCAGCATGGCGGAATTCGGCCAGGGCCTCCTGCAATTTGCCGGCGTCGAGCAACTGATCTCCCGCGCGAATGTGCTGTCCGCCCGCGAAGAACCTTAGCCGCAGATAGGCGGCCATGTACTTTGGATCGTTTGGTTTTTCACTGTGCGCCAACTTGTAGCCTTCAAACGCGGCATCATAGTCGTTCTTCTTCTCCGCTTGACCGCCTTCCTTGTAAGCATGCTCGGCGCTGTCAGCAAGCATCGGGGCGGCTGAGATCCCCGCCAATATGAGGAATAGAAAAAGTCTCGTTCTGATCATGTCGCCTCGGACGCAGTGGCGCGTGAGCTCTAAGGCTTCATCATGGAACAAGAACCGGTCAGGCTCTTTGCTCCTCATCAATGGGATGCGTATCTCGCCCCGGTACCGCACTGCCAGGCTGGCAGCCGATTGGTCTCACCGCCGGATCGCCGCTGCGAAGGGATTGAGCCGAGAGAGGATATACTGAATTTCCGCATCTACCGAGGTTGAAAATGGCCGTCAACGCATATTGGGCTTACGGTCTCCGTATCCACGCGGAGTTAGTTTGTCCCGAGCTTCCGCCCCATCCGCAGCAGACAGGAGATCCCGACGTGACGATCGAGATCCTGCCTCCGACGCAGATCGCCTCGGAAGTCCCGTCGAATGGCTACTATGAAGTTCGGCCTGGGAGCTTCCGCCTGACGGTGCGGGGTGTGGCGAATTACCGGGTGGAGGAAGGTCGGCGTATCTTCATCGAGCCGCTTCCCGATGCCCAGCCTGAAAAAGTCCGGCTGTTCTTGTTAGGCTCTGTGATGGGGGCTTTGCTTTACCAGCGCGGGCTGTTTCCTCTTCACGGCAGTGCCGTGGCAACCCCCTGGGGAGCCATGATCTTTGTCGGCAATCAAGGGGCCGGCAAGTCCACTCTGGCGGCCCAGTTTCATCGCAAGGGTTACCGCCTGCTTTCAGACGATGTTTGCGCCGTTGCGACGACGCCGGATGGATTGCAAGTTCTTCCCGCCCTTGCCCATTTTCGGATTTGCGTGGATGCTTATGAGCGGCTTGGAGCCCCACCGGATGGACGCTTCGAGGTGGACAAATTCGTTGTGCCCATGGGAGATGGCTATTGCCCTCACCCGGTACCGCTCACAGCGATTCATATTTTGCGTGTTCGAGACTCCGGGAGTTCAACTTCCGAGGATGCGCCGACGTTCCAATTGCTTTCAGGATTTGACCGGGTGCATTGTCTCCTGGAGAATCTTTATAGGCCCCAATACCTGAAAGGGCAGGAGACACAGGCGGATCTGATGCGGCTGGCGGGGCTGATCGCCCAGAGTGCCACCATGGCCGCCGTCACCCGGCGGTGGAATCCTGAAGAGGTCGGCGGATTGGTCGGCTTTCTGGAAGCGGCCTGGGCTCAACGTTTCGCCGTTATCGGCTCGGAGGAGAAGAACTAGATGCGCTTCGGTCCCTCAAGTAAGCTGCACCGCACGGAGAATTTGCTTTCCACCCAACTCGATGAGGAGACGGTGCTGATGAGCATCGATGCTGGGGCCTATTACGGATTGAAGGGGCCGGCGCGGAGTATCTGGGAGATTCTGGAGACCCCCCTGACTTTTTCAGAACTTGTGGACCGCCTTGTGGAGGAATACCAGGTCTCTTCCGAGACCTGCGCTGCAGACGTAGAAACGTTTCTGGAAAAGATGGAGCGGGAAGGCCTGTTGCGTGTGGAATGAGCTGAAGCGCTACACGCGGATCTCCAGTGCCAGAAAGATGCTTTTGTGGGAAGCCCTGGCCGCTCTGGCAATTGCCCGGTTGGCCATGGCGTTCCTGCCCTTTCGGCGAATCGCAGCCTGGCTGGGCACTGCTGGAGCCGAGGGGCCGGCAACAGCAACGGCCGAGGAGACACGCACTGCACAAGAGATTGGCTGGGCGGTGGGCGCGCTGGCGCGGCGGGTACCGTGGGATGGGCGCTGTCTGGCACAGGCCCTTGCTGCCACCGGAATGTTGCGTCGGCGTGGCCTGGAAGGGACCGTGAGTTTTGGCGCGCGCAGCGGTGAATTGGCGGGATTCGACGCACACGCATGGCTGCGCCTGGGTTCCTGCATGGTGACCGGGGGACCGGGCCACAAGCGTTTTCAGACCTTTACTACCTTCTCAAGGAAACGTTCATGAGTGGAATATATGGGATTTATCGATACGATGGCGCCCCTTTAGATCCCCTGTGGCTGGAGCGGATGAAGGCGGCCATGGCCTATTACGGACCCCACGGCGGAGGCTGCAAAGTCGGGGGGGCGGTCGGCTTGGGGCATCTGCTGCTCGAAGTCAATCCTGAGGATGCCTTCGAGAATCAGCCGGTGCAGGGCGCCCGCGGCATGTTAGTCAGCGCCGCGCGGCTCGACAACCGCGCTGCGCTCGTCGAGGCTCTCGGTCTTTCTTCCGCAGAGGCGGTGCACTTGTCCGATGGGCATCTAGCCAGTCTGGCATTCGATCGCTGGGGTGAGGGGCTCTGTTCTCACCTTCAGGGAGATTGGGCGCTGGCCGCCTGGGATGCTCGCGAACGCCGCCTTCTGCTGGCGCGGGACGCCTGCGGAAATGCAACACTTTATTACCATGAGGGCAAGGGCTTTATCGCCTTTGCCTCCAGTCTCAAGGCTTTGCTGGCGCTTCCCGGCGTGGTAAAAGAACCGGATCGGCTCCGTCTTGCCCAGGTTCTGGTTAGCTGGCAGCACGACGCCGAACTGTCCGCCTACGAAGGCTTTCGCCGTCTGGTATGGGCCCAAGCGAAGTCGGTAGGATCCGATGGCCAAATGCGCACCTGGCGTCATTGGTCTCCAGACGGCCGGGAAATGCTCGCTTACCGCCGGGATGAGGAGTACCAGCAGGCATTCCTGGAGTACTACACGCGGGCGGTTCAGAGCTGTTTGCGGACTCAAAAGCCAGTGGCGGCGCAGCTCTCCGGTGGCCGGGATTCCGGTTCGGTGGTGGCCATGGCGGCCCCGATTCTGGCTGCTCAAGGCCGTTCCCTTACCGCCTATACCTCTGTGCCCTTCCTCGCTCCAGACGGAGCTGGCCAGCAGAGGTTGGGCGACGAGTGGGAACAAGCACATTCCACCGCCATAATGGCGGGCGCCAATGTGCTGCATATTCCCGTCAATGCCGCTGGCTATGGGGTCATCCAGGGCATCGAATGTTTTCTGGACATCCACGATGGTCCAAGTCATGCGGCGGGCAACCATTACTGGATTCAAGCAGTCATTGAAGCCGCCTCCGGAAGTGGCGCATCCGCCATACTTACCGGCCAGATGGGCAACGCCACGGTCTCCTGGAACGGAAATGGATCGGTGCTGCGAGCACTGCTCACAGGCCACCGGAAGACGGCTTGGCGACTGCTGCTGCATGGCGAACCCAATCCTTGGCTCACCTCGAAGCGCCAGGTGCTGAAGCCTCTGCTTATGCCGGGGATTCGTGCCTTTCACCGTCTCAGGCATTTCAAGACGACGTCCTGGCAAGCCTATTCCGCTCTCAACCTTCAAGTGGCATTGGATCTGAAGATCGACGAACGGATGCGGGCCGCAGGACACGATCCAACGTTCACCCCTTCTCCCCTCGTGGATCTTCGCCGCCGGCTTTTGCAGCCCGACTTCACGATCGGACCGGGAATCATGGCGGAAACGGCGGCGCGGTATTCCATCGCTTCCCTCGATCCAACCGCAAATCAATCGCTGATCGAATTTCTCCTGTGTGTTCCCGACGAGCAGTTTCGCCGTCAAGGCCAAAGCAGTTGGCTGTTCAGGCGAACCTTCCGCACTCGCCTGCCCGAGCCAGTGTTCCAAGGGCGGCGCAAGGGACTCCAGGCCGCGGATGTGGGGCATAGGATCCTTCGGGAGCTGCCTGCCTTCCGTGAGTGCCTGGGCTCCCTGGAGTCGATATCCGAAGCCAGAGGAATGCTCGACCTGCCACTGATGCGCCGCTGCCTTGATGATCTGATTTCAAAGGTCGATCCCGATACCACTGCGCGGGCGGGTATGATTCTTCTTCGCGGACTGGGGGTAGGGCTTTTTCTTCGCAGTCTGGCCGATTCCCGCTCGTGAGGTTCATGCCATCTATGCTGCTCAACCAGATCAGCCACTTCTTTCGCCAGTTGCCCGCAGGCCGCCGCGCCCTGGCGCTGGTTTGGGCGTCAGCAGGATGGTGGACAGTGGCTTGGGCCGTTCTACTGCTTGGGCAAGGATTGATCCCAGCAGGGCTGGCGCTGCTGCTGAGAGCCGTGGTGAACCACCTGGTGGCCTCGCGCCACTGGGCCTCCGTGGCCCCGCCTGCCCTGGGAATCGCCGGCCTATGGATCGCCGGCCAGCTCTTGTCCAGCACATTGTCGTGGGTTCGAGAGGTGCAGGCAGAGCGCGTGCAGGACGAGGTGCATCGCTTGATCCATCTGCAGGCTCTCCGCCTTGACCTGGCATTCTATGACCATCCTGAATCCTACGATCAGTTGCATCGGGCCAGGGTTGATGCCATCTCACAGCCTCTGGCACTGCTTGAGAGCCTCGGCACGATGGTCCAGAACGGGTTGGGATTTCTGGTCCTGGCCGGAATTCTCTTCACTTATGCCGGATGGCTGCCCCTGTTACTGGTTTCAACAGCGATTCCAGGCCTCCTTCTTGTAGCTCGCCACACCTTGAAAGAACACCATTGGAACCTTGAGCACACCAGCCAGGAGCGGCGAACCCGCTACCTGGACTGGCTGATCACGGACCGGAGCGCAGCCGCCGAGTTGCGTCTTTTCGATCTGGGAACCTACCATCGCAAGGCCTTTGAGAGCTTGCGCGAGAGTCTTCGCGCAGGGCAGTTGCGCCTGGTTGGGGAAGGGGCCGTGACTGAACTTGCGGCCGGGTTCCTCGCCTGGGGCGGCAGCCTGGCGGGCCTTGGCTGGATGTTGAACCGGACTCTGACCGGAAAGGCCGGCCTAGGGGATCTTCTGCTCTGTCTCCAAGCATTCCAGCAGTGTCAGACTCTCCTTCGCTCCCTTCTCGAAGGCGCCGGAAAGATCTACCGGAGCTTGCTCTTTGTCGAGAATCTGGACGAGTACCTTGGGCTGAGGCCGGCAATTCTGCCGGGGAAGACCCTGAATCCGGGACTGCCGGTTGAGAAATCGATCCTATTCGAGGACGTCGGCTTTACTTACCCTGGTGGGTTCCATCGGGCCTTGGATGGATTCAACCTGGAAATACCCAAGGGCAAGGTAGTCGCGCTGGTGGGTCACAACGGCGCGGGCAAGAGCACCCTCATCAAACTGCTTTGCCGCTTTTACGATCCCGACGCTGGACGGATTCTTCTGGACGGGGCAGACATTCGGGAACTGGATCTTGTGGGGCTGAGACGCGAGATTGCGATCCTCTTTCAGGACCCTGTGCATTACCACGCATCGGTTCGGGAGAATATTGCCTTTGGAGATCTGGAGGGCATATCCGATGTGTCCAGGGTACGGCAAGCCGCCCAGGACGCGGGGGCGCTGGAGCCAATCGAGCGCCTGCCAGGGGATTTCGAAGCCGTGCTTGGCAAGTGGTTTGGGGGAGCTGAACTAAGCGGAGGCGAATGGCAGCGGATTGCCTTGGCTCGTGCCTTCTTCCGCCGGGCCTCGCTCGTAATCTTGGACGAACCCACCAGCTCGATGGATTCCTGGGCAGAACAGGACTGGCTGGGCCGTTTCCGCACTCTTACCGCAGGCCGAACGGCGCTCATGATCACCCATCGATTTACCACCGCCATGCACGCGGACATCATTCACGTCCTGGACAAGGGGCGCGTGGTGGAATCCGGAACGCACAGCGAACTGGTGGCCGTTGGCGGAGCTTATGCCAGCTCCTGGGCCGCGCAAATGCGGGAGATCGGCCGTGTGTAGAACTACATGGCTGCAATGCGCCAATCGTGTTTCGGCTGATGATCGCAACCTGCTGATTCCGTAACGGCGGTGCAATCGCCGTTTGCCAACCAGCAAAGACATGCCTGCGGGTCCGGTGTTCTCGTAGAACACACCGGACCTTTGCAGTCTGGCGTCAATTTCCGATGCAATGAATTTGGGGTATTCCAGCGCGCGACGTGATGGTAAACCGGACAGGCTTCCATTCGTCCAGTTCAAGGTTGGACCGGCGGGTGCAAAAGCGAGACCTTGAGATGCCGATGAGAGGCGACCATGAAGATCGTTAGGTATGGAAAAGTGCTCTGCGCGGGCCTGCTGTTGCTCGCCGGATGCAAGGGCTTTTGGGACGTTCCAGCCAACAACGGCGGCTGCACCACCAACTGCGGCACTTTATCCAGCGGCTTCTTCTACGTTCTCAACTCCAATGCGGGCCAGGTTGAAATTGCAGGCTATTCCATCGTCAGCGGCGCTTTGACGGCGGTTACCGGCAGTCCCTACACCTTGCCCTCCGGCCCTTACTCTCTCGCCGTGGCGCCCAACGGCAGCTTTCTTTATGTGGGCACTCAATCCGGGATCTTCCTCTACAAAATCTCTTCCGGGGGGGAGTTGACGCTGGCCAGCTCCACCGCATTCTTTCCCGACTTTGCCGCGGCCTCGATGCAGGTGGATTCGACCAGTTCCTGGCTCATCGAGGCCTCGGGCTCAGGGTATCTCTATGCCATCCCCATCAATCCCGCCGACGGCACGGAATCAACCACCAGCACGGTGCAGCAACTCTCTCTCGGCGTGATTCCGACGATCCATCAGTTGACCATCTCACCGGATAACCAGAACATCCTTGTTGCGCTTGGCGCAGTTGGCACCGCCGTAATACCATTCAATGCAAATCCTCCGGCCGGCACCAGCTCGCTGCCGACCTCGCTGACCACTCCGATCGCTGTGAAATCTGCAGGCGGGTCAGCCGTTTCAGTCGCCGTAGACCCGATCGATCGACTCCTCTATATCGGTGAACTTCTAGCCGCCCCATCGACCAGCAGCACCAACACCGGCGGATTACGCGTCTTCAATTACACTTCACTCAGCACAGGAACTCCCTCTGAGCTCACCGGCTCGCCATTCGCCAGCGGAGGTCTAACACCCGTTTCGATCTTGCCCACATCTACCGGCTCCTACGTTTACGTGGCCAATTCCACGGTCAGTAACAGCTCTACCGGCAATATCTCGGGATTTCAGGTGTCAAGCTCAGGGA